>Ga0302311_10007555_pt1 | contig 11061 bp, 8 predicted proteins | sample III_Palsa_N1_3_FD_200449 | JGI IMG/M metagenome (GOLD analysis project Ga0302311, IMG submission 200449) | Peat permafrost microbial communities from Stordalen Mire near Abisko, Sweden - III_Palsa_N1_3 | ecosystem: Environmental > Terrestrial > Soil > Palsa > Peat permafrost | place: Sweden...
GCTACGCGCCGGGATCCTGGGGGCCGAATGCCATTCACCAACTCGTTGCACCGTACGCCTGGAGGCTACCCTTCGAGCGGGCGTGGCGCGATCCCAATGCCACGGGCGTGTAGACAGCCATGAACTGCGATCCAAAACTTCTGAAGGGCGTCCCGCTCTTCTCGCTGCTGGACGACGATGAAACTGCAGTGCTGGCCAGCCAGGTGGAACTCAAGACTTTCGCGGCGCGCGAACGCATCTACAAGCGGGGAGCACCGGGCGGCCAGGCCTATGTACTGGTTTCCGGTCTGGTACGTGTGTCGACGCTCGACGAGGAAGGCCAGGAAATCGTCGTTCAGGAACCAACCGCGGGAGAGTTTTTCGGCTTTGCTTCCATGCTGGAACAGTCGCCGCACCAGACGAATGCCATTGCTCTGGAGGACAGCACCTGCATCGAAGTCGACCGCAACGACATCACCGCACTGCTGCTGCAGAAGCCGCATGCGGGAATGGATCTGCTCACCGTGCTCGGACGCCAAATTCACGCCGCGCAGGAGTTGGCACGCGCTCGCGCCAACCGCAATCCCAACGACATCATCGAGAAGGAATCCACGCTGGGTGAACGCGTTGCCGATGCCGTCGCAGGTTTCGGCGGCTCGTGGACTTTCATTTCAATCTTCGGCATTACGCTGGTGGTCTACACACTGGCGAACATTTTATTGAATAAAAAGGCGTGGGATCCGTACCCCTTCATCCTACTGAACTTATTCCTGTCCATGCTGGCCGCCATTCAAGCGCCCGTCATCATGATGAGCCAGAATCGGCAGAACACCCGCGATCGCTTACGCAGCGAACTGGACTTCGACGTGAATCGCCGAGCCGAACTGGAAATTCAGGGTGTGGCCCAGAAACTCAATGCGCTCCACGATAAAATACATGACATGGAAGAGCTGCTGCGCAAGCCAACTAACTCGCGGACCTAAGCGTGCATAGCACGAGCTCAGGATGAGCATTGAGGCGAATCGGCAAGGTGCTGCAACCGATCCCTCGGCTCACCACCAAACACCCATTGCCTTCGATGGGAAATTTTCCGTACACGTAGCGTTTGCTCAACGGCCCATGCGGCAGCAACACGGGCCTGCCATTCGGCCACGCGACTTGACCGCCGTGGGTATGGCCCGCAAAGGCCACATCGAAGCGCTCGTGGCTCGTGCTCATCAAACCATCCGGCGCGTGGGTCAGAAAGACGCGAATGTCCCTCGCGTCGCCGAAGGCCAGCGTGGCATCGGGACTTCCCGTCCACGGGTCGTCGATCCCACAAATGGATACGCAATCGAAGGGCGGCGGAAGTGTGGCGCTCCGATTGATGAGCACCTCGACTCCGGACTCGGCCAACATCGTGGCGATCCGCGTATCATCCGCCCATAAATCGTGATTACCGAGCACCGCATACTTCCCGAGCGGCGGCCGGCAGTACTTGAGCTCGCGCGCCAACGCCTGAACGTAGTCCGCTTTTCCCGAGACAAAGTCCCCGCCCAGTAGGACCACATCCGGCTGAGCCTCGGCCAAGCGCTCGCACAACGCGACGAACAGTTCGGGATCCGTGGTTGGGCCGGCATGAAAATCCGATGCGAAGGCAATGGTCAACGGCGCGACGAGGGTCGTCCCTGTCGCCAGCCGAACGTCGTACCGGGTGACCCCCAGTCTGCCTTGCAGACCACAGCGATAACTCCAACGTGCCACGAAGCCGCCCAGCAACGCGGCGTTGATGAGCGACTCGCCAACGCGCCTCAGGAAATTATCGTGCCTGCCTCGGATGGCCGTCTCCGAGTCGATCGAGAAAACTCAGCAGCGCGGCGTTGAAAGGATCATTGCGATCGCCCGCCACCATATGCCCCGCTCCGCCCACCTCCGTGGTTTCGAGGTGGGGAATTTGCGCCCGCAACGCCTTCACGCCATCGAGGCTCACCACATCGCTCTCCGCTCCTCGAATGAGCAACGTCGGAATTCGAATGAAAGGCACGGCGGCATCCATGCGCCTGCGCAGTTCCGCGACCCGAGCCACACGGTGGCTGGCATCCATTTGCATGAAGCACGGATCCCAATGCCAGCGCCAGCGTCCGTCCTCGCCCAGGCGCAGGTTCTTGGCCAAACCTTGGCTGTTGGATGGCCGCGGCCGCGACGGATTGTAGGCCGCCACGGCATCCGCCGCCTCATCCAGTGTGGCAAACCCCTCTGGTCGCGAGGTCATGAAGTCGACGATGCGCTGAATACCCGCGGGCTCTAGGCGCGGAGCCACATCCACCATTACCAAGGCGCGTGCGGTTCCCGGCGTCTCACCCTCCGTGATCATGGCGGTGTTGCCGCCCAACGAAGCGCCGATGAGAACAGGCTTGGCGCCGAGTGTCGCGATCACGGCATGCAAATCGCCGCACAGGCTATCGACGCTGTAATAGCCGTCGGGAGACCAAGCCGAGTCACCGTGACCGCGAGCATCCAACGCGATGGCTCGCCAACCATGCTCGGCAATCTCCTCCAGCGCGCGTCGCCACGCGAAGCGAGTTTGGCCGCCGCCATGCAGTAACACCACCGGCGCGGCTTCGCGCGGTCCCACCGCATCGGCCACCAAGCGCAGACCACCGGCCCCCTGAAACTCAATGCGTTCTACGTTTGGCACGCGATTACCGTAGCATTTGTCGTCAAATGTTGCACGCGCCCCGAGGCCAAGTGACTGTGCTAAGGTTTCCACCACACGCTCACGGAGTGAATCATCATGACGGACACGACTCGCAAAGTTCTCATCACCGGCGCCTACGGCACACTCGGGGCCGCCACGGCGCGCGCCTTCGCCGCGGCCGGCGCCCGCGTCGCGCTGCTCGATCAGGGAACGCACGCGCCGGCTGGACTGCTGGAGGCCTGTGGATCCGATGCCGTTGCCCTCGGCGGTGTGAACCTCAGCGGTCTTCCGGAAGCCACCGCGGCGGTCGACTCCGCACATCGACAGTTGGGCGGCCTCGACGTGCTGGTCAACATTGCCGGCGCCTTTCGCTGGCAAACCGTGGCCGACGGCGATCCGGCCACCTGGGATTTGATGTTCACCATCAACGTGAAAACGGCCTTGAATTGTAGTCGCGCGGCCCTGCAGTACTTGCATGCAAGCAGCGCCGGCCGCATCGTCAACGTGGGTGCGAATGCGGCCTTGAAGGCCGGTGCCGGCATGGGTGCCTACGCCGCCTCCAAAGCGGGCGTGCATCGACTGACGGAAAGTCTCGCCGAGGAACTCAAGAAGGACGGCATTACGGTGAACGCCGTACTACCCTCCATTATCGACACGCCGGCGAACCGCAAGGACATGCCGCAGGCGGATTTTGCCACGTGGGTGACTCCGGAAGCGCTGGCCAAGGTCATTCAATTCCTCGCCTCACCGGAAGCGCAAGCCCTGACCGGGAGTCTCATCCCCGTGGTGGGGCGGGTTTAGCGCCGGCGCCGGCGACCTCCTTCCACTGCCAGACCAACAGCGCCGGCACGCCGAACAGCACTTCGCGCAGGCGCTTTGCCAGAGACAGCGCCAGTGTCACGTCGGGGCCCAGCCCCAGCAACAACCCCACCCCCATCAACCCCGCCTCTTGCACGCCCAAGGCCGCCGGCACCATGAAGAATACGCTCTTGGCCGCTTGCGTCAGGCTCTCGAGCGCCAGCGCATCACCCAGGCCCACCGGATGCCCCAGCCAGCGCAGCGCGAACCACACTTCCGAGGCTCCAACGATATACCCGCCCAGTTGCCAGATTATCGAGCGCCCAACCCGCATCGACCCCGTGAAAATGCCGCGCACCTCCTCATCCAGCCGCGCTCCGTGATCCGCCATCAACTCCTCACTCAACCAACCGCCCAGAAAGCGCCGAGCCGTCCGTTCGATGCGCAGGAACACCTTCCCATGGCGCAGCACGATGACCATGAGTATCAACGGCGGCAGACTTGACGCGAGTCCGATGAGCAGTGCCTGCAACATCCGATTGCCGGCGCCCCCTTGACCCACTCGAGCGCACAAGCACAACACCCCCAACGCCACGAACAAATACTGCGCCACCAGCCCCAGCATGAGTTCCACGATGACGCTGGCCGCCGCGGCCATGCCGCCCATTCCCTGCCGTCGCAACAAGCGCACGCCGACGATTTCGCCGCCCACGCTCGCCACCGGCAACAATCGGTTAATGGCCTGACGTATCCATGCAATGAGAAACAACGCGCTTACACGGGTCGGCGCCGCAATGAGCACACGCCAGCCCAGCACATCGAATATCATGGGAACGACTTGCAGGGGCACAAGCAGCAGCAGTATCCAGCCGGCGTGCGCTAGGAGCGACGCTAGCGTCCCCGCCCCCTCGCCCACCACCAGCGCGATCAGCGCCGCCAGACCTAAGGCCAGCGCAATCCGGGGGACCAGGGTCATCGACGCACCTAGGTCGTAGACATTCGCCGCTTCAAGGCGACGTAGCGGACAATAATCACCATGGCAATAATGGGCGTCACGACGCTCGCGGCCACCAGCACCGGACCCACCCAACCCAGCCACGTGAGCAGCGGCAGGAGAAACAACGCGTCATCGGGGTGGAAGTGCTGCACGCCTTTCCAGGCCTTGACCCCCGGACCGCTCAAGCGTTCGAACATTTCCGCATACCACGTACACAGCAGCATGGCCACGCAAGTCACACCACCCAGTGCTATCGCGGCATCACCCAGCGAGCCGTGACGCAGTCCGATGCCGGCACAGAGGAACCACGCCGCATCGAGAACCATGTCAGCATAATAGTCGAGCACCTTGCCGCTCTCGCTGCGCAGGTCGCCCATGCGCGCGAGTTCGCCGTCGGCGCGGTCCAGCACGCAGGTCAGTATCCACAGCACACCGCTCCACGCCGTAGCCAGCGGGGTCCCCGGTACCAGCAGCGCGCAGGCTGCCAGTCCCAGCACCAGCCGCAGTGCCGTCAAGTGATTTGGACGAACCCAGGTACCGATCAACGGGCGAACGAATATCCGGGCAAACGCGTGCGCGTAAGTCTGGTTCTGCGCCACATCATCCATAACCGGCTTGTCGATGATTTTTCCTTACACCCTGAAGCGATACTCGACGCCCGGTTGCCGATCGACGTCGGGTGGGAAACTGGCGCGTTTGTCCGCGTAATAGCGGGCGCGATGATCCCCGTCCGACGCGCGATTGTAAGTGAGGTACAGAATGCGCCGCCGTTCGCCGCTGAAATTGGGCTTCGAGGCATGCGGCACATAACTATCGAAGAACAGCACATCCCCCGGCTGTGTGGGCACCGGCTCGAGCTCGAAGGGTCTCATTTGATCGGCCGTCAGCGGAGCCCATTCGTCGCCGATGAGTCGGGACAGCCGCGGCGTCGTGACCATTTCCAGGCAGCCGTTTTCGAGGGTGGCCGCATCGATGGACACCATGGCCGTGACGAATAGCGGCGCGTAGGTCGACCACCCCGCCTGTTGATCCTGGTGCACGTCGAACCCGGCGCCACCCGGCATTTTAAAATTGATTTTTTCTTTGAACAGCACCGCAGGCGCGCGCAGCAGTTCTTCCACGCAGCACCTTAGGCGCCCGCCGCGGACCAAGACATCGAGGGCCGCATGGTGCGGACAAAAGTCCTCGATGCGTTGAATCACTTGGGAGTTCGGGTCGAGAAGGCTGGTCTCGCGGTACACCATTTGCGCGCCCGACACTTCGGGCAGCGCCACCGCCTCGTCCGTGTAGCGCGAAATATCCGCCATGTCGGCCGCCGAGAAAAAACCCGGCACGCCGATCCAGCCGAGCCGGTCATAGCGCCCCAGCGCCATGGCATCCAGAATGGCATTTGCGTCGCCGGCGTGCTTTTCGTGATCCACGTTAACCTCAAAAACCGGGCGCAAGTGTCAGGTTTATGCCAAGAAACGTCAAGACCGAGACGACCATCACGCCTTGAGTGGCTCATCCACTGCGCGAACGGTCGAATTGTGACGCTTTAAGGCATTTGTACCGGCGCACCAAGGCACTATGCCTACCGGCCGTCATCGAAATGACTCGACTGACTGGGCTCGGACAACAACTGACCATAAGGAGCCGTTTACGGACATTCTGCTCGACGTGCTGGCGAAGGAACTCGCAAGCGCGCACGCCGCCGTATTTGCGCCGTCCTTATTTGCCGACCGCATCGGGCCGCTTCCGCCCGAGGAGGCTGCCGCGGCCATCCACAAACTCATGCAAAGTTTTTTGTGGACCATGGCGCGCGAGGGAATCGCGCACAACATCATGAATCGGGTGCGCCTGACCACTAACGCACCCGTGCTCCCCTACCGTATTTTGATTTGTCCCTTGCAGCCGGCCAAGCCCGCGCTGGGCTATGTCGCCGCCTTTCGCACTCCGGATCAAAATACCTTCGTGCCGTCCGATCTTAAGACTCTGACGGCTGCGGCTCCCAAGCTCCTGAAGCACCTGAACGAACGCCTGGACGAGACCACGGGTTTGTTGATGCGCCCGGCCTTTGAGGCAGAAGTGGCCTATCGCGGCCGCTCCACCCAGTCTGCCTGCGTGGTGTACGCCAATCTGGACCAGGTACACGCGGTGAACGAACTGTCCGGGTTCGCCGCGGGCGATCGCATTATTCGTGAAGTGGGTAGATTCTGGCAATCCCAATTGGCGCCAACCGGCAGCATCGCCACCCATTTGTCCGGTGACCGGTTCGCCGCCGTGCTCTTCGGGCACACCTTGAATCAGGGCCGGATTTGGGCCGAACAGACGCGCGAAGGCATCGATCAGCTCGAAGCCAACAGAGTGTCCGCGCATGTCACCGCAAGCTTCGGGGTCGCCGAATTGACCGACCTGGACGGGTTCCAGCATGCGCTCGCCGCAGCCGAGACTGCCTGCCGGGTGGCCAAGGAGCGCGGGCGAAACCGCGTCGAACTGTACGTCACGGGCGACCATACCGTCATGCGCAGACACGAGGAAGTACGCGAATCCCGCGAAGTCCTCGAGGCTCTCGACAGAAACAGCTTCCTCTTGTACGCCCAGCCCATTCTCACCTTCGACAGCGAATCCGCGCCGCGGCACTATGAAATTCTTTTACGCGTACAACGCCCGGACGGCGAGGTGGTCAGCATCGCGGGCTTCCTCGATGCCGCCGAGCGCTACCAACTCCTCGAGCGCCTCGATCGCTGGGTACTGGCTCGAGTACTGGCTCAAATAGCGCCCGTGGCCGATGCCCTGCGTCCGCTGGGCGCGAGCTTCGCCATGAATCTCACCGGCCAGTCGGTCAGTCAGCCCGTCTTCGCCGACCACGTACGCAGCGAAATGAAAACCCACGGCATTCCTGCCGGCATGCTGCACTTCGAATTGACAGAAACAGCCGCCGTGCGCAATTTGAGCGCCACCCAACGCTTCATTGCGCGCATGGGAGAAATCGGATCGCATGTGGCTCTGGACGACTTCGGCACGGGTCTGTCGTCGCTCATGCACCTCAAGGATCTGGACGTCAATCGCATTAAAATCGACGGCAAATTCGTGCGCGACGTCTTGAGCAACGCCCGCTCGCGCGCCCTGATCCGCGCGCTGGTGCAAATTGCCGACGAAATCGGCTTGCAGACGGTCGCCGAGTTCGTCGAGAACGAAGACATCGCCGATAGCGTGCGCCTGTTGGGAGTGCAATGCGCCCAAGGTTACTTCTACGGACGTCCCCGCCCCTTGAGCGAAACCCTCGAAGATCTACTGATGCTCGAACGAGCGCGCGCCGCCGGCGCCACTGCGTCCAACAGCCTCGTTACTGCCGCCTAACGCGCCTCGAGCTGCGAGAACCACGAGAGCCACGAGAGCCGCTACGGCTCGACCGTGCTGACTTCCCGAACGTCCCCGGCCACACGCCATCGCGGCGCATGAGTCGCCAACAGTTTGTGATAAGCAGCCAGGGGTACCGGCTTGCTGCACAAATACCCCTGATACGCCGGGCAGCCATGACTTTCGAGGAAATGCCGCTGCGGTTCGGTTTCAACACCCTCCGCGATGACCGCCAATCCCAAGCTGCGCGCCAGGGTAATAATGGTCTGAACCACTGCCGCATCGGTCGCAGAATCCGGCAGTTTCCTGACAAAGGATTGGTCGATCTTGAGCTGATCCAGCGGCAGTCGGGTCAGGTACGACAGAGAGGAGTAGCCCGTGCCGAAATCGTCCATGGAAAAACGCACTCCGATCTGCCGCAGGGCGTGCATTTTTTGAATGGTCCTTTCGATGTCGTCCAGCACCAGCGATTCGGTGAGTTCCAGCTTCAGCCTCTCGGGCGGCGCGCCGCTCGAGTCCAGAGCGGCACGCACCTGATCGACGAAGTCCGGCTGCCGGAACTGACGCGCGCTCACATTGATGGACAGGAAGAGCTCACGAGTGCGCGCATCGGCCGCCCAATCCCGCAGCACCCCACAGGCCGTTTCCAGCACCCACCGTCCAATGGGCAGAATGAGCCCGGTTTCCTCCGCCAGCGGCACGAATTGCGCCGGCGATATCGTGCCGCGATCCGGATGCTCCCAGCGCAACAGCGCCTCCGCGCCCACGATGCCCTGCGAGCTGTCCACCTGCGGTTGGTAGTGCAGCACGAATTGGTTGTCTTGAATGCCTCGGCGCAGAGACGTCTCGAGGGTGGCGCGTGCCGCCAGCGCCGCCTGCATTTCGGGATCAAAAAAACGCAGTGCATTGCGTCCCGCCGACTTCGCCTGGTACATGGCAATGTCGGCATGCTTCAACAGTTCATCCACCGAATTGCCGGTGTCCGTGAACAACGCCACTCCGATGCTCGGCGTACTGTGATGGGTATGCTCACCGATGAGATACGGCCGATTGAGCTCGGCGAGAATTTTCTCGCCCACGATCTTCGCCTGCGCCGCTGCCTCCTGCGGACAGGAATCCAAATCCTCCAGCAGCACCACGAACTCGTCTCCCCCTAAGCGCGCCACGGTATCGCCCATGCGCACGCTGCCATCCAAGCGCTGCGCCACCTCGCAGAGCAGACGGTCGCCCACGTCATGCCCAATGGTATCGTTCAGGAGCTTGAAGTTATCCAGATCGATGAAGAGCAGCGCTCCTTTGCGCAGGCTCCGTGCGCTCAACGCCAACGCCTGCTGCAGTCGATCCAGGAGGAGGCGCCGATTCGGCAGCCGCGTCAACGAATCATAGAAGGCCAAATGAGCGATCGCCCGCTCCGCCTCCTTGCGCGCGGTGATGTCCGTCATGGTCACCACGAAATGTGTCACCTGGTCCCGATCGTCCTTGACCGCGGTGATGCTCATCCAGGCGGGGAAGCTCTCACCACTCTTGCGCCGATTTTGCACCTCACCCTGCCAGGAGCCGTCGTCGCCCGGGCGTTTAATGGGCTCATCGTGCTTCAGCAGCAACTCGCGCAGGGTGTTGCCCACGGCATCTTCGCTGGTATACCCGGTCATTAGCGTAAAAGCGCTGTTGATCTTCAAAATCACCCGATCCGCACCGGTAATGGCAATGCCATCCTGCGCCTCGAAAGCCGTCGCCGTAATGCGGCGCTGTTCCTCGGCGAGATACCGTTCGGTAATGTCGCGAGCGATGCCGACCACACCGATCACCTTGCCGGACTGGTCCAGCATGGGGGTCTTGATGGTCTCGAACAGACCCCGGTAGCCGTTGTCCACGAAAGTGAGCCACTCCTCGTTGGTACAGGACTTGCGGCTTTCCATGGCCCTGCGGTCGTGGAAAGTAAACCTGTCCGCTTCGTCCGTGCCGAAAAAATCGTATTCGGTTTTGCCCACGATTTCCGCTTCCGGCGCGCCGCACAGACGTTCGATGCCGGCGTTACACGTCAAATAAACGCCGCCCGGATCCTTCACCCAGACCAGGTCCGGGATGGTCTGCACCAGAGTGCGCAACCTCGCCTCGCTCTGCTGCAAGTTGCGATTCGCCTGCAGACTCGACAGCGCATCGCTCACACGGCGGCCGATCGCCTGGAGGAGCTTCTGCTCGTCCTTGGACCAGGTCCGATGGTACGAACATTGGTGCAGCCCGAACATGTAGGGCTCGGAACCCGTCACCTGAATGGACAGGGCAATTATGGAACGTGCCTCACGCGCCCGAATCGGACTGCCGGGCAGTGTCAGATCCCCCTCCTCACCGAACATCACGGGCGTCTCGGAGCCAACGACGGCATGCATCATGGTGCGCACCCCCTCGCTCATGATGATATCCACGCCCATATTCGATGCGCCCGGAAAATCTGGATGGGTGCGCTCCATGGCCACTCGGCTGACGGCCGCCTGCGGATCGCAGGGGTGTACCAACCACGCTCGTTCGCAGTTGAATATGGAGACCACTTCGCTGAGCACGTCGCCCAAGATGTGTTCCAGATCATCGTCCCCGCGAATCGCACCGTTGATGCGATCCATGCCGGCGAAGAATTGCAAATCGCGTTTCGACTGTTCTTCCAGCCGCTCGTGCCGCAAGCGGGTGCGCAATACCGTCACGCCGAAGGCCGCCTCGCGAGCCACTTCCTTCATCAGCCGTAGCTCATCCTCCGTGAAGGTGTGAGTGTCGCGCGAATACACGCCCAGCACGCCGAAAAGAAATTGGTTTTCATCGCGCAGCGGGAGAAGGAGGCGGGAATGATAATCGCGCCGCAGAGCCGAATCCCGATAGGTGATGGCGGCGGGGTCCATGGCGATGTCCTGAATGCACTCCACCCCGCCGCTGCGCAGAGAGTCGCCTACCGGACCCGTCTCCATATCGACCCAGGCCACATCGGTTTCCGCGAGATAGCCGGTTTCGACGCCGCTGGAGGCAACGCGGCGCACGATGCGCTCTTCGCCGCTCTCACGAGTGCCCGCCCAGGCCATGCGGTAGCCCGCTTGGGCGCAAATAACTTTGCAGATATCCGCGAGCAGCATATCTTCGTTGGCCGCGCGCATGAAGGCATCGACGCAGCCTCGGATGACCCGCAATTCGCGCGATAAGATATCCGCAGGCACACACATGTCCCTGTCCCTTCCATACGACATAAACGGGTTATCGGCAGCCAGGCCCGAGGCCTTAAGGG
>Ga0302311_10007557_pt1 | contig 11060 bp, 8 predicted proteins | sample III_Palsa_N1_3_FD_200449 | JGI IMG/M metagenome (GOLD analysis project Ga0302311, IMG submission 200449) | Peat permafrost microbial communities from Stordalen Mire near Abisko, Sweden - III_Palsa_N1_3 | ecosystem: Environmental > Terrestrial > Soil > Palsa > Peat permafrost | place: Sweden...
ACGGTGATGAGCAGTTCACCGTGCAGGACGCTGATCCAGCCGTCCGGGTGGGCCGCCCACTCGCGCCACGCGCCGGCGATCGCGTCGATGTCCTGCTGCGTCCCCAGCCCGCTGGTGAGGAGCTGCCCGGTGATCGCCGAGCCGGCGATGCGGTCGGCCCACATGCCGCCCCAGGCCTCCCTCGAGGCCGGGTCCGCGTAGCACCACGTTGACGCCGTCGCCGACACCTCCGTGATGCCCGCCGCATGGGCCCACGCCAGCAGCCGTCGTCCCGCGTCCGGCTCGCCGCCGTTCGCCCGGGCCGCCGACTGGTACAGCTCTCGCCACCGATCCAGACCGGGAAGCTCCGGGTACCAGGTGAAGCCGCTGTAGTCGCCGTCGCGCACCGCCACCACGCCGCCCGGGCGGCATACCCGCACCATCTCCCGTAGCGCCGTCACCGGGTCGGCTACGTGCTGCAGCACCTGGTGCGCGTGGACGACGTCGAATGATCCCGACGGGAACGGCAGGTCGTGGATGTCGCCCGTGACCAGCCGGGCTGACGTGCACCCGCGACGCTCAAGCTCCGCCCGGGTCACCGCCAGCGCCGCCTCGGTCACCTCCACCGCGGTGACCGGGCCAGGCGCCACCCGTTCGGCCAGGTCGACCGTGATCGTGCCCGGCCCGCTGCCGATGTCGAGCAGCGACAGGCCTGGCCGCAGGCGGGGGAGCAGGTAGGCGGCGGAGTTCTCCGCCGTCCGAGTCCGGTGCGAGCGCAGCACGCTCTCGGCGTGCCCGTGAGTGTAAGTCGCGGTGTCAGGCATACCGCCGACTTTATCACCGGACTCCATAATGCGAGACAACCGTCTCACTATCTGATACGACAGTAGATCCGGCCGATGCCGGGAAAGGTCGCCTCCCCGGGGTCAGAAGGTGATGACGGCGCGGCCGCGGAGGCCGCCGGCTTCCATCAGGTGGTAGGCCTCGGTGGCGCGCTCGGGCGGGTAAAGGCCGGCCACCCGCAGCTGGATATGCCCGGCCGAGGCCTGGTCGGCCAGGTGCTGCAGCCAGCCGGTGTTGTGCATGGCGTTACCGACGCTGACCGGGTGCACGGTGATGCCCCGGCCGGGTGGCGCGCCGCCGTCCCAGCCGCGCACGACCGCGATCGCGCCGCCGTCGCGGATGGCCGGCAGTACCGCCCGGGCGAGCGCGGCGGTGGTGTCGAAGACCGCGTCGACCCCTCCGGGCAGCAGCGCCCGGACTGCGTCGGCGAACCCGTCGCCGCGGGGCAGCACGTGGTCGGCTCCGAATCCGGAGACAAGGGCCTCGTCCCCAGGTCCGGCGTCGGCGATCACGCGGATGCCCCGCTGCCGGGCGAGGCCGATGACATAAGAGGCAAGCAGGCCGGCCCCGCCGGTGACGGCGAGCGTGGACCCGGTGGCAAGGTCGAGCAGGCTGAGGCCTTCGAGCGCGGTCAGGCCGTTCATCGGCAAGGTGGCTGCCTCCGGTGCGCTCGCCCGGCGCGGCATCGGGATGACGGACGCCGCCGGGACGACCACCAGTTCCGCCTGCGCGCCTCCCTCCGGCAGCCACGGGCTGACCACGGCCATCACCGGTTCGCCGACGGTCAGCCGCCGGCCGGCGTGGCCAAGCGACTCGACCGTCCCGGCCGCGTCCATCCCGGGCGTGAACGGCGGTTCGACCGCTCTGCGCCACATGAACACGTCGACCGGGTTGACCGCGGCGGCGGTCACGCGCAGCCGGACCTCGCCCGGGCGCGGCTCGCGCGCGGTCCGGTCTTCGACCGTGATCGCGTCCGGGCCGTCGGCCTTGTTAACGGTCACTGCTCGCATCGCATCCTCCTGTCCGGAGCAGGTCGGCTCCGGCCCGGGTTCACTGACAATTTATCGACGGCCGGGTTCACCTCCGTGGCAGGACCGTTGCCGCAGGGATGCAGCAGCCGCGTCTCGCCTCTCGAGGCGCGCAGTAGAGCAGAAGATCAAGATCGTCATCTCGAACGGTCCCCGGTTCCACCCACCCGGCACCATGACACCCGACATCGGGCAGACGCCCGGGCCGCAATCGTCTCGCCAGCAACGAGAGTGTCCGGCATGATGCTTGTGTGACTGAATGGCCATTCGGAGCCGACGACTGGGTGTCCCCTCCTGAACTGGTGGCCGTCTGGGCCAAGCTCGGCCTGATCCCGTCCGAGCGGGTTCCGCTCTGGGCGGCGCACTGGCTGGTAGCCGGTTATGACGGCGAGCACGTTGTTCACCTAGCCGGGCTGCATGGTGACGATTCCCGTGAGGTCAACGACGCCCTCCCCGACGCACTGCTCGACTGCGGCGTCGCACTGCCAGAATCCGAGGCTGCTGCCGTAGCCGTCGTCTATACGGACCTGGCGCGCATGCACCTCGATGGCAAGGCCGGGGCGCTCTGGGTGTGCCAGCAGGTCGACCGGCTGCTGTCCGGCTTCCCGTCCAACGACCTGATGAGCCTTCCCCTCAGCCGGCTGTACGACGTTGATTGCGAGTGGGACGGAGGCTGGGGCCGGACAGTCGAGCAACTGACGACGTTTGTCAGGCAGGTGTGCGAAGAACAGGTAAGCGAGGGCTCGGTCAATACCTGGACAGCCAGACCAAATCTCAACTCTGCTCTCATGGCACCAGGCTGAACGCCTGGGCCGGGGTGCCGCTGCAGGTGTTCTGCTCGAGCTGAACCCCGCTGCCAGTGGAAGGGGCGGCTACGCACAGGCCCGAGTTGTCGGCGGCGAAGGTGTAGTAGCCGGAGTACTGCAGGTTGGCGGAGAATAGAGCGTTGGTGTTGCCGGTCCCTCCGTAGTTCCATGTCTGGAGCGTGTCGCCCGGGGCGGTGGCGCTCACTCCGCCGGTGATGTTCCAGCTCTCGCCCTCGGACTGGGCGTTCTCGTTGACCACCTCGTAGGTTCCGCTGACCGAGGTCGGCACGAACTGCCACAGCTGGCTGGTGGCCCCGGTGCAGGCCGAGTCCTGCACGGCGGTGCCGTTGGCGGTCGAGCCGCCGGTCGCGCTTGCGCACAGGCCGGAGCCCTCGTTCACCACTTCGAACCACGACGAGGAGTTGATGCCCGAGTTGGGCACGAGGTTGAAGGCCTGGGCCGTCGTGCCGTTACAGGTGGACTGCTCGAGCTGAACGCCGCTGCTGGTCGAGGGGGCGTCGATGCACAGGCCCGAGTTGTCGGCGGCGAAGGTGTAGTCGCCCGAGCTCTGCAGGTTGGCGGAGAATAGAGCGTTGGTGTTGCCGGTCCCTCCGTAGTTCCATGTCTGGAGCGTGTCGCCCGGCGCGGTGGCGCTCACTCCGCCGGTGATGTTCCAGCTCTCGCCCTCGGACTGGGCGTTGTTGTTGACCACCTCGTAGTTTCCGCCGACCGAGGTCGGCACGAACTTCCATAGCTGGCTGGCTGCCCCCGTGCAGGCCGAGTCCTGCACGGCGGTGCCGTTGGCGGTCGAGCCCCCGGCGGCGGTTGCGCACAGGCCGGAGGCCTGGTTCACCACCTCGAACCACGACGAGCTGATGCCGGAGGGGGCGAAGCTCATGGAGTGGACGTTCCACCCCCCGTTGTCCTCGTCGACGACCAGTGTCTGGGTGCCCGCGGGCAGCGTGACGGTGGCGGTCACCGTCGTCCAGTCCTGCCAGCCTCCGGTGGCGGGGACGTTGATATTGCCCGACAGGTTGGTGCCCGCGAGGTTGGCGATGTGCAGGCCGTCAGTGACGCCGCTGGGAGAGGCCAGCCGCAAGCTCACCGTGTAGGTGCCGGCGCCGGCCGCGTCGACCGAGTATCTGAACCACTGCCCGCCGCCCGTCCAGCCAAGGTCGTAGCCTGCCCCGGTGCCGGTCGTATCGGTGGTGTCGCTGGTCGTCTCCAGGTCAACCCCGTCGCTGCGGTAGCTATCGGCCGTGCCGTTGACCGAGCTGACGTTGTAAGCCACGCCTTGTCCGCCGGTGTCGTAGTTGGCGGCTTGCACGGTGCCTGGCACCTCGGCCGCGGTGCCGCCGAAGGCGGCCTCGCCCGCAGGTGTCTGGCTATAGCCGGCCGCGACGATGTTCGCCTGCACCGCGCTCTGGGTGGCCTCGGACGGGAAACCGGAAACGTCGGCGGCTTCGAAGAACTCTCCGTCGCCCAGGCTCGTATTGTCCCCTCCGGTGCCAAGCTCGATGGAGCTCTGGATCTTCATCGGGTCATACCCGCCGCTCGGCAATGCGCCCGAATAGGTCTGGATCAGTCCGCCGGACTGGGCGTTGCCGTACTGCAGGGTCATGTTGGTCCCGCCGTTGTTCTCCTCCCAGGCGGAGAGGAACGTGCCGTTCTCGCTCGGATACGCCGGGGGGTTCGCCCCGGTGTTGCTGAAGTACATGCCGTTTTCTATGTCGGCCCCCACCCAGGGACCGGGGCCAGTGCAGTTGCCCGTCCAGCAGTCCGTGCCGTAGTAGATCGCGTTCATCGTGGCGTTGCCGTCGTCGGAGTCGTTGGTCTCGCCCTGGCCGAAGTCGAAGCAGCACTGGTTGCTAGTGACGTTGGACGACATGACCGCGTACAGCCCGTCGGGATCAGAGCCGGTAGGCAGGTTTTTGGCGGAGTCGTCGCGATAGCCAGTGCCAAACTGGTCGAAGTCAATCCCGTACGCGGGCTGGCCGCCGACGTACACCGGCAGCGCCTCGGCGGGGGCGCCGATGTCCGCCCCGCCGGGGCCGGGGCCTGCGTTCCCGCCGCTGCAACCCGAGCAGGAAGTGCCGGGCGAGATCGGCATGTTGTTGGCGTTGGAGGTCTGGTCGTAGAGCTCGGTGATGGTGCACGTCGTGCTGGCACAGAACGAGTTCTCGGGCGCCACGTTGACAACCCCGCCGGCCGATTCCAAGCCGACGTTGAGGTAGGTCGAGTCGGAGGCACGCTGGACCTGGTAGAGCGGCCCGTCATAGGCCTCGAACAACGCCCGGGTCGTGCTGTACGCCGCCTCGCACGGAGTACCGCCTGAAGCGTAGATGTCGCACGGCTCGGGCGTGGCCGCGCGCGCGGGCGTGGCGCTGAACGCGGGGATAGCGAGCGCTGCCGCCAGCACAAAGGCCACGGCCAGCACGGCCCACCGCCGGGTGAGGCGTATCGAGAACATGTGTCAGCCTCCGTGATCGGGGATGCAGGGCGGATGCGTCCATGGCCGATGTTGTTCATCGGACGTTTCAGGCTTCCTGACAGTGACATTCCCCCAGCTTTGGACATGAGTCAACCGGATACTACGGAAATATTTGTTAATGACCCGATGTCTGCCTGCTGTCAGTTACCAATGGCTCGGGCCGCTATCGGTCGCGCGGCGTTCGACGTAGACCCCGACGCCGCGCATGGCAGCGGCGGCCTTGCCGGCCTCATTGTCGCCCGGCTAGGGTGCGGCCCATGGACATTGTGATCTTGCTCTTCGATCGCTTCGAGCCTCTTGACGCGATAGGACCGTACGAGATCTTGGCCCATGTTCCCGGCGCGAAGGTCCGCTTCGTCGCACCAGAATCGGGGCGGGTCACCGATGTGCTCGGCTCGCTGCCGGTCGATGTTCCGACCCGGTACTCGGACGTCGACGCCTGCGACGTCCTGCTGGTCCCGGGTGGCGGCGGGGTCCGGCCGCTCTGGGGGACCGGGGCTTCCTCGGGTGGCTGGGCCGGGTGCACGCGACTACCCGGTTCACCACCTCGGTCTGCACCGGCTCGCTGCTGCTGGCGGCGGCCGGCCTGCTCGACGGGCTGACCGCGGCCACCCACTGGGGCGCGGCAGGCGAAATCGAAGGCTACGGCGCGACCTACACGCCCGAGCGGGTCGTCCGCCACGGCCGCATCATCACCTCGGCGGGCGTCTCCTCCGGTATCGACATGGCGCTCCGCCTCGCCGCCCTGCTGGCCGACGAGACCACCGCGCAGGCCATCCAGCTCTACACCGAGTACGACCCGCAGCCCCCATTCGACAGCGGCTCGATCGCCAAGGCGTCACCCGAAGTCCAGCAGCGCGCCCGCGCTCTCGGCTAAAGAACGTCCGCCGTCCGAACTGGCTGCATGGGCCAAGGCCGATCCGCAGCCTTTCGGGATAATTAATGAGAATTGGACATCCGGCGAGTGCGTATTTTCCGCTGTTACAAGCGGGACGCGATGGAACGCGGAAAATATATTGCAATACGTCGGTTTTGACAGATTTTAAACGACGCCACTTCTGTTCACGCCGGATAACACTTGAACTAACTTGCACCCGAAACGTTGGCTCAGCACCGGCTGCATGCGCTAATATTCCGGCCTGTTGGGTATTCCATCGCAGGTCGTCGGAGCTGCACGACTGCGATCGCGGTAACTCACAGATGAGCATTTCGGAAGCCGGGCGCGGCAGGCCTTCGCTTCGTTATTCGCTGGGCCGCGTGCCGTTCGCATTTGATCCCCGGATTGCCGCTCCGGTATTTCTCCAGGCCCGGTCGGCGGATGATCCAGTCAATGAAAGGAAACAGACTTTGAACGGAAGAAGGCTGACACCCGCGCTCGCCTTGGTGGCGATCGCGGCGGTCGCAGCGGTCGGCTGCTCAAGCAGCTCCTCGTCACCCGCGAACGGCTCCACGGCCGCCGCGGCGGTGTCAGGGAACACGGTCGACATCTACTCCAGCCTGCCGATGCAGGGCTCGTCCAACGTGCAGACCATCCCCATGGTCAACGGCATGAAGCTCGCGCTTGCTCAGGCGGGAGACAAGGCGGGCAAGTTCACGGTGAACTTCACCGCGCTCGACGACTCGACCGCGGCGGCCGGCAAGTGGGACCCCTCGCAGACCGCGGCCAACGCCCGCAAGGTGGCCGCTGACCCGAGGGCGGTCTACTACATCGGCGAGTTCAACTCCGGCGCGAGCGAGATCTCGATCCCGATCCTGAACCAGGGCGGCATCCCGCAGGTCTCGCCCGCCAATACCTACGTCGGCCTGACGACGGACCTGCCAGGCAGCGCGCCGGGCGAGCCGGAGAAGTACTACCCGACCGGGAAGCGCACCTACCTGCGGATCGTGCCGATTGACTCGATCCAGGGCGCGGCCGATCTGCAGGCGATGAAGCAGGCCGGCTGCACGAAGGTCGCGATCGCCAACGACAAGGAGGCCTACGGCGCGGGCCTCGCCCAGCTCATCGAGCTGGAGAAGGCCGAGTACGGCGTCAACGTCGTCAGCAACACCGGCATCGACCCGACCGCGAGCAACTTCCGCACCTACGCGCAGACGATCAAGTCGGAGGGAGCCGACTGCTTCTTCTTCTCCGGCATCGTCTCCAACGGCGGCGTCCAGATCGTCAAGGACGTCAACGCCGCCCTCCCGACGGCGAAGATCTTCGGCCCCGACGGCGTGTGCAGCTCGGCCTGGACCCAGGCCTCGCAGGGCGGCGTGCCCGCCTCGATCGACCCGCTGATGGAGTGCACGGTCGCGACCCAGGACCTGGCGGCCTACCCGGGCGGCAAGGCGTTCCTGGCCGCGTACCAGGCCAAGTACGGCTCGGCCGAGCCTGACCCGTACGCGATCTACGGCTACGAGGCTATGAAGCTCGGCCTCGACACCATCGCGTCCCTCGGGGCCAACGGCGACAACAAGGCCGACGTCCTCAAGGCGCTGTTCGCCATCAAGGACCGCAAATCCGTGATCGGCACCTACGGGTTCGACGCGAACGGCGACACCACCCTGAAGTCCTATGGGCTCTACTCGGCCGACAAGTCAGGCAACCTGGTCTTCAAGGAGACCCTGACGCCGACGAAGACCGTCAGCTAATCGCACTGGTCACATCGGCTCCAGGTGCGGAGGGGCGTCGCGTGGTGGCGCCCCTCCCGCCTGACTTTTCTGCGTGGGACACGTGAATACGACAATCACCCCGAGCCCTCCCGTGCTGGCGGCACGCCCGGCGGCGGCCGTCCTGGCGGCCCTGCGCCGGTACGGCGGCCGCTGGGGCCTGATCGTGGCGCTCGCCGCGCTGCCGGTTTACTACGGCGTCACTGACCTGGTCAACGGATATCAGGCCGCCGTGGTAGCCGGCCACCCGGTCATCCACCACGACCTGTCGCGGCTGGGCTTCAACTTCGCCGAGGGACTGTCGGACGGCGCCATCTGGGCCCTGATCGCGATCGGCTACACCCTCGTCTACGGCATTATCGAGCTGATCAACTTCGCGCACGGCGACGTTTTCATGATCGGCTCGTTCACCGCCGTCGGCATATGGTCCGTGCTCGGCCTCAGCCTGACCACCTCCGCGCTCGGCGTGATCGGCGGCCTGGCCGTCTCGCTCGTCATCGCCATGCTCACCACCGGTAGCCTCAACGTCCTCATCGAGCGGGTCGCCTACAAGCCGCTGCGTAACGCGCCCAAGCTGGCGCCGCTGATCACGGCGATCGGCTTCTCCTTCATCCTCCAGAACGTCGGCCTGCTGTGGCGTGGCGGCTCTCAGCAGAGCGTCACCGACCTGATCGGCGCGCAGAAGGTGGTGTTCACCATCGGCGGGGTGCCCATCCTGCGCGGCTACATCGTCGCCTGGGCGGTGATGGTTCCGCTGGTGCTCGCGCTGTCGTGGTTCATCAGCCGCACCCGTCCGGGCAGGGCGATGCGCGCCACCGCCCAGGACCCGGAGGCGGCGCGGCTGATGGGAATCAACGTCAACAACACGGTCTCGCTGACGTTCCTGATCGGCGGCGCGCTGGCCGGCGCGGCCGGCCTGATCTACGCCGTGTACGAGACCCAGGTCTGGTACTTCCAGGGTTTCCAGGCGGGCCTGTTCGCGTTCACCGCGGCGGTCATGGGCGGCATCGGCAACGTCCGCGGTGCCGTTCTCGGCGGCCTGATCATCGGCGTCATCCAGTCGCTGTCCGATGAGCGCATCGGTCCGCAGTGGACCGAGGCCATCGTGTTCGCCTATCTCATCGCGATCATGGTGCTGCGGCCGACGGGCCTGCTCGGCGAGGAAACGCGGGAGGCGGGGTGAGCGAGCTCCAGGCGCAGTTGCGCGAATGGCGCGACGCCGCCGAACGGCTGGTCCCGCCGTGGTGGGGCAAGGCCCTGGCCGGCTTGCTCGTGGCGGTGGGCGTCATCCTGCCGTTTCTCACCGGATCAAGCAGCGGCTTCCTGAACGGGACGATCGTCGCCGTCGCGTACGCGGTGATGGCCCTCGGCCTTAATGTCGTGGTCGGCATGGCCGGCCTGCTCGACCTCGGGTACGTCGCGTTCTACGCGTTCGGCGCGTACTGTGTCGGCTGGTTCGGCTCCGGCTTCTTCTTCGGCGTGCGGGTCCACGTGGGCGTCTCGCCGCTCACGAGCACGCTGGCCGGAATCCACCTCAACTTCGTGCTGATCCTCCTCGCGGCGGTCGTCGTCTGCGCGGTGGCCGGCATGATCATCGGGCTGCCCACGCTGCGGCTGCGCGGCGACTACATCGCGATCGTGACGCTTGCTTTCGGCGAGATCATCGGCGTCCTCGCCGTCAACGGGCAGTCCATCGGCGTGGGCGGCGGCATGACGCTCACCGCGGGCAACCTGGGCATCAGCGCGGTCGACTCGCCGTGGTTCCCCGGCTCGGGGTCGTTCGGCCTGCTCGACCTGCGGCCCTGGTACTGGCTGGTCTTCGGCATCTTGCTCATCGTGCTCTTCGTCAACCTGCGGGTCCGCGACTCGCGGCTCGGCCGGGCCTGGATAGCGCTGCGCGAGGACGAGGTGGCGGCCGTCTCCATGGGCATCCCGCTGGTGAAGACGAAGCTGATGGCCTACGCGATCGGCGCGGCCTTCGGCGGGATGGCCGGGGCGTTCTTCGGCGCCTACTTCACCGAGGTCAACGCGGGCCAGTTCGCGTTCGGCTTCTCGATCTTCATCGTCGCCATGGTGGTCGTCGGCGGCATCGGTTCGATCTGGGGCGCCCTGGCGGGCGGTCTGCTGCTCGGGTACATCAACAACTACCTGATCCCCGACGTGCTCAACAACCTGCCGTCCGCGTTCGGCCTGAGCTTCCAGCTCAGCTCGGTGTCGTTCGGGATCTTCGGTTTCCTGCTCGTGCTGGTGATGACGGTGCGCCCGCAGGGCCTGTTTCCCGAGCGGCGGCGCAGCCTTGAGCTGACCGGCGAGATCGCGGCGCAAGACGGCGAGCTTGGCAGTGAACCGGTGGGACCGGCGTGAGCGCGGACGCCGCCGTCCCGGCGGCTCCTGCGACCCTGGACGCACCGTTGCCCCCGCCGATCCTGCTCGCGCAGGGGATCACCAAGCGGTTCGGCGGGCTGATCGCGGTCAACGACGTCACGTTCGACATCCCGGCCCGGTCGATCGTCTCGCTGATCGGCCCGAATGGAGCGGGCAAGACCACCTTCTTCAACATGCTCACCGGGCTGATCCGGCCCACCGAGGGGCGGATAAGTCTCGACGGCAGGAACATCACCAGGTCCCGGCCGGATGTGATCACCGCCCGCGGCGTCGCCAGGACCTTCCAGAACATCCGGTTGTTCGGCGCGATGACCGCCACCGAGAACGTGATGATCGGACATCACAGCCGGATGAAAGCCGGCGTCTTCGGCGCGATCGTCCGGCCGCCGTGGGTGATGAAGGAGGAGCGCGCGGCCGTGCAGCGGGCGCGTGAGCTGCTCGCCTACGTCGGGCTGCGGCGGGCGGACTTCGACCGGCTCGCCATCCACCTCCCCTACGGCGACCAGCGGCGGGTGGAAATCGCCCGGGCCCTGGCCAGCGAGCCGCGGCTGTTGCTGCTCGACGAGCCGACCGCCGGCATGAACCCGCAGGAGTCGGCGACCCTGGCCGCGTTCATGCGCCAGATCCGCGACGACCTGCAGCTGACGATCCTGCTGATCGAGCACGACATGAAGGTCGTCATGGGCGTCTCCGAGCGCGTCACCGTGCTCAACTACGGCAGCACGCTCGCCGAGGGCACGCCCGCCGATGTCCGCGCGAACCCGGCCGTGATTGAGGCCTACCTCGGGAAGGAGGGCTAATGGCGCTCCTTGAGGTCAGCGACCTGCACGCGCACTACGGTGCGATCGAGGCGCTCAAGGGCATCTCACTGACGGTCAA
>Ga0302311_10007560_pt1 | contig 11058 bp, 9 predicted proteins | sample III_Palsa_N1_3_FD_200449 | JGI IMG/M metagenome (GOLD analysis project Ga0302311, IMG submission 200449) | Peat permafrost microbial communities from Stordalen Mire near Abisko, Sweden - III_Palsa_N1_3 | ecosystem: Environmental > Terrestrial > Soil > Palsa > Peat permafrost | place: Sweden...
TCGGCGCACAGCGCCGCCGTCGCGATGTCGATCACGGTCGAGATGTGATCGATGGCGTCGGCCGAGGTGCCGAGGAGCTGCCCGGCCGCGTCGGCCAGCAGCACGTCCCCGCCGCGCTGGCCGTCCTGCATGGCGTAGGCGTCAACCGAGACGGCGGCGGCGTCGACCAGGAACAGGCCGATTCCGTCGGGCGTCACCGCGCTGACGATCAGCGTGTCGGCGCTGTCGGCTCCGAGTACCGCGATCTTCTCGCCGGAGATCGTCCACCCGTCCCCGTCCCCGTCCGCGGACCGGACGGCGGTGGTGGCGATGTCGGTCTGGGACCAGCGGGTGCCCGGCTCGGCGTAGGCGAACGCGAGCAGCAGCTCGCCCGCCGCCACCCGCGGCAGGATGGCCGATTTCTGCTCCGGCGTGCCGGCCTGGGACACCAGCGTCCCGCCGAGCACCACGGTCGCGAAGAACGGCTCGAGCACCAGCGACCGCCCGAATGACTCCATCACGGTGGCGAGCTCGGCCCCGCCCATTCCGGCGCCGTCGTACTGCTCGTCGAAGGTGAGCCCGAGCAGGCCGAGCTGGGCGTACTGCTGCCACAGCTCGCGGCTCCAGCCGAGCTCGCTGTCGAGCAGCTTCAGCCTGCTGACCGGGTCGTAGCGCTTGTCGAGCAGGCTGTTCACGGTCTCCGCGAGCATCCGCTGTTCGTCGGTCGGATCGAAGTCCATCGTTTTATCCCCTTCAGAACTTCAGGATCGCGCGGGCGATGATCGAACGCTGCACTTCGCTTGAGCCGCTGTAGATCGACGCCTTCCGCCAGTTGAAGTACGTCGGCATCGCGTCGACCGCCCCGTCCGGCAGGGCCGAGAAGCCCTCCGAGACCCTGGCCGACTCGCGGTAGCCGAGCGCGGCCGGCCCGAGGACGTCCACCAGCAGCTCGGTTGCCTCCTGCTGGAGCTCGGAGCCGCGCAGCTTCAGCACCGACGACACCGGGTCGGGCGTGCCCGGGTGCTTGGCCTCGTTGGCGAGCACCCGCAGCACCGACATGGTGAGCGCGGTCGTCTCGACCTCGAGCCGGGTCAGCCGCGCCCGGAACAGCGGGTCCTCGAGCAGCGGCTTGCCGTGCGATGTGGTCGCGGCCGCAACCTTCTTCAGCCGGGCGATCCTGTCCTTGATGATGCCGGTTCCGGCCACGCCCGTCCGCTCGTTGCCGAGCAGGAACTTCGCGTAGTCCCAGCCCTTGTTCTCCTCGCCGACGAGCTGGTCGGCCGGGATCCGGACGTCGTCGAAGAAGACCTCGTTGACCTCGTAGCCGCCGTCGATCAGGCGGATCGGCCGGACGGTGACGCCGGGCGTCTTCATGTCGACCAGCACGAACGAGATGCCCAGCTGCTTCTTGGCCTCGGGGTCGGTCCGGACCAGGCAGAAGATCCAGTCCGCCCACTGGGCGAGCGTGGTCCACGTCTTCTGGCCGTTGATCACGTACGTGTCGCCGTCGCGCACGGCCCTGGTCGTCAGCGACGCGAGGTCGGAGCCGGCGTTGGGCTCGGAGAAGCCCTGGCACCACCAGATGTCGAGGTTCGCCGTCGGCGGCAGGAACCGCTGCTTGAGCTCCTCGCTGCCGAACGTCGCGATCACCGGCCCCACCATGGCGGCGTTGAACGCCAGCGGCGGCGGAACGTGCGCGAGGGCCATCTCCTCGGCCCAGATGTGCCGCTGCAGCGCGGTCCAGTCCTGGCCGCCCCACTCGGCCGGCCAGTGCGGCACCGCCAGGCCGTGCGCGTTCAGGATCTGCTGGGTGGTGACGAAGTCCTCGCGCGTCACGTGCTCCCCGCGCTCGCCCTTCGCCCGGATCTCGGCCGGGATCTCGGTCCGGAAGAACGAGCGCATCCGTTCGGCAAATGCCAGGTCTTCTTTGCCCAGGGCAATGTCCACGTAGGTCTCCTCCAAGCACGCTGTCCACTAGACGTTAGATGACCAGGTACTTCCCAATCAAGTTGCAGAGGCACTGCGAGAAAAGATCAAAATCACAATCCGTCGATCGAACGGACCCTGGCTTCGCGCCTCGCCTCCAGCGCGCCTCGGCCGGCGGCGGTGCGCTCAGTGCGCTGGCGCCGGGGCGGTGAACGGCGGAAGGCCCGGTCAGAGCGACTACCGGGTGAGGGCGGCCGCGCCGTCGCGCGCGCGGACCAGCAGGTCGTCGAAGATCGCCTGATCGTAGGCGCGCGTGGCGGCCTGGTCCTCCGGGTGCCACTGCACCGCGAGGATGCCGGCCGACGTGTGCTCGATGGCCTCCACGCACCCGTCGGGCGCGCAGCCGACCGCGTGCAGGCCGGCCCCGAGCCGGTCGACCGACTGATGGTGGGCGGACGAGACCTCGATCGTGTCTGCCCCGGCGAGCTGCCGCAGCCGCGACCCGGCCGCCAGCGTCACCGGGTGCAGGGCGCCCTCGTGCTCGACCGGGCCGCCGGCGATGTGCTGGCGCAGCGTCCCGCCGCAGGCCACGTTCAGCACCTGCAGTCCCCGGCAGATCGCCAGTGACGGCGTCGCCGTGCCGAGCGCCGCCCTGATCACCGCCAGGTCGAACGCGTCCTGCTGGTCGTCGGGGGCTTCGCACTCCGGTGACCGGGTCGCCGAGTACCGCCCTGGGTTCAGGTCGCCGCCGCCGGGCAGCACGATGCCGTCGAACCGGGCCACTCGCTCGGGTAGCTCGGCCATGTCGGCGGGCGCGCCGCCGTGCAGGATCACCGGCTCGCCGCCGGCCCGCAGCACGGCGTCGAGCAGCGTCTCGGCGGCGACCGTGCCGGAGTACCGCAAGACGGAGGATTTCGTGGCACGGCGGCCGACGATGCCAATCAGGGGGCGCATGGGGGTCACATCGCTCTATTGTGCGGATTCTCGCGGGTTCTCCGAAGATCCAGCAACTGCTGGACGCTCGCCCCTGAAAGCGTAAGCGAGCCCACGGAGCCCTTCATCCCGACCCCGCCCGTCCGTTCCCCATCCCGTCGAATAACAGCAACAAGCGCGACGCGCCGGACCGCCGTCGACGCCATCGTCGGATAACAGCAAGAAGCGTGCGCGCCGAGAGCCGCGCCCCGTCATCGTGGACCGTTGTGTACATCCGGATGTGCACAACGGTCCATCTTCTTACGTCGAGCGCTTCGACCCGCTGCGTTTCCTGCTCCCGCTTGTTAGGGCTGGGACGGAAGCGCTAGGCGGAGCGCGGTGAGGCGGCGGAGGTTTGCCTCCGCGTGCTCCTCGGCCAGCAGGCGCGCCCGCGATCCGTCCTCCGCCTCGATCGCGGCCGCGATCGCCGAGTGCTCGTGAGCCGCCAGGTGGTCCAGCGCGAGGGAATCGAGCGGCTCGACTTTGTGATCAGCCTCTCCATCGGCCTCGGCCGGGAGCCAGAGCAGCTCGGCCAGCCTTCCTTGCAGGGCCACCTCGAGCGTGGTCAGCCGCTGCGACTTGGCCGCGATCGCGATCTCGATGTGGAACCGGCTGTCGGCCATCACCCGCGCCCCCGGCGCCGTCGCCGCCGAGAGCTGATCGGCCAGCGCGAGCAGCCGTCGCACGCTGGCGGTCGAGGCTCGGGTCGCCGCGAGCCGGGCGGCGGTACCGGAAACCGCGCTCTGCTCGTCGGTCAGGTCGCGCAGCTCGCCGGCGCTCATCGCCCGCAGCCGGTCGCGGAGCTGGCCGAGCGGCGGGGCGGTCGGCCGCCGGACGAACGTGCCGCCGCCCCGGCCGCGGCGCGTCTCCGCCAGGCCCTGCTGTCGGAGCATGGCCAGGGCCTCGCGCAGTGTCATCGCGGAGACGCCGAGCTGCGCGGCGAATTCGGCCTCGGGCGGGAGCTGCTCGCCGTCGGCGAGCAGGCCGAGCTGGATCGCCTGGCCGACGCGGAGCACGACCTCCTCCGCCCGGCCGAGGACGGCCAGCGGGGCGATGAGCGAAACCGCGTACCGACCGTCAGCCATGCCCGGCAGACTACCTTAAAACTACAAAAGTATAGTTTTACCGCTACGGGGCCGGGACTGCTTCCGAGGAGGGCGCGGAAACGGACTCAGCCGAGGTTGGGCTGAGGCCGACGGTGGTGGACAGGTACAGCTGGAGGACGTAGATCCAGATCAGCACCGACAGCGCGACGTGCACCCAGACCAGGCCGGCCGGCAGGTGGTTGAAGTACTGCACGTAGCCGATGATCCCCTGCAGGCCGAGGCCGACCAGGACGACCCAGCCGAGGCGGACCGTCCGCCGGGGCGCGCCCGAGTACCGCAGCCCGACGACCAGCGCGACGGCTAGGGCCCCGATGAACCAGCCGATGTCGGCATGCAGCTGGGTGACGGCCTCGAGCGAGAAGTGGAACCGGGGCACGGTCTCGAGGTGACCGTGCGAGTCGATCTCGGTCCCGGCCAGCGGCCCGGTCCCGGTCACGATCGTGCCGGCCGCGAGCATCAGCCCCGTCACCGCGGTCAGCAGCCCGGCCAGCACCCGCAGGTCAATCCGGACCCCAGCGGTGCCGCGGGTGGGCGTCGGCTCCGCGCCTGGCCGGCTGCCCGCGCCGGCCCGCGAGGCCCGCTCGAGCGCGACGGTCCGGGCGTGCAGGACCACCGCCGACGTCAAGATGATCGCCGTCGACAGCAGGAAGTGCACCGAAACCAGGGCCGGGTTCAGCTTCGTCAGCACCACGATGCCGCCGATCACGGCCTGCGCGCAGACGCCGAGCGGCAGCACCGCCGACAGCCGCACCAGGTCGATCCGGCCGGCCGCGCCCGCGGCCTTCTGCTGCCGGTGCCACATGAAGAAGGCGATGAACGTCAGGCCGGCGATCGCGACCAGCGGGAAGTTCAGCAGCCGGTTGCCGAACTCGATCCACGAGTTGAGCAGCGTCTGGCCCGAGCTGTCGGCCGCCACCGCGCTTGACTTGGTGCAGGCCGGCCAGTCGGGGCAGCCGAGCCCGGACGAGGAAAGCCGCACCGCCGCGCCGGTCGCGATGACCACCGCGTTGGAGATCATCGCCGCCAGCGCCCATCCGCGCAGCGACCGCACCGTCGGCCTCAGCACCGGGTCGGTTAGACGGGAAAGCACGCGCACCATCGTAATGCTCCGTTCACTGCGCTCGTGGTCGGCGCAATCGGTTCGGGTGGCGATGGGCTCGAGGCGGATTCCGACGCGTCAAGTCCGCTCACCACAACCCGGTGCGCGGAACGACGCGGCGGAATCGCCCCCGCGCCCATCGCCTCGCTTGGCGTTGGCGGTGGTGCCGGTCGGCGGGAGGCCGCGGCTGAGGCGACGACGACGCAGCAGATGCCGAGCCATTCGGCTGGGCTCAGGCGTTGGCTCAGCAAGGCGAGGCCGATGAGGGCGGCGACGGCGGGCTGGAGTGACATCCAGACGCCGAAGAGCTGAGTGGAGATCCGCCGCAGCGCCTCCATCTCGAGCCAGTACGGGATGACCGAGGAGAGGACGCCGATAGCGGCGCCGATCGCGAGCAGGTCGGGGCGGAACATCCGGCTGCCGCCCTGGACGACGCCGGGAATGGTCACGGCGATCGCGGCCACGCACATGGCGACGACGAGGCCGGAAGATCCGGGCATGCGCTGGCCGGTGGCCTTGCTGCCGAGGATGTAGCACGCCCAGGCGAAGGCCGCCCCGACCGCCCAGGCGACGCCGGCCCAGTTCAGGTGGCCGGCGACGCCGTTGGCGAGCAGCACCACGCCGAGCGCGGCCAGCGCGGCATAGGCGAGGGCGAGCGCGCGTCGGCGGGCCGTCCCGCCGTTCGCTAGCGCGGCGGTGACCGTGACGGTGAGCGGGCCGAGGAACTCGATGGTGACCGCGATGCCAAGCGGGATCCGGGCGAAGGCCTGGTAAATGGCGAAGTTCATGAAGCCGAGGGTGACGCCGAAGGCGGCCGTGACCAGGGCGTCCTGCCAGGCCCTGCGGCGTCTCAGGTCGGCCAGGGCGCGCGCGGTCGGCCGGCCCGCGACGATGAGCAGGACCAGCGCGCCCGCCCAGAGCCTGAGCGTCGTCACCGAGGCGGGCGGGAGCTGGCTGAACAGGCGGTTGGCGATGCCGGCGCCGGTCTGCACCGACACCGCTCCGGCCAGCACCAGGCCGGCCGGGAGGGCGTTGCCGCGCCTTACTCCCACCGGAAGTAGCGGGCCGCGAGGGTGATGGAGATGACCGCCCACACGGCCAGGGTGACCACGTCCCTGGCCGGGAAGACCTCGCCGTTGGCGAGTACCTGACGCAGCCCGGTCGACAGCGCCCCGGTCGGCAGCAGCTCGAGGAACGAGCGGGCGCCGGCCGGGAATTTAGTCAGCGGGAAGACGACGCCGCCGACGCCGAGCAGCACCACGTAGATGAGGTTGGCGGCGGCCAGCGTGGCCTCGGCCCGCAGCGTGCCCGCCAGCAGCAGCGCGAAGCCGCTGAAGGCGGCGGTGCCGAGCAGGATCAGCAGCGGCACCACCACGACTGCGGCCGGCGAGGCATCCGGGGACCAGCCGAGCGCGAGCCCGACCAGCAGGATGATGACGGCCTGGAGCAGCTCGACGCCGATGACCGTGAGGGTCTTGGCCGCGATCAGCCCGGCCCGCGACAGCGGGGTGGCGCCGAGTCGCTTGAGCACTCCGTACCTGCGCTCGAACCCGGTCGCGATCGCCTGGCTGGTGAACGCGGTGGACATGATCGCGAGCGCGATCACGCCCGGGGTGAGGAAATCGATCCTGGTGTAGCCGCCGCCGAAGCTGATCAGCGGCTCGAGGCTGAACGCGGCCAGCAGCAGCAGCGGGATGATCAGCGTGAGCGTGAGCTGCTCGCCGTTGCGCAGCAGCTGCCGGGTCTCGAGCGCGGCCTGCGCGCCGACCATCTGGCGGAGCGGGGCAGCACCGGGTGCGGGCTGGAATTTGTTTTCCAAAACCACCGTCATGCGCGCAGTTCCCGTCCGGTGAGCTCTAGGAATACGTCTTCGAGGGTGCGCGATTCGATCCGCAGCGAGGACGGCAGCACCGACCGGTCGGCGCACCAGGCGGTGACCGCGGCCAGCAGGGCGGGCTGGATGACGCCGTCGTCGACCTCGATCAGGTAGTGCCCGGACGGTGACTCCTTGGCCGCGCTGCCCGGCGGCAGCGCCGCCAGCAGGCTGTCGGTGTCGAGGCCGGGCTCGGCCCGGAACCGCAACTGGCCGGCCGACCCGGTCAGCTGGCCCGGGCTGCCGGCCGCGACCGCGCGGCCGTGGTCGATGATGACCACGTGGTCGGCCAGCCGCTCCGCCTCGTCCATGAAGTGCGTGGTGAGCACGACCCCGACCCCGTCGTGGCGCAGCGCGCTGACCAGATCCCAGGTCGCGTGCCTGGCCTGCGGGTCGAGGCCGGCCGTCGGCTCGTCGAGGAAGACCAGCTCAGGGCGGCCGATGACGGCGGCAGCGAGCGACAGGCGCTGCTGCTGCCCGCCGGACAGGCGCTTATACGGGGTCTTCGCCAGGCTGGAGAGGCCGACGATGTCAAGCAGCCACGCCGGCTCTTGTGGTTTCACATGGAACCGACTGAGCGTTTTCAGGTACTCCAAGGCCGGCACCGCGGGCGGGATGCCGCCCGACTGGAGCATCACCCCCACCCTCGGCCGCAGCGCCGCGGCGGCGCGCATCGGGTCGAGGCCGAGGATGCGGACGGAGCCGGAATCGACGCCGCGGTAGCCCTCGCAGACCTCGATCGTGGTGGTCTTGCCTGCGCCGTTCGGTCCGAGCACGGCGGTGACCCGGCCGGCCTCGGCGGTCAGCGTCAGCCCGTCGACGGCGGTCACCGGCCCGTACCGCTTCACCATGCCGGAGATCTCGACTGCGGGCGTACTTTCCACGCACGCAGTCTATTGGCCGCCGCTGATTAGCGGGCCGATCGGGTCCGACATTCTGTAGTAGACAGTTTCTTAAGTTTCTTAAGGCGCTTTAGATCCCGCAGGCTGGTGTGGTCGTTGGGCCAGTCCGGGCCGGCGGGCCAGGCCGCGACGATGGCAGGCGCGGTGGAGTGCGGGTTGCGCGCGTGCGACATGAACCGCTCCAGCCGGGTCGCGCCCGGCAGCGCAACCCGGGCCGACTTGAGCTGCACGAGGCAGCTGGGTTCCCGGCCGGCCGGGCCGTCGGCCGGCTCGCAGCTGATCTCCAGCCAGGAGATCTGCTGGGCGCGCAGGTAGACCGGCGGCGCGCCGTAGACGGTGTCGATCGCCTCGACGACCGAGGTGCACGAGCCGGTGTTGCCGTAGAAGCCGTCCCCGTGCGCGTGCAGCTCCGGGTGGTGCGTGTGGCCGGAGAGATAGGCGGTGTAGCCCTGCCCGATGAGCTCGTCGGCTCGCTCGCGGGCGGCCGAGTTCTGGTCGTAGCCGCGTCCGGACAGCGCCAGCCTGCTGATCGTGGTCCACGCGTGCCGGGAGACCAGGATAAGGACCAGCGCGATGATCGCGATGTCGAGGAGCGCGCCGTAGCCGAGAATCTCCAGGTCGTGCAGCCAGCGGCCGGTGGTCTTGAAGCGGTCGCCGACGCGCCCTATCTCCGGCAGCACCAGCCCGAAGGTGGCGATCGGGACCAGCAGCAGCCACCACAGATGGCGGGCCAGCTTCCGGTAGACCAGCCGCGACGCCAGGAACGAGGGGAAGTCGGCCGGGTCGGCCATCTCGTGCGCGCCGTTGAGCCAGTCCCGGCCGAGCCACTCGATCTTCGGGATCACGTCGCGGACGATGTGATGGCCGAGCGGGGTGTCGAGCGGGTTGCGCGCGTCGTGGAAGCAGTTGTACGGGTCAAGCTGGTGGCCGTGCTCGACCCGGATCAGCTCGCCGCCGGGCAGGTGCAGGTCAGCCGCCAGGCAGAGCCGGGCGCCGGTGAGCTCGCGGACCGCCGTCGCCGTCTTGAGGTCCCAGGCCAGGTCGCCGTCGTGGTTGCCGACGGTGTAGACGACCTCGCCGCCGCGCTCAGTCACCTCCGCCAGGGCGCGGCAGAGGTCGTCGTGCTCGTCCAGGATGTCACGTGCGGTGACGCCCGGGTGGGCCAGCATCTCGACGATGTCCCCGGCCAGCACCACCGTCAGCGGACCGCGCTCGGCCGCCAGCCGGCGCGCCAGCACCTCACAGCAGCGCCCAGAGACGATGCTCCGCTCCGGCGGCAAATGCAGGTCGCTGACGGCGATGACCTTGCCGTCTTTCGGTACGGTTATGTCGAGCCGATCGGCGACATCAGGCTGTGGCGGAGCCATGAGATCCTGTTCCTTCCCCCGGCATGCTTCCATCATGCACCCGGCCCGGGGCGTCGAGTTCGGTGAGTTGAAGCCCACAAACAGTAGCGCTCTTCCCTATAGCCGACGTACCGGTTCTCTCAACCAGCTACCGGCGCTCGCGCGTTATTAACACAACGCGGGAATCTGCTTGTGACGTGCACGGTTGTGATAGTTCCCGGCTTGTGTGCATCGCCCGCTACGGCTCCTTGAAGTCGCCGGTAAATCAGCGTGTACGCAGGGCCAACGTTCAGCTGGCGGTCAGCTGGCGGGCTGGCCGTCGGGGGCGGCGGTGATTTACGTCACGCCGGCGTGAGGAAAAACTTGCATCGTGCGTCCCATTTAGGGCACACTGGTGTTGTGAAAAGTCTAGGGGTAGCGGCGACCACCGCGGCCACCACGTCGGCCAGGAGAGGCGGCGGGGGTGTCGGGGGCGGCACGTCCACCTCCGAGCGAGGCACCCGCGGTCAGGTCGCGCGGCTGATCCTAGAGCTCGGCCCGGCCACGGCGGCCACCCTGGGCGGGCGGCTGGGCCTGACCCCGGCCGCGATCAGGCGGCACCTGGAGAACCTGATCGCCGACGGCATGATCGAGATGCGGACCGCGCGCAGCTACGGGAACCGGGGCCGGGGGCGGCCGGCCAAGGTCTTCGTGGTCACCGACGCGGGGCGGTCCGCCTTCGAGCACACCTATGACGACCTGGCGACCAGCGCGCTGCGCTTCATCGAGCGGACCGGCGGCCCCGAGGCAGTCGCCGAGTTCGCCCGGCAACAGGTCTCCGAGCTCGAACGGCGGTACGCGACCATGCTGGCGGAAGCGGACGCGACCCTGCCCGCTAAGGTGCAGGCGCTGGCGGAGGCGCTGTCGGCCGACGGCTACGCCGCCGCCGCGGGGCCGGCGCCGGCCATCGGGCCAGCCAAGGCCGACAATGGTTCGCAGATCTGCCAGCACCACTGCCCGGTCGCCCACGTGGCGGCCGAGTTCCCGCAGCTCTGCGAGGCGGAGACCGAAGCGTTCGGACGCCTGCTCGACGCCCCGGTGCGGCGGCTGGCCACGATCGCGCACGGCGACGGGATCTGCACGACGCACGTGACATGCACTGACAGGAAGACGACGGTAGAAACGAGTCCGGAGGGCTCTCACCTATGACGACCACCGCTAACGACCAGCTCGAGGGTCTGGGCACGTACAAGTTCGGCTGGGCCGACACTGACGTGGCCGGCGCGTCCGCCAAGCGCGGACTGTCCGAAGAGGTGGTCCGCGACATCTCGGCGCGTAAGAACGAGCCAGAGTGGATGCTGGAGAACCGGCTCAAGGGGCTGAAGTACTTCGGCCGCAAGCCGATGCCGGCGTGGGGTTCCGACCTGTCCGGCATCGACTTCGACAACATCAAGTACTTCGTCCGCTCGACCGAGAAGCAGGCCGAGAGCTGGGACGACCTGCCCGCCGACATCAAGAACACCTACGACCGGCTGGGCATCCCCGAGGCGGAGAAGCAGCGCCTGATCTCCGGCGTCGCCGCCCAGTACGAGTCCGAGGTCGTCTACCACAAGATCCGCGAGGACCTGCAGGAGAAGGGCGTCATCTTCCTCGACACCGACTCCGCCCTCAAGGAGTACCCGGAGCTGTTCAAGGAGTACTACGGCACCGTGATCCCGGCCGGCGACAACAAGTTCGCCGCGCTGAACACCGCTACCTGGTCCGGCGGCTCCTTTATCTACGTGCCGAAGGGCGTGCACGTCGAGATCCCGCTGCAGGCCTACTTCCGGATCAACACCGAGAACATGGGCCAGTTCGAGCGGACCCTGATCACCGT
>Ga0302311_10007565_pt1 | contig 11052 bp, 12 predicted proteins | sample III_Palsa_N1_3_FD_200449 | JGI IMG/M metagenome (GOLD analysis project Ga0302311, IMG submission 200449) | Peat permafrost microbial communities from Stordalen Mire near Abisko, Sweden - III_Palsa_N1_3 | ecosystem: Environmental > Terrestrial > Soil > Palsa > Peat permafrost | place: Sweden...
CCCTCCGGCCCTGCGGGCCACCTCCCCCGAGACGGGGGAGGAAAAAGATGGTGACGATGTGCTACGGAAGAACGAGCAAAGATAAGGGCCAAGCATGAACGATCTGGTTTTGAAGGGCGGACGGCTCGTCGATCCGTCGCAGGGCATCGACAAGGTAACGGACATCGCCTTCGCGGGCGGCAAGGTGGCGGCGATCGGCGACGGGCTGTCGGGCGCCGACACGCGTGACGTCGCGGGCAAGATCGTCTCGCCGGGCCTGATCGACCTGCACACACACGTCTACTGGGGCGGCACGTCGCTCGGCGTGGAGGCCGAGTTGCTGGCGCGCACCGGCGGCGTCACGACCTCGATCGACGCGGGCAGTGCGGGGCCCGGCAACTTCCACGGCTTCCGCAAGCACGTGATCGAGCCGTCGCCGGTCCGCATCCTGCCGTTCCTGAACATAGCGTTCCCCGGCATCTTCGCCTTCTCCAAGACGGTGATGGTGGGTGAGTGCCAGGACATGCGCCTGGTCGACGCTCGCGATGCCGTGCGCGTGGCGCGGGAGCACAAGGACCTGGTGCTCGGCATCAAGGTGAGGGTCGGCAAGTCGGCGAGCGGCGATTCCGGCGACATGCCACTGCACATCGCGCTCGACGTCGCCGAGGAGCTCGGACTCCCGCTGATGGCGCATCTCGACGCGCCGCCGCCGGCGCGTCACGAAGTTGTGCCCTTCCTGCGCAAGGGTGACATCCTCACCCACTGCTTCCGCCCTTTTCCCAACGCGCCGATCGCGCCGGATGGGAAAGTCCGCGACGAGATACTGGCCGCACGCGAGCGCGGCGTGTTCTTCGACATCGGCCACGGCGGCGGCTCGTTCGGCTTCGGCACGACCCGCGCCATGCTGAAGGCGGGCTTCCTGCCGGACGCGATTTCGTCCGACGTGCACGTGATCTCGATCGAGGGCCCGGCCTTCGATCTTCTCACCACCATGTCGAAGTTCCTGTGCCTCGGCCTCGACCTCTCGACCGTCATCAAGATGTCGACGATGAATCCTGCGCGCGGCATCGGCCGTCCGGACCTCGGCACCCTGAAGGTCGGCAGTGTCGGTGAAGCGACCGTGATCGACGTGGCGACAGGCAAGTTCGACTACGCCGATTCGATCGGCGAGAAACTGATCGGTGACAAGCGACTCTTGTCGGCCGGCGTCGTGCTGGGTGGCCGCTGGTGGCATCCGGCCTGACCGAGAGACACAAAAACCGGAAATCTGGCGGCCGTAGAAGCACTTAACGGTCCAGGTTGATTCTTTGGTTTTTCCCCGCAACCGGATTAAGGGAGCGCCGTTGTCTCTATACGGCCGGGTTCTCTGGTGTCGCTCCTGCCCCCCGCTCTGCGATGCCACCCTCCCCGCCCGGCCCTACGCCCGCCTCTGAGGAAACTCGGAGGCGGGCTTCATTTTTTCAGGCGTTGGCGACCAGATAGACGACCGCGAACAACCGGTCGGCATCGGTCCAGGTTTCGGCGATGCGAAAGCCGCCCGCCCGCGCAAGGGATGCAATCCCGTCCATGTCGTACTTGTAGGAATATTCGGTGTGCACCCGCTCGCCTGCAGCGAAGGTGAACTGCCGGTTGCCGACCATTGCCGTCTGGTCGCGCAGGCTGCGGAAGAAGATCTCGATTCTGCCCTCGCGCGCATTGTACGACGCGTCGTGCGCGAAGCCCGCGAGGTCGAACGAGGCGTCGAGTTCACGGTTCATGCGGCGCAGCAGGTTGAGGGTGAAGGCCGCCGTCACGCCGGCCGAATCGTTGTAGGCATCGTGCAGGACCTGCCCGTCCTTGCGCAGGTCGACGCCCAACACCAGCGCGCCGTCGTCGCCCAGCAAGGTGCGGGCGTTGCGCAGGAAGGCCACGGCCTCGTCGGGCTCGAGGTTGCCGATAGTCGAGCCCGGAAAGAAGCCGAGGCGGCGGCGCTCCTGCGCGACTTGCGGCAGTGCGCGCAATTCCATGTAGTCGCCGAACACCGGCTCGACCCTGAGGCCGGGATAGTCGCGGCGCAGGCGCGCCGCCGATCCCTCGACATGCTCGCGCGAGATGTCGATCGGCGCATAGACGGCGAGGCCGGCCATCGCATCAAGCAGCAGCCGCGACTTCACGCTCGAGCCCGAGCCGAACTCGACCAGCGCCGCGCCGGGACCCGCCAGCCGCGCGATGTCGCGCGCGCGGTCCTTCAGGACCCCGATCTCGGTGCGGGTCAGGTAGTATTCCGGCAGCTCGCATATATCGTCGAACAGCGCTGAGCCCCGGGCGTCGTAGAGGAACTTCGCAGGGATCGCGCGCGGCCGCCGCGACAGGCCGGAGAGCACGGCGCGGCGGAAGTCTTCTCGTTCTGTCGTCTCGGTCTCGGTCGTCTCGGGTTGCGTCGTTTCAGGTTGGGCGAGTGCGTTGAGAAGCGGAGCGTTCATCGAAGATCCTCTGCCAGGCGAATGCCACCGAACATCCAACGCGCGTCGGGTGGGAAGAAGTTGCGATAGGTCGGTCGGACATGATCGCGCGGCGTGGCGCTGCAGCCGCCGCGCAGTACCATCTGGTTGGCCATGAACTTGCCGTTGTATTCGCCCACGGCGCCCGGCGGCTCGCGATAGCCCGGGTAGGCGACGTAGGGACTGGCCGTCCATTCCCAGACCTCGCCGGTGCCGTCGAGATCGGCCACCGCGCTCTCCCATTCCGCCTCGCGCGGCAGCCGCTTGCCCGCCCATTTCGCATAGGCCGCCGCTTCGTAGCCGCTGACGTGGCACACCGGATCATGGGCGCGCATCGGTGCCGATCCGTACAGGGTGAAGACGCGCCACTGCCCGTCCTGCTTCTCCCAGTAGAGCGGCGCGTCCCAGCCGCGGCCGGTCACGCAGTCCCATCCCGCCGATAGCCAGAACTCCGGCCGGCGGTAGCCGCCGTCGTCGATGAAGGCCAGGTATTCGCCGTTGCTCACCGGCCGCGATGCGATTGCGAACGGCTCGAGCCAGATCTTGTGACGCGGGCTCTCGTTGTCGAAGGCGAAGCCCTGACCGTCGTGACCCATCTCGACCAGGCCGCCCTTGCGCCCGCGCCACTCGATGCGCGACGCGCTTCGCGCAGCGGGCGGCGATGCCGTGTCGTACGCGGGGCGCAGCGGATTGCAGGACAGCATGTGCTTGGCATCCATCAGGATCAGCTCCTGGTGCTGCTGCTCGTGATGCAGTCCAAGCTCGACCAGCGGCGCGGTCGCGGCCTCTTCCTCGCCGAGGAAGTCCGTCATCGCGTCCGTCACGTGGCGGCGATAGGCCATCACCTCGGCGACGCCCGGCCGCGTGATCAACCCGCGCTGCGGCCGCGGATGGCGTGGGCCCACGGCTTCGTAATAGGAATTGAAAAGATACTCGTAGGCCGGATCGAACGGCCGGTAGCCCGGCGCGTGCGGGCGCAGCAGGAAGGTCTCGAAGAACCAGGTCGTGTGCGCGAGATGCCACTTGGTCGGACTGGCGTCGGGCATCGACTGCACCGTCTGGTCTTCCGGCGAGAGCGGCGCGGCGAGTTGTTCGGTGAAGGAGCGGATGGCGAGGAAGCGGTCGGCCTGCGGCGGCGCGTTTGCCGGCGCAGGCTGCGTTATCGGGGTCGACATATGCTAGCCTCGCTCCGCAGTCCGAAGGGAAACAAGTGCCGATTTGTGAAATCGACCCATGGCGCACTCAATACTTCGAGAACGTCCCGTGCCCGGCCGACGTTCTGATCCCCACGGAAGATAGTGACGCCTGGGCGTGGAATCCAACCCATCGCTGGATTTACGACAAGCTCGCAGTTGCGATGAGTCAGGGGCTCGATGCTGCACCGCACGGTGTCGCCCCTAAAAACTATCCGGTCTTTTCCAAACCCATCTACAACCTGAAGGGCATGGGCGTCGGCAGCCGGCGGCTCGGTTCGGAAGCGGACTATCTCGCCCATTACCAGCCGGGTCATTTCTGGTCGACCTTGCTCGGCGGCGATCACATCAGCAGTGACGTGGCGCTGGTCGACGGCGTGGCGCAGTGGTGGCGGCATGCGCGCGGCATCGCCAGCGGCGACGGCACGTTCGACTACTGGGAAGTGGGCGCCGCGGCCGAGCCGGCGGTCGAGGAGTGGTGCGGCGCCTGGTGCGCCAGGAACCTCGCGGGCTGCACCGGCATGATCAATCTCGAGACGATCGGCGGCAGGATCATCGAGGCGCACCTGCGCTTCGCCGACCAGTGGCCCGATCTCTACGGCGGCGATCCCTGGGTCGAGGCCCTCGTGCGCCTCTACAGGGACGGCGTGTGGTCGTTCGACGATTCGAAGAAGCGGACCGGCTACAGCGTCGTGTTGTTCATGCCGCACGGCGGGAACTACAGGCATCCGCCAAAAGAAATGCAGGCCGAGATCGCCGCCGCGGCGGGAATCTCGAGCCTGCAGATCACGTTTCACGAGGACTGGTCCGCCGATCGCCACGCCATGCCTCCCGGCGGCTTCCGCGTCGCGATCGTCAACTGCTGGGATCGCGCGGCCGGCAATGCCGCGCGCGATCGCCTCAGGTCTCACTTCGCAGAGAAGCCTTAGGCTGGGTTGCGGTAGTTGACTTCGCGCTGCACGCAGCGGTCGTAGCGGTCGGTGCCGCGCACCAGGCCGTACGAGCTGCAGGCTTCCTGCGAGTCCGACACGATGCGGTCGCGGGCGTAGGTCGCATTCATGCGGCCCCGGGCGCGTGCGGCGGCCTCGCGATCGACGCAGACGCGATAGCCCTCGGTGCCCGGCGTATAGCCGTAATAGGTGCAGGAATCGTCGACCGGCGTCGGCGCCGGCACGACGACGGTGCGGCGCTCGGTCGTCGAGCAGGCCGCCGCCAACGCGCCGACAATCAGGACGGCGCAAAGACCACGATAGGACATGTCAGCCTCCAGGAGTCGCGGTCTCGCCGCGGTTATCGTTATTTGGTTTTAGAGACGTCTGCCGCGCGTGAAGCCGAACAGCAGGCTCACCACGAACAGCACCAGCGCGACCACGAACAGAATCTGCGCCATGCCGGCGGCCGTGGACGCAATGCCGCCGAAGCCGAACACGGCGGCGACCAGAGCCACCACGAGGAACACCAGAGCCCAGTGCAACATGGACCACTCCATTCAATGACGATGCGACAACGTTCGCTGGATCATAACGTCGCCTCTGTCCCTCGGTTCCGCCGCATGCCGCGTGGGGCAAAAACCGGGCGGTATGGCAGCAACCCACGGCGGAAGAAGGCGTTCTTTCCCGCGAGCCCCCTCAACGTGCAAATGGTTGTCCCATGCGAGAAGAACGCACGCCTGTCGCCCGCATCGACTAGCGTCGGCATGTCCCCCCCTTCCTTTCACCGACTGACGGATGTCGAGGGCGCTGTGCTGGACGAGATCTCCAGCCTGGCGCGCATCGACGGTCCCGCCGTCCCGATCAAGGACCTCGAGCTCAGGCTCGAGGATCGCGGCTTCACCGATTCGCAGACCCGTCGGGCGCTGATGTCGCTCCTGCGGCGCGGGCAGGTCGAGTTGACCGGCGCGAAAAGAGTGTCGTCCAAGACAACAAGTGGCCCCAGGCACTGACTAGGTGCTGCGGTACTCCGGATAGCGGCGCATGAAGACTTCGACGAAGCTGCAGGCCGGCACGATCTTCAGGCCATGTGCCTTGGTGTCGTCGAGCGCCGCACGCACCAGTTCGGCGCCGTGCCCCCGTCCCTCGTCCTGCGGGGGCACCTCGGTGTGGGTGAAGACGCGGCTGTCACCCTGGTCCCGGTACGCCGCGATGGCCAGGCCATGCGGCGTATCGAGTTCGTAGCGGTGGGCCGCCGGGTTGTGGCGAACCGTCATGTCTTCTCGACCTCCCAGAACATCGGATAGTCCGACTGGATCAGGTTCTTGACGTCCGATCGGTAACCCGCGGGGATCGTGAACTGGCCCCACATCACCGACGGCGTGAGCTCATAGGCCACCGCCTGGATGTCGGCGGCGATCTTCTGCCGCTCGGCCGCGGTGTTGGCCTGCGTGAACGCCTTGATGAGCGTTGGAATGCGCTCGTCGCAGGACCAGCCCGGATAGTCGGGGCTGCAGGTGTTGGTGATATAGAAGTGCGAGAGCGGCGAGAACATGTCGGTGCCGTTCGAGTAGACCGGGAACATCGACCAGCCGTCCTTCTTGGCGCGACGCGCCAGCACCGTCGGCCAGTCGCGCGGCTGCTGATCGACGGTGAAGCCCACGTCCTTCATGTTCTGCACGAGCAGGCGCGATGCGGTCTGGCTGATCGAGCCGGCGACCTCGAGGATGATGACCGGCTCGCCCTTGTAGCCGGACGCCTTCAGCTCGGCCTTGGCCGCCGCCATGTCGAACTTGTTGCCGGCAGCGCCGGCTTCGCTCGACAGCGGCGCTCCGCACATGAAGAACGACGAGCACGTCGGCGCGCGATAACGCTCGGGCACGCCGATCGCCGTCAAGGTCGCGTCCTGGTCGACAAGCTTCCACAGGATCTTGCGGATGGCCGGATTGTCGAACGGGGGCGCAGCGTGGTTCAGGCGGAAGTTGCCCTGGAACTGATGGATGCCGCCCAGGCCCACCATCTTCACGTTCTTGTCCGTCTCGAGCAGCGGCAGCATGTCGAACGGCAGGTACTGCATGTAATCGATCTCGCCCGCCATCAGGGCGTTGGCGCCGGTCGACGGATCAGGCAGCACGCGCAGGATGAGTTCGTCGATCTTCACCTTCTTGCCGCCGGCCAGGAAATCCGGCGGCTCGTCGCGCGGCACGTAGTCGGCGAAGCGTGCCAGCACCATCGAATTGCCGTTGCGCCACTGGTCCTTCACGAAGCGGAACGGACCCGAGCCGATCGGCTCGGGAATGCGCTCGCCCGGCGGCGTGGCGGCGAGACGCGACGGCATCATCACCGGCAGCGGCGCATTGGGCTTGCCCAGCACCTCGAGCATCAGAGGGAACGGCTCCTTGAGCACGATCTTGAAGGTCTTGTCGTCGACGGCGTCCATGGAGGCGCTGGCCGCCAGCAGCAGCTTGCCCAGCGCGTCGCGCTGGCCCCAGCGCTTCAGCGAGGCCACGCAATCGGCGGCCGTCACCGGCGGGCCGTCGTGCCACTTGAGGCCCGGACGCAGCACGAAGCTCCAGGTGAGCTTGTCGGAGGAATTCTCCCAGCTGCCCACCATCTGGGGCTTCATCTCGCCCTTCTCGTTCATGGCGAAGAGCGTGTCGAAGACATGCAGGCCGAATGTACGGGTGATGGCGGCCGTCGTGTAATGCGGATCGAAGATCGTGACCTCCGACTCGAGCACCACCGTCATGCCCTTCGCCGCACGCGCCTCGCGCGGCCGGACCAGCGACGCTGCGGCCAGCGCCGCGCCTCCCACCATCGTCGTCCTGCGTCCCAACCCAGCCATACGCTACTCCCTTTGAAGAGGGCGGCAGCGTACAGGCGTTTCACACCAAACGAAATGGGCCGGCCTTCCGCCTTGCGACGGAAGACCGGCCCTCTTCATCAGGTCGTCTCTACAGAGAGATCAGGACGGCGTCACGACACCGCACGCCACGCGATCCACGAACAGGTCGGTCTGCGGGCCGCGCACCGGAACGCCAAGGCGTTCGCCCGGGCCTGCCGGCGGCACAACCACGCGTGTGTCCATCACCTTCGCGCCGCTGTTCGTGAAGTGACAGTCGAGGACGACGTTCACCGTGTTGGCGCTATTGTTGGTCACGTAGAGAACCGCGAGCCAATGCTTGGTCGGGATGGCCTGCAGCGAGGGGGCGTCGACATCCACGATCGGCACCGAGGGTCCGGCCGTGAACGGCACGGTGCCCATCAGCTTGGCATGAGGATGCTGCACGACGATGCCGGGAACCATCTCGCCCTGGGCGCGCGGGTCGAACGCCCGGTTTACTGGCGCGTTCGGGTTGGCCGTCGCGACGCTTTCCTGGACAAGGTCGGGCGTCCAGGTCTTGCCCGTCCGGCTGTCGCGGAACTCCTGCGCCACGGCGGCGCCCGTCAGGCCGAGCCCGACGAGACCGCCAACGGCGAGCAGGGAGAAGCAATTACGCATCATCATGCCTGCCTCCCTTACATGTCCTTGTGCTTGGTTTCCCAGCCCGAGACCTGGGCCTCGGCCTGCTCGTGGCTGATGCCGTAGCGGGTCTGGATCTTGCCGACCAGGACCTCACGGCGACCCTGGACCTGCATCAGGTCGTCGTCAGTGAGCTTGCCCCACTGTTCCTTGACGGTGCCCTTGGTCTGCTGCCAGCTGCCCTTCATCTTCTCCCACATCGTCTTCACTTCCGGCGAGATGGTGGAGGACGACGTGGTCGAGGTGGTGGCGGTCTGGGCCTGGGCGACCATCGGGGCAATGCCGACGGTCAGCGTGGCGCAGGCGGCGAGAATGGCGATCGAGCGCATGTAAACCTCTTCTTCGGGTGAATGTTGGTGGGTTTTCGTGCTCCACTAACGGGCCGTCCCGACGAAGGTTGCTGTCCCCTGCCGGCTCAGAACCAGAGCGACTTGAGGAAGAACGCCAGCGGCACGACGATCAGAATCGCGGCGTAAAGGTCGAGGAGCTCACCCTCGAGCAACGTCCTGGATTCGGGGCTCGCTTTGGCAGGAATGCTGAACATTGTTGCCACCTGGGTTGCCTATTCCTGCCTCATTAACGCCACCGAACGAGAGTCGGTTGCAGGCAGAAGGCTACTGGCCGGCCGCAGCCCGCGCGGCGTGATCGAGCGCCTGCTGAAGATCGATCGAGGAATAGGGCTTGCTGATGAATTGCACGCCTTCGGCCTGGCCGGCGGCGCGGCCGTAGCCGCTGGCGATGATCACCGGCAGGCCGGGATAGCTGGCCCTTACCTGGGCGGCCAGTTCCTCCCCCGACATCCCGGGCAGGCCGAGGTCGGTCACCAGCAGATCGTAGGATGCCCCGCGCCCCAGCAGCTCCAGCGCCTGCTCGCCGCTGCCGACACCGGACACGAAGCAATCCAGCCGCTCCAGCATGTCCGTGGTCGACATCCGCAACACGACTTCGTCCTCGACCAGGAGGATACGGCGTGGCCGGCCGCTGGGCCGTGCCGCGGGCGCCGGCGCGGCCTCCGGATTTGCAACAGGTGCTGCCGATCGCCGCGCCGACAAGGTCGCCCTGATCTTCGCCGACAGGTCTTGGCTCTTGTAGGGCTTGGCGATCATGGGCAGGACGTCGCGATATTCGGCGGGGATCAGGTCGCGCGCATATCCCGACGTCAGCAGGATCGCCATCCGCGGGCGCAGCCGCCGCACCATCGTGATCATATCGGCGACCGAGACCGTGCCCGGCATGACGACGTCGGTGAACAGCAGGTCGAAGTCCGATTCCCTCTCGAGGATGGTCACCGCCGCATCGGGATTTTCCGCCGCCGTGACGCGATAGCCCCAGCCCAGGAGCATGTCGACGACGGCGCGGCGCACGTCGTCGTTGTCCTCGACGACCAGAATCTGCTCGCTGCCGGTCGTGGCGCCGGCCGGCGTGCTCTCGCCTTCGGCCACCGGATCGAGCGTGCGGGGCAGATAGAGTTTCACGCTGGTGCCCTGCCCGATCGCACTGTCGATCCGGATATGACCGTTCGACTGGCTCACGAAGCCATACACCATGCTGAGGCCGAGGCCAGTCCCCTTGCCGTCCTGCTTGGTCGTGAAGAAGGGATCGAACGCCTGCGCCACGACGTCCGACGGCATGCCGACGCCGGTGTCGCTGACATCGATCATCACGTAGGCACCCGGCGTCACATCGGGGTGGAGCTGGGCATAGCGACGGTCGAGCGTCGCGTTGGAGACCTCGACGCGCACCGAGCCGCCTTCGGGCATCGCATCGCGCGCGTTGATCGCGAGATTGAGGATGGCATTTTCGAGCTGGCCCGGGTCGATGCGCGCATTCCAGGCATCCTGGGCGATCACGAACTCCGGCACCACGCGCTCGCCCAGCGCCTGGCGCAGCAGGGTCGCCAGGCCGGAAACGAGCTTGCCCACGGCGGTCGGCTGCGGCTCGAGCGGCTGGCGGCGCGCGAAGGCCAGAAGCTGCTGCGTCAACCCGGCGCCCCGTTCCGCTGCCGCGGCCACACTCTGCAGGCGCGCAAGAGCCGCCGGCGCGGTGCCGACGTCGCCTCTCACCAGGTCGAGGTTGGCCTGGATCACCTGCAGGATGTTGTTGAAGTCGTGCGCCATGCCGCCTGTGAGCTGGCCGATCGCCTCCATCTTCTGTCCCTGGCGGAGCGCCGCCTCGTCGCGCAGCTCCTCGGTGATGTCGACGCAGCGCACGACGGCACCGCCATCCTCCATCTCGCCGCGGGAGACCTCGTAGTCGCGTCCGTCGTAGGAGATGCGCGCGGTCATCGTGCGATCCCTGGCCGGCTCGCCGAGCTTCAGTGGCGAGAGCAGGCTGCGCGTCGCGGGCGATCTTTCGGACAGCAGGAAGTCGCGCGTCGGCGCGGGCTGGTGGCCCGGCTCCCAGCCGGCGAGATGGGCAAAGGATTCGTTCCACGCCACCACGGCCCCTGCCGAGTCGAGGACGACGATCGGGTCCAGCAGGGTCTCGAGGGTCGATTGAAGCAAGTGAGAGCGCTCCAGCAGCTGGCGCTGCGTCTCTTCCAGGCGGATCGACTGGCGTACGATGAGAAAGGTGCCGGCGATCAGGCAGATGAAGGCGCCGCCCAGCACCAGCAGGCCCGCGAGATCGGCCTGCTCCTGTTCGGAGCGCAGCATGTTGAGACGCCGTGCGAGCAGCAGCCGTTGTCCCTCGACGAAGGCATCCGAGGCCTGGCGGATATGATCGGAGGTGGCTCGGCTCGCGACCAGCTTGGCGGGATCCACTGCCGCTGCCCGGCCCTCCCGCTGGTAGGTCGAGATGCTCGCTCCCAGTTCCTCGAGCTTTTCGGCCGCGGCGGAACGGAACTCCGCGATCTGCCGGGCTCCCTCGCCCTCGTCGCCCACCGCCTCGAGCTGACGCAGCAAGGTGTCGACCTGCAGCCGCGCCCGCTCGTACGGTTCGAGGCTTGC
>Ga0302311_10007567_pt1 | contig 11050 bp, 7 predicted proteins | sample III_Palsa_N1_3_FD_200449 | JGI IMG/M metagenome (GOLD analysis project Ga0302311, IMG submission 200449) | Peat permafrost microbial communities from Stordalen Mire near Abisko, Sweden - III_Palsa_N1_3 | ecosystem: Environmental > Terrestrial > Soil > Palsa > Peat permafrost | place: Sweden...
ATCAAGGGCGCGCTCTGGCTTTGAAGTTGGCAGGGATTCTTGCTGCCTGTGGATTGCTCTTTTTCTCTTGCTTGGGTGGAGCTTTCACTGCACGCCCTCCATCGCTCAATCGGCAAGCCAACGTTCTGAAGTCCTGCAACGGCTGAAGGATGGTGGCGAGGCGGTTCACAGGGGTGATTTGGCAACCGCCGAGTCGGATTTTCGGCGCGTGATCGAAGCCGCGCCTTCACTTTCCGATGGCTATCTGGGATTGGGGCTTACTCAGCTTCGGCAGGGCAACGCTGATGATGCCATCGCTTCATTGAAGCAAGCCATCAAACTCGACCCTCACCTGCCTGGCGCGCATATGTTTCTGGGAATCGCGGAGTATCAGATAGGTCGGGGAGCGGAGGCTGCTGAGTCGTTGCGCGGTGAGATTGCCATACAGCCGAAAGATACGGAAGCGCTGACGTGGCTCGGAATTGTGGAACTTGGACTCGGCCATCCGGAAGACGCAATCGGCCCGCTGGACCAGGCGGCGGTACTCACTCCAAAGAACGAAAATATCCTCTATTACAAGGCCCGTGCTCATCATCTCGTTGCTGAAGCAGCATACAAGGATCTATATCAACTCGATCCGGATTCAGTATTGGTACACCGCGCGCTGGGCGATACTCTGGCGAACTCTGGGCAGGCTGAAAAGGCAATCGCGGAGTACGAAGCCGCGATCAAAAAGCAGCCCAACAATCCCGATCTCTACGAGGCTCTGGGCGAGCAGAACCAGAAGATAAGTCGCGTAAGTGCGGCTATTGATGCCTATGAAGGAGAGCTGCGCTTCAATGCAAATAGCGCGATTGCTCTTTACAACCTTGGAAAAATTCGAGTCGAGAGGGGCGAACCTGCGGTTGGAGTTGCACTCTTGCGACGAGCGGAAGCGGCTCATGCAGCCGCCGCTCCAACAGACTTCTATCTAGGATTTGGCTTGGCAGAGTTAGGACAGAACGAGGAAGCGGCGCACTGGCTGGAACAATCAATTGCGAGTTCGCCATCACCTTTCATAGAGCAAAGTGCGACCTATCAGCTTGCCCGCGTTTATCAGAAGCTGAACAGAAAAGCTGATGCTCAACGCGCCCTCGATCGATTGAAAGAGCTTAAAGCTGTCTCCGCCAAAAACATTACGGGAGGCAATGAGGACTCCGTAAAGGAGATGCCCGAAGCAGCTACGCCTTCCGCTTCCGCTGATGGTTCTACGCACCCATCGCATTACTTTCGCTGACTATAATTGGTTGGCAAATGCCCATGAAAGCACGCCATTTCTTTTTAGTCACTGTGATGTTTTCGACTGCAAGCCTCACGGTTGCGATGCAGGCCAAGATGGAGTCGAGTCCAGCAAGTGACTCTGCGGCGACTATTCAAGAAGCCACAAAACTGCGGACTGAGCATCGCGAAGAAGAAGCCGCGGCGCTCCTTGCCGGCTATCTCGCAAAATATCCGCAAGATGCCGATGCGCTGGTTTTGCTCGCTCGAATTCGATCGGATGATGGTGACTCCTCTGAGGCAAAGGAACTGCTGGACCGAGCAATGAGATCGAGTCCCGACTCCATCCCCGCCAATACAATGCTGGGGGATCTACTTCTGGCGGAACATCGCGATCCAGAGGCAATGGACCGCTTTGAAACGATATTAGCGATTGATCTCCGCAATAAAGAGGCGCGCAGTGGGGAATTGCAAGCGGTTGTGGAGTTGGCGATTTCTGCACGCGCGAAACAACGGCCGGATTTGGCGTTGGTAGCGCTGGAGCATGCGCGCAGCAAACTGCCGGATGACCCGAAGCTTCTCCTCGACCTTGGCCTACAGGCGAACGAATTGGGGCGGCTTCCTGAGGCGCTCGATGCATTGCAGTCTGCTCGCAAGCTGCGTCCTGAAGACCCCGACATCCTTTATGCTCTCGCGCGGGTGGAGACAGATGAGCAGCATCTGCCGGTAGCCGAACAAGAGTTACGCGCCTATCTGGTGATGAAGCCTGATGACGCTACCGCTCATTACGGGCTAGGGCACGTGTTGGCAATATCGCAGCGACCGGATGAAGCACGTATTGAGTTCGAACGTTCGATCCAGCTGCAGCCGGTGCAGACGGAGTCGTATTACCAGCTTGGCAAGATCGAGCTGGATGGTCAGCACGATGCGCAAGCTGAAACATTCTTTCGTAAGACTCTGGACCGCGACCCAACCCACGGAGGCGCTCTAACGGGCATGGGCATACTATGTTTCCGCAGAAAGCAGTATGAGGAAGCAGAGCAGTTTCTCGCTAAAGCGGAGAAGACCGCGCCAGAGTATCAACCAGCACATTACTATCGAGGGCTTTCGCTGGCGCATCTTCGGCGGAAGGACGAGGCAGACGCTGAGCTTCGCATATCAACCGAACTTGATCGCAAACAACAAGGGCCTCTTGGTGCACCAGCGGCAGCGACACAAAATTCCGAGACCCCGCACCCTTAATGTGACCTTAGTGAACGCGCATGGCGTTTGTACTATGCGGGATGATGCTATTCGGTGTTGCTTTAAGTCCGAAGTGCACGAAGCAGGCGTGGGTTCCAGCCGAACCAGTTGCAACAAGCCCGACACGCAACCCTTGATCCCCGGCAAGCAAGCCAGCAACGTCCAAGGTAGCGCCGGCATCGATCCAGTGCTGGCGATCGAAGCTATAGCTGTAGGTGAAGTCATGTTGTCCGGAAGCGTTTATGCGAAGCCACACAACTTCGGCAGGAGCAAGTTCGGCTTGCCAGAGTGAGGTGCGATTTGTGCCACGTAGACTCCAAAGCTCCAGGTGATTTCCACTTCGGGATAATGTGACTTCACGGCCGGTTCTTCCTACGATTCCGAGCCCCTGGGTTGCATCGCAACCTCTCTGAACACCGACAGACGCTTCGTAACTGGCTGTCAGGAGAGGTTGGGCGAGAAATGCGGGATGATCGTCGGCGAAGGAGTCGAGAATAAGCTTGTCACCGCCAACCTGCCACGTTGGGCGACGGCCAATTGGCCATGTCCATCCGGGGGCGAGTTGATCACGATCGAAGTTGTCGATAAGCGGAGGAAGTGTTGCGAGATCCTCCTGCTGATCGGCCCCTCCGCCAGGGCCACGGCCACCATTGATCACGGGCCAGCCATCCGGTGTCCATTGAATAGTGTCCAGGACTGACTCGCGACCGAGATAGACGCTGCCCACGGTGGGGTAGGCGTGATACAGGAAGTAATCGCTGCCGCTGGGTGTCTCGACAGCAGTTCCATGTCCGGGACAACGCCATGCCGCGTTAGGGCCGATGATTGGATTAGCGGGATCTTTCATCCATGGTCCGAGCAAGTGACTAGCTCGGGCGACACCTTCGGCATAGTGGCAGGCTACACCGCAGCATGCGTTGCCTGCATAAAAGAGATAGAAACTTCCCGCATGCCGAAGAACATATGGCGCTTCCACGACGCTGCCTTCCCAGGTATTCGTATCGTTGACGATCAATTGCGTTTTGCTGCCGGTCAGGTGCAGCAGATCGTCCGTGAGTGGTTGAACCCAGATAGGCGTTGGTTTGCCGATTGAGTTGCCATCTTCCTTCCAGACAAGGAAGGGTTGGCCATGCTCATCGCGCACCATCGACGGATCGATCGAGCCATCGGACTGGCATATGAGTGGTCCATGATCGGTGTAGGGACCTTCTGGCTGGATAGCCGTGGCGGCAGCGACGCAGAGGGGACCATCGCGCTTGCGGGCAGCGTAATACACCACGATTCTATGTCCGTCATTCACTAACTCGGGTGCCCAGAAGCTGCCGCTGGCCCAGGATGGGGTCGAAGGAAAGATGGAGCCTATTTGAGTCCAGTAGTGCAGATCGTCCGAGCGAAAAAGAGGGAACTCCGGTCCCCAATCGCCTGAAGTGCTGGTCGTCCAGTATGTATGTCCGACACGGATGATTGTGGGGTCGGGATGGTCTCCCGGAAATATTGGGTTTGAGAATGGCTGGCTAGCGGACGAAGAGTTTGCGGCGGCCTGTACTGTGTGGGAGTGATCGAAGGCCGTGCGCCAGGCAAATGCCAGCAGTAAGAGAAAAAGGAGCAGGAGTTTCTGCGAAAATTTTGCGCGCGGAGATGCGCTTTGGTTGGAGAGCGTTTGAGTGGGCTCATTCGGAGCGGTAGCATCTGTGAAACCGATTACTTCCGTGAAAATATCCAAAATATTGCTGCCTTTCTCCAAGACTTAACTCTTTACAGATTAGCTCTCTTTCGAGGATGATGGTCTACCGATGAAGCGCCTCTCGATTCTCCGCTGCCTGTCGCTCGCACTCACGTTTTTGTGCGCAGTCGACGGCGGAGTTGTGGCACAAAGCCCCAATCCGTTGGAGAACCAGGCCGAGAAGCCCGTCGAGGGATCACAGGCTGCCGCGAATAGTGGAGTATCCACGGGTGGCGCGCATCCCGCAGTGCTCGACTCCAAGCACAGACCGATCACTGCTGGAGGTTTTGTTTCCTCAGGCCCAGTCATATTCAAAGACATAGAAGATGCAGCGGGTCTGACGACATGGACGCACCGCATGGGAACGCCGCAGAAGAGTTACATCCTGGAGACAGTCGGCTCTGGCGTGGCGCTGCTCGACTACGACAATGATGGCTGGCTGGACATTTACCTTGTCAACGGGTCGACTGTGGATGCGCTCTCAGGCAAGACGAGTTCGCCGCATGCCGCTCTGTTCCATAACAATCACGACGGTACGTTTACAGACGTCACCGCGAAGGCGGGGGTAAGTAACGACCGTTGGGGCTTCGGTGCGGTTGTTGGTGATTTCGATAACGACGGCTGGCCCGATATCTATGTATCGAACTACGGAAAGAACCGGCTATATCGCAATAACCACGACGGCACATTTACTGACATTGCCGAAAAAGCAGGCGTAACACTGGGAAATTGGTCAACCGGCGCCACATGGGGAGACTATGACGGCGACGGACTGCTCGACCTTTTTGTTCCGGGATACGTGCATTACGACCTGTCCGATCAGCCGAAGTCTTTTAGTTTTTGTCAGTTTCGTGGCATAAAGGTGATGTGCGGTCCGCGGGGGCTGCGAGGCGAAGCCGATCATTTATTTCACAACAACGGAGATGGAACATTTACTGATGTAAGTGAGCATGCGGGTGTGGCGGATGCGAACCATTACTATGGTCTGGCTTCGCTCTTCGTCGATGTTAATGGCGACGGTCGGACCGATCTGGTGGTTGCAGATGACTCGACGCCCAACTATCTATATATGAACAAGGGCGATGGAACCTTCGAAGACGACAGCTATGCAAGCGGCTTTGCGTTGAACGAAGGCGGACGCGAGACTGCCTCCATGGGAATTGCCGCTGGAGATCTAACGCACGATGGCAGTATCGATCTTTACATTACGGCCTTCTCCGACGACTATAAACCGCTATACAGAAATGACGGGTCTGGCAACTTCACGGATACCTCCTATCGCGACGGTATCGCAGAGGTTACTGTGCCTTTTCTCGGATGGGGAACAAGCTTTTTCGATTACGACAACGATGGATGGTTGGATGTGTTGGCCGTAAATGGTCATGTCTATCCTGAAGTCGATGTGCAGAATTGGGGCACAACCTGGGCGCAGCGTCCGCTGCTTTTCCATAGCGATCATGGCAAACTCTCGCTGGTTCCAGCCGTTGAAGGCACGGGTCTCGCAAAGCTTGCAACCGCGCGAGGGATGGCATTCGGCGATTTGTTCAATGATGGGCATATCGACGTGGTGATCAACAATCTGGATGGGACGCCGTCGCTGTTTCGCAACGTAGTGAACAATGGCAACCACTGGATTTCGTTTCGACTGATCGGAACGCCGGCAACGGAGCCAGGCAAGAAGGGAAGCCCACGGGATGCGGTAGGTGCGAGCGTCTACGTCACGGCAAACGGATTTCGGCAGCGCGCTGATGTAGTGGCAGGCGGAAGCTTTGCTTCGAGCCCGGACCAACGACCTCACTTTGGGCTGGGAGCCGCGACCAGGATCGACAAGATCGAAATACATTGGCCCAGCGGTGCAGTCGAAACGATTCCTCCTCCCACCGAACTCGATAGGTTTTACACCGTTAAAGAGGGCAAGGGATTCGTGCCGCAGAAGTGAAGCTGTTTTAAGTGTTAACCTTCTGCAATCGATGTGCGAAATCAAGAAATACAAGCGCTGCCGGTGAATAGCCGCCGGGATCGGGTTGCGTGAAATCGCCGGTGAGCGGGTCGATTTGTTGCCGGAATTCGCCGTGGCGCATGATGGCTTCGCACCACTGGCGCATGAGTTGATTGAATTCCTTCTGCTTGCCGTAATGCAACATCCAGCGTGGTGTACGCAGAGCCGTGAGTGCCTGAGAAGCTCCACCCCATGAATTGCGAGGTATGGGACGGACAAAAGTGGGGTCATCCATCGCAATACTCGCGAGCGGGTATAGTGCCCAGAATGCTTTCGGGTTATGAAGCTGACGATTCCAGACTGCGTTGAAGATTGCTTCGTCGCGCGGGTCTGACATGAGAAGAACGTGCTCACCCAGCACTCGGCTGATTACATCGGAGCGCACCCGGACGAAATTGTTTTGGGCATCAAGATCGTAAAACGCTGCGTCTTCGGGGCTGTAGAGCTTGCCGATAATAAGCCGTCGAATTTTCTCCGCATCGGCGAGCCAGCGGTCCGACTCGCTTGCCTTTCCAAGGGCATTTGCCATGCTGGCCAGCGCAATGCGCGCACCATACACGGTGGCGGAAAGATCGGGGCAAAGGCGCGGCATGGATGCGATCGGTGGGCATTTGCGCGCATCCGCCTCAGGGCAGCGATTGGGAATGCCGGCCCATCGCGGGCTGTTATCGTGCCCGGTGTCGTAGGTGCAAAAGCCTTCAACGAGTCCTGTTTTGCGCGTGTCGCGATACCGCCGAAGCCAACTGTCCCATCGGCTGCAGGAAGCGTAGGCCGTCTCCAGAAACTGCTGGTCCTTGAGTATCTGCGATAGCTCCCATGCTGTTGCCGCGATGGGGACGACCATTTGAATCTGGCCGAAGCCGGTCTCCGTGGTCTTGACGCTGGCAGGGAGTTGTCCGTCCGGGCGCTGCAGCGCAAAGAAGGCCATGTGCGTGTTGCGGCTGGTTTGGAGAGCATCCGGCGTGGGAGCGGCGTTCGAAACATAAGCCCTGAGACTGGCATACACCAACGATTCGTGCGGTCCGCATTCCTGCCAAATTCCCTGATAAGTGCTGCCTTCAAATAGCACCGGCTCGGGGTATGCAGGAGTTTTGCGAATGTTTCCCGCCAGAACTTTGAGGGCGGCATCCCATGTCCGTTGCCATGCGGGATCGGAAGCGGGGAAGGTGGGAGAGGTTGTAGCTCCCTTCGCCTCGCCGACTGTGGCTTGCGCCAGTAGTTCGGTTGGGCTCGAGGTGATGACCGCTCCCGCGACCAGCGCCACCTGCGTGAGAAAGGATCGCCTATTTTTCGAAACTGAGACATCAGGGAACATCAGTCCATCCTTTTCCTATGCCGGGCGTCTTTCCACCAGGAGCAAATGCTCGGCTACGAGAACAGTTTCGCCTCTCTGGTTTACAACCTGCAGCGCTTCAACCACAATTCCATGACCTGGGCGTTTGGGGTCTTCCCGCATTTCCTTGATCGACACGATCACATGAATCGTATCGTTCAAAAACACCGGCTTCACGAACCGGAGACGATCATAGCCGTAGCTCATGGCGCGCGGATTGATCGCCCCAGCGGTCATTCCCACAGCCACGCTGAAGATGAGCGTCCCGTGAGCCATGCGCTGGCCGAACGGCTGTGTCTTGCACCACTCCGCATCCATGTGGTGGGGGTAGAAATCACCGGTTTGACCTGCGTGCAGGACCACATCCGCTTCGGTAATAGTTCGTCCGACGGTCTGGCGTGTCGAGCCTGCCTCGAAGTCCTCGAAAAACATCTCACTGATCATTTGCTGCTCCATTCCGTTGCGCGGAACCGCTTCATTGACATCCCTGAGCAAACTTATCATCCTGATCGAAGCCGCCACGATGCGCATGACACATGATTGAACTTAAAGGCATTACCTGGAACCATACGCGCGGCTATCTTCCCATGGTGGCGACTGCCCAGAGACTCTCCGAACTTTACCCCGGTGTCTCGATCAACTGGCAGAAGCGCTCGCTGCAGGAGTTCGCCGACTTTCCGCTTCCAGAACTGGCCGCGCGTTTCGATCTGATGGTCATTGATCATCCTTCGATCGGCGAAGCGGCTCACCACGACTTGCTGCTGCCGTTGGAAGCGCATTTGCCGAAAGTGTTTCTTGCGGATCAGGCGGCGAATTCGGTAGGCCAATCTGATAAATCGTACAACTATGGCGGCCATCAGTATGCTCTTGCCATCGATGCGGCGACACCGATAGCAGGTTGGCGACTCGATTTGATGGAACGTGCCAACGCTACGGTGCCTTCGACGTGGGACGAGCTTCTTGCGCTTGCACGCCGTGGCCTCGTAACGGTTCCTGCGATTCCCATCGACAGCCTGATGAATCTATTTATGTTGGCGAATGCATTGGAGGCGGAGCCATTTACATCGCCGGATGAAGTTATCGCTGAGCCACAGGGGATACAGGCATTGCAGATGCTGCGGGAGCTTGTACAAACGAGTGCAGCGGGTTCTGTGGAACGGAACCCGATCCGCACATGGCAGATGCTTGCTGATTGTGATTCGGTGGCATATTGTCCTTTTGCCTATGGTTACTCCAACTACTCGCGCAAGGGATACGCTGCGAATGTGTTGCAGACTGGTAGTCTCGTGAGCTTTGGGGGCAAGACTTTGCGCTCGACGTTGGGTGGCGCAGGTCTTGCAATCTCAAAGAACTGCAAGCATCCTGAGCAGGCGTTGGCTTATGCAGAGTTTGTGGCCAGCCCGGGCGTGCAGAAAACACTCTATGCGCAGTCCGGCGGCCAGCCTGGACATCGCGGGGCGTGGCTTGACCGGGATCTCAACGCTGCTACATCAAACTTTTTTGCGGCGACACTGCCGACGCTCGACAGCGCGTGGGTGCGGCCAAGATTCCCCGGGTTTATCGGGTTCCAGGATGCTGCTTCGACAATCGTGCATCGATACCTGTTGGATGGTGGTGATGAACCGAAAACTTTGGAACGTATGAATCAAGCTCTCGTTCAAGCCCGAAAGCAGGTTGCATGAAACCGCTCGAAGGCCTTCTTGTTATCGATTTTTCGCAATTCCTTTCCGGTCCCTCAGCAAGCCTGCGTCTTGCGGACCTGGGTGCGCGTGTCATCAAGATTGAGCGGCCGGATAAGGGCGATCTTTGCCGGCAACTTTATATCTCCAATCTTGAGCTGGACGGCGATTCAACGCTCTTTCACTCGATCAATCGCAACAAGCAGTCGTTCGCTGCAGATCTGAAGAATGCTGGCGATCTGGCGCGAATTCGCAAACTGCTTGCGCGTGCCGATGTGATGATTCAGAACTTCCGGCCGGGCGTGATCGAGAAGATTGGGCTTGGATACGATGCTGTTCGTGAACTGAATCCGCGGCTCGTGTATGGCGAAATTACGGGCTATGGTAATGCCGGACCATGGCGCACCAAGCCGGGACAGGATTTGCTGGTTCAATCGCTATCAGGATTGCCTTATCTCAATGGAGATGCCACGCAGCCGCCGGTTCCGTTTGGGCTGGCTGTCTCGGACATGATGGCTGGAGCGCACCTGGTGCAAGGGGTGCTGGCGACCCTGCTGAGGCGGAGTATTACTGGCGTGGGTGGAAAGGTGGAGGTTTCGCTGCTGGAGTCCACACTCGATTTGCAATTTGAGGTGCTGAGCACTTATCTGAACGATGGCGGCAAAGCTCCACAGCGAAGCGCGGTGAACAATGCGCATGCATACCTTGGCGCGCCTTATGGAATTTATGCGACTTCGGACGGCTACCTTGCGCTGGCGATGGGATCGATACTGCGTCTGGGCGAGCTGCTCGAATGCCCGGCGTTGATGACCTACGTCGATCCTGCTTCGCTGTTCGATCAACGCGATGAGATCAAGTCCATATTGGTGCATCACTTGAAGCAGCAAAGCACTGCGCATTGGCTGTCGATCCTCGAACCGGCTGATGTGTGGTGTGCTGATGTGCTGACCTGGGACCGGCTGTTTGCTCATGACGGCTTCAAAGCGCTGGGCATGGTGCAGACGGTCGATAGCAGGCCCGGAGCAGAGATGCGTACGACGCGGTGTCCTATTCGGATTGACGGCGAGGTGCTTACCAGTCCGCTTGCAGCGCCGCGTATAGGCGAGCATAACGGGATTGTCTCCGATGAGTTTGATCTCTGAGTGTCTGCAACCATGATGAATCGAGACAAGCTCTTTCGCATCGCCGTCCGAAAATATCCTCCGTTTGAGGAGGCTATTCGAGCGCAGTGGCAGGCTTTTGAGATGGAAGCAAAGACTGGCCTGACACTCGATTTGCAGGCATTCGATCTGCATCCGCTGGAAGAGGCTTTATTTATTTCGAATGGCATGCGCGATGGCGATTGGGATGTCTGTTTCGTAGCTACAGACTGGATTGCTGCGATGCATGAGCGAGGGTGCGCGGTGGACCTCGCATCGATGCTGCATGCGAGTCCGCCGGAAGATTACCCGCAGGGTTGGAGCGACTCACTGCTTCGGTTGCAGCGTATTGGCGATACGGTGCTCGGCGTGCCATACCATGATGGACCGGAATGCCTGATCTACCGGCGTGACCTGTTTGAGGATGCGGCATTGCGGGCGGAGTATCGAAAGCAGTTTCAGGAAGAGCTTGCACTGCCTCTGACATGGGAAGCTTTTCATCGGATCGCTCGGTTTTTCCATCAGCCAGAGCGGCAGCTTTATGGAACGGCGTTCGCTGCATTCCCGGACGGACACAACTCGGTCTACGATTTCCTGCTGCAGTTGTGGACGCGTGGAGGTGAGCTCTTCGACGCAGACGGGCTGATTCGATTTGAGACGCCTGAAGCCATAGAAGCGCTTGCGTTCTATCTTGCGGTG
>Ga0302311_10007570_pt1 | contig 11048 bp, 7 predicted proteins | sample III_Palsa_N1_3_FD_200449 | JGI IMG/M metagenome (GOLD analysis project Ga0302311, IMG submission 200449) | Peat permafrost microbial communities from Stordalen Mire near Abisko, Sweden - III_Palsa_N1_3 | ecosystem: Environmental > Terrestrial > Soil > Palsa > Peat permafrost | place: Sweden...
TCCACGGCGTGGCGCTCGACGGGCTAACCGGATCGGGGCCGCGCGGCCGTGTGCGCAAGGCGGACGTTCTGGCGGCGATCCCCGCGCCGGCGATCGTGCCGGCTCCTGCTCCTGCTCCTGCTCCTGCTCCTGCTCCTGCTCCGGTTGCCGCAGCGCCGACGCCCGTCGCCGCACCGGCGTCGAGCGTTTCGTCTGGCGAGGTTGAAATCGTCGCCATGTCCTCGATACGCCGCACGATCGCGCGTCGCCTCACCGAGGCCAAGCAGACGATCCCGCATTTCTACGTCCGCCGCCGGGTGCGCGCCGACCGGCTGCTCGCTCTGCGCGGCGCGGTCCAGGGGCCCAAGCCCAGCGTCAACGACTATCTCGTCCGCGCTTGCGCGCTCGCGCTGATGGAGGTGCCGCAGGTCAACATCCAGGTCCATGGCAACGACATTCACCGTTTCGGATCCGCCGACGTCGCGGTGGCCGTCGCGACCGAGAAGGGGTTGGTGACGCCGATCATCACCGCAGCCGACGACCGTAGCGTCGCGGATATCTCGACGGCGATGGCGGGGTTGGTGCAGCGAGCAAAAACGGGCAAGCTCAAGCCCGAGGAATTCACCGGCGGCAGCTTCTCGCTGTCCAACCTGGGCGGGTTCGGGGTCGAGCAGTTCGATGCGATCATCAACCCGCCGCAGGGCGCGATCCTGGCCGTCGGCAACGCGCGACCCGAGCCGATCGATGACGACGGCGCGATTCGCATCGTGCCCGTATTCCACCTCTCGCTCTCCTGCGACCACCGCGCGATCGACGGTGCCGATGGCGGCCGCTTCATGGCGGCGCTGGCGCGGCTGATCGAGAAGCCGGAACTGTTGGGCTAGGCGAACGCCGTCGCGTTCCGTCATCCCGACGAACGTCGGGATCAAGAGGCGTAGGCCCTGCCGCCCAAAGCCCTAAGTCCCGGATCTAGTCCGGGATGATGGAGAAATATTGCGGCTGCGCTCCCTACAGCGAGCGGTAGAACGCCAGCTTCATGTCCGCCGCGAGGCAATCCAGGATCGGCGGCACCAGCCGGTCGTGGAAGTCGATCTGCATGTGATGGTCGAACGCCGCATCGTCGCAGAAGGTGGCGACGATCTGGAACAGGTCCGGGTCCTCGTCGGACTGTAACAGCTCGTAGACCAGCGCATCGGGCTCCCGCGCGAACACCAGCGTCTTGAGCTCGGCCTGCAGGCGGATCATTTCGTCGCGCTTGTCGGGCTTGGTGCGCAGTTCGGCGATGAAGCTCTTGCCGCTCATGCCGCCTCGCCCAGGCCGAGTTCGTCGATGAGTTCGGTGCGCAACCGGAATTTCTGGATCTTTGAGGTCGACATCGGCCAATCCTTGATGAAGCGGATGTGCCGCGGGATTTTGAAACTGGCGAGCTTGCCGCGGCAATGGGCGATCAGCTCCGCTTCCGACGTCGTGGCGCCGTCGGCGAGCTCGACGAAGGCGGCGGGCACCTCAACATAGCGCGCGTCGGGAAGGCCGACGACCTGCGCCAGCTTCACCGCCGGATGGCTCTGCAGCATCGCCTCGATCTCGGCCGCAGCGACGTTCTCGCCGCCGACCTTGAGCATGTCCTTGGTGCGGCCGTGGAACATGATGTGGCCGCTATCATCGAACGAGCCGATGTCGCCGCTGTAGAACCAGCCGTCGCGCAGCGCCTCGGCGGTTTTCTCGGGCGACTTGTAATAGCCGCGCAGCATGTTGGGTCCGCGCGTCACGATCTCGCCCCGTTCGCCGAGCGCGCAGTCCCGGCCCGTCTCGATATCGACGATCCGCACCTCCCACTCATCGAGCGGGACGCCAAGCCGGCCGGTGCGCAGTTCGAAACTGTCGTCGATGTTGCTTGTGCAGACGGTACCCGCGCCCTCGGTCAGGCCATAGGTGCCGACCTGGACGGTGTGCGGCATGGCCTTGGTCATGGCCGCCTTGATCCAGGCGGGCTGCACCGCGAAGTTCGAATTCATCAAGCGCAGCTTCGACAGATCGGTGCTGGCGAAGGTCGGGTGCGTGATCAGGTCCTGCATGATCGTAACAAAGCTCGGATAGGCGACGGTGGCCCCTTCATTGCCCAGCATGGCGAGCGCGGTGCCCGCATCGAAATGGGGCACCGTCAGGTAGGCGCCCCCCGCATCGATCACCATCGTCAGCGGCAATATGCCCGCGATGTGGAATATCGGCAGCGGCGACCATACCTTGTCCGCGGCCGTCACCTTGTAGCGGACGCCGAGGTTGCGGCTGTTGCCGATGATCGCACGGTGGCTGATCAGCGCGCCCTTTGGATTGGCGGTGGTGCCAGAGGTGTAGAGGATCAGCGCGATGTCCTGCGCGTCGACCGCATCGATCCGCGCGTCGACCTCCGTATCCATCACGTCCGCGCCCCTCGCCAGCGCCGTCTCGCGCGACAGCATGAAGGGCGAGCAAGGCGGATCGAGGCAGACGATGCGCCGCAGCATGGGTGCGGCATCGAGCTGCAGGTCGCGGGGGTTGGCGGTGCTGAGCGGGGGGAAGGCGGATTCGAGCCGCTCGGCGAAATTAAGCTGGTCAGCCACCTTGCCGGTGGTGAACAGCATGACGAGATCGGCGTCGCGCACGACGAAGGCGAGCTCGTGCGCCTGGTAGCGCGCATTGACGGGCACCGCGATCGCGCCGGTCATCACGATGCCGAACATCAGCTCGACGAACTCGGGGCGCGTCGTGAGCAGGATGCCGACATTCTGGCCCGGCTCGACGCCCATCGCGATCAGCGTCTTCGCCCAGGCCCGCGCCGATCGGTAGAGATTCCTGTGACTCAGCCGGCGATCGGGGAAGACCAGCGCGTCGCCGTCGCCATGCGCGGCGGCGCTCTCGCGGAGCAGCGCGCCATAAGTGTAGATCGGCGCGTTCATCGGGCGGGTTCCAAGTCGTAGAGCATCTCGCGCTCGTAGCCGCCGGCCATGCAGCCGATCATCTTCTCGATCAGCGGCTTGCCGTGATCGGTTTCCATATGCGCCTTATCGGAGGCTTGATCGACAAACGATTCGAACACCGCGAACATGCCGGGCTCGTCGAGGCGGAAGAACTGGAAGGCGAGGGTGCCGGGCTCGCGATCGACCAGCCCTTCCATCTGCCGGGCGGTGGCGACGAATTCGGCCTCGCTCTCGGGCTTTATACGGAAGCGAGACAGGAAACTGTAAGCCACGTTCGTCCTCTCCGATCGATGAGCGCATTTTTCGTATCGACCCCCCAGCCATAGAAAACAATCATGCCTGACTTTTCAAGGAATATTTTCTTGCCGAGGGATCCTTGTTGCATTGCAAAAAGGGCCAAACAAGCAGGGGTCATACCCGAAATAAAACATTCATGCATGATTGCGTTTTGGAAAATGCCGGCTAATCTGAGGGCGCTTGATGAGCGGGGACAGTGAAGCCTCGCCGCGGGGACTAAGGAGCGAGGGGATTATGAAAACTCGGTTGAGCTTTGGATGTGCGTGCAGTGTCTTGGCAGCGGCGATCGCGGCCGGTCCGGCACTGGCGCAGTCCGCCGCCACTGCAGGCACGCAGGCGCTGGCGGCGCCAGCGGCAGCGCAGTCCATTCCGGATCAGAATACGCAACCGGGCGCGGGCCAGCCGCAGAGCGCGCTCGGCGAGATCGTCGTCACAGCGACCCGTCGTTCGACCGACCTGCAGACCACGCCAATCGCGGTCTCGGCGGTCGACACCAAGTTGATCGCGCAGTCGAGCCCGCGCAACATCGGCGATCTCGCCGCATTCGTCCCCAACTTCTCGGCGGCGACTATCACCGGCTTTAACGCGGCGTCATTCTCGATCCGCGGCGTCGGGCAGAACAGCATTGTCGTATATTTTGAGCCGCCTGTTGCGGTGCTGGTCGACGATTTCGTCGTGCCGTCGGTGCAGACGCAGCTGCTCGACACGTTCGACGTGTCGCAGGTCGAAGTATTGCGCGGCCCGCAGGGTACGCTGTTCGGCAAGAACACGACGGGTGGCGCAGTCGTTGTCAAGACCAAGCGTCCAGAGCTAGGCAAGTTCGAGGTGGAGGGTCGCGTCCAGGGCGGCAGTTTCGGCACTTTCATCCCGCAGGCATCGGTCAACGTGCCGATCGGTTCGACGCTCGCCTTCCGCGGCGTGATCGGCCACACCGGATCGTCGGGCTATTATCATGCTGGCGGTTGCTTCGGCCCGATCACCCCGCTTGCGGCCGGCCCGATCTCGACCGAGTTCGCGGGTGCCAGCGGCTGCGGCAACGGCAAGTCGCTGGGCGGCCAGGACGTATGGAGCTCACGCGCCAAACTGTTGTGGAAGCCGAATGACCGCTTCACCGCGCTGCTTCAGTACGAATATCTACGCGACCGGTCGGATAGCGTTCCCGCCATCAATATCACGCCCAATTCGAACGACTTCCTATTCTACACGCTCGGCGTTGGCAGCCAGGCCAACAAAAACAGCGACCCGCTCGACAATGCTGCGATCACCAACCGCAACGCGGCGCTGATCAAGGAAGGGCTAGGCCAGAAGATTTCGGTCGACGGCGAATATCTTAACATGGACTATCGCACCGATTTTGGCACGCTGACGTCGGTGACGGGATATCGCAACCAGCGCTCGCGCCTGCCCAACACCTATATGGGCAGTGATCCCGTTGCCGCCGACGGCACCACGCTGTCGCTTTTCGACGCGCAGCGCGACGACAACCGCAAGACGTTCCAGCAGGAAGTGCGCTTCGCCACGCAATTCAGCGGACCGTTCCAGTTCGTTGCCGGCGGCTTTTACCAACACGACAAGACCTCGTTCTGCGTCGCGCAGGTGCTTGGCTTCCTCGATCTGTCGAGCGGGCCGCTGCCGTTTGGCAACTACAACGACAATCCCTACATTCTCTGCAACGCGCAGAAATCGACGTCGACCGCCGGTTATATTGAGGGCAACCTCAAGATCACACCGACGCTGACGCTGACTGCAGGTGGCCGCTACACTTGGGAAGATAAGACCTGGTACGGTCGCCAGCAGGTGTTCGCGCAACAGCTGGACGGCGGTTTCGATCCCTCGATCGTGCTGACCGACGCCCTTCAGGCGAACGTGTTCAGCTATCCGGCCGGCGTCATCAAGCTGCGCGACAAGGAACATGAGCCGACCTGGCGTGCCAGCCTCGGCTGGCAGGTGACGCCGACCATCTACGGCTATGCGACCTATTCGCGCGGCTTCAAGGCGGGCGGCTTCAACGATCAGATCGGCAGTTTCCATCCTTTCGTCAACGCTGACGGGACCGACAACAACGCCGCTTTCGCCGCCGCCGCATCGGCGACGAAACCGGAAAAGGCGGACAGCTACGAAGCCGGAGTCAAGACCGAGCTGTTCGATCGCCACCTGCGCTTCAACCTGACCGGTTTCTACGTCGACTACAGCGATCTGCAGAAGCAGATCGTCGTGCCGCTCACCGTAGGCGGCCAGCAGTTCCAGGTCACGCGCTTCTTCAACGCTGCTAAGGCGGACGTGAAGGGCATCGAGTTGGAAAGCACGCTGGTGCCGACCACCGGGCTCACGCTACGCGGCGTGCTGGGCTTCCAGGATGGCAAGTATAAGAGCTACGTCACGCCAATCCCGGCCGGCTACGACTTGGCGACCGCTCCGCTCGATCGCCTGCCGCGGTGGCAGTGGACGGTGGATGCGACCTACGAACATCCGGTCGGCGAAAACTACAAGGCTGTGCTTAACTTCGATGTCAACTACGTGGCGCGCAACCTCGCGACCCAGTCAATTACTAGCCCCGACCAGAACACCTATCTGAACAGGCGGACGCTGGTCAGCGCCTCGCTCACACTCGCGGAGGCGCAGGATAAATATTATCTCCGCGTCCTCGGCCGCAACTTGACCAACAAGCGCTACCTGACCGCGGCGCAGGTGGTCGGCGGCCTGTGGGCCGACGGGCAATATGCACCACCCCGCTACGTCGGGCTCGAGGCGGGCTTCAAGCTCGGCCGGTGACGTGCGGACAGGCCCATTATGTCCCGTACTGACCGGCCGCGAGCGATCGAGTGGAGTGGCCATCCCGGCCACCCCGTTCCTTCGTGCAGTACCGAAGGAGAGCGATGATGTCCGATATGCTTCCTTATGATTACCGCCTCACCTGGCCGGTCAATCCCGATGCGCCGCAGGACAGCCACGAGGCCAAGGCACCGTTCGTCGACAATGGCGCGGCGCCGATCTCGCCTGAACGCTATTATGCGCTCGATTGGATGGAGAAAGAGCGCACCCGGCTCTGGGCGAGGGTGTGGAACTGGGCGGCGCGCGAGGAGGATATCCCTGATGCCGGCGACTATGTGACGTTCGAGATCGGGCGCGAGAGCTTCATCGTCACGCGCGACGATGACGGCCAAGTGCGCGCCTATTTCAACGTCTGCCCGCATCGTGGTAACCGGCTCGTCTCGGACGAGGGTGGATCGCGGCCGGGCGGCTTCACCTGCCCGTTCCACAATTGGCGCTTCGGGCTCGACGGCGCGATCGCGCACGTCACCGATCGCGAGACCTTCCGGCCCGAGGCGCTGTGCCGCGACCTCGATCTCGCCGAAGTGCGCTGCGAGAGCTGGGAGGGGTTCCTGTTCATTAACATGGACGGCGAGGCTCGGCCGCTGATCGAGCATCTCGGCCCATTGCCCGATCACGCCCGGCCCTACCGGCTCGCCGATATGCGCATCATGCGGCGCGTGCGGGCGGTGTGGGAGTCGAACTGGAAGGTGGGCGTGGACGGCTTTAACGAGGCCTATCATGTCCACGCCATCCATCCGCAGATCCTGCCGGTGTTCGACGACTATCACGCCCAAATCGATCTCTACGCCAACGGGATGAGCCGGATGGTCACCAAGTTCGCGTACGAGAGCCCGCGCATGGGACATGACGGTCTCAACCCCGGCCTGCGCGCGACCATGGCGGAAGTGGGGATCGATGCCGACGCGTTCGCTCAGCCCAAAGAGGCGGTACGTCCCGCCGTCCAGGCCGCCAAGCGCGTGCGGGCGGACCGGCTCGGTATCGATTATTCGGGATTTCTCGACAACCAACTAACTGACGACTGGAACTACAACGTCTTCCCCAACGTCCAAATGGGCATCCATCCAGAGGGCGTCAGCATGCTCTATTTCCGGCCGCATGCCACCGATCCTCGCAAGTTTGTGTTCGACGTGATCGTGATGATGCATCCGCAGGCCGATCCGCAGATCCTGCCGCCCGCCTATATGGGCCTGCCTGAGGGATGGGACATTTCGGGCCGCGAGCCGGCCGCGATCCAGCATGTCGACTGGCGCGACGGTGGCCTCGGCGAGGTGTTCGACCAGGACAGCGGTCTATTCGCTGAGGTGCAGCGCGGCATCGAGAGCGCAGGGTTCCGCGGCTCGGTATTGTCCGAGCAGGAGCAGCGCATCGGCCATTTCCATGCCGAACTCGACCGCTATTTGGTCGGGTCGCGCTGAACCTCCTCTCAAACGGATATCGCTCTAATGCGCATCGCTTTCCCTGTTCGTGTTTCGCTCGCTGGCTGTTCGGCGATCGCGCTGCTGCTCGGCGGCTGCCATTCATCCCCGCCGGCCGCCGATGGCACCGGGGGCGGGTCGCAGCTGGTCGCAGACAAGGGGCCGGCGGGCTGGCGCGCACAACTGACCGATGGCAGCGACGGGCGCGACTGGCCCGCGTTCGGGCGCACCTATGGCGAGCAGCATTACAGCCCGCTCGAACAAGTCAACGGAGATACGGTAAAGCGGCTGGGGCTCGTCTGGTCCTACGACCTGCCCGCAGGCAATCCCGCCACCGGCCCGGTGGAAGTTGCCGGCGTTATCTATTTTGCATCGGGCTACAGCGTCGTTCACGCGATCGACGTGCTTACGGGCAAGCCCTTGTGGACCTACGATCCTAAGGCGCCCGAGGCGTCGGGCCATAAGCTACGGCAGGGCTGGGGCAGCCGGGGCATCGCCTATTGGAACGGCAAGGTCTACACCGCAACGCAGGACGGCCGGCTGATCGCGATCGACGCGAAGACCGGCCAGCCGGTGTGGACCGCGCAGACGATGGCGGCGGACGACAACCGCTTCATCAGCGGGCCGCCGCGCGTGTTCGACGGGATGGTCGTGATCGGCAATGCCGGTGCCGACGAGGCCGCGATCCGCGGCTACGCAACCGCCTACGACGCCGAGACGGGTCAGCAGAAGTGGCGCTTCTATACGGTGCCCGGCGATCCCGCGAAGGGCTTCGAGAGCCCGGCAATGGCGATGGCGGCCAAGACCTGGTCGGGGCAGTGGTGGAAGTATGGCGGCGGCGGCACGGTGTGGAACGCCATCACCTACGATAAGGACAGCGAAACGCTTTACCTTGGCACCGGTAACGGCAGCCCGTGGAACCGCAAGATCCGCAGCCAGGGCAAGGGCGACAACCTGTTCCTTTGCTCGATCGTCGCGGTCGACGCCAAGACCGGTGCGTATAAATGGCATTATCAAATCAATCCGGGAGAAAGCTGGGACTTCAACGCCGCGATGGACATGGAGCTCGCCGATCTCACGATCGACGGCAAGCCGCGCAAGGTGCTGATGACCGCGCCCAAGAACGGCTTCTTCTATGTCATCGACAGGCTGACGGGTAAGCTCCTCTCCGCCAAGCCCTTCGTCACAACTACTTGGGCCAAGAGCATCGACATCAAGACGGGGCGCCCGAATGAGGAGCCTAACGTCCATTACGAAAACGGCAGCGTCACCTTTTCGCCTACGCCCGTCGGCGCGCACAGCTGGACGCCGATGGCGTTCAGCCCGAAGGCCGGGCTGGTCTACATCCCCGCGATCGACCTGCAGGCGACCTACGACGATCGCGGCATCACCGCCGCCAACTGGCAGCGCACCGGCGGCATGGCGCTCGACTATGGCGTGCGGCTCGCGGTGCAGCCCGCGCCCGGCGTGAAGGTGCTGAGCTACATCGTCGCGTGGGATCCGGTGACGCAGAAGGAGGTGTGGCGCACGCCGACGCCCGGCCATTTTAACGGCGGCATCCTCGCGACGGGCGGGGGGCTGGTCTTCCAGGGCCATCCGGACTCGGGCTTCACCGCGCAGGATGCGAAGACGGGCAAGGAGGTCTGGCGCTTCGATGCCAAGGCGCCGGTGGTGGCACCGCCGATCAGCTACAGCGTCGATGGCCGCCAATATGTCACCGTGATCGCGGGAATGGGCACCAGCGCCGGGCTGTTCGGGCCGCTGCTCGCGCAGTTCGGCATCGACTATCGCATGCAGAAGCGCCGCGTGCTCACCTTCGCGCTCGACGGCAAGGCGGTGCTACCGGCCAACATCCCCTATGTGCCCAAGGCGGTCGACGATCCCAACTTCAAGGCCGATCCCGGGTCGGCAGCGGCGGGCGAGGCGATCTTCAACGTGCGCTGCGCAGTCTGCCACGGCGGTGGCGCGATCGCAGGCGGCACCGCGCCCGACCTGCGGACGTCCGAGGCGATCCTGTCGTCCGAGGCGATCACCTCAATCCTGCACGACGGTGTGCTCGTCCCCAACGGCATGCCGCGCTTCGAGGAACTGAGCGACGCCGACCGCGAGCATGTCCGGCAATATCTGAGAACGCGGGCGGCTGCGTTACGGACGGGGAAGCCGTAACGTCGCCTTCCGCGTTCGCCGGCGCAAGGCGGGTCCGGGCGCGAAGCCCGTGGCAGGCGAAACGCCCAATCAGCGACGTCGGGCCTAGGCTCCGGCCTTCGCCGGGGGAAGGGAAGTGTTACCGCCGCCTCTCATCTCGTAATCTCGGAATTGATCCGGGATCCAGGGTCCCGATCGAAACCGTTGGACGCTCTGGATCCTGACGTTCGTCAGGATGACGACAGTCCCTACATCCGCCTCATCGGGTCCGTCCCGTCCCAGCCCTTCGCGGTCGCCTTCACCCTATCGAACAGCTCGAGCATCGCGACGGTGGGTTCGATGATCTCCACCATAGTGCCGGGAAACAGCAAATCGGTGTTGAGATAGGCGAAGCGGGACAAAGGCAGCTTGCCCTCCATCGCGACGCCGACCCCGGCGGAGCGCGCCGCGGCCATCTGGCCGTCATAGTCTTCGGTGAAGGTGCCGAGATGGTGCACCCCGCGACCCCCCGCGTCAAGGAATTCGCGATAGGTGGATGGCGCCGATCCCGGCTGAATCAGCTCGATCATCGTGTCTCCGCTATAGGCGAGCGCGACGTTGCGGAACATGTCGGCGTCCGATGCCACGCGCTCGCCCCTCACCTCCAGCCAGTCGAACGGCAGCGGCAGCGGGAACAGAAAAAACGGTCCGACTCCCATCACTTGCGTCCAGTGAGCGATCGCCGAGTCGATATCGGCGACGACGTAGGCGATCTGGAATATCGGTCCGAAGGCGCGGCTCATCCTGTTTCTCCCGGCGTGCGGCGCGCTTTGCCGCGATCCGCGCATGTATGCGCGCGAATCTTCTTGCCAAACATTCATGCATGTTTTTTTATGTGTGTCGATCCGCACGAGAACGGACGTGCCCGCGCGGCCGCGGGCGCCCTTAGGAGAGACGCGATGAATTTCGATTTCCGCCTGTGGGACATCCACCTCGACAAGGCGCATCCGTTCAACCAGCGCGCGGCGCAGATCGACAACGGCACCGATCGTCCCACAGGCGACCGCTATCACGACAAGACCTTCGCCGAACGCGAATGGGAAAGCGTCTTCGCCAAGAGCTGGCTGATGGCCTGCCCCCTGTCCGACGTGCGCGAGCCCGGCGACTTCGCCAAGTTCGACATCGGACGGGAGAGCTTCATCATTGTCCGCGGCGACGATGGCAATATCCACGCCCACTATAATGTCTGCCCGCATCGCGGCAGCCAGCTGGTCCAGTCGGACACCGGCTGTCTCTCGCAATTCACCTGCCCTTTCCACAGCTGGCAATTCGCGCTGGAGGGTCGGAACATTGCCGTTACCGATCCCGAGACCTTCCGGCCAGAGGTGCTATGCCACGATCTCAGCCTCAGCTCGGTCCGACGCGAGGTGGCCGCCGGGCT
>Ga0302311_10007578_pt1 | contig 11042 bp, 9 predicted proteins | sample III_Palsa_N1_3_FD_200449 | JGI IMG/M metagenome (GOLD analysis project Ga0302311, IMG submission 200449) | Peat permafrost microbial communities from Stordalen Mire near Abisko, Sweden - III_Palsa_N1_3 | ecosystem: Environmental > Terrestrial > Soil > Palsa > Peat permafrost | place: Sweden...
CCGCGGCGCTTAACGCCTTCACGCTCGGCGTCGTCGGCGTCGCCTTGCTGACCAGCCTGTTGACCCTGAGCAATTCCCGCCTGCCGCAGCTCGCGCCGCTATGGGCGATCGGCATCACGCGACGACGGCTTGCCGCGATCGAACTCCTGAAAACCCTGTCGGTGGCGCTGATCACCACCCTGCTCGCGCTGCCGCTCGGCCTGCTGGTCGCGTGGTGCCTGATCGCGGTGGTGAATGTGAAGGCGTTCGGTTGGCGGCTGCCGTTTCACGTCTTCCCGCTGCAACTATTCGAGCTTCTCGGCGTGGCGATGGCGGCCGCGCTGGTCGCCGCACTGCTTCCCGTGCTCAGGCTGGCGCGCATGCAGCCGGCGACTTTGGTCAAGATTTTTGCCAATGAACCATAGGCCCACGATATTCCGCAAGCTTTCCCGCCGCGCCTTCGCGGGCGGCGCGCTGGCTTTCGCACTTGGCCGCAAGCCTGCGCTCGCGCAGGGCTTTGCCGGACTTGGCATCAGCGGGAGCGGATTCGCCGCTGTCGTTCCCGGCAAGACCTTTGCCTTTCCCGCAGATCACGGCCCGCATCCGCAGTTCCGGATCGAATGGTGGTATGTGACGGCAAATTTAAAGGACTCAACCGGCACGGCCTGCGGCGCGCAATGGACCTTGTTTCGTCAGGCGACGGCGCCGGGCGCGCAGCAGGAAGGATGGGCCAATCAGCAAATCTGGATGGGCCACGCCGCCGTGACCCGCGCGGACACCCACAGATACAGCGAGACATTTGCCCGCGGCGGCGTCGGCCAGGCCGGCGTCGAGGCAACGCCATTTTCCGCCTGGATCGATTCCTGGGAAATGCGCGGATCGGATCAGATGCACGACACCACGCTCGCGCCGCTTGAGATCAAGGCCTCGGGAGCGGATTTCGCTTACGCGCTGCGGCTCGACACGGATCGTCCGCTGGTTCTGCAGGGCGACGCCGGCTACAGCCGGAAATCGGAGCGTGGGCAGGCTTCGTATTATTTCAGCCAGCCTTATTTTGAGGTGACCGGCCGCATCACCATCGATCACAGGCCTGCAGAGGTGACCGGAAAGGCCTGGATGGATCGGGAATGGAGCAGCCAGCCGCTGGCCTCGGATCAAACCGGATGGGACTGGTTCTCGCTGCATCTGAACTCCGGCGAGAAGCTGATGTTGTTCCGGCTGCGTCAGACCGACGGCAGCAATTACAGTTCCGGCAACTGGATCTCGCGCGACGGCAAGACCGGACAGATCGCATCCGCCGACATCAGCATGACGCCGAAAGCCGTGACCGAGATCGAAGGACGCAGGCTTCCGGTCACATGGGACATTTCGATTCCATCGCTCGCATTGGCGATCGAGTGCATCCCGCTGAATGCCAGGAGCTGGATGGGAACGAGCTTTCCCTATTGGGAAGGGCCGGTCAGCTTCGACGGAAGCCACGCTGGGGTAGGATATCTTGAAATGACCGGCTATTGAGACTACGCCTGGCGTCGTTCGGGGGGTGATACCCCGCATTGCCCCGAGATGATATTTTCACGATCGTCTTCAAAAAGGACACTGCGATGTTTCACTTCACGGCACTCGTCACCTGCCTGTCGGTCCTGACCTACTTCTACACCGGCCTGCTGGTGTCGCGGGCACGCGTCGCCTTCGGCATCAAGGCGCCAGCCGTATCCGGCAATCCGGACTTCGAGCGGGCATTCCGGGTGCAGATGAACACGCTGGAATGGATGCCGATTTTCCTGCCCTCGCTCTGGCTGTTTGCATTCTATATCAACGATGCATTGGCGGCTGCACTTGGCCTCGTCTGGATCGCAGGTCGCGTCCTTTACATGACCGGCTATTCGCAGGCCGCCGCCAAACGCGGGCTGGGCTTCGGGATTCAGGCCGTCGCCGCCACGCTGCTTTGGCTCGGCGCGCTGGGCGCTGTTATCTGGCGGCTGATTCATGCCTGAAATTGGGTCGCTTGATTCAAATATCCGTATCTACCTGTTGCAGCAGATGAAAACGTGCAACGCGCAAACCCGCCGCCGCTATTTGACTTCAGGCCAATCCCAAGTTTAACTACCCGCTGCGGCGGTGGAGCGGCACTGCCTAATTTTATGACGTTAGCTTTTGGGGTGCTTGCCGCACGCGAGAGCTGCAGCGAGCACACAATAATGAATTCTTATTTCAAGCATCAGCTTGCGATTTACGTGGAATATCACCGCAACCACTGGAATGGCGTGATGCATGTGTTTGGCATCGTATTTTTGTTCCTGGCCGCGATTCTTCCTCTCAGCCTATGGCCTGTTCACGCGTTTGGCGTGCGAACCACGGTGGCGCCGATCATGGCGCTGCCCGTCCTGATTTACTGGTTCCTGCTCGACGCGGCCCTCGGAGCGGCGATCCTGGGCGCTGCGGTCATTTTACTATCAACCGCTGCGGTTATCGTGACGTATGCGAGCGCGGCTGGCGTGTGGTCGATCTCGGGCGTATTGATCTTCATCGGCATAGGTTTTCAGATTATCGGGCATCGATTGTTCGAACGCCGGCAGCCTGCGCTGCTGGATAATCCAAGTCACTTGCTGCTCGGGCCGATGTTTGTGATGGCAAAATTGCTTATCGCGCTTGGCTTTCGGCACGATCTTGCCGTTATTATCGAACGGGTTCCGCAACCAGCGCCTCGCAGCTCTTCAACCTACGCCGAGGAACATCAGGTCGAGCCACTGCCGTATTCATGACCAGGGTACTTGTCACTGGCGGCAGCGGCTTTATCGGACGGCACCTGGTATCGGCGCTTGTCGCCCGCAATCGACAGGTGCGGGTACTCGATCTTCTTCCGCCGGCCCACGTCCTGCCCGAAGTGCAATATATCCAGGGTTCGGTGCTCGATCCGGATCTGGTGAATGAGGCGCTCCGCGATATCGGTGAAGTTTATCACCTTGCGGCTCTTCCGGGCATGTGGCTGCCGAATAAAGGCGACTTCCACACCATCAACTACCTCGGCACGGAGGCCGTCATCAAAGCTGCGCGCAAGTGCGGCATTGCCCGCTTCCTGCACTGCTCGACCGAATCGATCCTCTTCCGCGCGTCGACGACACAGCATGCCGTTTGCGCGCACGGTCTGCTGTCACCCCACGATATGCCAGGCCTGTATACGCGCTCGAAATTGCTCGCGGAACAGCTCGCCTTACAAGCTGCGTCATCCGGCTTTCCGCTGGTCGTCGGCACACCGACGATGCCCATCGGGCCTCATGATCACAACCTTACCCCACCGACCGCGATGCTCCGGCACTTTCTTGACGGGCGTATGCATCTTTATCTCGATTTCATCGTGAACCTCGTCGACGTGCGCGATGTTGCCGCGGGCTTGATTCTCGCGATGGAACACGGGCAGACCGGGCATCGCTACATTCTCGGCAGCGAGAGTATTTCGCTGAAAAGAATACTGGAGCTCATAGCGGCGATCAGGGGCCGCCGCTATCTCACCATCCCGGTTTCCGGCCGCATGGCGGAAATGGCCGCCACGATGCTGGAGTTCATCTCCGATCACGTGACGCGCCGCGCCCCGACCGGTACGGCGGAAGGTGTGCGGATCGCATTGCGGGCCGAGGATCTATCGATCGAAAAGGCGCAACAGGAACTCGGTTACGCACCCCGGCCGGTTGAGCCGGCGTTGCGCGACACCATTGCGTATCTCCTCGGCGCCAGCAGCAAGCAATAGGACCGCAAATCCGGCCTCAATCTCGGCAGTTCCGTCATTTGCCAGCACCACGCAATCCGGAATATAAGCTGCGCCATGATGCATGATCACAACCCATTTTTGGCTTTCGTCTGGAGTGGATGGACCGCCACCTGGCCTACGCAATTGCTCGCGCTGATCTGGGTTGCATGGCTCATCAGCTGGGGGGTGGGTTCGTTCTTTTCCGGTCGAACCGAAAAGCACGTCAGGACCTGGGACTCGCGGGCTTACCGCATCCCCATTCTCGTGGGCGCCGTCCTGCTGACGCCATGGACCGAACAGGTGCTGGGCGAGCAGCCGCTCTGGCACGTCGGCGACGGCGGGACCTACCTGCTCGCGGCGCTGACCCTGGCGGGCACCTTGTTCACGTGGTGGGCGCGAATTCACCTTGGACGTTTCTGGTCGAACGCCATCACGCGCAAGGAAGGCCATCGGGTTATCGACACCGGCCCTTACGGGCTGGTTCGTCATCCGATCTATACCGGGCTTATCGCAGCCATGCTGGCGACGGGCATAGCGGTCGCGACCGTCACGGCGCTGCTCGGCACCGTGCTGATCGCCTTCGGACTCTGGCAGAAGGCCCGCATGGAAGAGGGCTTTCTGACGACGGAGCTTGGCGCGAGTGCGTACGGAACCTACTGTCGCCGCGTTCCGATGCTGGTTCCATTCCTGCCGCAACGCTGAGCATATCCCCGGGCTTGATCGAGATGGGGCATCGGTTCGCGTCAAGAAACCGCGTAAAAGAAGATTCCAGCGCGCGGATCTTGCAATATCAGCGTCTGGATGGCGACTGCGCCGAGACCTCGGCGAGCGGCACCAGATGGCGTGGAACGATCACACGCTCGCCCGGCACCAACGGTGTGTTCCCCGCGCCCTTGTTGACCTGAGCGACCGACCAGAGCGGCACGTGATAAAGCGCCGCGATCGTCTGCAGACTATCGCCCGGGCGGGCGAACACCGACATGCCACTATCCCACAGCTCGATGGCGGCATTGGGAGGGACAACATAATTAAGCGGCAGCGCGTCCCCTTCCGCCTTCGCGGGCATGGTTGCGATCTGCACGACCTTGCTGACCAACTGTTCCTGGATGGCGTCCATCTTCTCGATATTTATGTGCGAAACCTCTTCATGCTCCGAGAGATCGAAGCTCGCATAATGATTTCGGTAGCCCGGCTTCGGCTTCATGTGGCTGCCACCGAAGACGCTTTTCGACAGGAAGATATTGATATAGCGGCCGATATTGAGCGGCACGTCGGGGCTGACCTGAGGCGGATCGATCGTGACAACGAGACCGACCGGAATATTTTCCGCCTCGAGTAATTCAGAAAATATCAATGCGCAATATCCGCCCATGGAGTGCCCGATCAGGATGATCGGCGCGGGATTTTCACGGTATTCGCGAATTGCGTTCGCGGCGATTATACGGCAGATCGTGAATTCGTAGACGTTCGCCGTGATGCCGGCCTGTTCGATCCGTTCCGTCAGACGGTCCATGCCGCGGGAGAAGATCGGGCCCATCGCACCACGGAACAGGTAGGCGCGCCCGTGTGGCACGACCGCTGGCTGGGCGGCCTCCGGCGAAGTTGTGGCGGCCCCGCTCGTCGCCGCAACCGGACCTGCCGCCGCCAGTTCGATACCGTCGCACCACAACAGGGCCGAAAGCGTCACGCCAAGAACGATCGTTGCAACCGGCGTCGGAATGATCATGCGCTCCGCGAACCATCCTAAGCGCTGGTAGCTCATTGCATGTAGCGCCGAGTCAGCCCGTCAGGGAACAGCAGGTGCGCCATTCGATGCGCGAGTGTCACCTTAGGGCTGCCGAGTTGGTAAAATTGTGGCATCCATCGGGACGGCACTACCCGACCGGCGGCGTTTACCTCGCTCGGCCCAGGGCCACCGCATCGATCTCGCTGATCACCTTCCGCTGCATGATCTCGTTCTTTTCGATGGTGAGGTGCCCGACACCCGGTACGTTCTCGACATCGACATTCTCCAGCGTGCCATGCAGACGGCTGGTCCTCGCCACAGGCTCACCATTGCCGTTGGCGATGTAGAAATTGATGTAACGCCCGACGTGGCCCTGCAGGCTGGTGCGAAACACCGAATCCAGGCCGATCGCCAGTTTGACGGGAGCACCAAGCTGGTCCAGCCGCGCCACCATATCGGGCAGCGCCGTCGCACCTGAGGAGTGCCCCACCAGGATGATGGTCCGCACCCGCCCGCTCTTGTAGTCCGCGGCGACTTCGTCGGCGAGCGACGACCATCCGAGATAATTGATGACGGTGACAGGGATACCCTGCGCCCGCAACTTGTCTGCGATGTCATCCAGGCCCAGCGAGAAGATGTTGAGCACGCCACGCAACAGGTAAACGTGAGCGTCCGACACCCCCGAGGCGGATACCGCCGCCTTCGCTGTGGTGTCAACCGGAAGCATCAGCAGCAACAGTGTCAGTGCCACTGCGCTCAACGATCTTAACCACCATCGACCAGGAAACCAACGTTCGCCGACAAATCCCGTGTAACCGCTAGATGATTTCATTGATTCCCCTTGGAGGCGTAGCCGCGCGGGCCGGAACCTAGCCTCCGCATGCTCGCATCTGCAACAAGGGGTGCCAAGCCCGACCATTTAATCCGCACGACGTGTCCCTATTGCAACACATTGAAGGGCCGCAGTTCTTCGGAAATCTGGTCCGGATTTCGCAACCGTGCTGAAGCAGCGGCGCAGCGTCCAAGCACATCGTAGGATGCGACATTGCGCCGCCCCGGAACATCAAGAGCTTGTGATCACTTCGTCAACGGGCAGCCACTGTCCTTGGCGGACGGGAATGCCTTGTCGCCCGGCACCACGGCAAGTTGCTTGTAGTAGTCCCAGGGCTTCTTGGATTCGGACGGCTTCTTCACTTCGAAAAGATAGAGATCATGCACCATGCGACCGTTTTCGAGTACCTTGCCGCCTTGGGCAAACACGTCGTCGACCGGCAGCTCCTTCAGCTTTTTGACCACCGCGTCGGAGTCCTTGGTGCCGGCGGCCTTCACGGCCTTCAGATATTGCAGCGTCGCCGAATAGGTGCCGGCCTGGATCATATTGGGCATGCGGCCGGTTCGCTTCATGAAGCGGTCCGAGAACTCGCGGGTCTTGTCGCTCTGGTCCCAATAGAAACCCTCCGTCAGCACAAGACCCTGCGCCGCCTGCAGCCCGAGGCCGTGCACTTCGGCGAGCGTCATCAATAGTCCGGCCAGCTTCTGACCGCTGGCAACAATGCCGAATTCGGCTGCCTGCTTGATCGAGTTGGTGGTGTCGAGGCCGGCATTGGCAAGGCCAATGATTTTCGCCTTCGAGCTTTGCGCCTGCAGCAGGAACGACGAGAAGTCCGACGAGTTCAAGGGAATGCGAACCGAACCGAGGACCTTGCCGCCATTCGCCGTGACAATCTCGCTGGTATCCTTTTCAAGCGCATAGCCGAAGGCGTAATCGGCGGTCATAAAGAACCAGGTATCTCCGCCCGCCTTGACCAGCGCGCCGCCGGTGCCGACCGCGAGCGCGTGGGTGTCGAAAGCCCAATGAAAGCCATAGGGCGTGCAGGCGTCACCGGTGATGCGTGAGGTCGCGGCCCCGACGACAATATCGATTTTCTTCTTTTCCTTCGACAGTTCCTGAACCGCGAGCGCGACCGACGATGTCGTCAGCTCGGTGATCATGTCGACGCCCTCGACCTCATACCAGCGCCGCGCAATACTGGTGGCCAGATCGGGCTTGTTCTGGTGGTCGGCGGTGGTGATCTCGATCTTCTGGCCGAGCACGCTGCCACCGAAATCCTCGATCGCCATCTTGGCCGCCTCGACGGAATATTTGCCGCCGTAGTCCGCGTAGACTCCGGACTGATCGTTCAGAATCCCGATCTTGACGCCCTGCGCCGACGCCGGCACCGCAAGCAACACGCCGCATGCCGCAACGGCCGCCGACAACATTCCCGATTTCATATTGGCCTCCCAAAGGTCTTGTTCCCAGCATGATATTTTATAACCCTGTCACTGCCCATCTATTTCGAATGAGCCATTAGTATTGAACGGAGCACCTGGAATCGGTGGTGGTCACCACTATCCGGTTGGCGCCGGGGTTTTCCGGTGCGGCCGGTCCGCCAAATTGCGAACGATCATGTAGAAGATCGGCGTGAAGATCAGCCCGAACAGAGTCACGCCGAGCATGCCGAAGAACACGGCGACGCCGACCGCCTGACGCATTTCCGATCCCGAGCCGGTTGAAACAACCAGCGGCAGCACACCGAGAATGAATGCAAAGGATGTCATCAAAATCGGACGCAGCCGCAGCCGGCAGGCCTCGATGACGGCTTCCAGACGTCCGCGGCCCTCGAGCTCGATATCGCGGGCAAATTCGACAATCAGAATAGCGTTCTTCGCAGCCAGTCCGACCAGAACCACAAAGCCGATCTGGGTGAGAATGTTGACGTCCTGTCCCATCACCCGCACGCCGATCGTCGCGGCCAACAGGCACATCGGCACGATCAGAATAACGGCGAACGGCAGACTCCAGCTGCCATATTGCGCCGCCAGCACCAGGAACACGAACAGGACGCAGATCGGAAACACATAGAGGCCCGCATTGCCGCCGGTGACCTGTTGATAGGACAAGTCGGTCCAATCGTACGAAAAGCCGCTGGGCAGCGTCTGCTCCGCCAGCCGCTTCATGGTGTCGATGGCCGTCGCCGAACTTGTCCCGGGGGTGGTATCCCCCTGAAGTTCGGATGACGGGTATAGATTGTAGCGCGCGACCCGGTCCGGTCCCGCAATGTCGTGGAAATCCACTACACTGCCGAGCATCACCATGTCGCCGGCCGCGTTGCGGGTGCGCAGGCGGGCGAGATCAGAGGTCTCTTTGCGAAACGGCAGATCCGCCTGCGCGGTGACGTGATAGGTCCGGCCGAGGATATTGAAATCGTTGACATAGGCCGAGCCGAAATAGGTCTCGATCGCATCCGTCACACCCTGGATCGGCACGCCGAGCTTCTGCGCCTTGATGCGATCGATGTCGACGAACACCTGCGGCGTATTCGCGGTGAATGGCGAAAACACCGACGTCAGCCCCGGCGCCCTGCGGGCCGCGGCGACGAGTTCATCCGTGGCCGCCGCCAGCAATTCGGGGCCACGGCCCTGCCGGTCCTGAATGCGCATGGTGAAACCACCGCCAGTGCCGATGCCGGGAATTGACGGCGGCGGAATCACGATAATGAAAGCGCCCTCAAGGACGGAAAGCCGCTTTCGCAATTCGCCCGTGATCTTGGCCGCGGACAATCCCTTTTTCAGACGCAGTTCAGGTTCTTCGAATACCGGGAACAGCGCGGCCGCATTGCTGGCCTGGGTGCGCGTCGCACCGGACAGTCCGGCGAACACCGCCACGCGAACGATGCCGGGGGTGTCGAGCGTGATGTTTTCGATCTCGCGCACAATTTCGGTGGTTCGCGCCAGCGAGGCCGCCCCGGGCAATTGCACCGAGATGATGACATAACCGCGATCCTGCGCGGGAATGAACCCTTGCGGCGTCGTGACCAGCAGCCATCCCGCGCTGCCGATCAACGCCAGATAGATCAGAAGCATCACCGCCGAATGCCTGATTACAAAGCCGGCGGCGCTGCCATAAAGATGGGACAGCCGGTCAAAGCCGCGGTTAAAAAAGCCGGTAAATTTTTCCCAGCCACGCCCGATCCAATTCCAGCTGGCGGGCGGCCGCTTCTCTCCATGCGGCTGCAGGATCTGCGACGCCAATGCGGGCGAAAGCGTCAGCGAGCAGAAACAGGAGATCGCGGTCGCCACCGCGATCGTGATCGCAAATTGCTGGAAAAACTGCCCGGAAAGGCCGCCGAGGAATGCGGTCGGCACGAACACCGCGCATAACACCAGCGCGATCGAAACCAGCGCGCCACCGACTTCCTCCATGGTGCGCAGCGCCGCATCGCGCCGGCTCATGCCGTCGCGAAGATGCCGCTCGACATTCTCAACCACCACGATCGCATCGTCGACCACGATGCCGACTGCGAGCACGAGACCGAACAGGGTCAGATTGTTGATCGCAAAGCCGAGCGCGGCCATCGCAGCGAAGGTGCCAACCAGCGATACCGGGATCGCCACGATCGGGATGATCGCCGGGCGCCATCCCTGCAGGAACACCAGCACGACGATGACGACCAGGACCATCGCTTCATAGATCGTCTTGATCAATTCGCTGACGGACTGCGCGATGAACTCGGTCGGATTGTAGCCGATATTGTAGTCGAGCCCCTTGGGGAAATCGGCCTTGAGCTTGATCATGGCATCGGAAATATTTTTTGCCGTGGCCAGCGCGTTCGAGCCGGGGCGCTGGGTCACCAGCATCGCCACAGCGGTTTTCCGGAGCAGGAAGCTGTTGGTGGTGTAGTCCAATGCCCCCAATTCAATCCGGGCCACATCGCGCAGCCGCACCGTGCGCCCGTCGGCGCCGGCTTTGACGAGGATATCTTCGAACTGCTGGATATCCTTCAGCCGGCCGGTGAAGGTGAGGTTGGGCTGGAAGGCGCGGTCCGCGATCGGCGGAGCGGCGAGCTGGCCCCCGGTGATCTGCAGGTTCTGGGCGCGTATCGCGGCCAGCACGTCGCCCGCGGTCAATCCGAGATTCGCGATCTTGTCGGGATCGAGCCACAGCCGCATCGAGTAATCGCGCGCACCGAAAATCTGGATGTCGCCGATGCCGTCGAGCCGAAGCAGCTGGTCGCGAACCTGAAGCAGTGCGTAGTTGCTGATATAGAGCTGGTCGAATGTGTCGTCGGGCGACAGCATGAACACGACCATCAATATGTCCGGGCTGTTCTTGCGCGTGACAACGCCGTTTCGCTGCACCTCGTCCGGCAGTTGCGGCTGCGCAATCGCGACCCGGTTCTGAACCAGCACCTGGGCCTTGTCGAGATCGGTGCCGAGCTTGAACGTGACCGTGATCGTAAGCTGGCCGTTCGAGGTCGCCTGGCTGTAGAGGTAAAGCATGTCCTCGACGCCGTTGATCTGCTGCTCGATCGGTGCCGCGACGGTATCGGAGACGGTTTGCGCGGAAGCTCCGGGGTATTGCGTGGTGACCACGACGGTTGGCGGCACCACTTGCGGATATTCCGCCACCGGCAATGTGGTGTAGGCGATCGCGCCGACGATCAAGAGCACGATGGACAGCACCATCGCCAGAATCGGCCGGTTGATGGAAAGCTGGCCGAGGTTCATGTCTTGCTACCGGCCGCCTTGGCGGCGTGCGGACTTACCTTT
>Ga0302311_10007581_pt1 | contig 11038 bp, 4 predicted proteins | sample III_Palsa_N1_3_FD_200449 | JGI IMG/M metagenome (GOLD analysis project Ga0302311, IMG submission 200449) | Peat permafrost microbial communities from Stordalen Mire near Abisko, Sweden - III_Palsa_N1_3 | ecosystem: Environmental > Terrestrial > Soil > Palsa > Peat permafrost | place: Sweden...
CGAACACCACGCCGCCGGTTCCGAGCGCGGCCTTCGCCGCCAGGTCGATCGTCCCGCCGCTGATCACCGCCAGGCCGGCGAACTTCAGACCGTCGCCGCTGAGCACCAAGGTTCCGGTCCCGCTCTCGACGATCGCGCCCGAGCCCGAGAGCGTCCCGTCCAGCGTTCCCACGCCGTCGAAACGCGCCTCGCCGTCGTCGATCAGCCGGCCGCCCGAGATCAGGGTCAGGTCGCCCGCCGTCCCACCGGCGTAGATCGCCTCGGCGCCGCCGCTGGACACCACCCCGTGGTCGTCGAGGCCGCCCGAATAGACATCCTCCGCGCCGCCGCTCAGCACCGTGGTGTCGCCGGCGACCCCGCCCGACGAGATGAGTTCGTAGCCGCCGCTGCTCACGACGGTCCCCTTGGCCGTCCCCGAGCCCAGCACATAAAGCACCCCGCCGCTGGCCGCCGTCGCGCCAACGGCGCTGCCGCCCGACGAGATGATTTCCCGGCCGCCGCTGAGCGCGGTCCCGCTCGCGACGCCGCCAGAGTAGACGTGCCCCGCGCCGCCGCTCAGCACCGTGGTCCCGTTCGCGACCCCGCCCGAGGAGACGAGTTCGCCGCCGCCGGCGCTCACCTGCGTCCCCGTGGTCGTCCCCGAGGCCAGCACATAGAGCACCCCGCCGCTCGACACCGTCGCATCGACGGCGCCGCCGCCCGATGAGACGGCCTCGTGGCCGCCGGCGCGCACCACGTCGCCGGTGGTCGTGCCCAGCACGTCGACCTTGCCGCCGCTCGATACGGTCGCGTCCACGGAGCCGCCGCCCCCCAAGACCGCCGCGCCGCCGCCGCTCGACACCGTGGTCCCGCTCGCGACACCGCCCGCGTCGACGTATTCCGCCCCCGCGCTCGACACCGTGGCGCCGCCGGCGACACCCCCCGACGAGACGAAGAGCTTCCCGCCGCTCTCTACGACGTCGCCGGAGGTGACGCCTCCGGAGAAGACGTACTCCACGCTGGCTTCGAGATCGGTCGCCGTGGCCGAGCCGAGGACGTCAATGATGGCGTCGCCGACCACCATCGTGCCGGTGGCGCTCGCGCCGGCGTCGATCTGGATCGTGCGGAGGTAGCCCAAGGCCGTGACGCCGCTGGCGACGCCGCCGGAGAGGATTTCCAGCGAGGCCGAGAGGTTCGTGATCGGGTCGCCGACCGTCACGCCGCTGACGGCGCCGGCGACGAAGGTGGCGCCGGTCAGCCATCCTGGCCCCGCCAAGGATCCGCCCGCGGCCACCGTGGTATCGTAGACTTGCGCCAAGGCCGCCACGCTGACCGTCGCACCGTCCGCCACCGTGGCGCCGCTCAGGCCGGCGTAGCCGCCGCTCGAGATCGTCACGCCGCCCAGCACGGTCGTGGCCGTCACCGCGCCCGCCAGCTGGGTGTAGTCGTTCGTCACATCTTCGCCAAAGGTGACCCCCCCGCCGCTCTGGATCGTCTCGTGGGTCGCGGTTCCGCCGGACTCCAACACCAGCGAGGCGGCGCTCTGAACCGTATCACCCGTGGCGGAACCGTAGACGAGTTCGATAGCGTCGGCCTGAATGACCATATCGGCGCCCGCCCCGCCGCTGGATATGTAGCCATACTGAAGAGTGAGGCCGCTGGCGGAGCCCCCCGAAGAGACCTGGAGATCCTCGGCGGTTCCCGGTCCCCGCACGACGCCGCCGCTCGACACCGCCAGGGTTCCAGCCACGGTCCCGGCCACGCTCAGGGTGACGCCGCTCAGCACCTGAGCATAGTTCACGTCGATCGTGCCGCCGCTCGACACCGTGACCCCGTTCAGCACGCGGGTGCTCGTCCCGGAGCCGGCGACGAGATTGCTCGTCAGGGCGCCGTTGAACTGGAACGTTCCGCCGCTCAGGACCGTCTCGTCGCTGGCGGTTCCGTTCAGGACCAGGAGGCCGCCGCTCTGGACGACATCGCCGGACGCCGAGCCCTCGTCATCTTCTTCGGCGCCGCTCCCGACGATCGTGCCGGCGGCCGAGCCGTAGTTGTAGAGAACGGAGTCATCCTGGAGCAGCGTGCCCGCGGCCGTTCCTCCGGGGTCGACGACCAATTCGCTGCGGGGGTATGAGGCCCCAGCGTCAACGGTCACGCCGCTGGCGGTCCCGCCGGACGCGATCGTCAGGTTATAGAGATCGGCCACCCCGCTGACGGCGCCGAAGACCGTGGTGTTGTCGAGGGTCCCCGGCCCCAGCACCACGCCGCCCTTGGCCACGGTCTCGACCAATTCGATCGCGCCCGCCGCCAGGCTCACCGTCGCGCCGCTGGCGATGGTGGCGTCATCGATATTCAGGTAGCCGCCGCTCGAGACCGTCACGCCGCTCAGCGCCGTCGTGCTGGTCGCGGACTCGGTCAAGGTGATGTTGCTTGTCAGCTCGCCGACGATATCGAACGTCCCGCCGCTCTGGACGCTCGCGCCGCTGGCGGTCCCGGTATCCAGTTCCAGCGTCCCGCCGCTCTCGACGGTCGTATTGCTCACGGTCCCGCCGACGAGGAAGAGCGTGCCACTGAGCGCGACGGTGAAGTCGGAGGCGACGCCGCCATGGTAGACGTCGATGTCGCCGACATCTTCGACCACCGCGCCGGCGGCCGAGCCGTAGATTTCGAGATGGCCGGCGTTCCCGACCGTTGTTCCGGCCGCGCTCGCCCCGAGGCTTACCTTGAGCGTGCCGAAGTCGTCGACCGTGACGTCGCTGGCGGTTCCGCCCGACAGGAGGTTGACGACGTAGCCCTCGCCGGAGGGGTTGGTGATCGTGAGCCCGCTCAGCGCGCCGGCGACCGCGCCCTGCTCCAGATATCCCGCCCCTTGCACCACCCCGCCGCTGGACACCGTCAAGCCGATGCCGACGGCGCCGGACGACAGTGTCGCTGAACCGCCGCTGAGGATGGTGCTGTTGTCGACATCGCCGCCGGAGAGCACGACGAGCGGGTCGCCGCTCGAGATGGTGAAGCCGTGGCTGGTGACGCCGGAGGAAACGGTGATGGTCATGGGTCGCGTCCTTCGCGGGATTTGGCGCTGGCGCCGGGATCTCGACTCGGTTGGGCGCGGTCGGTCTCAGCCGTCCCCACCACCATCCTAAACCGGACCGCGAGCCGGACTCAATCGTTCGGAGCGTCCGTTCGTCATAACTCGGCACGGGCCGTGCCGGAACATTGCTGACCTTACGCCCTGGCCCCGCGCCTTGATCGCGCTATGACCAGCTTCGCGATGTGGCGGCGTGCGCGCGCATTTCTGACCGACCAGCCCTTCTATTGGCGCGAGGCGGCGCTATGCGCGCCGGCGATGCCGCTGCTCTTGCTGGCGGGGGTGGGGACGAACCGGCTCGCCTATGCGGCGGTGGCGACCGGGGCGGCCTTCAGCGTCGGGTTCGGGGCGGCGCGGGACCTGCGTGGGCGACGCTGGGGGGCGATGATCGCGGCGAGCGCCGGGATCACCCTGGCGGCCTTCGCCGGCTGCGTGGCGGGCCAGTGGCTGCCGGCGCTGATCGGGCTTGCAGCCCTCGCGGCCATGGCCTGCGCGGTGCTGGCGCTGGTGGACGAGGATCTGTGGTGGATCTCGCTGCAGATCGTGATCGCGCTGCTGGTCGGCGGCTTCTATCCGGGGCCGCCGCACGCGGCGCTGCTACGGGCCGGCGCGGTGCTGGGCGGCGGGGCGATCCAGATCGCGGTGGTGGTGGTGCTGGCGCGGCTGGCGCCCCACGCCGCCCAGCGCCTGCCCGCCAAGCCGCCGCCAACCGACACCCCGCGCTCGCTCTACGTCTCGCATGCGCTGCGGGCCGGGATCTGCGTCGGCGCCTCGCTGTGGGTCGCGCATCGCTTCGGCCTCGCCAACGGCTACTGGGCGCCGATGACGGCGATGCTGGTGCTGAAGCCGGGCCTGAGCGAGACCAACACCCGCGGCCTGGCGCGGATCACCGGCACCATCGTCGGCGGCGCGGCGGCGACGCTGTTCGCGCTGGCGGTGGGCTATGGCTGGCCCTGGCTGATCCTCGGCGTCGGAGTCTGCGCCGCCGCGGCCTTCGCCCTGCAGAAGGCCCACTACGGGATCCTGACCAGCGCCATCACCGCGACCATGGTGCTGCTCATCTCGCTGGCGACCGCCCACGACGCGCTGCGCAACGCCGAGCACCGGCTGATCGCCACCCTGCTCGGCGGGGCGATGGCGCTGATCGCCGCGCGCATCCTGCCGCACCATGCACGGGCGATCGGCCCCAGCGTCGACCGCGTCGGCGAGGCGGCGGCGGGCGGCTGACGCCGCGCGGCCGGTTCAGTGGATTCACGATGTCAATGACCGGGTCGAAGCGGGTTTTCGGGGCCGCGCTCAAGGTGAGATACTTATGGTAATAATCACCGTCAAGGGCAAAGTCAGCGCCGCCAGGCCACGCCCAGGCGGATCATCCGCGGCGCGGCGTAGGTGACGACGCCGGTGGCGCTGCGGCCGGTCTGCAGGTCGGCGCCCAGGACGTTGTCGGCGGCGACATAGGCGTGGAGCTGGGCGCCCAGCCGCCATTCGGCGCGGGCGTCGACGCCGGCGCCGCCGTCGATCTTGCGGGTGTTCTGGTCGTCGTCGAAGGTCGAGCTCTGGTAGCGCAGCTGGCCGATCAGGGTGAGACGGGCGAGCCCGGTCCAGACGGCGCTGGCGGTGACCACCGCCTCGGGGGTCTGCGCCGGCCGCAGGCCGGTGAGCTGCGGGGCCTGGTCGCCGCCGTCGACCCGGGCATGGCTGTAGGTCGCGGCGCCGCGCAGGTCGAAGCCGCCCGAGAGCCGGGCGTCGGCGTCGGCCTCGACGCCGTAGGCGTTCACCGCGCCGGCGTTTTCCCGTTCGAACAGGGTGCCGCCGGCCGGCACGAAGCCCGCCAGCGGGAACGATCCCGGCCCCTGGCCAATGGTGACGTTGGTCACCGCGTCGGCGAGCCGGTTGTAGAATAGGTCCGCGTCCCAGGTCAGCGTCCCCTGGCCGCCGAAGCCGGCCTCGGCGCCGTAGAGCCGCTCTGGCGAGAGCTCGGCGTTGGCTTCGGTGACGTCGTTGCCGACGCGATAGGGGCGATGCAGCTCGTTCAGGGTCACCGGCCGAAAGCCGGCGTAGGCGGCGGCGCGAAGGTAGAAGGCCGGCGAAATATCGCGGCGCAGGCCGAGGCGGCCGGTGGGCACGGCGCCGCCGCGGTTCGGCGGGCGCTGAACGATCGGGTTCGACCCTGTCTGCACCAGGCTGGAATCATAGTTCTCCCAGCCGTCGAGCCGCGCGCCGCCGGTTACGAGCCAGGCGCCCAGGGTGCGGCTGGCCTCGGCATAGGCGCCGGCGATCCACTGGCCGCCGCCGCCGACCCGCTCGCCGCTCGCCACGCCCTGGTTGTAGAGATCGTCGCGGCTCTGGCCGTCGAAGTCGCGGGCGTCGACGCCCAGCTCCCAGCTGTAATCGGCCTCGCTGCGGCGGACGGCGGCATTGGCGCCGAGCCCGAGCGCCGGGGTGGCGAATTCGTCGTCGGCGAGGGTGGCGCTCGCCCGGCTCAACGACACCGAGGCGGAGGAATTGACCAGGTTGGAGCCGGTCAGCCAGCCCTGCACCCGCCAGCCGAGGTCGCCGGCGTCCGGTTGCCTGACCAGGCTGACGCTGGCCTGGGCGCCAGTCTCGTTGGAGCCGGCGTAGAGCGTGCCGGCGCCGCGATCCTCCTGGTAGGTCGCCAGCCGCTGCGACAGCACCGCACCGCCGACGTCGGTCTCCCAGCGCTCGCCGACGCTCCAGTCGCTTAAGGACAGCGGCCGGTCGACGGCGCCGCGGCCCTGGATCACCGGGATCCAGCCGTCGCTGCGCTCGCCGGAAGCGTCGAGAAAGACCCGCGAGCCGGCCTCGTCCAGCTCGGCGATCCCGGCGGCTCGGGCATAGCCGAGATCGCCGCCCTCGACATCCGTCGCGACGCCGCCGTCGATGGCGTCCAGCTGCTGCAGCGCCACCACGCCGGTCAGCGCCCCGGCGCCATAGGGCCCGGCGCCGGCGCCGCGCACCACGGTGGCGGCCGAGATCGCCTCAGGCGGCAGGCCGGTCCAGATCACCCAGCCGCCGAACGGATCGTTCTGCGGCACGCCGTCCAGCGTCACCAGCGCCCGGCTGGCGCCGGAGCCGGCGACGCCGCGCAGCGACACGCCTTGAGTGGTCGGATTGGCGCCGAGGCTGGAGATGCGGCGGTAGAGCGAGAAGCCGGGAACCGAATCCAGCGCGTCGTCGAGGCGGTCGCTGACCGTCAGGATCGGCGTGGCCACGGCGACGATGGAGAACGCCGGGTCGCCGGCGGCGGGCGGCAGCTGCGCGGTCTGGACCACGACGGGCGCCACCGTCGCCGGCTGGTCGATCGGCATTCGCCCCGTCCCCCGGCCGCGCCGCGTTCAGCCGTCGCCGTGCGCCGCCAGCATCTGTTCCTCGAACGCCTCGTCGCTCACCGCATTGCGGGCGATGATCAGGGTGCAGCCGATGTAGTCGCAGATGTAGGCGCCCGACGGCCCCGACCACCAGCGCTCCAGCATGTTGCGCTTCTGGTGGCCGACGACCACCAGGTCGGCGCCGACCTCGCGGACCAAGGCCCCGATGGCCTTGGCCGGATCGCCCACCGCCAGCCGGCCAACCGGTTTCAGGCCCAGCCGCGTCAGCCGGTCGATGCCGCGCTCCAGCACCTCGCGATAGTGGTCCGTGTGGCTCGCCATCGCGCCGGCCTGGACGCCCTCGGCCATCTGCACGCCGGCCGAATCGGGCGCCACCGACAGCAGAAACACCGCCGCGCCGCACTGTTTGGCGAGGATCGCGCCTTCCCGCAGCGCAATGGCGCCCTCCAGACTGCCGTCATAGGCAAGCAGGATTTTCTCGTACATGGCGGGCCCCGTTTCGCATCGACCATGAGGCCATCACACAGCGAGGCGATTGGCGACTCGAATCTCCGCTCCCTCTTGCGGGGAGGGGCGTTAAGCAGCCATCGCTGCGGCCAACGACCGGGTATCCGACGCGAAGATCAGCTGGGCTCGGTCCGAACCGATGCGGGCGAGGCCTCGCAGGCCGTTCGCCTTCAGCGCTTCGACATCGATCAGCGACGGGTCGGCGAGGGCCACCAGCAGGCGGTTGGCGGCGCCCTCGACTTCGCGGACGTTCGCGCCGCCGCCGAGAGCCGCCAGGATCGTGTGGGCCAAGGTGGCGTCGGCTGGCGTCGTGGCGGCGGACGGCTTCGCGTCGATCACTGGCTTCGGGGCCGGGGCGCCGAGGGCGTCGCGGATCTCGCGGGCCACCTCGTCGGCGATTGGGCCCAGCACCACCTGCAGGTCGCGGGGCGAGGGGCGGACGAGGCCGCGGGCGCCCAGCGCCTTCAGCGCCGGCTCGTTGACGGCCGACTGGTCGGCGACCACCAGCCTGAGTCGGGTGGTGCAGGCGTCGACCGAGACCAGGTTGCCGGCGCCGCCCAGCGCCTCGATGAAGCCCCGGCCCCGCGGCGTATCGGTCTTCGCCCCGGCCATCGCCGCCAGCTCCTCGAGCGGCTCGCGGCCGGGCGTCTTCAGGTCGAAGCGGACGATGGCGAAGCGGAAGGCCCCGTAATAGACCCCGGCGTAGACCAGCCCGATCGGGATCAGCAGCAGCGGCCGCGTCGCCTTGCCGAAGTTGATCACATAGTCGAAGAGGCCGGCCGAGAAGCTGAAGCCGAGCCGCACGCCCAACGCGTCCATCAGCACCATCGAGAGCCCGGTAAGCACCGCGTGCAGGGCGTAGAGCCCCGGCGCCAGGAACATGAAGCTGAACTCGATCGGCTCGGTGACGCCGGTGAGGAACGAGGTCAGGGCCAGCGACGCCAGCATGCCGCCCACCGCCGCGCGCCGCTCCGGCCGGGCGCTGCGCCACATGGCGAGGCACGCGGCGGGCAGGCCGAACATCATCACCGGGAAGAAGCCGCTCATGAACCCCCCGGCGGTGGGGTCGCCGGCGAAGAAGCGATGCAGATCGCCGGTGGCGCCGTGGAAGTCGCCGACGATGAACCAGGCGACGTTGTTGAGGATGTGGTGCAGGCCGGTGACGATCAGCAGGCGGTTCAGCACCCCATAGGCGAAGAGGCCGAGCGGCCCGGCCGCGACGATGCCGTGGCTGAGGCTGTCGATGCCCTGCCTGAGCGCGCCGGAGCCGAAGCCGACACCGGCCGCGAGCGCCAGGCCGGCGAGCCCGCTGACGATCGGCACGAACCGGCGTCCACCGAAGAAGGCGAGATATTCGGGCAGCCGGATCGTCCCGAAACGATTGTAGAAGCCGCCGGCGATCACGCCGGACAGGATGCCGATGGGCACGCTGAGGTGATTGATGGCTGTGTCCTTGAACGCGGCGGCGGCCAGATCGACCGCCTGGCCGCTGAGCCCCGCCGTCGCATCGGCTGGCACGATCATCAGCGCCTCGGCGCCGTTGGTGGCGATCAGGAAGCAGACCGCGCCGGCCAGCGCGGCGGCGCCGTTGCCGTCCCTGGCGAAGCCCACGGCGACGCCGACGGCGAAGATCAGGCCGAGATTGTGGAAGATCGCATCGCCGGCCGCCGCCACGAAGGCGATGTTCAGCAGGTCCGGCTGGCCGAGGCGCAGCAGCAGGCCGGCCACCGGCAGCACGGCGATCGGCAGCATCAGGGCGCGGCCGAGCGGCTGTAGCCCGCTCAGCAAGGCAGCCGGGCTGAACCTCATGAGACCGCTCCCAATTTGGCCGGCGTTTCGGCGGGGCCGAGCTTCAGCGCCCGCACCTCGGCGGCGGAGGTCTGGACCAGCGCCCGTCCGGCGAGATCGCGGCACTGGCCGAGGGTCAGGTCGCGGAGCGCCGCCTTCAGTTCCGGGATCGCCGCCGGCGCGGCGGAAAGCTCGGTGACGCCGAGCCCGATCAGGATCGGCGCGGCGGCGAGATCGGAGGCGAGGCTTCCGCACACTGCGACGGGCCGTCCTCTGCTGGCCGCGCCGGCCGCCGCCTCGCGGACCAGCCGCAGCACGGCCGGGTGCAGGGCATCGACCTGCGCGGCGAGCTGCGGGCTGGTGCGGTCCATGGCCAGCGCATACTGGGCCAGGTCGTTGGTGCCGATGGAGAGGAAGTCGGCCTCGGCGGCGAGCAGGTCGGCGGTGACGGCGGCGGCGGGTGTCTCGACCATGACGCCGAGCTTGGGAACCGCGACGGCGAGGTCCGTGGCCAGTTCCACCAAAACCGCGCGGACCGCCCGCAGCTCGGCGAGGCTGGCGATCATCGGCGCCATGATCCACGCCTGTCCGGCCGGCTGGACCCGCAGGACGGCGCGCAGCTGGGTGCGCAGCAGCTCCGGCCAGGCGAGGCCGACGCGGATGCCGCGCACCCCCAGCGCCGGATTGTCCTGCGGCGGCAGCGGCAGGTAGGCGACCGGCTTGTCGGCGCCGATGTCTAGGGTGCGGACGATCAACGGCCGGCCGTCCAGCGCCGCGGCGATGGCCTGGTAGGCGGCGAACTGCTCGGCCTCGTCGGGCGCCGTGGCGCGCTCCATGAACAGGAATTCGGTGCGCAGCAGGCCGCAGCCCTCTGCGCCATTGGCCACCGCGCCGGCTGTCTCGTCCACCGCGCCCAGGTTGGCGAACACCTCGATCCGCACGCCGTCGGCGGTGTGGCAGAGCGCCTGCGCCGCGGCCTGGGCCTTGGCGCGGCGCGAGCGGCGCTCGAAGAGGCGGGTCTGGGCGGCGGCGATCTCGGCCGGCTTGGGCGCCACCTGCAGTCGCCCCTCGTCGCCGTCGAGGATGACGAGCGCCCCGTCCTCGATCGAGAGCACCCGCGGTCCCAACGCCACCACGGCCGGGATGTTCATCGCCGCGGCCAGGATGGCGACGTGCGAGGTGGGGCCGCCGCGGCTGATGGCGAGGCCCGCGACCCGACTCGGGTCCAGCTCCATGAGCTGCGAGGGCAGGATGTCGTCGGCCAGCACGATGGCGTTGTCGGGCAGGGCGATCGGCCGGGCGGTCTCGTCGGAGAGCCGCAGCAGCACTTGGCGCTTCAGGTCAGTGAGATCGGCGGCGCGCTCCATCATCCGGGCGTCGCCGACGGCGCGGAGCTGGTCGACGTAGCCGCCGATGGCGGCGCTCCAGGCGACGCCGGCGCTGGCGCCGCCGTCGATGGTGGCGCGGGCCGCGGCGGCGAGTTCGGGGTCGGCGAGGAAGGCCAGGTGCGCCTCGACGATCTCGCGGCCTTGGGCGCTCTCGGCGACGAGGCGATGGGCGAGCCGCGCCTTGACCTCGGCGACGGCGGCGCCGAGCGCGGCGGCCTCGGCGTCCGGCGCGCCGGCGATCTCGTTCACGGCCACCTCGGGCTCGATCAGGCGGACCGCGGCGCCTATGGCGAGGCCAGGGGCGGCCGGCACACCGCCCAGCGACGACAGCGGCGAGGCGGCCGGCGGCGCGGCGATCGGCATCGGCTCATGGACCGGCGGCGGGGCGGACGCGCCCTGCCCGTCCGCCATGGCGGCGGCGAGGGCGACCAGCGCCGCCGCGGCGTCGGCGCCGGTGGCGACCAGCTCGACCTCGTCGCCCGACCGCACGGCCAGCGCCATCACCCCGACCGGGCTGCGGGCGTTGGCGCGGCGGCCGCCGATCTCCACCGCGATCTCGGCCTCGAACTTGCCGGCCTCGTGGGCGACCAGCGCCGCGGGGCGGGCGTGCAATCCGTGCGGCAGGCCGACCCGCACGCGGCGACGTAGTGTCTCGCCAACGCCGGCCGCCTCGGCCGCGCCGCTGGCCTGCAGCGACCGCAGCGCCAGCACCGGCTCGCCGAAGCGCACCTCGCGGCCGACCACCGCGTCCTCGAGGGCGAAGTCCTGGCTGTTGATCACCACCATCGGCGAGACCAGGCTGGCGGCGCTGCGGATCAATATTTCGAGGTCGAACTCGAGCAGCGGGGCGCCGGCCGCGACCTCGTCGCCGATGACGACCTTGGCGAAGAAGCCCTCGCCGCCGCATTGGACGGTCTCTAGGCCCACGTGCAGCAGTATCT
>Ga0302311_10007585_pt1 | contig 11036 bp, 11 predicted proteins | sample III_Palsa_N1_3_FD_200449 | JGI IMG/M metagenome (GOLD analysis project Ga0302311, IMG submission 200449) | Peat permafrost microbial communities from Stordalen Mire near Abisko, Sweden - III_Palsa_N1_3 | ecosystem: Environmental > Terrestrial > Soil > Palsa > Peat permafrost | place: Sweden...
CCGCTTCACTCTCCAATGTCCAAGTGTCCATGGGCGCTCGCTTCGCTGCTCACCATGCGACACGCTAACAAATCCGCACCCAGAGCGAATCCCCCATAATCCGCGACTTTGTGACTCAGTAAGACTAAAGCGCGTTCCGAAAAGCGGCAACCGGTTTTCGGATCAAACGCCTGTCAAAACAAAACTTAGAGCGCGGATCTGATTTCATCAGATCGGCGCTCTAAACTTCGACCAGTTCGTCGGTCGAGCGATGGTCGTGCGGGCCGCTGGCGGGGAAGTGCTCCGCCAGCGCGTCGCCGCATAGGGTGATCGCATCCATGAACCCCTGACCGGGGTCTTTGCGCTGCATGCCCTGCACCAGGGCGCGCACCGCCGCATCCCATACCTTGTCGCCGACCGCGTCGTGGATCGCCTTCTCGGCGACGATCTCCACCTGCTTGTCCTTCAGCGAGGCGAAGATCAGCACGCCCGTGCGGCCCGGCGCGTGGATCAGGCCGGTGGAGGCGAAATGGCCGTAGGCCATCCGCCGGACGCGGTGGCGCTTCAGGAAGCGCGGCGTCAGCGGCCGGCGCGCAGCCGGAATGGCGACGATCAGGGCCACCAGGGCGAACAGCGCCGCCTGGGCGACGGCATAGGCGCCGATGGCGCCGGAGACCACCGTCTGGGTCGCCAGCTGGCCGCCGCCGACCGACCAGCCCGTATCGGCGCCGGATGGCATATAGTGGTCGATCAGCGTCCACGGCTGCAGGCCGAACACCACCAGTAGCGGCGGCAGGATCAGCGCCACTCCCGCCGCATAGGCCAGCGGGATCTCGCGATACTGGCTGACCTCGCCGGTGACGACGCAGGAGATTTCACCCGAGGTGCGGGCCTCGGCGGCCTTGATGGCCTGGTCGATGCGCGCGTGGTCGGCGTCAGAGAGCATCATGCGCGGTCCCTACCAGCTGCCCGAGGAGCCGCCGCCGCCGAAGCCGCCGCCGCCGCCCGAAAAGCCGCCGCCACCGCCGCCGCCTCCACCACCGCCGCCCCAATCGTCGTCGCGGCCTCCGCCGCCGAGGCCGCCCAGGAACATCAGGGGCAGGAGCGCGCCCAGGCCTCCGCCGCCCCGCCGGCCGAAGATGCCGCCGAATACGAACAGCACGAACAGGACGGTGAAGATCGCCGACAGCGGGTTCGAGCGGTGATGGACGTAGTGGTAGCCGCCTGCCTCGCCATTCGCCGCGTCGAGCTGGGCCTTGGCGGCCGCGGCTTTCTGCTCGGCCTCTGACGGGTCGGCCGACATCTGCTGGATCAGGGCGTCGGTCCCGGCCTCGATGCCGCCGGGGACGTCGCCGGCCTTGAACTTCGGCAGCACCTGGGTCTGCAGGATGACGCTGGTCAGGGCGTCGGTGAGGATGCCCTCCATGCCATAGCCGACCTCCACCCGAACCTTGTGTTCGCTCGGGGCGACGATGAACAGGGTCCCGTTGTTCTCGGCCTTCTGGCCGACGCCCCAGGCGCGGCCGAGCTTATAGCCGTAGTCGTCGATCTCATCGCCCTGCAGCGACGGCACGGTGACCACCACCAGCTGGCGGCTGGTCTTGTCCTCCAGCGCCTTCAGCTTGTCGGTGAGCGCGGCCTTCTGGACGTCCGACAGCACGTGGGCGTCGTCGACCACCCGGCCGGTAAGCGCGGGGAACTTCAGGTCTGCCGCATGAGCCGGCGTCAGGCCGGCGAAGGCCAGCGCCAGGGCAGCCAGCATTGCGGCCCACAGGCCCGCCCATCGCCAGCGTCGGCGGTCCTGACCGAGACCGAAGAACCCGCCTCCCCCCGCGGGGGAGGCGCTGATGAGCGGGTACACGGGCTTACTTCGTGGTGGTGTTGCTGGTCGTCGTGGTCGAGGCGGCTTGGCCGGGCGGGGCGATGTCGAAGTTCACCTTCGGGGCCGCCTGGGCGGTATCGGCCGCCTGGAACGGCGTCATCGGCTTTTCGGCGTGATAGAGGGTCCCGGCCCAGAACACGCCCGGGAAGGTGTGAAGGGTGGTGTTATAGTCGCGCACCGCCTCGTTGTAGTCGTTGCGCGCCACGGCGATGCGGTTCTCGGTGCCTTCGAGCTGCGACTGCAGCGCCAGGAAGTTGGCGTTCGACTTCAGCTCCGGATAGCGCTCGTTGGAGACCAGCAGGCGTCCGAGGGCGCCCGACAGCGCGCCCTGGGCGTTGGCGTACTGCTGCACCTTGGCGGCGTCGCCGAGCTGGGAGGCGTCGACCTTGATGGAGGTGGCGCTGGCGCGCGCCTGGGTCACCTCGTCCAGCACGGCCCGCTCCTGCTTGGCGTAGGCCTGCACGGTGGCGACCAGGTTCGGAACCAGATCGGCGCGGCGCTGATAATAGTTCTGAACGTCCGCCCACTTGGCCTTGGCGGTCTCTTCCTTGGTGGGGATGGCGTTGACGCCGCAGCCGGACAGGCCGAGGACCAGGGCCGCCACCGGAAGCAGGCGAAGGGCGCCGAAGCCTGAGAGGCGCTGGGAGATCGAGCGTTGCAAGGGAGGTCCCCGAATGACGCGTCCGTCGGGCGGGCGCGAGCCCTAAGGTAGCAATGAAGAGGCCCGACAGTAAGCGGCAGTCTGGATTAAGCCTTTGTCATGCTCCGCCGCCCGGGGTTAGGTTCGGCCCATGACCAGCGCCAGCTTCTCCAATCCGATTATCGCGGCGGGCGTCGCCGGCCTGCAGGCGCTCTACGCCGACCGGGCGGTGACGCCGGTGGAGGCCGCCGACGCCTATCTCTCGCGCATCCGCGGCCTCGACGGGGCGCTCGGCGCCTTCGTGCATGTGGACGAAGAGGGTGCGCGCGGCGCGGCCCACGACTCGAGCGAGCGCTGGCGTAAGGGTAAGGCCCTGTCGCCGATCGATGGGACGCCGGTCGCGATCAAGGCCAATATCGCGGTGGCCGGCATGCCCTGGCACGGCGGGGTCGGCGCCCACCGCGACCGGCTGGCGGAACACGACGCCGTTTGTGTCGCCAAGCTCAAGGCGGCCGGAGCGGTGATCCTCGGCCTTACCAACATGCACGAAGGAGCCTTCGGAGCGGTGACCGACAATCCCTGGTTCGGCCGCACCCACAATCCGTGGCGGCACGGGACCACCGCCGGAGGCTCGTCCGGCGGTTCGGGCGCCGCGGTGGCGGCCGGCCTCTGCGCCGGCGCCCTCGGCACCGATACCCTGGGGTCGGTGCGCATCCCGGCCAGCTTCACCGGGACCTACGGCCACAAGCCGACCCAGGGGCTGATCTCGTCCGAGGGGGTGATCGCCATGTCGTGGACGCTCGACCATGTGGGCGTGCACGGCCGTTCGGCGGAGGACTGCGCCCACCTGCTCGCCGGCGCGGTGTCGGCCGACATCGACCTCGCCGAGGAGATCACCCGGCCGGCGGATCTCGAGGCCCTGACCTCTGCGCCCCTGGCCGTGCTCGACCTGACCAGCCTCGACGGCGTGACCCCTGCGGTGCGGGCCGCGCTGGACGCGGTCGTCGCCCGCGGGCGGGCCGCCGGGCTCGACATCGAACTTCTGGCGCTCGATTTCGACTTCCTGCAGGTGATCCGCGATGGGGTGCTGATCTCGGCGGCCGAGAGCCTGGTCGAACATGAAGCGGCGCTGGCAGCCCGGCCGGATGGGTTCTCCGAGGCCTACCGCCGAACCCTGGCCATTGGCGAACAGGCCGGCGCCCCGGCGCTCGCCAAGGCCTATCGGGACCTGGCCCGGGCCGCCGAAGCGGCGCGCGAGGCGCTGACGCCCTATGCCGGCCTGCTCCTGCCGACTACCCCGGGCCCGGCGGAACCGTTCGAGACGGCGGCCGCGGCCAGCGTGGCCTTGCTCACCCCGCTGGCGAACGTGCTGGGCCTGCCGGCGACGGCCTTCCCGGCCGGCCTGCACGAGGGGTTGCCGCTCTCGGTCCAGGCGATGGCCTGGGAGGACGACACGGCTCTCGGCCTGGCCCAGCTGCTCGGCGCCCCGTTCGAGGCGCCGGAGAGCTACCGAGGCTAGAGCATGTCAGGCCAAAGTGGCCCCGGTTTGACCGCGTCGCCCTTCGGGTGGCCGCCCGGATATGCTCTAAATATATAATTCTAGACCCTTTTTGTCCGGATCAGATGAATCCATCTGATCCGGAAAGGGTCCAGGACTCGCTACCCCCGCAGCTTGCGCGTGATGGCTTCCACGTCGGCGGCGATGGCGGCGTCCTCGCCCTTCAGCTGTTCGATCCGGCGCACGGCATGCAGGACCGTGGTGTGGTCCCGGTTGCCGAACCGGCGGCCGATGTCGGGATAGGAGCGGGTGGTCAGGTTCTTGGCCAGGTACATGGCCAGCTGGCGCGGGCGCGCCACCGATCGGGTCCGCCGCTCGGACAGCAGGTCGGCCTGCTTCAGGAGATAGTGTTCCGCCACCGCCTTCTGGATTTCGTCGACAGTCACTTTGCGATCTCCTCCACGTTGCAAGTGGGACCTGAGGAAGTTTTCGGCCTCCTCCACGGTCAGGGTGGACAGGCGCTCGCCCGCGCGCACGGCGAGGGTGTTGAGCCCCCCTTCGAGTTCGCGGATCGAATCCGGGAAGCGGTCGGCCAGCATGGCCATCACCTCGGCCCGGGCGTCGTTCTGCACGCCGAGCTGCTGGGACAGGATCGAAAGCTTGCGCTCCAGGACCTCCATCCGCATCGCCCGGTCGGCGCGTTCGATGCCGCACACCAGGCCCGCGCCAAGGTGCGAGCGCAGCCGCGCGTCCACCTCGCTCAGGGCTGAAGGCGGGCGGTCGGCGGTGAACACCACCCGGCGCCCCTCGCCCATCAGCGAGACCAGCGAGTGATAGAGTTCGTCCTGCGACTTGGTCTTGCCGCCGATGAACTGAACGTCGTCGATCAGCAACAGGTCCGCCGAACGGATGTCGCCCTTGAAGCTGGCGCCCGCGCCCGTGCGGACGGCGTTGACGAAGGTCGACAGGAACTGCTCGGAGGTCAGGTAGACCACCTTGCGGTCCGGCCGCGCCCGGTGCGCCGCCCAGCCGATCGCGTGCAGCAGGTGGGTTTTTCCGAAGCCGTACGGACCGTGCAGCATCACGGCGTTGAAGCAGCCGTCGGCCCAGGCCCCGACCTTGCGCGCCACCGTCAGGGCGAACTCGTTGGAGGGAGCGGCGACGAAGGTGTCGAAGGTGAAGCGCTCCTGCAGGCCGAGCGGCCGTCCGACTTCGGCCCGGATCGGGGTGACCGAGGCGGCGGGCGCGGGTTGCGGCTGCGGTCGCGCTGAAGCGGGTTCGCTCTCGCCCGGAATCGGCGCCACGGGCGGAAGAGCGGTCAGGCCGGCGGTCTCGGCGCGGGAGCGGAGCACCAGCGGACGATGGCTGCGGTCGTGCGCGGCCCACAGCTCGATCATCCGCCGCCAGGCGTTGCGCTTGATCCAGTCGCGCGCCGTCTCGGTATGGGCGGCCAGGATCACCGCGGCGTTGGTCTCATACAGACGCGCGGGAGCAATCCACGACGCGAACAGGTCCGCGCCAAGCTCGATGCGCAGGCCGGTCGAGACCGAAGACCAGACGCTCTCGGTCGTCGCGGCGGCGACGACCACCGCCTGCGAGGCCGGTCCGCCGCGCGCTGGCGCGGCCTGCGTACCATTCGACATCGCGCTACCGATCACGTAGCCCTCCTCGGTCAACAGCCCAACTCCATCCCGACTGAACTGATCTCCTCCGCGGACACTGACCCAAACTCTCCCGGTACGGGAATCTTGCGACCCCGCAGGTTTAAGCTTCACATGGCACAGCCGCCCCCAGCGGCGAGCGCGTGCTCGCCGTTTTTCCGTCCGCGATCAGAAGGAAAAGTCAGTCAGGAGTGCTACGATAGTCGCCCGAGTTTGGCCGTCAATCGCGATTCGAGCGGCTGTCCAGGCAAAGATTCGTTGACTTTCCAAACCGCCCTTTCAAGCCAAGAAAACAAACGGTTTTTCGCTCGGTGGGGTTTGGTGCGACACATCGTACAGGGGAATATGGCGCGTCGGAAACAAGCTCGGCCGCAGACGCTGTAAGCATCTACGGCCTTGAAAGTATTAGACTTTTTGTGGATTCGCCCGGGGGCGAGGCCTCAGGCTGCGGACAGTTTCCGCAGGCGGGCATGGAGGCGGGAAACCTTCCGTGAACCCGTATTCTTGTGGACAACGCCCTTGGACACGGCGCGCATCAGCTCGGACTGGGCCTCGACGAAGGCGGCCTTGGCCTTGGCGGCGTCGCCGGAGGCCACGGCCTCCTCGAATTTCCGCAGGAAGGTCCGCATGCGCGAGCGGCGTGCGGTGTTGACGATGGTGCGGCGCTCGATCTTGCGGATCGCTTTCTTGGCGCCGGGCGTATTGGCCATGGATATTCACAACCCGTAATGGTGGGCGCGCATCGGAAGGACACAAGCGCCGGAATTTGAAGAGCGGGCGGTATACTGGAGGGGGTCCCCCCCGTCAATGCGGTCCGCGCAGGCGGCGCACTTCGATCGAAACGACGCTGCGCTCCGATCGGGCAGGCTTCAGATCGCCATCGATCACCAGGCGAAACGGACCGTCCTTGTCCAGCGGCGCGCCCTCGGCGGTGGCGTCGGCGAGGATGATCTTGCTGGGCCGGATCGAGGGCTCGAGGTCCGACAGCGCCAGCGTCACCACATAGCCGTCCGCGGCGGTCAGGATGACCACGTCCGATAGCGCCGCGCCGCGCATCTCCTTGTCGATCGGTGCGCCGGCTTTTTTGAGCACCTCATAGAGCAGGGCGCCCTTGAAGCCGTAGGTCTTGCCCTCGTGGCTGATGACGGCGCTGGCCTGGGGCAGGGCGTCGAGATCCTGGACGCCCAGCGTCAGCACCTTGCCGTCCTCGCCAGTCACCGTGACGGTGGCTGTGATCGGGGCGGGCGCCGCTTCGGCGGCGGACGCCAGCGCAAGGGTGGCGAGGGCGAGCACCAGTGGCGTGGCTTTCATGACGCCACTCTGCCTGCCGCCACAGGAGAGCTCAAGCCGCGGACCACGCCCTGGCGATTGTTACCTCCGGTTCAGCCTTGCGGCAAAAACCGGATCGGGTGGCGACATCCGGCGGACACAAAGGATGGTCAAGCTCGGAGCGCCAAAACGAAGGAGAGACGGGGACATGAAAAGCCCGCTTCGCATCGCAATTCTGGGCGGCGCCGCCGCAACCGCTCTGTGCTTCGCGTCTGTCGCGGCGGCGTCCGAGGCATCGACCACCACGACCCCCGACGGCGCCCAGGTGCAGCGGATCATGGTCGTCCGCGACGACGCCGGTGGCTTCGGCGGCGATCACGGGCCGGGCATGGGCCGTCGCGGCGGCGACCCCGAGCGCATAGCCAAGCATCTGCGCGACGTGCTGCAGCTGACGCCGGCGCAGGAGCCCGCGCTGCAGGCCTTCCTCGGCGCGGTGCACCGCCCGCACGACGGCGCCGACCATCAGGGTCCCGATCACCAGGGCCCCGATCACCAGGGTTTGGCCGGCGAGCACATGCACGAGCACGGTTCGATGCCGGCCGATCCCGCCGCCCGCAAGGCGGAGATGGACAAGCGCATGGCCGAGATGAAGACGCGCATGGCCGACAAGGAGAAGAAGCGCGCCGAGGAGGCCGCCCTCACCACGCCGCAACGTCTCGACATGATGGTCAAGAAGATGGCCGAGCACACCGCCAAGCGTGAGGCCGCGATGCAGGCGCACGTGGCGGCGATCAAGCAGTTCTACGCGGCGCTGACGCCCGCCCAGCAGAAAGCCTTCGACGCCCTGCATGGCGGCATGGGCGGCGGCATGGGTCACGGCCGCGGCGGACGCATGATGCACATGGGCATGATGGACGGCCCGATGCCGCCCTTGCCGCCTCTGCCGCCAATCCCGCCGCTGGCCATGCGCGCGCCGATGCCGCCGGCTCCGCCCGCCCCCCCGCTCCCGCCTGAGCCGCCGCTGCCGAACTACTGATCGGGCTCAGTACCAGCCCCGGTCGCGCAGCGCCGGGGCGAAGCTGCGGCTGACCGGCGCCTCGACGCCTGCCGGCAGCATCAGGACGGCCCGCCCGTCGCCCCGGCGGACGTCCTGGACCGCGGCCTTGGCCACCCACCAAGAGCGGTGGGTCTGCGCGCCGTCCAGCCCCTCCAGCTCGGCGATCGCGTCGGCGAGCCTGAGCAGGATCAGGTCCGACCCGCGCGAGGTGTGGATGCGCAGATAGTGGTCCTCGGCCTCCACCGCATAGAGGTCGGACCCGCGCAGCCTGGGCGGCAAGCGCTCCAGGAAGCGGACCGCGGTCGGCGGCTCGGGCTGCAATGTCGCCGGATCCGGCGCGTGAACCTGCCCGTCGGCGCGGTAGGCCGCCAGATGGTTCAGTCCGGTCATCGCCAGCGACAGCAGGAAGACCGGCCCGAGCAGGGTCGGATAGGACATCACCTGAGCCCCGAACACCGCGCGCGTCGCCGCCAGCACGAACAGGGCGGCGGGCGGGGTGATGATCGTGGCGGTCAGCACGGCGCTCAGGATCGGGCGGCGCTGATCCTGGTCGAACACGGCGTCCACGCCGGCGGAGACGACGATGCCGAGCAAGGTCCCGCCGACGATCACTCCCGGCCAGTAGATATAGCGCTTGAAGGCGTCCGCCTGGTCCGATCCGAAGGGTCCGAGATAAGCGAGCAGCAGGCCGGCGACGCCGCCCAGGATGAAGGGCAGCGGCCGCAGCGATGCGGCCAGCTGGGCGCGGAAGGCCGTCGCCACCGTCGTCCACGAAGCGCGAACGGCGCCGCCCGGCCGGTCACGTAGGGGAGCCGTCGGTTGGTGCATCGGGGCGGGCGGGCTCCGGCGGGCGAGGATATGGCGGCGGGGCTGGTCGATCGGACCGGTGGGAGACCCCGAAGATGACCCCCTCGAAGATGACGACCAGCGACAGCCTGTCAATCGCGGCCGAGACCCAACCCGCGCCGCTCGGGCCGCGGGTCGGCCCGCGGACCCTGGCCCTCACCCTCGTCCTGCTCGGCGTCGCCGGCCTGATCTGGCTGATGGGCCTGCTCCACGTGCGCCTGCACGTGCATGCGCCCGACACGGCCCTGCTCGCCGCCCAGCCGTTCGCCATCAAGTTCCACCTGGTCACCGTGCTCGGCGCCTTCGCCATCGGCTGCGTGCTGATGGCGGGCGTGAAGGGGAACACGCTGCACCGCGCGCTGGGCTGGAGCTGGGTGATCCTGATGGTGTCGACCGCCGCCGCCTCGTTCTTCATCCACGGCTTCAATCCGCGCGGCCTCAGCCCGATCCACGCCCTGTCGGCCTGGGTGGTGGTGGCCGCGCCCTTCGGCCTCTACCTCGCCCGCCGACATCAGGTGGCGGCGCATCGGCGGATGATGACCGGCCTGTTCCTGTTCGGCCTGCTGGTCGCCGGCGCCTTCACCTTCATCCCTGGGCGGCTGATGTTCGAGATGTTCTTCGGCTAGGCCCGAAAGGTCCTCCGGCGAGCGTTGCGGCGTGCGAGCCCCCTCTCTATAAGCCGAGCGCAACGACACCCGACCCGAAGGCTGCCCCGCATGAACATCCACGAATACCAGGCCAAGGCCGTGCTGAAGTCCTTCGGCGCCCCGGTGTCGCGCGGCATCGCGGTGTTCACCCCCGAGGAAGCCAAGAAGGCGGCCGAGGAGCTGGGCTCCAAGCTGTTCGTGGTGAAGAGCCAGATCCACGCCGGTGGCCGCGGCAAGGGCAAGTTCGTGGGTCTCGGTCCCGACGCCAAGGGCGGCGTCCGCCTCGCCAAGAGCGTCGACGAGGTCTACGCCAACGCCCAGGAGATGCTGGGCCGGGTGCTGGTGACGGCGCAGACGGGTCCCCACGGCAAGCAGGTCAACCGCCTCTATATCGAAGAGGCCTCCGACATCGAGAAGGAGCTCTATGTCTCGCTGCTGATCGACCGCGAAACCTCGCGCGTGGCCGTGGTCGCTTCGACCGAGGGCGGCATGGACATCGAGGAAGTGGCGCACTCCACGCCCGAGAAGATCCACACCATCCAGATCGACCCGGCCACCGGCGTCTTCCCGCACCACGGCCGGGCGCTGTCCGAGGCGCTGAACCTCAAGGGCGACCTCGCCAAGCAGGCGGCCGTGCTGCTCGGCCAACTCTACAAGGCCTTCGTCGATACCGACATGGCCATGCTCGAGATCAACCCCCTGATCATCACCGAGGCCAAGGAAGGCGAGATCCAGCAGCTGCGCGTGCTGGACGCCAAGGTCAGCTTCGATTCCAACGCGCTCTACCGTCACAAGGACATCGTCGAGCTGCGCGACATCACCGAGGAAGACGAGAAGGAGATCGAGGCCTCCAAGTACGACCTCTCCTACATCACCCTCGACGGCGAGATCGGCTGCATGGTCAACGGCGCGGGCCTGGCCATGGCCACCATGGACATCATCAAGCTGTACGGCTCCGAGCCGGCCAACTTCCTCGACGTGGGCGGCGGGGCTTCCAAGGAGAAGGTGACGGCGGCGTTCAAGATCATCACCTCCGACCCGTCGGTGAAGGGCATCCTGGTCAACATCTTCGGCGGCATCATGCGTTGCGACATCATCGCCGAGGGCGTGATCGCGGCGGTGAAGGAAGTCGGGCTGAAGGTGCCGCTGGTGGTGCGCCTGGAAGGCACCAACGTGCAGCAGGGCAAGGACATCCTCAACAACTCGGGCCTGGCGGTGATCGCCGCCAACGACCTCGCCGACGCGGCCGACAAGATCGTCAAGGCGGTCCGCGCCGCAGCGTAGGGGCAGGCGGCCCGCCCCTGCGGCGGAGCGCCGCGCGGGCTCCTGCTCTGCTTGCAGATGGGGTCGGCTTGGGGTGCCGTGTGGGGGCCATGCGCACCCCTCCGGCTTTCCTCGCTCTGATCCTGTCCCTGTCGGTCGCTGGGGCCGCCAGCGGCGCGCCCGGCAAGAAAACGCAGGACCAGAGCCCACCGACTGCCCAGCCCGACTCCACCTTGGTCGCGCCAGACACCACTGCTGCGCCGCCGACCAACCCAGCGCCCACCAACACTGTGC
>Ga0302311_10007587_pt1 | contig 11034 bp, 9 predicted proteins | sample III_Palsa_N1_3_FD_200449 | JGI IMG/M metagenome (GOLD analysis project Ga0302311, IMG submission 200449) | Peat permafrost microbial communities from Stordalen Mire near Abisko, Sweden - III_Palsa_N1_3 | ecosystem: Environmental > Terrestrial > Soil > Palsa > Peat permafrost | place: Sweden...
GGCGGTTATGCCAAACGCGGTGGGGCGGTGGCAACGCGCGGACGGCCGATGACCGCTCGGCGGAGCTTGTTGCGGCGGGCGGCGGTTGGCAAAGCTGCGGCGTGGCCGCGTCCGACTCATCCTCCGCCATCACCCCGCTGACCCGCAGCATGCGGCGGCCGGGGAACCTGCTGATCACCATCTCGGCGATCACGCCGGCGGCGTCGGTGTTCATCATGGGCCAGGACGTGATCCATCAGGCGGGGACCGGCGCCGTCCTGTGCTTCGCGGCGGCGGCGCTGCTGGGGCTGACCACCGCCTTCGTCTACGCCGAATCATCGTCGGCCTTCCCGCTGACCGGCGGCGAATACTCGATGATCGGGCGGACCATGGGGCCGGCCTGGGGCTTCATGGCGCTGGGGCTGAACCTGGTCGGCGGCGCGCTCGGCCAGGCGGTGACGGCGCTGGGCCTGGCGGACTACCTCGGCGTCGTCGCGGCGGGCGTGCCGGCGCTGCCGGTGGCGCTGGGCGTAACCGCGGCGACGACGCTGGTCACCGTGCTGAACATCCGCCTCAACGCCAAGATCACCGGCGTCTTCCTGCTCGTCGAGCTGGCGGCGCTGGGGGTGATGACGGCGCTGGGGCTGGGCCATCCGCATCGCTCTATCGTCGAGGCGACGCTGCACCCGGTGATGCTGTCGGGGTCCGTCCTGGTCCACACGCCGTGGCTGGTGATCGGGGTCGGCACGGCGGGCGCGGTCTACGCCTACAACGGCTACGGCGGGGCGGTCTATTTCGGCGAGGAGATGTACGAGGCCCGGACCAAGGTGGCCTGGGTGATCTTCGTCTCGCTGGCCGTGGTGGTGCTGGCCGAGTTCGTGCCGATCGCCGCGGCGATGACTGGCGCGGTGGACCTGAAGGGGATGCTCGCTGCCGACAAGCCGTTGCCGGTGTTCCTGCAGGCCGCCGGCGGCGAGCTGGTCGAGAAGGCGGTCAGCCTGGGCATAGCCTTCGCCATCATCAACGCGATGATCGCCATCGGCCTGATCAACGCCCGCCAGCTCTACTGCAGCGGCCGCGACGGGGCCTGGCCGGGGCCGGTGAACCGGTGGATGGCCACGGTGCATCCGCGCTTCAACTCGCCCTGGATCGCGACGCTGGTGATGGGCGCGGCCACCGCCGTCTGCTGCCTGCTGCCGCTCGACCTGTTGATCATGCTGACCGGCACGGGCTTCGTGATCGTCTACGCCGGCGTCTCGGCGGCCGCGATCATGGGCCGGATCAACCGCACCACCGACGTCGGCCACTACCGCATGCCGCTCTACCCGCTGTGGCCGGCGGCCTCGCTGGTGATGCTGGCCGGCGTCGCCTGGGCGGAGCTGATCGATCCGGACGAGGGACGCCCCAGCCTGATCGCCAACCTCGCGGTGATGGCGATCTCTGCGGCGTACTACCTGTTCTACGTGCGCCGTCGGGGTGGGTGGACGCTGCGAGGGGCCGACGGGGCGCCGCTGGAGGCGGAAGCCACGCCTTAGCGATGGAGGCCGGACCTTGACCGTGGCGCTGGCGCACTTGGCAATCAGCTCGCGGCCGCCTATCTGGCGCGGATGACCAGCCGCTGGACATCGAGCTTCGGGCGAATGCCCGCCGGATGAGGGGTTAAGCCGCCTCATCCGGTCGACCTGCCGCGCCTACAGGCCACCGCCAACCCCTCGTCCGAGCGTCAATCTCTCTTCGCGGCAAGCGGAGCGGGACGAACGGCGTCCAATCGTCTAGGGGACCACCCAAATGGCCCGTATTCTCATCACCTCGGCCCTGCCGTACATCAATGGCATAAAACACCTGGGCAATCTCGCCGGCTCACTGCTGCCGGCGGACGTCTGCGCCCGCTTCAAGCGCTCGCAAGGCCATGAGACGCTCTACATCTGCGCCACCGACGAGCACGGCACGCCGGCCGAGCTGGCGGCCGCCGCCGCGCACCAGGACGTCTTCACCTACTGCGAAGAAAACCACCGCCTGCAGCACGACATCGGCCGCGCCTATGGCCTGTCGTGGGACTGGTTCGGCCGCTCGTCCTCGCCCCAGAACGCCCGCCTGACCCAGCATTTCGCCGGGGTGCTGGAGGACAACGGCTTCATCGAGGAACGGGTCGACAAGCTGGTCTACTCGATCGATGACGGCCGCTTCCTGCCCGACCGCTACATCGAGGGGACCTGCCCGCACTGCGCCTATCCCAAGGCGCGCGGGGACCAGTGCGACAACTGCGGGCGGCTGCTGGACCCGATCGACCTGATCGAGCCCTATTCGGTGATCTCCGGCTCGCGGAACCTGGAGGTGCGCGAAACCCGCCACCTCTACTTGCAGCAGACCAAGCTGGCCGGCGCGATCCGCGACTGGCTGGAGACCCGTACCGACTTCCCCAGCTTCGCCCGATCGATCGCGCTGAAGCACCTCGACGAGGGCCTGATCGACCGGGGCATCACCCGCGACCTGGCCTGGGGCGTGCCGGTGACGCGGCGCGGTGCGCCGCGCCCAGGCTTCGAGAGCAAGGTGTTCTACGTCTGGTTCGACGCGCCGATCGAATACATTGCCGCGACCCAGGAATGGGCCGACGCGACCGGCGAGGACTGGCGGCGCTGGTGGCGCACCGACGCTGGCGCCGAGGACGTCCGCTACGTCGAGTTCATGGGCAAGGACAACGTCGCCTTCCACACGGTGAGCTTCCCGGCGACCATCCTGGGGTCGGGCGAGCCGTGGAAGACGGTCGACGTGCTGAAGGCGTTCAACTGGCTCAACTGGTACGGCGAGCAGTTCTCCACCTCGCGCAAGCGTGGCGTCTTCATGGATGTGGCGCTGGAGCTGGCGCCCGCCGACACCTGGCGCTGGTATCTGACCGCGGGCTGTCCCGAGCACTCGGACAGCGCCTTCACCTGGGAGCTGTTCCAGTCGGCGGTGAACCGCGACCTCGCCGACGTGCTGGGCAACTTCGTCAACCGCATCGCCAAGTTCTGCGAGACGCGGTTCGAAGGGGTCGTGCCGGCGGGCGGCGAGCCCGGCGCGCGGGAACAGCAGCTCCATGCCGATATCGCCGCGCAGCTGGCGGATGTCACCGCCCAGTTCGAGGCGATCGAGATCCGCAAGAGCGCCCAGGCGCTGCGGGCCCTATGGGTGCTGGGCAACGAGTATCTGCAGGAGGCCGCGCCCTGGACCGCGATCAAGACCGATCCGGCGCGGGCGGCGGTGGTGGTGCGCACGGCGCTGAACCTGGCGGCGCTGTTCGCGCGCGTCTCGGCCCCGATCATCCCGTTCGCGTCGGAGCAGATCGCGCTGGCGCTGGGCGAGCCGTTCCCGCCGACCTGGCCCGGCGACGACATCGCCGCCGAGCTTTCGCGCTTGCCCGCCGGCCGCATGATCGCCACGCCGCCGGTGCTGTTCAAGAAGATCGAGGACACGGACGTGGCGGAATGGACGGCGCGGTACGCCGGCGTGGCGTGACAGCATTCGCGCGAGTCATCTAACGTCGCCGCGTCAGAGGGGATGGCGGCGATGAAACCCACCTATGCGAATCTGTTGGCGGCCAAGAACGGCACGATCCAGGTGACCCTGCCGGCCGCGAGTACGGGCGGATCCGGGCTCGCCAGCCGGCGCACGAGCGTAAGCCTCTCGGGCGGCGCAGCGCCGACGCTGGATAGCGGCCGCGGCGATCCGCCCGGCATGTGGGTGCATTATCTGGAGACGCGGGCGACCTATGGTCTGTCCGAGGGCGCGGAAACCTGGGCCGCCAGCGGGCCGTTCAGCGGCTGCCAGGTCATCGTCGGCAAGTGCGACGGACGCGTCTTCGTCGCCCACCTGGCCCAGCAATCCGGCTCGACGGCGGACGCCGACTGGGCCAAGCGCGGCTTCCAGGACGAGGTGTGGGCGCGCTGGAAGGTGCCGCTGCCCTCCGACCAGTTCTTCTCCAGCAGCATCGTGTTCGTCGACTGGTCGAAGGGCTCCAGCCCCTCGGGCATCGAGGTCGTCCGCGTCGACGTGAAGACCAAGAACATGGGCGGGTTCGATCCGACGCCGATGTCGATCTTCAACGTCGTCCAGGTGAACGCCGAGTAGGGTGTGGAACCAATTCACGTCATTGCCGGCTGGAGCGCGAAGCGCGGAATGCCGGCACCCCATGAACATGGTTCAGCGGCCGTGTTCCTAAGTGGCCGGGACAAGCCCGGCCATGACGTCGGGGAGGGTGTTTCAGCTAGTTCCAACTAGAATTTGAGCCAGTGCAGCGCCACGATGCCGTCCCAGATCATGCGGCTGGACACGAATAGGACGATGGCCAGGCCGATGTAGCCGATCCAGGGCAGGCGCTGCAGCAGCTTCGACACCAAGGTCGCCGCGAAGCCGGTCAGCACCACCGAAAGTCCAAGCCCCGCGAACAGCACCCAGGGCGGCTGGTCGCGCACCACGCCGGCTACCGCCAGCACATTGTCCAGCGAGGTGGAGACGTCGGCGATGAAGATCTGCACCAGCGCCCCGGTGAGCGTCTTGCGCTTGCGCGGCGTGGCGGCATGGTCCTCCCCACGGCTGCGGGCGCGCAGATCTCTCCAAAGCTGCCAGCAGATCAGCAGCAGCAGCAGGCCGCCGGCCAGCACCAGGCCCGGGCCGCCGGCTTTCAGCAGCTTCACCGCGAAGAAGGCGAGGCCGCAGATCAGCACCACGGCGGCGCCCAGCCCCAGCACGATCGCCTGGCGGCGCTGTGGCGGCGGCAGGCCCGACGCCGCCATGCCGATCGCGATCGCATTGTCGCTGGCGAGGGTCAGGTCGATCAGCACGACCTGAGCGAAGGCTGCCAGAAGGCTCGCCCAGTGCATGCTTCAGAGGCCGCCGTGCAGCTCACTCATCGTGCTTGGTTTGGCTTGAAACAGCGGTGAAGCACAAGAGCCCACGTCAGCGGCGCGGGCGGGTCGCCTCGTAGAGCGCCACCGCGGCGGCGGCCGAAACGTTCAGACTCTCGAACCCGCCGGGCATGGCGATGCGCGCCAGGGCGTCGCAGTGTTCGCCGACCAGCCGTCGCAGGCCTTCGCCTTCGGAGCCCAGCACCAGCACCGTCGGCCGCGCGTCCAGCACCTGGTCCAGCGGCTCCGCCGCGTCGCCCGCCAGGCCCACCGCGCGCCAGCCGAGGCTGTCCAGCTCGTCGAGCGCGCGGGCCAGGTTCACCACCCGGGCATGGGGCGTGACATCGAGCGCGCCGGCCGCGGCCTTGGCCAGCGCGCCGGTGAAGGCCGGCGCGTGGCGATCCTGCACGATCACCCCGCGCGCGCCGAACGCCGCCGCCGAGCGGAACACCGCGCCAACGTTCTGCGGGTCGGTGACGTGGTCCAGCACTACCAGCACACCTAGCGCCGGGGTCGCCAGCTCGGCGAGCGAGAGCGGCTCGATCGGCGAGGCCTTCAATGCGATGCCCTGGTGCGCGGCGCCGGACGGCAGCAGCTGGCCGATCGCGGCGGCGTCGAGGATATCGGGGGTGGGCAGGGCAGGGCGGCGCGCGGCCAGCTCCTTGGCCCGCTCGGCGGTCGCCACCAGCCGCTTGGGCGGGCCGCGCAACGGATTGGCCAGCGCCGCCAGCGTCGCGTGCCAGCCCCAGACCCAGTCCGACCCGGCGGACGCGGGACCATGCTTCGCCGCTGGCCGGCCGCCACGGGCGGGCGACCATCCGGCCCCCTGGCTTTTGGCCTCGTTGCGCCGGGGATGTCGGGCCACTATAAGACGCCCTCCGATTTTGGGGGCCTTCCTGAAGGCCTCCGGTCCGCGCGGTCTTAGGCTCATCGCCGAGGAGCGCAAAGGCGATCGGTTCTGGCGGCCGGCTTGGGGGAATGTCCCGAGTGGCAAAGGGGGCGGACTGTAAATCCGCTGGCGTACGCCTTCGTAGGTTCGAGTCCTACTTCCCCCACCACCGCCCGCCAGGCGCGACAGGACGATAGGGCGCAGGCCTCAGCCGGCGGCGCTTGCGGGTATAGCACAATGGTAGTGCAGCAGCCTTCCAAGCTGAGGATGTCGGTTCGATCCCGTCTACCCGCTCCAGTCTTCTCAACTTCCTGTTTTGGCCCGCGTTCTCGGCTTGCTCGCGGATTCCGTGGCGCGTTTTGCCGGCCGCCAGCGCGCCAACAGTTCTCTGACGAGGATCCTGTCTTCTTCCTTCTCGAGAAGCGATACTATCGCAAGGCGCGTCGCCTCAGCGACCACCTCATCAGAGGCGTCTTCAGGCATCGTAGATCTGGCTAACCGGCGAAGACCTGCGGAGGAGTCGCCGAAAATCGTAAGCCAGCCTGCGTTTGGCTTGTTGAAGCTCGGATCATCGGAAGTGTCATCCGCGCGCTCGTCGATCACCATCCGTCGCGCCGCCGCGGCCAAGAACCCCGACCGGGTGAAGCCGTGCTCCTCGGCGTGACGGTCGATCTCGCTCAGCGGGTCTTCAGCCATGGTGATGTTGACCCGCACGACCTTCCGCGGGCCTTCGGGCGCGGCGACCAAGACGACGACGCCGGAGCGATTGGCCGCGTCAGCCATCACCGCTTCCAGCGACGTCGGTTCAGGAATCGCGTCACCCTCTGCCGTCAAACCTTCGAGATGAAGCGCCAGCGCCTCGGCCGCCATGGACCGGGCATCGTCGAGAGACACGCCGGCGGTGAACACGCCAGGCAAATCAGGGAACGACACGCCGAAGTCGCTGTCAGCGTCCTTATGGATCAGAGCGATATAGTTGCGCATCGGGCTACTCATCTCCCGTGGACACGCCAGCCTGTCTGGCGATCGAACGCAAGGTACCAAGCGGAAAATCTCGTCTCGGCGTTGGCACGGTCACGAGACCGGGTTTGCTGGGGTGCTTGAACTGGGCGTGCGACCCTTTCTGGCGCACCTTCACCCAGCCATCGGCCTCAATCCGCTTGATTACATCTCGGCTGTCCGACGGTGGACGAGCGACGGCTTCAATCTCTGCCGCGGCCGATGGACGGTGCTCTACCCAGGATGGGTCAATCGCGGTAATCCGTTCGCATGAGCCTGCCGGTCATCGACATGTCGGCGCTGTTTGGCGGCGACCGGGCCGCGCGGGGCGCCGTGGCCGCGTCGATCGCCGCCGCCTGCGAGGACGACGGGTTCTTCTATGTGGTCGGGCACGGCATCGCGCCCGGGACGTTGCGTCGGCTTGAGGCCGAGGCGCGGACCTTCTTCGATCTGCCGACGGCCGAGAAGCAGACGATCGCGATGGCGCATGGGGGCGCGGCCTGGCGTGGCTGGTTTCCACTTGGCGGCGAGCTGACGTCAGGGCGGCCGGACAACAAGGAAGGCCTCTATCTCGGCGAGCAGCTCGGCGCTGACGATCCCCGGGTCGCCGCCGGCTGGCCGCTGCACGGCGGCAACCTCTGGCCCGCGGCCGCGCTTGGCCTGCAGCCGGCGGCGGAGGCGTTCTTCGACGCCGCGACCGTGGCGGCGGCGGCGCTGATGCAGGGCGTCTCGCTGGCGCTCGGCCTTGACGACCAGTATTTCGCCCGCCAGTACCTGCAACAGCCCACCCGGCTGTTTCGCATCTTCAACTATCCGCCGACGCCGCCGCAGGCCTGGGGCGTCGCCGAGCACACCGACTACGGCCTGCTGACCCTGCTCGCCCAGGACGACGCCGGCGGGCTGGAGGTGCGCGCCCGCGCCGGTTGGCGCACCGCCCCGCCGATCCCCGGCGCCCTGGTCTGCAACATCGGCGACATGCTCGAGCGCTTGACTGGCGGCCGGTTCGTCTCGACCCCGCACCGGGTGGTGAACAGCGGTGATCGCCCGCGGCTGTCGTTCCCGTTCTTCTACGATCCGGACTTCACCGCCGAGATGACTCCGGTCCCGGGCGCGCGGCCGTCGCGCATTGCCGGCGAGCGGTGGGATGGGGCGGACGTGCACACGGTCTCGGGGACCTATGGCGACTATCTGCTGGCCAAGGTCGGGCGCGTGTTTCCGGGCCTCGGCGCTGGGGTGCTGCCGACCTGACGCCGCTCAGCGGGCGGAGACGATGATCTCGCGGTAGCGGTCGTGGCGGCGGGGGTCCTTGACCGGTGACTCGGTCAACAGCCGCAGGTCCGGCCAGCGGTTGGCGACCGCCTCGATCGTCAGCCGCGCCTCGAAGCGGGCCAGGGCCGAGCCGATGCAGAAGTGCGGGCCGGCGCCGAACGACAGGGCAGGGACTGTCGGCCGTCGGTCGATGTCGAATCGGTCGGGATCGGGGAAGACGGCCGGATCGCGGTTCGCCGCCCCCAGCCCGACACGCACCGTGTCGCCGGCGCGCAGGGTCTTGCCGCCCATCTCGACGTCGACCACGCAGCGCCGGTTGGTCGAGGTCGACTGGGTCGGGTGGTGGAAGCGGAGGATTTCCTCGATCGCCGGGGCGACCAGCGCGCGATCCTCCACCAGCCGGCGCCACTGATCGCGGTGGGCGAGCAATAGGTAGAGGCCGCTGGAGATGAACCGTTCGGTCGTCGTGCCGGCGGCCGTGTAGATGGTGCTGATGGCCGAGGACAGTTCCGGTTCGCTGAGGACGCCATCGGAATCCTCGGCGGTGATCAGGGCGCTGATCAGGTCGTCGCGGGGCGAGGCGCGCCGCTCGGCGATCAGATCGCGGACGTAGCGGCCGACCCAGCGCCCGGCTTCCAGCGCCGCCGCCCAGGATTCATCGGAACGCTTGGGCGCCATCAGCGCCGCGGTCCGCTCGAACGCAGCGCGGAACTGCTCGCGGTCGGCCGACGGGATGCCGATGATCTCGCTGGCGACGATGATCGGCAGGTGGAAGGCGAAATCGGTGATCAGGTCGAACTCGCCCTTGGCGGCGGCGGCGTCCAGCAGCTCGTCGATCACCGTCTGGATGCGCGGCCGTCGCTCCTCGATGCTGCGCTTGGAGAAGGCTGACATCACCAGGCCGCGGATGCGGGTGTGGTCGGGGGCGTCCATCTGGTTGAAGGACTGGGCGAGGGTCCGGCTCAGCCCCTGTTCGGCGCTGGACTGCGCGCCGGCCGTCCTGGCCTGGGCCAGCGGGTTGGCGCCGCCCCAGCCCGCCGCCATGCTGGAGAACCGGGCCGGGTCCTTCAGCACTGTCGCGCAGTCTTCGTAGCGGGTCAGGTACCAGAACCCGTGGCGCGACCAGTGCACCGGATCCTCGTCGCGCAGCCGATTCAGCGTGGCGATCGGATCGTTTTCGAAGTCGTAGTCGTAGAGGTCTGGCGACAGGAGGCCGCGGGCGATCAACTCGGGCCTCGCAGCAGTTCCTCGCGCCGCTTTGTCAGCGCCTCGAGCTGGGCTTCCTGCTCCGCGATCCGCTCCGACATCCGCTCCTCGCCGGCCGCGCCGGAATAGGCCGCGGCTTGCTCGACCAAATCCCGCAGATTGTCGCGGACGATAGCCAGTCGGTCGTCAACCTCGGCGAGGCCCAATGGCTGACCGGTCACTTGCGCCTCCTCGAACCGACTAGAGTCTCTGCTGCGCCTTGGACGCGGCGATCTCCAGCGGTTATGGCCCGCTGCGGCTGACTTTGGCTAGCGAAGCTGAGGCAACGGCCTCTGTTCCTCGCAGGAATGTGTGTCTACCTACCTCCGCCGCTCGGGCCCCGCCAATCTTGCAATGACGCAAAATTAAGCTGCCAAGCCGACCGGCGCTCTCTAGGCTCCGCGGCACATCGAGGAGGAACCGCGATGCGCCGGCTTATGGGGGCCATGGCGTCGGCGAGCGGGTTTTGCGCGGCCACGATCGCCGCCGCGTCGCCGTCGATCGAGATCAACAACGCCGCCGTCCGGGTGACCGTCTCTCCGGAGCCGCGGGCCGATATCCGGGTCGACATCTTCAAGCCGGACCGGCGGCTGCCGCTGCGGGTCTGGACCTTCGCCGGCAAAACCTACGTCGACGGAGGCCTCTGGGGGCGGCTGCGCGGCTGCGGCGTGCGCGCCGGGCAGCCGATCGCCGGGGTGGCCGGCCTGCCCGACATCCCGCTCGCGGCCCTGCCGCTGGTGGTCGTCCGCACGCCGATGGATGCGCGCATCTCGGTCGGCGGCGAGGTGTGGGGTCAGGCGGGGCGGAGCAACTCGTTCGAGCTCGGCAACAGCGGTTGCGGCGGCTGGGCGATCGGCGACGTGCGCGGCAAGCTGAAGGTGAGTCAGGCCGGCTCGGGCGACACCCGCACCGGCGCGGCCGGCGCCGCCGAGCTTTCGGCCACGGGCTCGGGCTCGATCATCACCGGCGCGGTCGGCGGGCCGGTAACAGCCATGAACGTCGGCTCCGGCGACATCGACATCGGCTCCGTCAACGGCCCGCTCAGCGCCCGCATCGCCGGGTCCGGCCAGGTGCATGTTGCGGCCGGCCGGGCGACGTCGATGCAGGCCTCGATCGCCGGCTCGGGCGGCGTCACCTTGAATGGTGTCGCCGGCTCGCTGAAGGCCACCGTGATGGGGTCCGGCGACATCCGCGTCGCCAAGGTCACCGGCGCGGTCAGCAAGTCGGTAATGGGCTCGGGCGTGGTGCGGGTCGGCTTGTAAGCGGCGCTACTGCTGCTCCCTGGGCGACTCGTGCGCGTCGGCGGCGGCCTTGGCGGCTGCGGCTTCCGCCAGCGCCTTCTGTTTGGCGGCGGCCAGCTGGGCCTTGTGGGCCGCGTCGGCCTGAGCCCTTGCGGCGCCGATCGCCTGGGTATGCGCCTGAGCCTGATGCAGCGCCGCGATGCGCGCCGCGTCCGCCTGCCCCTGCCCCGCATGGTTGGCGGCGGCCTGCGCTGCGGCCTGTTGCTGCGCGGCGAGCAGCTGCGCGCGGTGCGCGGCGGCCGCCTGGACCTGGGACGCCTGCACCGCCTGCGCCTGCTGTGCAGCTTGCTGACGCTGGGCCAGCAACTGCGCGCGATGCTGGGCGTCGACATCGACCTGACCGGCGCGGGCCGCCGCGGCCTGGGCGTTGGCCTGGCGCTGGGCGGCCAGCAGTTGGGCCTGGTGCGCGGCGGCAGCCTGCGCCTGGGCGGCCTGAGCGGCCTGGGCCTGCTGCTGGGCAAGCTGACGC
>Ga0302311_10007588_pt1 | contig 11029 bp, 11 predicted proteins | sample III_Palsa_N1_3_FD_200449 | JGI IMG/M metagenome (GOLD analysis project Ga0302311, IMG submission 200449) | Peat permafrost microbial communities from Stordalen Mire near Abisko, Sweden - III_Palsa_N1_3 | ecosystem: Environmental > Terrestrial > Soil > Palsa > Peat permafrost | place: Sweden...
CCCGTCGGCGATCCCGACGGCCAGCCCGATCACGTTCTTCACCGCGCCGCCGAGCTCGCAGCCGACCACGTCGACGCTGGTGTACGGGCGGAAGTAGCCGGTGTGGCAGGCCGACTGGAGCCGCTTGGCGACCTCCTCGTCGGCACAGGCGACGACGCTGGCGGCGGGCCTGCGGCGGACGATCTCCCCGGCCAGGTTGGGGCCGGAGACCACCGCGATCCGCTCCGGTCCGGCCCCGGTGACCTCGGCGATGACCTCGCTCATCAGCTTGGCGGTGCCGAGTTCGACCCCCTTCATCAGGCTGACCAGCACCGTGTCCGGGCCGATCACCGGCGCCCAGCGGCCGAGACTGGCCCGCAGCGTCTGCGAGGTCCCGGCGAGCACCGCGAACTGCGCGCCGTCGGCCGCCTCGGCGGCGTCGGCGGTGGCCCTGATCCCGGACGGCAGCTCCACGCCGGGGAAGTAGTCGGGGTTGGTCCCGGTCGCGTTGATCGCGTCGACCAGTTCGGGGCGGCGGCCCCACAGCGTGACCTCGCAGCCGGCGTCGGCCAGGATCATGGCGAACGCGGTGCCCCAGGACCCGGTCCCGAATACGGCGGTACGGGTCGTCACCGACCGGCCTCCCTCTCCCTGCGCCGCTCGGCCGCGGCACGCTGCACGTCGTAGCGTACGGGCGGAGCCTTCTCGCCGCGAAGATCCTCCAGCAGCGCGGTGATCCCGTCCATGATCACCTCGGTGGCCTCGCGCAGCACCCTGGCGGTGAGGTCCTGGCCCTGGAAGGCGCTCAGGTCCACCGGCGGGCCCGCCACCACGTGCACCGTGTGCCGGGGAAAGGGCTTGAACCGGCGGTTGCCGCGACCGCCCTTGGCGTAGCGGGGAATGATCTCGTGCGCGCCCCACTGGGCGACCGGGATCACCGGCGCACCGGTCATCAGCGCCACCCGGGCGGCGCCGGTCTTCGCCGTCATCGGCCACAGGTCGGGGTCGCGGGTGAGCGTCCCCTCCGGGTAGAAGGCCACGCACTCGCCCGCGTTCACCGCGTCGACGGCCGCCCGGAAGGCCTGGGCGGTGTCGGTGGAGCCCCGGTACACCGGGATCTGCCCGGCGCCGTGCAGGATCCGGCCGATGATCGGCACGGTGAACACCCCGGACTTGCCCAGGAAGCGCGCGGGACGCCCGGAGTCGTACTGGAAGTGGCCGTAGACCAGCGGATCCAGGTACGAGTTGTGGTTGACGGCGGTGATGAAGCCACCGGTCTGCGGGAAGTTCTCGTATCCCCGCCAATCGCGCTTGGTCAGCAGGAACAGTGGCGGCTTGCCGATGGCCGCCGCGAGGCGGTACCAGAAACCGTACTGGCGTCGGGCCGCCTTGGTACTGCTGCCGGGCACGCGAACTCCTCCTCGCAAATCCACCAATGCATGATTGTCCATCGCATGAAAGACCGTACAAGTGTCTCCCCTGCCTCGACGGACTGTCGAGGCACCCCCGCCCCAGGTGCTCCCGGCGGTGCAGAATGACCAGGGTGGACACCCGCCCCGCCCCGCCACCGGACCCGCAGCACAGCGCCTGGTCGCTGGTCCTGCCGCTGAAACCGCTGGCCCTGGCCAAGAGCAGGCTGGCGACGGCCGCCGGGCCGCTGCGGCCCGGTCTCGCGCTCGCCTTCGCGGTGGACACCGTCGCCGCCGCGCTGCGCTGCGCCGAGGTGGCCCGGCTGCTGGTGGTCACCGACGATCCGCTGGCGGCGGCGGAACTGGCCGCGCTCGGCGCCCTGGTCGTCGCGGACGAGCCGGAGGACGGGCTCAACGCGGCGCTGCGGCACGGCGCGGAGGTGGCCCGGCGCGGCCACGGCGCGGCGGCGGTGGCCGCGATGTCGGCGGATCTGCCCGCGCTGCGGCCGGAGGAACTCGGGCGGGCGCTGCGGGCCGCGGCCGCGCACCCGAGGGCTTTTCTGGCCGACACCCAGGGCATCGGCACCACGCTGCTGACCGCTGCGCCCGGGATCGCGCTGGGGCCGGCCTTCGGCGGGGCCTCGCGGCTGCGCCACGCCGCCACCGGGGCACGCGAACTGACGCTGGCTGACGTCCCCTCGCTGCGGCGGGACGTGGACACCCCGGAGGATCTGCGGGTGGCACTGGGCCTGGGGACGGGCCCGCGCACCACCGCGCTGTCGGCGCTGGTCGGCCGCTGACCGCCGGGCCGGACCGTCTAACCTGGGGCCATGCAGGCCACAGCGTTCACGTACTCCCCCGACAGCCGCAGCGGTTCGGTGCTGCTCGACGACGGCACCCCGGTGCCCTTCGACGCGGACGCCTTCGACGCGGGCGGCCTGCGGCTGCTGCGGGCCGGACAGCGGGTGCGGATCGAGACCGAGGGCGAGGGCGCGGAGCGCCGGATCACCCTGGTGACGCTGCAGACCATGTGAGCCGCCGGCCGGTCCGGACGCGGCGCGGGCCGGGCCCGGGGAAGTCCCGGAACCCGGCCCGCACACCAGCGCCCTGCGGTACCGCCTGCTCAGCTCTTCGCGGCGCTCTTGGCGACGCGCTTCGCCGGAGCCTTGCGTGCGGTGGTCTTCTTCGCCGCCGCGGCCGTGGTCTTCTTGGCCGCCGCCGGGGTGGCGGCGGTGGTGGCCTTGGTCGCCGGGCGGGTCGCCGAGGCGGTCACGGTCTTCTTCGCGGGGGACTTGGCCGCGGCGGAGGTCTTCTTCGCCGTGGCCTTCTTGGCCGCCGTGCTCTTGGTCGCCGAGACGGTGGCCTTGGTCGCCGGGGCGGCCTTCTTGGCCGCCGCGACCGCCGTGGTCTTCTTGGCCACGGCCTTCTTCACAGTGGGCGTGGTCTTCTTCGCGGTCACGGTCTTCTTCGCGGCCGCCTTCTTCGCCGCGGGAGATCCGGCCGGAGCCGCCATGCCGCTCTTGCCCGGTGTGAGCGAGCCCTTGGGGGCCTTCTTCACCGAGGGGCCGGTCTTCGGCAGCTTCTTGGAGCCGCTGACCAGGTCCTTGAAACCCTGGCCCGGGCGGAAGCGGGGCACTGCGGTCTTCTTGACCTTGACCCGCTCGCCCGTCTGCGGGTTGCGGGCGAACCGCGCGGAGCGGTCGACCTTCTCGAAGGTGCCGAAGCCGGTGACCGACACCCGCTCCCCTGCCGTCACCGCACGGACGATGGTGTCGAGCACAGCGTCCACTGCTTCTGCGGCGGCCCGACGGCCACCCAGCTGCTCGGCCACCGCTTCAACAAGCTGCGCCTTGTTCACGTCTTCCCCTTCAGAAACCGGTGCCCGGATGATTCGGATTTGATCCGGGCTTTTCGCACGTTAGGCATGTATATACGGCATTTCAATTACCAAACGGGCGAATCACCCTTGTGTCGCAATGGATTCGGCTTTCAGTGAGCGGGGGGCGGCGGCGGTCGGCCGTCGTCCAGCTCGTCCATGAAGCGCGCCAACCTCCGTGCCGCGTCCGGGAGATCGCGTTTCGCCGCCTCGGTGACCCGGAGCAACGAGCGAGTCAGCGACGTCTTGGCTGCATCCGACACATCCAGCGCACGCACACGGGCGTGTGCCTGCCGTAGTCGTTCGGCCAAGAACGCATAGAACTCGGCCTCCGACGACTCCCCCGGTTCGGGGTCGGGGGAGGGTCGATCGACCGGGCTCATGCACTGATTGTGCCACCGACCAGGAGATACTCCCTGTTCAGCCTTAGTTCAACCTTACACAGAGTCACCGCAGACATGGCAACGGCCCCCTGCTCCGGTCGGTTGACCGGGGCCGGGGGCCGTAGTGACGATGTCTCAAAAGCGCTGCTGGGAAGGGTGCTGGGTGGGGGTCAGCCGGCCTGGACGGTGGTCGGTTTGAAGGCCGGGCGGTTCGCCTCGAACTCCGAGATCTCGGACTCCTGCTGAAGAGTGATGCTGATGTCGTCCAGCCCGTTCAGCAGCCGCCAGCGGACGTTCTCGTCCAGCTCGAACGGAACGGAGTCGAGCCCTTCGGCGCGGACCTCGCGGGCCTCCAGGTCGACGGTGACCTCTGCGGTCGGGTCGGCCTCCACCAGTGCCCAGATCCGCTCCACCGCCTCCTGCGGCAGGATCACCGTCAGCAGGCCGTTCTTCAGCGAGTTGCCCCGGAAGATGTCGGCGAAGCGGGACGAGATGACGGCCCGGAAGCCGTAGTTCTCCAGCGCCCAGACGGCGTGCTCGCGCGAGGAGCCGGTGCCGAACTCGGGCCCGGCCACCAGGATGCTGGCACCGGCGTACTGCGGCTGGTTGAGCACGAAGGAGTCGTCCTTGCGCCAGGCTTCGAAGAGGCCGTCCTCAAAACCGCTGCGGGTGACCTTCTTCAGCCAGTGCGCCGGGATGATCTGGTCGGTGTCGACATTGCTGCGGCGCAGCGGCACGACCCGGCCGGTGTGGGTGGTGAACTTCTCCATGGTTGCTCAGACCTCCGCAGTCTCACGAGCGTCGGACAGGTCGGCGGGCGAGGCCAGGTGGCCCAGCACCGCGGTGGCGGCGGCCACCTGCGGCGAGACCAGGTGGGTGCGCCCGCCCTTGCCCTGCCGCCCTTCGAAGTTGCGGTTGGAGGTCGAGGCGCAGCGCTCGCCCGGGGCCAGCTGGTCCGGGTTCATGCCCAGGCACATCGAGCAGCCCGCGTGCCGCCATTCGGCGCCGGCGGCGGTGAACACCTTGTCCAGGCCCTCGGCCACGGCCTGCAGGGCGACCCGGACCGAACCGGGGACGACCAGCATCCGGACGCCGTCGGCGACCTTGCGGCCCTCGACCACGGCGGCGGCGGCCCGCAGGTCCTCGATCCGGCCGTTGGTGCAGGAACCCACGAACACCGCGTCCACGGACACCTCGCGCAGCGGGGTACCGGCGGTCAGGCCCATGTAGCGCAGGGCGTTCTCGGCGGAGGCGCGCTCCTGCGGGTCCTCGAAGGAGGCCGGGTCGGGCACGTCGGCGCCCAGCGGGGCGCCCTGGCCGGGGTTGGTGCCCCAGGTGACGAACGGGCTGAGGGTGCTCGCGTCGATGAAGACCTCGGCGTCGTAGACCGCGTCCTCGTCGGTGGCCAGGGTCTTCCAGTAGGCCACCGCGGCGTCCCAGTCCTCGCCCTTGGGGGCGTGGTCGCGCCCTTCCAGGTAGGCGAAGGTGGTCTCGTCCGGGGCGATCATGCCGGCCCGGGCACCCGCCTCGATCGACATGTTGCAGATGGTCATCCGGGCCTCCATCGAGAGGCCGCGGATGGCGGAGCCGCGGTACTCCAGGACGTAGCCCTGGCCGCCGCCGGTGCCGATCTTGGCGATGATGGCCAGGATCAGGTCCTTGGCGGTGACGCCGTCCGGCAGTTCGCCCTCGACCGTGATCGCCATGGTGCGGAACGGGGCCAGCGGCAGCGTCTGGGTGGCCAGCACGTGCTCGACCTGGCTGGTGCCGATGCCGAACGCCAGCGCGCCAAAGGCGCCGTGGGTGGAGGTGTGCGAATCGCCACAGACCACCGTGGTGCCCGGCTGGGTCAGGCCCAGCTGCGGGCCCACCACGTGGACCACGCCCTGCTCGGCGTCGCCCAGCGAGTGCAGCCGGACGCCGAACTCGGCGCAGTTGGCGCGCAGCGTCTCCAGCTGGAGCCGGGAGACCGGGTCGGCGATGGGCTTGTCGATGTCCAGCGTGGGGGTGTTGTGGTCCTCGGTCGCGATCGTGAGATCGGTCCGGCGGACCTTGCGCCCGGCCAGCCGCAGACCGTCGAAGGCCTGCGGGCTGGTCACCTCGTGGAGCAGGTGCAGATCGATGAAGAGGAGGTCAGGCTCGCCCTCTGCATGCCTGACGACGTGGTCGTCCCAGACCTTCTCCGCGAGTGTGCGTCCCATCACTGTCCCTCCGACCGGCAGCTTTGTCGGTCTAAGTCGTGTTTTCGCTACCCGGCGGGCGACGTCCCGGGGGCTGCCCTTCCCAGAGTGGCGCAGATCCCAGAAGATTGAACTTGCGTCTCGCGATCTGAGACTGCAATATCAGGGCATGGACAACTCTAGTGGCGTCGGCGTTCTCGACAAGGCTGCTCTGGTGCTGAGCGCGCTGGAGTCAGGCCCCGCAACCCTGGCCGGCCTGGTGGCCGCGACCGGACTGGCAAGGCCCACGGCCCACCGGCTGGCGGTGGCGCTGGAACATCACCGCCTGGTGACCCGTGACATGCAGGGCCGTTTCATTCTCGGTCCCAGGCTCTCCGAACTCTCGGCGGCGGCCGGCGAGGACCGGCTGCTGGCGACCGCCGGACCGGTGCTCACCCACCTGCGCGACGTGACCGGCGAGAGCGCGCAGCTCTACCGCCGCCAGGGCGACCTGCGGATCTGCGTGGCGGCCGCCGAGCGGCTGTCCGGACTGCGGGACACCGTGCCGGTCGGCAGCACGCTGCCGATGAAGGCGGGCTCCGCCGCCCAGGTGCTGCTCGCCTGGGAGGAGCCGGAGCGGCTGCACCGGGGCCTGCAGGGCGCGCGCTTCACCGCCACCGCGCTCTCCGGCGTCCGGCGGCGCGGCTGGGCCCAGTCCATCGGCGAGCGCGAGCCCGGTGTGGCCTCGGTCTCGGCGCCGGTGCGCGGCCCGTCCAACCGGGTGGTCGCCGCCGTCTCCGTCTCCGGACCGATCGAGCGGCTGTCCCGGCACCCGGGCCGCCTGCACGCCCAGGCCATCATCGAGGCGGCCGGGCGGCTCACCGAGGCGCTGCGCCGCGCCTGAGCGGTCCCGTCAGCGGTGCGCCCGGACGATCAGGCCGGGGCGCCGCTGACGAAGACCAGGTCCACCCCGTGGTAGCCGGACCACAGCGCCAGCGCCCCCAGCAGCGCGGCCAGCAGCCACCGGCGGCGGATCCGCACCAGCTGCTCCGCCAGCGGGAACAGCAGCGGGAAGGCCGGGATCAGGAACCGGGCCAGCGGCGGGTACGGCGAGGAGTTGCCGAGGTCCATGGCCAGCAGCAGCGCGCTGAACACCACCAGCACCAGCGGCTGCCGCCGGACCAGGCAGACCACGAACAGCACCAGGTAGACCAGCACCGTCGCGGCCATCAGCAGGTTGTTGGTGGAGTCGCCGTGCCCGTGGTGGTACGGCCCGCTCAGCTCGGCGACCCAGCGCAGGGTGGAAAGACCCCCGTCGAACCTGCTGCTCCAGGCGTCCTGGATGTGGAAGTAGCCGGTCAGCGAGCCCTGGGTCCAGCCGGTCCACAGCATGTAGCCGAGCCAGCCCAGCGACGAGATCAGGACGCCGGCCGGCGGACGCCACCGGGCGACCTGGTCGCCGTCCTGCCGCGACCGGTACAGCGCCACCAGCGCGGCGATGGCCAGCGCCCCGGTCAGCGCCATCGCGTTCGGCCGGGTCAGCCCGGCCAGCAGGGCCAGCGCACCGGCCTGGATCCAGTTGCGGCGCAGCACCGCGTACAGGCCCCACGCGCAGAGCGCGGTGAACAGTGACTCGGCGTACGCCATGGTCTCCACCGTGGCCAGCGGCAGCACGCCCCACAGCACGGCGGCGACCACGCCGACCCGGCGGTCGTAGCAGAGCGCGCCGCAGGCGTAGATGCCCCAGGCGGCGAACAGCCCGGAGACCCAGGCCACGATCAGCAGTGCCACCCCGGCGGTGACCGGCAGCGCCCGGTAGAAGGGCTCGGCCAGGGCCGGGAACAGCGGGAAGAACGCCTTGGAGGAGTACTCCGCCCCGTGCGCGTTGAACACCCCGCTGTGCGCGGTGTAGCCCAGGCGCACGATCCGGCCGTACCAGGAGGCGTCCCAGTCGGTGGCCAGGCGGGTGATCGTGCGGTGCGGCCCCCGGCTCAGCACCAGCATCGCCAGCAGTACCGCCCGGGTCGCCGCATAGCCGTACAGGGCCGGGGCGGCGAGCCGCAGCGAGCGGCCGATCCGCCGCGCGGTGCCGCGCGGGTCGCTCACCGGACGCGGGGCGGGGACGGCGTCGATGTCCGCGGACAGCTGGCCGGCGGGCGAGGGAGTTGGCGTCACGGGGTCTCAGAGTAGGCGATCGCGGGGGCTCAGTCCTTGGGGCGGTGCCGGCCCGACAGGGTAAGAGCCCGCTGGTAAGACCAGTACATGAGCACCGCCGAGATCAGCAGGCACCACAGCACCGCCGTCACCGGGCGGCTGCCCAGGGCGAAGGCCAGGGCCGGGACGGTGGTCAGCGGGCCGGCCGCGTACCAGGCGAGGAAGATGAACGGGCCCATGCCGCCGGCGCCGGTCGGGGTGTACATGAGTTCCTGGCGGGACGGTCCGCGGCAGGCGTTGACCATCGCCGCCGCCGTCAGCGGCAGCGCCGCCGCCGGGGCCAGCCACACCGCCGGGCCCTCGCCGAGGGCCGAGGCCACACCGGCGCCGAGCGTCATCAGCAGCAGCGAGGCCGCCACCGGCACCATCGCGTGGCGCAGCATGAGCTTGGCGTACGGGTAGGGCGACCAGCCCGCGCGGCGCGGGTCGTCCGCCTCCACCCGGGCCGGCTCGGCCAGCTGCGCCACCCCGAGATAGCCCAGCGCCACCGCGAGCGCGGTGAGCAGCACCCGGTCCGCACCGCGCGCGTCCGCCGCCGGTTCGGCCAGCAGCAGCGCGGGGACGGCGAACAGCACCGCCCGGCCGAAGCGGGAGGGGGCGCGCAGCAGCGAGGTCAGGTCACGCCAGGGGACGATCAGCGCGGCCCGCTGCGGCGGCGGGATCCGCAGCCGGACCTTGCGGCCCTTCTGGTCGGCCTGGGCCTGCACCAGCCGGGCGGAGCGCAGCTCGGCGGTGCGCAGCGCGGCGGCCACCCCGGCGGCGGTACGGGCCCGCAGCCGCAGGCTGCCGAGGGGGATCCCGGCGCTGGCCCGGTGCGCCCAGGCCAGGGCGAGCACGGTCAGCACGGCCAGCAGCAGCCCGGCCGCCCAGCCGCCGGGCTGGGCGGCGTGGGTCGGGACCAGCCCGGCCAGGGCCGACCAGCCCCAGGGCCCGGACCACATCTCGATCCGCTCCAGCAGGGTGGAGCGGTGCCCCATGACCGCGAGCACGCACTGCACCGCGAGCAGCATCACCACCAGCGCCACCACCGGCGAGCCCCGGCGTACCCAGCGGGCGACCGAGGTGGAGCGCTCCACCAGCACGGCGGCGGCGGTGGCCAGCAGCGGTACGCAGATCCCGCCGACCAGCGCCCAGCCGAGGGCGGAGAGGAACGGCACCCGCTCCATCAGCCCCAGGGCCACCGCCGCCGCGGCGGCGGCGAGCAGCCCGGGGACCACCGCGATCGCGCAGGACACCCAGAGCCAGGGCCGGAGCACCGGACCGGGGCGGACCGGCTGCATCAGCAGCCAGTCGACGGTGGCCCTGGGGGCGACCACCGGGCCGCGCCACAGCGCGTCCCTGGCGACCATCAGCATCAGGCCCAGGCTGAGCGCGCAGACCCCGGAGGGCAGCGCGGCCAGCAGATGCGGGCCGTCGGCGGTGTAGTTGGCCCCCATCGAGGCGTTGGCGAACAGGCCGAGCGAGAACAGTCCGCCCCAGGAGAGCACGAACAGCATGAAGCTGTAGACGGCGTAGCCGATCTGGCCGGCCCGGGAGCGCCGGTGCGGTGCCCGCAGCGCGCGCAGCAGCTCCAGCGTCTCGGCGGTCCAGTCGCCGGTCTCCTCCAGCGCCGCGCCGCCGCCGGTGCCGTTGTCGTCCGCCGTGCCGTTCTCTTCGGTGTTGTTGTCGTCAGTGTTGTTGTCGTCGGTGTTGTTGTCGTCGGTGCCGTTGCCGGTGCTGCCGGTGCCCGGTCCGGTGTCGCCGCTCACCGGTCGCCGCCGAGGGCGCTGCCGGGGAAGGCGGTCGGCAGCACGTTCTGCGGGGCGCCCTGGGCCAGCACCACGCCGTCCTCCAGCAGCACCACCCGGTCGGCGACGTGGAACGCCAGATCCGGGTGGTGGGTGGCGAGCAGCACGGCGACCCCGTCCGCGAGTTCCGCGCGCAGCAGCGCGGCGAGGCGTTCCCGGGCACCGGGGTCGAGCCGCTGCTCGGGCTCGTCCAGGATCAGCAGGTCGCGCGGGCGGACCAGGGCGGCGGCCAGCAGCAGCGACTGGAGCTGGCCGGAGGACAGCGAGTCGGGCAGCACCTCGGCGTGCTCGGCCAGTCCCCGGTCGGTGAGGGCACGGTCGACCCAGGTCAGCGGCTCCTCCACACCATGGGCGACGGCGACCAGGGCCAGGTGTTCACGGACCGTCAGGTCCGGGTAGCAGGCCGAGACGTCGCCGACGACGGCCAGCCGGGCGCGGACCCTGGGATCGTTCTCGTCCACCGGTTCGCCGTCGAGCTTCACGGTGCCGCTGGTGGGGGTGTCCCGACCGGCCGCGAGCCGCAGCAGGGTGGACTTGCCGGAGCCGTTGTGGCCGACCAGCGCGACGCACTCGCCGGCGGCGATGTTCAGGTCGAGCGGCGCGAGCGCGAGCCGACCGCCGTAGCGCCGACTGACCTGGCGGAGTGCCAGCAGGGGTGGACGTACGGCCTTCTTGGGCTTAGCCATGCTCGCTGCGGCCTCTCAAAAAACACGAAAAGGCCCTTACGGGCCTTCAACTCACTGCTGGGGTACCAGGACTCGAACCTAGACTAAATGAACCAGAATCACTCGTGCTGCCAATTACACCATACCCCAATGCCCGCCCGTCCGGCCTGCCGGTGCGCGGTGCATGGAGAAGCCTACCCGACCTGCGGGGCCGCGCGTGACAGGCGCCGGAGCGACCTCGGGGGCAAGGCCGGGAAAGCAGTCAGGCCCCCGGCCGGAGCCGGGGGCCTGACTATTCTTCCTGCGTACCCCCGACCGGATTCGAACCGGCGCTACTGCCGTGAGAGGGCAGCGTGCTAGGCCGCTACACAACGGGGGCGAGCTTGGTGATCCTACGTCTTCGCCTCGGAGAATGAACATTCCGATGGCAAGGGTTTTGGATCTGGTACCCCCGACCGGATTCGAACCGGCGCTACTGCCGTGAGAGGGCAGCGTGCTAGGCCGCTACACAACGGGGGCTTGTATCTGTATGTCGTTTACTGCTTTACCACTCAGGT
>Ga0302311_10007589_pt1 | contig 11028 bp, 10 predicted proteins | sample III_Palsa_N1_3_FD_200449 | JGI IMG/M metagenome (GOLD analysis project Ga0302311, IMG submission 200449) | Peat permafrost microbial communities from Stordalen Mire near Abisko, Sweden - III_Palsa_N1_3 | ecosystem: Environmental > Terrestrial > Soil > Palsa > Peat permafrost | place: Sweden...
CATCAATGCGGCACTCGAGCAGGCCAAGCAGCGGCTCGCCGGGATGCAGGCGGCTGCCCGCGCGGCGCCTGCCGCCTGGCGCCAGCGCCTGCCGTTGCTCGTAGCCGGCGTCGCGGCGACGCTGATCTTGGCGGCGATTGTGGGCTGGCGATTGCAACGGCAGCATGTCAGCGCGCGCGTGGCCGTTGCGCCCCAACATTCTGGCCCGACGCTGGTTGACGCCGGGCGCCTGCCACACGCGTCGCCGGCGCGGACGTCGAATGCGCCTGCTGCCGGCGTCGAGGAGCTGTTGTCGATGGCGCGGGTTGCCTTCCGCGACCCGGCTACCCAGCTGCCCAAAGCCGAGGCGCCGTTGCAGGGAACTTCGGCGCTGGAGTTGTACGGTGCGGTCCTGGAGCAGGACCCGAGGAATGGCGAGGCCCTGGATGGGGTGCGTCGGTTGCAGTCGGTGGCGCGCCTGCGGGTGCAGAATGCGCTCCTGGCGGGTGAGGCCGAGACGGCAGGGCGTCTGCTCGCGGTTCTGCAGCATTCGGATATCGCCCCCGAGGAATTGCGCGCCCTGGCCGCCGCCGTCAGCGCCGCCCGGCCCAAACAGCTCGCGGCCCAGGCCCGCAGCGCCATGGCCGCGGGAAATCTCCAGGCCGCCCATCAGATCATCGAACAGCTCGCAGCCCTCACCGGCGAGCGTTTACCGGTGCCCGAGCTGCGCAGGGAACTTGATGCCCGCAATCTTGACCTGGAACTCGCGAGCGATGCGCAACGGGTGCACACCGCGATCGGCGCCGATTCCCTGCTTGAACCGGCAGCCGACAATGCCCGAACGCGCTTTCTTGCAATGCGCGATCTGAGCCGCAACAGCGCGCAGACCACGGCCGCCGGCCGTGAGTTGCTTGGCGCTGTGTTGCATCGGGCCCGAACGGCGATCGGCCGTCAGGATTTCGATACCGCGCAGCAGGTGCTTGCGGTCGCGCAGGACCTGGGCAGCCCGGCGGACCTCACCGACACGCGCGCGGCACTGAATGCGGCGCTCGCGGCCAGGAAGGCGGCCGATGATGCCAGCGCTGCGGCCAAGTCGGTGCGTTCGAGTGCGCCGGCCGCGGAAATGAAGCCCGCGAGCGAGCGCATCCTCTCGCCCAAGCCCACGCGCGGCCTGCAGATCGAGTTCCCGCGCGCTGCATTGGAAAAGAACGTTCAAGGCTACGTCATCGTCGAATTCATGCTCAATCCCGATGGCAGCGCTGCGGGCGCCAGCGTCGCGGAAGCCTCCCCGCCAGGAGTATTTGACGACTCGGCACTGGCCGCGATCAGGCGTGCGACGTTCGTGACCCGCGACCTCGCTGATCCGCAAAAGCCGCAGCGCGCGCGTTTCAGGATTGCATACGCCCTGGATAACGCCGCGGCCGCCGCCGGCAAACCAGCTGCCGCCACCATTGCACCGGCGGTGACGGCCTCGGCGCCGAGCGCGGCGGTGCCCGTCCTGTCGCCGACGCCGACCCGCCCGCTGCAGGTGCGATACCCGGAGGCGGCGCTCGCGCTGCACGAGAAAGGCTATGTCATCGTGGAATTCATGCTCAATCCGGACGGCTCGGCAACTTCGCTTGCGGTCACGGACTCCGTGCCACGCCAGGTCTTCGATCGCGAAGCACTGCTGGCCATAAAGGGCGCCACGTTCGCGACCAAGGGGCTCGCTGATCCGGGGAAACCGCAGCGCGCGCGCGTCAAGATCAATTTCGTGCCCTTGGAGTAGCGTCAAATGGTGAAGGCTTCCGTCTGGTCCCGGGTCTCGATCTGGCCGCTGCTCACCGCATTGGTTTCGGCCGCGGCCCTGACCGCGCTACTGCTCTACGGCATGCAATCCGCGCGGACCCTGCAGGCCGCCTCCACGGCGCTGCAGCGTGCCTCCGAATTATCCGTCGAGCCACAGGTGACCCATTCGCTGCTGTCGCTGGTTCAGCGCAGCCTCGAGAACCGGACCTTCGCGGGCGATACACTGCAGTCCCTGGATGCGAACCGGGATCGTGACAACGGAACGCTCGCCGCGCTGCGCGCGGCCGTGGTCAGCGCCGGATTGGCGCACGACGCCGATATCGCACCGAAGCTGGCCGTCATCGATTCGCAGTGGACAGCGCGTGACCAGGCGCTGCAAAACCTGCGCCGCTTCGACCAGGAAGACCTGTATGTGGACAACGTGGCGGGCTCCGGCTACTCCGCCAATGGCGCGTCCCTGAAACGCGCGGTCGATGTCCTGCTCAGGGAACAGGCACAAAGTTCCGGCCAGCTCACCCGGGATCTCACGGATCTCTCCACGTTGCTGCGCCTCTCGGTGGGTGCGGACGGCGAGCAGCTGCGCAGCAATCTGATCGGCGGCACTGCCTTGGCTGCAGTGCTGCTGGGCCTGATGATGTATTTCGCCTGGTCCGCCCGGCGCGGCGCCTTGCGGGCGCTGCAGGCGGAACAGCAGATCGCAAACATCCTGGGTACGGTGCGCGAAGGGCTCTTCCTGGTTGACCGGCGTGGCCGCATCGGCGGCACGCACTCTGATTCCCTGAAGAGTCTGTTGCGGCTGTCCTCGCCGGCGGGGGGCACCGTGGAGGACCTGCTGCGACCGCTGGTTGATGCCAAGACGCTGCACGCCGCCACCAAGTACCTGGGATTGCTGTGGATGGAGAAGGTCCATGAGGATCTGATCGATTCGGTCAATCCCTTGAGCCAGATCGAGGTGGCGTTCTCCGGTGCGCGGGGCAGGGAGGTTCGCTACCTCTCCTTCTCGTTCCGGCGCGCGCGTGATCCCGGCGAGTCGCAGGCCTTCATCTTCGGCGCTGTTGCGGATGTCACGGATAAGGTTCTGCTGCAGCGTGAGGTTGCCGATGTGAAGGCCGACAGCAATGCGCAGGCCGCCGCCCTCCTGGAACTGCTGAAGGCCGATCCGCGGCAGCTCGATGGCTTCATGGCATCTGCCGACATCGCGGTTCGCAAGGCCAATTCAATGCTCAGCAGTCCCGGCAAGGATCCGCAGACCCTGCGCGCCAAGGTCGATGGAGTGTTCCGGGAGATGCATGCGCTCAAGGGCGAGGCCATGGCCATGGGTTTCAGCGCCTTCGGCCGCCACATCCATGCGACCGAGGATCTGCTCGCGGCGTTGCGGGAGCGTGCGGATCTCAGTGGCGATGATTTCGTTCCAACCGTCGTCAAGCTCGGCGAACTGATGGACTACCGGGCCCAGATGAGTGAGCTGCGCGATCGCATCTCACAGTTCCAAGCCGTCGCGAATTCGGAGCCCGGACAGGACGATGATGATATCGGGGTGAACACGGATGTGATCCTGGCCGGCGAGTCGCAGCTGCGGCTGACCACGACGCTGCCGAATCTCCTGAACAGCCTTGCCGAGACGGTGGCGGCGGACTACAAGCGCTCGGTGCGGTTGCTGACCTCGGGACTGGATGCAGTGCCGACCGCGCATGCGGCGCGCGTTCGCGACGTGTGTGTGCAGATGATCCGCAATTCGATTGTGCACGGCGTCGAGGAGAGCGCAGAGCGCCTCCGGGTCGGCAAGTCCGCCACCGCCACCATCGCGGTATCCTTCGAGACGGAGGAGCTCGAACACTACGTGCTGCGGATCGAGGATGATGGTCGCGGCCTGAATTACGAGGAAATCCTAGATCACGCACTGCGCCTGGGGTTGGTGAGCCCGGATCAGGCGGTGGCGATGAAACCCGAGGCGGTCTTGAAGCTCATTCTCGAGCCGGGGTTCACCACCGCCGAGGCTGTCACCGTGCATGCCGGACGCGGCGTCGGACTGAACCTGGTGAGTGACTCGCTGCGCGAGTGCGGGGGACGCCTGGCTATCGGCACCAATCCGGGCGCCTACACGCGCTTCGTCGTGCGGCTGCCCAAGCTCGCGGTCCGCGGCCAACAGTCATCGGTGGCGTGAGGGTCGGGGAATGCAAGGCACCATGGTTCATCGCCTCATGGTCGTCGATGACTCGAACGTCATCCGGCGCCGCATCGAGCGCTCCCAGGACCTCGACGTGCAGTTTGTCGGCGCGGCTCGCAATGGTCGCGAAGCGCTGGAGATGCACGCGACGCTGCGCCCGACGCTGGTGACCATGGATCTGACGATGCCGGAGATGGATGGGACCGAGTGCGTGGCGCGACTGATCGAACGCGATCCGGAGCTGCGGATTCTGGTCGTTTCCGCGCTCGCCGATAAACTGACCGCAATCGAGGCACTCGAAAAGGGCGCGCGGGGCTTCTTGTGCAAGCCGTTCACGGACCGGCAGCTGAATGAAGCATTGCAGAAGCTCATCAGCGCCTGAGAATCGCCCGTGAGCACCGATACCGAAGTCAGTGTTTTCCTCGAGGCGGTGCTCAACTACTTCAGCACCACCGTGCAGCAGGCCGCCGTCTGCGGCACGCCATTTCTTGCCATCGACAAGGTCCCGGAACTGTCCGACTACACCGGCACGATCACGATCAGCGGCAAGTACTCGGGCCTGGTCGCCTTCACGGCACCCAAGAGCATGCTCTGCGTGATGCTGATGCGCATGCAGGAAACGGACATGTGCCAGGAGAACCTGTGCGATCTCGTCGGGGAAATCGCCAATACCTTCTCGGGCAACGCGCGCCGCGACTTCGGCCATCAGTTCAATATTTCCGTCCCCACCGTCACGATCGGTCGCAAGAACAGGCTCGCGCTGCCGGCAGGGGCGCGCCCGATCGTGATACCGATCGGCTGGCGCAACTACTCCAGCAGCCTGGTCGTGCACCTGCAGTAGCCTCTTCACGCGGATGTTTAGTGAGCGGCGGCCAGGTGTGGCCACTCTGCGATTTTAACGCGCCCGACAAACGCGGCCGCCCCGTGACCGTCGGGGTGGAAAACAAGCGCCTCACCGTCGCCCAGTCCCGTGGCGTCATCTGCAAAGGCTTCGGTTATGTTGGGAAAATGCGTGACGATGATCGTATTCGTGCCGGCGGGAGGCTTCAGCGCGACTTTTCTCCTTAACCACGTTGCTCGCATCCCGGTGGAGTCGACTTGCATGCTTTGGCCGGAATCCCCGAGTTGCGGGTCAGCCGTCGGCTGCCCTAGCTGGGCCAGACGTATCGTTTCCAATGCGCGATAGGTGGGACTCGACAGCACCTGGCCGATCGGAATATGCAGCTGACGCAGTGCCTCGCCCATGGCGCGCGCCGAGGAGCGGCCCTGATCATCGAGCTGTCGTTCATGTTGGACATTGTCGGACTCAGCTTGACCAGGATTGGGCGCCATACGTGGCGAGCTCGCATGGCGCATGAGGATTACATAGCCGCCGCGGTGCAGCGCTGCGACGAGATCCCTGCCGGAAAGAGACTGGCCATGGGCGGTGCCCAGAACAGCCATCAGGGGTAACAGGAGGAGCCGCAAACCGCGTCGAATTGCGACAGAGCACGAGATCTCGTTACCCATGGACAAGCCCTCCGCAGTTTGACAACAAGGCGCAGTGGCCGATTGTACATGCGCCTTATTGTCGCGTCGGATCCTGGGATGGTCTCGTTGCCATGGACCATGCGACTGAATGCGGCGCCGAATCAGTGTCTTTCTTTCCCCAGGTCCAATACAAGCCAAGGTAGGCATAAGTCTCCGACTGACCTACTGCGGTATGACCGACGGAGAACAGGAGTTGGAAGTCCGGCTTGCGGAAATAATAGTAGCCGCCGACATCAACCATGGTGGCCGAACGTGTCTGGGGCGTGGCCAGACCCTCCGGCCCGTGATACCAAACCTCCCCGCCAAGGGTCCATTTATCACCGAGGTCCCGCTGCAGCAGCCAACCCGCATAGCGGAAGTTGCGGTACCCGACTTGGTCGACGACCTGGTAACCGCCACCCCCGTAAGTAGTCCACGGCCCAAAGTCCTTCTGTATCCAGAGCGGCAGCTTGTACCAGGTCTTGCCCACCCCGAGGCCGCGCGCAAAGCTGCCAGTGGGCAGCTCGATCATCGGAAACACGCCCACCTCCGGGACCGTGTCGCTCTGCGGGATGAAGCGGTACTTCACACCTAGCTCAGTGTCCAGCAGACCATAGGCGCTCGGGCCGGCACCGGCCGGCAGGAACTGTGGATTGTTCGAAGGATCGATACCGCCAAAGCTCAGGACGGCGTGCAGTTGCGTATTCGGAAGCGCCCCCCAGTTGAACTCGAAGGCGGGTCCGGTCGGATCCGTCTCCAGTGGCGTGCCGTCGCTGGCCGCGAACACATAGAATTCGTAGTGCCCCAGATCCACAGGCTCGGGGTCGTCGGTTTGAAACGGGGGGCCCGCCAGTGCGAAACCGGGTGCGGCTACCAAAGCCGTAGCACCGGCCGCGGCGCCGAGCACGCGCAGGACACAAATATAGAACGCCTGTCCTCGAAGCATGAGATTACTTGCCCTGCAGCAGATCCATGAAGGGTGGAAAGGTTAGCAGGAGACCCACGATGACGAGCGCCAGCGCCAGCAGGTTGATGCGCCGCAGGTCAAGGTTGCGCCCGCTCCAGACGCGCGCGAGTACGAACCACACCACCAGCCACACGATAATGGCGAGCACCGTGACTCCCGAGAGCGGGCCGGTGGGGTTCCATACGTTCAAAACGTGCGCAATCGCTGGGGAGGCATCGCCGGCAAGCGCACAGACGCCGAGGACTAAACTGCCGATCGCCACGGCCAGCACCGCGGCGGCCGCGGCGCCATTCGCCGGCGCAGCCTCGCTGAGTTCACTTGTCATGGCTATCTCCATGCATCAGCACGATGCGCGTACCACCGCGAACGGGGGCGTACTTGTTGAGCATCGCGCCGAAGAATCCGGCGACACCTGCAGATAGGAAGGCCAGTGCGACCAGCCCGACGAGCGCGCGACGCACCGAAGGCAGGCTGTGCAGGTGGGCGCCGTAGCGCGCCACGAGGTACGCAGCGGCGGTGAGGCTGATGGGAGCAAACCAGGCGATGTGCTCCTTCCATTCCATGCCGATGTCATGCCATTGCGCGGTGGCAGGGCTGGACATGAGCAGGCGCTGCGGAAAGCCGCTCAGATCCGTCAGGCCCGCGGGCGGGTGCGCGCGATACCAGGGATACACCGCGTAGGCGCCGAGCAGCACGGTCACCCACGCCAGCAGTGCCATCAGCGCGACATACAGCGACAGCCGCCGCTGCTGCGCGGGCGTGATGTTCCAGCGTCCCACGGGAGTCGAGACCGCATACAGTCCCATGGCGGCGCCGGTGAACGCCAGCAGCAACAAGGCTCCGAAGAACATTCCGTGCACGACGGTGACTGCATCGCGGAGCGTGATTTCCATGGCGGCTGTCCATTTAACCAGCGGATGCAGATTCGATGTTGTCGGCATGCAATTTCGATGCGATCGCCGACAAGCATACTTTACCTTGCAAAGTTAACGGCTGTCCAACGTCGGTGCCGACTAAGCGCTCCTGCCTCGACACATTTCTGTCATGCGCGAATCACGTGACTGTCATCTCACGTGGCTGCAATAGCACTCCGATTTTTAATCATCGAAATAAAGGGAAACCGGGATGAAAAAGATGTTCACAGCGCTGGCGTCATCGGCAATGCAGCGCACCATTAAGAAGATGACGGTCGCATCGGTCGTGGCGCTGATCGCCGCCGGCACCGCCGGGGCTGCCCAGGGTCCGGTGCCGAATGACATACCCAGGCTCGACCACGTGTTCGTGATCATGATGGAGAATCACGCCTACGGGCAGATCGCTGGCAATCCACAGGCGCCGTTCACGAACGCCCTCATGGCTAAGGCCAATCTCGCCACCAGCTACTTCGCTATCGCCCACCCCAGCAGTACCAACTACCTCGAGGTTGTCGGCGGCTCAAACTTCAACAAGCTCTCTGACCAGTATCCGGACTGGCATGACGCGAACTGCATATCGAGCATCGTGCCCGGGCAGCCGACCAACACTGACGTGCCGAATTCGGGCACGCTCTGCCCGATCGCCGGCAAGAACGGCACCGATGCTGCAATCCCGCTGCTTGACGTGACCATGAACGAGACCTCCAGCCCGCCGCTGACTAACATCAACGGCAGGCTCGCGATCCCCGCGGACAAAAATATCGACGGCATCTCGATCGCGGATCAGCTGGTCGCGGCGCATAAGTCCTGGAAGTCCTACCAGGAGGGTCTGCCCAGCACCGGCGCCGACGGCGTCAACGTGAGCGACGGGTACTACACGCTCGGCGGCCTCAACTCCGAGGGTGTCAACGTGACGTCGGACTTCGCGGCGCTCTCGACCACCGGTAACCCGGTGAGCTCGGCCAATGTGGTTTACCTGTACGCGGTGAAGCACAATCCGTTCGCCTACTTCGCCTCCGTGCAGGAAGGCTCCAACCGCGATCTGAGCCTCCATCGGGTAGTATCGTTCGACGGGCAGCAAGGCCTGTATGCGGACCTCAAATCGGGTCGGGTGCCGGACCTCGCCTTCGTAGCGCCGAATCAGTGCGACGACCAGCATGGTCGTGGCAACGGTACGGCGTTCTGCAACTTCGACGCCGATGACAACGGCACGCAACAGGGCCTCAATCCTTCGCTGATCCTGCAAGGAGACCTGGCGCTGCAGCGGATTGTGACGGCAATCAAGGCCTCGCCGGTCTGGTCGGATAGCCGTAGCGCGATCGTCATCGTGTGGGACGAGAACGACTACAGCACGCGCACCAGCAATCAAGTGGTGTTCATCGTCGATACCAACTACGGCCCGCACGGGCTGACCAGCGGCAAGTTCTACGACCACTATTCGCTCACCAAGACGCTGGATGGGGCCTTCGGGCTGCAGTGCCTCAATCACGCCTGCGACGCGGGGGTACAGGCAATCTCGGATTTGTTCCAGGAATAGTCATTCGCCGCATCGACCCTACCGCGGGCATGGGGCTGGGGTTCACCGCCTTGCTGCTGTTGGCGCTCTCGGGCACGGCGGCGGGCGAGCCTCGCCCCTTCGACCCGAGGAGCACCGCCGCATCCCCCTGCGGTGTTGGTGTGCCGCCGCCGGGGAATGCGAGCCCCGAGATCCACCCCGGCCGCGAGGGACTGACACTCACCGTGCGCCAGGACGGCAGTCGTCTCTGCTATGTCGCGAACGGCAGCGCCGATGCACCCGTGATCCGCGTGCGGCGGGGCGCGGAGCTGACGGTCACACTCAGGAACGAGATCACTGACCCAGCTGCGATCGATGACGTGAGCGGCCCGGCAAAGCTCACGAGCGCCAATCAGTCCGTGCCCGAGACGCCGGGCTATTACCCGGTGATCCCCGGAATGCGCCACCCCGCCACCGGCGCCACCAACCTTCATGTGCACGGCTTTGCTGTGCCGCCGGTGAAGCCCCAGGACGATGTGCTCACGGTGTGCACCGATCCGGCGTCCGCGCCCGCCGGTTGCGGGCAACGACAGTTCACCTATCACTATCGCATCCCAGCCGACATGCCCGAAGGACTCTACTGGTACCACCCGCACGTGCACGGCGAGGTGCAGGCTCAGATGCTGATGGGCCTTTCCGGCGCGATCGTCGTCGAGGGGCCCGAGGCGGATGCGCGCCGTGCGCAGGGGATCCCCGAGCGCGTGCTGATCGTGCGTCAGACGCAGGATCTCGACGCCGGCAAGACTCAGTCAGCCGCCATGACCGCAGCGCCGCCCGAGCGCGAGGGAGCGGCGCCGCACCCCGGAACGCGGCGGCCGGCGACCGCGATCGACACCACGCACGAGCTGCTCTGCGCCACAACATCGGGCATCGATGCGATCAGTCTCAACGGCACCCCGGTGCAGGTGGGCGATGCTCCCGATGCGGTGCTCGCGCATTTCGCGATCCCCGCGGACAGAGTGGAATTGTGGCGAATCCTCAACGCCGCCACCGACGCGTTCCTTGATCTTGCGATCGTCGATGCAGACGGCGGGCTGCTACCGATGACGGTCGTGGCGCGCGACGGCAGTCCGGTCACCGACGATGCGGGCGCGCCCCTTCCCGCGCGTGCGACCCTCGAATCACAGTTCGTGCCCCCGTCGGGCCGGATCGAGGTCCTGGTGCGGCCGCCGCCCGCCGGCCGCCGGGCGTATCTTGTGACTCACGCGGTGGATACCGGCTGCGCCGGTGATCGGGTCCCGGAGCGGCGCCTCGCGTTAATCGAGGCGTCGGCGCCCGTGCCCGTGGCTGCGACCGCCGCGCCAGTTCCCGCCGCCGCGCACGCAAGCCACGCGAGCCTCTACAACGGGCTCTTGGCGCGCCGAACCGAACGGTCGCGGGTCATTGCGTTCGCGGAATACCCGCGTCCTGGGCAGGACGATCAGACCGATTTCTACATTGTCGAGAGGAAGCCCGGGGCGGTCCTGAAGCCCTACCACATGGGCACGGCGCCGGCGATCACGGCGCAGGCAGGCACGACCGAGGAGTGGACCATCGAGAACTGGACCAACGAGCTGCACGCATTTCACATTCACCAGGTCCACTTCCGCGTGCTCGAGATAGACGGCCGCCGTCTGCAGGAACCGCCGCTGCTCGACGTGGTCAGCGTGCCCTACGCGACCGCGACCGGTTATCACAGCCCTGAGGGCCCGGTTCGTCCGGGACGGGTGCGCATCAAGGTGAGCTTCCCCGCGACGCTCGCCGGCGATATCCCCTTTCACTGCCACCTGGCAGACCACGAGGACAACGGCATGATGGCGGTGCTACGTGTCCTGCCTGTGCAACCCCCGAATCGCTAATGGGATCCTGGACTGTGCTGGACCCCTCGGTCTCTGCGGATCGCTTCGCTATCGACGCCGGGGTTCGCGTTCTGCTCGTACAGTGGCTCGCCTGGTGATGCCTCAGGAGGTGTAACGGCGGGAGGCGGATTCATCGCGGTGGCGGCGGGCGCGGTTGCGCTAGGCGGCGTCGCGCTCATGGCCACAGATGCCGGATCAGGGGGAGAGGGGACCACCGGCCTCGTCGGCACGACGCTATTCTTATTAGGCGAAGGTGCAGCGCTTGTGGGAGACACTGCGGCGGAGTGCCACAAACCCTCGTGCCAGGAAGA
>Ga0302311_10007594_pt1 | contig 11026 bp, 7 predicted proteins | sample III_Palsa_N1_3_FD_200449 | JGI IMG/M metagenome (GOLD analysis project Ga0302311, IMG submission 200449) | Peat permafrost microbial communities from Stordalen Mire near Abisko, Sweden - III_Palsa_N1_3 | ecosystem: Environmental > Terrestrial > Soil > Palsa > Peat permafrost | place: Sweden...
TGCTGCCCTACTGGGGCGCCCAGGTGTGCGGCGCCTTCGTCGGCGCCGCCTTGGTCTATGGCGTGTACCAAGCGGCGATCAACGCCTTCAACCTCGCGGCGCACACGCCGAAGAGCGGCGGACAGGCCCTCGCGACCTACTCGATCTTCGCCACGTTCCCAGCCTCGTACTTCCACGGCGGATACGGGGGGCCGCTGCTCGACCAGGTAGTCGGCACCGCGTTCCTGGTGATGCTCGTGGTCGCGGTCATCGACGTGCGGAACACGGCCGTCGGGAACAACATGGCCCCGCTGATCATCGGCTTTGTCGTCGCGGCGATCGGCATGTCCTACGGCCCGAACGCGGGCTACGCCATCAACCCGGCCCGTGACTTCGGCCCCCGGCTGTTCGCCTTCGTCGCGGGCTGGGGGAAGGTGGCCTTGCCTGGCACATATCACGCAATAGGAGGCCCGAACTTTACCGGGTACTTCTGGGTACCGATAGTCGGGCCCCTCATCGGGGGCATAATCGGCGTGCTCATCTACGACTTCTTCATCGGCGACATCCTGCACGGACGGCTCAAGATGGTCGAGGACGTCAAGGGCCCGATCCCGGAAACCGAGCCGGTCGGCGCGATGGCGGATTCTTCCGCCGCCGAGGTTCCGGAAGCCCGGATCCCGAGGTCGTCGGAGACCAACGTGACGGCAGATCCCAACGCGCAGACACAGATACCCAGAGATCCGCGGGCCGGCGCATAAGCGAGGAGGACAGCTATGCCTGATTTCGTAGGTGCCGTCGACCAGGGCACCACAAGCACACGGTTTATGATCTTCGATCACTCGGGTAACGAGGTCGGCAAGCATCAGCTCGAGCACGAGCAGATCCTGCCGCAGGCCGGCTGGGTCGAGCACAATCCGGTCGAGATCTGGGAGCGGACCGTCGCGGTCATCCAGACCGCGCTGCACGCCGCCAACCTGACCGGTAAGGACCTGGCCGCGCTCGGCATCACCAACCAGCGCGAGACCACCGTCGTATGGAACCGCAAGACCGGGCGTCCTTACTACAACGCGATCGTGTGGCAGGACACCAGGACCGACCGGATCGCCAGCGCGCTCGACCGCGACGACCGCGGCAAGGTCATCCGCCGCAAGGCCGGCCTCCCGCCGGCGACCTACTTCTCCGGCGGCAAGATCCAGTGGATCCTCGAGAACGTCGACGGGGTCCGGGCCGCGGCCGAGGCGGGCGACGCCGCCTTCGGCAACACCGACTCGTGGGTGATCTGGAACCTGACCGGCGGCATCCACGGCGGCCAGCACGTCACCGACCCGACCAACGCCAGCAGGACCATGCTGATGGACCTGGAGACGCTGGACTGGGACGACGAGCTGCTCGGCTTCTTCAACATCCCGAAGGCGATGCTGCCGAAGATCATGCCGTCCTCCGCTCCGGGCGGCTACGGCGAGGTCAACGGCCTGGCGGCGGTCAGCGGGGTGCCGCTCACCGGCGACCTCGGCGACCAGCAGGCGGCCACGGTCGGCCAGGTCTGCTTCTCGCCCGGCCAGGCCAAGAACACCTACGGCACCGGCAACTTCATGCTCCTGAACACCGGCGAAGAGCTCGTCCGGAGCAAGAACGGGCTGCTCACGACCGTCTGCTACCAGTTCGGGACGAACAAGCCGATCTACGCCCTCGAAGGCTCGATCGCGGTGACCGGCTCGGCCGTGCAGTGGCTGCGCGACCAGCTCGGCATCATCTCCGGCGCCTCCGAGATCGAGACCCTCGCCCGCCAGGTCAACGACAACGGCGGGGTCTACTTCGTGCCCGCGTTCTCCGGCCTGTTCGCGCCGTACTGGCGCAGTGACGCCCGCGGCGCGATCGTCGGCCTGTCCCGCTTCAACACCAACGCCCACCTGGCCCGCGCCACCCTGGAAGCGATCTGCTACCAGAGCCGCGACGTCGCCGAGGCGATGGAGCAGGACTCCGGCGTCCACCTGGAGGTGCTGAAGGTCGACGGCGGCGTCACCGCCAACGACCTCGCCATGCAGCTGCAGGCGGACGTGCTCGGCGTTCCGGTCAGCCGCCCGGTGGTGGCCGAGACCACCGCGCTCGGCGCCGCCTACGCGGCCGGCCTGGCCACCGGGTTCTGGTCGACCACCGAGGAACTGCGGGCGAACTGGAACGAGTCCAAGCGCTGGTCGCCCACGTGGACCGACCAGCAGCGAGCGGACGGCTACGCAGGGTGGAAGAAGGCGGTCCAACGGACGCTTGACTGGGTAGATGTCAGCTAATCAACCGGAGGTGTCGTGGTAGCTGCACTGTCCCCGGCGGCGCGCGCGGACGCGATCGCCAAGATGGCCGAACGCGAGCTGGATGTGCTGGTCGTGGGAGGCGGCGTCGTCGGGGCGGGCAGTGCGCTCGACGCGGTGACGCGCGGCCTTTCCACGGCGATCATCGAGGCCCGCGACTGGGCCAGCGGTACGTCGAGCCGGTCGAGCAAGCTCATGCACGGCGGGCTGCGTTATCTCGAGATGCTCGACTTCCGGCTGGTCAACGAGGCGCTGCACGAACGCGGGCTGCTGCTGAACGTCATCGCCCCGCACCTGGTGCGGCCGGTGGAGTTCCTGTACCCGCTGCAGCACCGAATCTGGGAGCGGCCCTACGTCGGCGCCGGGGTGCTGATCTACGACGGCATGGCCCTGGCCTCCGGCACCGCCAAGGGGCTCAAGCACCACCGTCACCTGACCCGCAAGGGCGCGCTGCGCGAGGCCCCGTGCCTGCGGGCCGACTCGCTCACCGGCGCCATCCAGTACATGGACGCGCAGGTGGACGACGCCAGGCACACGATGACGGTGGTGCGCACGGCGGCCACGTTCGGCGCGCTGGCCGCCAGCCGGGTGCGGGTGACCGACTTCCTGCGGCAGGGCGAGCGCGTCACCGGCGCCAAGGTCACCGACCTCGTGAGCGGCAAGTCCTTCGAGGTGAAGGCCAACCAGGTCATCAACGCCACCGGGGTGTGGACCGACGACACCCAGGCGCTGGCCGACACCCGCGGCCAGTTCCACGTGCGCGCGTCCAAGGGGATCCACCTGGTGGTGCCCCGCGACCGGCTGCAGTCGAACACGGGCATCATCCTGCGCACTGAGAAGAGCGTGCTGTTCATCATCCCGTGGGGCAGGCACTGGATCATCGGCACCACCGACACCGACTGGTCGCTGTCGAAGGAGCACCCGGCCGCCAGTTCCCGCGACATCGACTACCTGCTCGAGCACGTCAACTCGGTGCTCAACTCGCCGCTGACCCGCGAGGACGTCGAGGGCGTCTACGCGGGCCTGCGGCCGCTGCTGACGGGCGAGTCGGAGTCCACCTCCAAGCTCTCCCGCGAGCACGTGGTCGGTCATCCGGTGCCCGGCCTGGTGGTGGTGGCCGGCGGCAAGTACACCACCTACCGGGTGATGGCGAAGGACGCGGTCGACGAGGCGGCGCGGGCGATGGACGCCAAGGTGCCCGACTCGGTCACGGCCGACCTGCCGCTGGTCGGGGCCGAGGGCTACCACGCGCTGTGGAACCAGCGCCAGTCGCTCGCGGACGGCGCGGGCATTCACGTGGCCCGGGTGGAGCACCTGCTCAACCGGTACGGTTCGCTGATCCACGAGCTGCTCGACCTGATCCGCGCGGACCGGTCGCTGGCCGAGCCACTGCCCGGCGCCGACGACTACCTGGCGGTCGAGGCCCGCTACGCGGTCACTCACGAGGACGCCCGCCACGTCGACGACGTGCTCGCCCGGCGCACCCGGACCTCGATCGAGTCCTGGGACCGCGGCGTGGCCGCCGCCCCGAAGGTGGCCGACCTGATGGCCGACGTCCTCGGCTGGGACGAGGCGGAGAAGAAGCGCGAGGTCGACGCCTACGTCGGCCGCGTCGCGGCCGAACGCAAGTCGCAGACCGAGCCCGACGACGACACCGCCGAGGCGGCCCGCCTCGACACCCTGGACATCGCCGTCCCCAGCCAGGCCGGCGAACCCAGCCAGCGGACCAAGGCCGGCTAGCCCGGAGATAACGTCCCTCGGACGGAAGCCATAATTTCGGCTGGGCTATGTCCATAATGGGCCGTATGTCAGGGGCTTGTTCAACGGCTCGGTCGAGGCCGCGGTGGTGGACCTGCTCAACCGGGTGCTGCTCGTGCTGATCTTGGTTGAGATCATGCACACCGTGGTGCTGTCGCTGCGCGCCCACCACCTGGTCACCCAGCCGCTGCTCGCCGTCGGCCTGGTCGCCGTGATCAGGCGGGTCCTTTTCGTCCTGTCCAGCGAGGCGACCGCGTCAACGGCGGAACTGGCCTTGCTCATCGCCATGATCGCGGTGTTCGTCGCCGCCCTGATCATGGTTTCCCGCTACGACCGCTCCGACATTTGAAACCTGTTACCTGAAGTCGGGCTGGCGGGATTCGAACCCGCGGCCTCGTGCACCCAAAGCACGCGCGCTAGCCAAGCTGCGCTACAGCCCGTTCTGCGCTGAGTCTAGCCGGTCAGCCCGCCGCTTCGCCCTGCCATGAGCGACGGAGCCGGCCGGCCGGTAACGCGAACGTTTCCGAAGAGATATGGAACAAGGCGCATGGCCAGGTTTCGTTGAACGGCACGCACCGACGCGGGGCGCGTGCGGGGCCGCGCCCGGGGGGCACGGAGATCACGACCGTACCCCTCGGGGATCGCGCTGGTCTCAGGCCCTGGTGATGAGGCCGAGCTGGCTGAGCGCGGTAACGCCGTCGTCCAGGCCGATCTCCTGGGTGATGAGGCCGTTCTCGACCTTGAGCACGGTGGTGCCGGTGAATCGCATCGTCTTGCCGGTGCCGGCCGGCAGCGGCCCGTACGGCATGTCGTCGAACGCGTCGCCGGTCTGGGTGCCGCCGCCTTCCCACTGGCCGACCACGTAGTCGCCCTCCGCGATCAGGTCGGCGGTGCCCCAGAAGTTCAGGTCAGGGAACGCGGCGCGGAACTTCTCCGCGAACGCGCGGACCGCGTCCCGACCGCGCAGCGGCTCGTGCAGCGAGTACTCGAACCGGATGTCCGGGGCGGCCAGCTCGTCGATGACAGCCGGGTTGAACTCCTTGCCCCAGAACTCCGTGAACCATCGGCCCACGATCGCCTTGTTCTCCTCAGTCGCCATGATCGTCTCCTCGTCGCTGCAGTGCGGATAGCGCCCCTCCTGGGCACACCCCGCAGACGACGGCCATCACCGTTCCGTGAGGTCCCGGCCCGAGTTTTTCGCCCGGTTCCCGTCTCCCGGATGCCGGACGTGCCTCACCGCGAGCGCCGTGTGCACGTCACCCGGCGCCAGTTCGCCGGGCCGCGACCGATGATTTCGCGCCGTCGGGGGAGTCTTACCGGGATGGTGATGAGTGCCTTCGATGAGGCGACCCTGCTCGAGAACGCCCGGCTGGGCGATGAGCACGCGTTCGCGAAGCTGACCGGGACGTACCAGGGCGAGCTGCGCTCCTACTGCTACCGGATGCTCGGCTCGGTCCAGGATGCCGAGGACGCGGTGCAGAACGCGCTGCTGCGAGCCTGGCGCGGACTGGATAAGTTCGAGGGCCGCAGCAGCATCCGCTCCTGGCTCTACAGCATCGCCACCAACACCACGCTCGACATCACCAGGCACCGGTCCCGCCGGGAGCTGCCGGCCGATTTCGGCCCGGCGGCACCGATCGGAGCGCCGGTCGAAGAGGCCGTCAACGACCCGATCTGGCTCGAGCCATTCCCTGACCAGTGGCTGACCGGCAGCCCGACGTCCCCCGAGTCCCGGTACGAGCAGCGGGAGAGCGTCGAGATCGCGTTCATGATCCTGCTCCAGGAACTGCCGCCGCTGCAGCGCGCGGTGCTCATTCTCCGGGACGTGCTCGGCTTCACCGCGGCCGAGACGTCCGTTCAGCTCGAGACCACGGTCGCCTCGGTGACCAGCGCCCTGCAGCGAGCCCGCTCGACCGCGACCGCCGCGCTGCCGAAGCGCAGCCAGCAGGAGACGCTGCGCGCGCTCGGCGACCGGACGATCGCCGACCTCGCCCACCGGTACGCGACCGCCCTCGAGACGGGCGACGTCGACACCCTGCTCGGCCTGCTGACCCAGGACGCCACCTGGTGCATGCCGCCGTTGATCGACTGGTTCCAGGGCCACCAGGCGCTGCGCGCCTGGCTGGTCCGCGACCCCCTCACCATGGGCTGGCGTCACCAGGTAGTGCAGGCCAACGGCCAGCTGGCGGTGGCCGGCTACCTCCTCGACTCCGACTCCGGCCGCTACCTGGGCCACGTCATCGACGTCCTAACCCTGGACGGCGACAAGATCGCCGCGGTCACCGCCTTCCTGCCCGGCGACGCGGCCGCAGCCGCCACCTTCGCCGCCTTCGGCCTCCCACCCGAGTTCCCGCAATCGGATTAAGGCCGCGCCCCATTAGCTCGTGATGCCCGAGTTGCCTATGTCGCGCAATACCCCATAAGCACCCTACCTCGCCGCCGTGATCACGAAGGATTTAATCCTGGCGAAGGAAAATACGCTTATAAGTGCCAAAACCCTTCGTGATCACGCCCCGCCCGCGCCGCCGTGGCCAGACCCACCCGCCCCGTCGGCAACGCCCTCGTCCGCAGGCAACCCATCCGCCCCGCGCGGATAACAGCAAGAAACGGCTCGCCCCCAGGTGGTTCGCGATGATGATGGACCGTTGTGTACACGCGAATGTACACAACGGTCCATCATCGTGACCCGGCCCCGTTCTGCCCCGCACCAGTGAGCCCGAATGCGCATTTGGGCTCGCTCTTGCCGGCCCAAATGCGCACTCGGCCCGCTAGGTGCGCCCGCTGGGCGCGCCCGTCAGGAGCGGCCGCTAAGGGAGCGTCCACTTTTGGTTGGTCCCGCCGTTGCAGGAGTAGAGGATGAGCTGCGTCCCCTCGGTGGTGTTGGAGGCGGGGTCGTCGAGGCACATGCCGGAGGTCGGGTTGACCAGCTCGCCGCTCTCCGCCTCCCACTGCTGGTTGGCGCCGCCGTTGCACGCCCACCACTCGATCAGCGTCCCGTCGGTGTACTTGGCGCCGGTGATGTCCAGGCAGCCGCCGTCGATGGTGAGGGTGCCGTTGCTGTTGACGGTCCAGTTCTGCGCGGCGGTGTTGCCGTCGCAGGCCCACATCTGCACCTTGTTGCCGTCGGTGCCGCTGGCGTTGTTGTTGTCGACGCAGTCGGCGCTGTCGTCGCCGGCCACGATCGTCCCGGTCGCGCCGCTGCTGCTCGATCCGCCGTAGCCGGCCGCGACGATGTTGGCCTGGACGGCGGCCTCGGTCGCGGCGGTCGGGTAGCCGGTGGTCATGACGCCCTCGTAGAAGGTGCCGGACGAGCCGTCGCTGTTGTCACCGCCGATGCCGAGGATGATCGCGCCCTGCTTCTTCATCGGGTTGTAGCCGGAGGGGCGAACGCCGCTGTAGTCCGTGGCGAGGGTGCCGGACTGGGCGTTGCCGCCGAGGATGGCCCACTGGTTCGCGCCGCCTTCGACCATCGCGGTGGTGTACCGGTAGCTGGTGGTCGGGTCGTTGGCGTTGTAGCCGGCCGCGGAGCCGGAGTACAGGCCGTTCTCCATGTCGGCCATGATCCAGGGGCCGTTGCCGGTGCCGTAGCCCCAGACCTTGATGTTGCCGAAGTAAATGGCCTCCATCGTGCCGTCGCCGTCGTCGTCGTTGTTGGTCTCGGCGTTGCCGTAGTCGAAGCAGCAACCGCCGTCGTAGTGCGTGCCGTCGAGGACGTCGTACTCGCCCTCGGAGGCGTTGCCGGTGGCGATGTTCTTGGTGCTGTCGTCGCGGTAGCCGTCGCCTGCGGCGATGTACACGCCGTAGACCGGCTGCCCCTCGACCGTGGTGGGGGCGGCGGTGGCGTTGGCGAGGCCGTCGGGCCCGCCGGCGGCGCCGCCGGCGGGCGCGTCGGTGAGGTTGTTGCCGTTACCTGACTGGTCGTAGATTTCGGTGATGACGCAGGTCGTGCCGGAGCAGAAGGAGTTCTGGGTGGCCGCGTTGGCGGCCCCGCCGGCGCTCAGCGGGTAGATATTGGTGGTGGTGCTGTCGGAGGCGCGGCGCACCTGGTAGAGCGGCCCGTCGTAGGCGGCGTACAGCGCCCGGGTGGTGCTGTGCGCGGCCACGCAGGGCGTGTCGGCGGCGGCGTAGATGTCGCACGGCTCCTGCGTGGCCGCGCTGGCCGACCCGACGCCCACGCCCACCGTGACGCCCGCGGCGACCATGGCGCCCGAGGCGAGCCCGACGGCCGCGGCGGCCACCAGCAGCCTGCGCCGTACCTGACGGAATCCTGTCCGGAATTGCAATTGCCTATCCTCTCTGATGGTAATTTCCAGATCGCCAAGAAGACCAGTTCGCGGATATCGAACCATGCGAACTGATTCATGTGACCGGTAACATTTGACGCTTCGAATAAGATTTGAGAATGGACCTCCGGATGGGTTAGGCTGGCGCCGTGATAATGCGCTCGATTGGCCTTAATATGACTCGCCAAAGAAGTTACGTCAAGGTTTCCATAAGAATTCGTGTTACCGATCACAACGCGGCCTAGCGAAGGCGCCCGCCCCGTCCGGGCAGGCTTTAGCGAAACCTACTCCGGCGGCGTCTGCCCGCCGACCTCGGCCGAAGCGCCCGAGGCGGCCGCCAGCGGCACGCCCTGCGCCCCGAAGACCGGCAGCCCCCGCCTGGCCCGGCCGCGGCTGCGGGCCCGGACGCGGTCGGCCACGATCGCGATGCCGAGCACCAGCCCGAGCGCGACCTGCTGGTAGAACGGCGAGACGTTGAGCACGATCAGCGCGTTGTTGATCAGCATCAGCAGCAGGGCGCCCGCGGCCGCGCCGACGATGCGTCCTTCGCCGCCGTAGAGCGACACGCCGCCAATGACCGAGGCCGCGATCGCGTCGAGTTCCCAGCCGCTGCCGACGCTCGGGTCGCCGACGCCGATCCGCCCGATCACGAGCACGCCGACCAGGCCGGCGCACGCGCCGCTGACGATGTAGGTCAGCATCAGACGACGGTTGATGGGGATGCCCGCGAGCCGGGCCGCCTCTCGGTTGCCGCCGACCGCGTAGATCTGGCGGCCGATGTAGGTCCGCTCCATCAGCACCCAGGCCAGGAACGCGACCACGACGAAGATGACGACCGGGATCGGCACCTGGAAGGCGTCGTAGAGCGTCAGCTTGTCGTAGAACGTCGATACGCCGCTGATCGGCTGGCCCTGGGTCAGCGCGAGCGCCCCGCCCGCGGCCGCCGTCAAAGTAACGAGCGTGATCGCGAACGGCGGGACGTCCAGCCGGGTGATGAACCAGCCGTGCAGGAACCCGACGACGATGCCGATCCCAAGCGAGGCCAGGATGGAGAACAGGACCGGCCAGTGCCAGTTGACGTTCACGTAGGCCGAGCACATCGAGCAGAAGGCCACCATCGACCCCGGCGACAGGTCGATGCCGCTGGTCATGATGACCATGCTGACGCCGACCGCGAGGATCCCGTAGTCAGCCAGGTCGAGGCCGATGACCTGCAGGTTGGCGATGTCGGCGAAGTCGTGGTGGACCAGCGTGACGACGATGAACACCAGCACGCAGGCGGCGACCACCCCGAATTCGGGAATGTCGGTGATTTTCCGCGCCCAGCTCACCGCTCCGCCGCCGCCCACCCCAAGACCGGCCGCCGCCTCGTTACCTTCGTTGCTTGACGTCTCCGCTTGTTCCGTCTTCACGGGCTTTCCTTCACTCCGGCTGCGGTGAGCAGCACGCGCTCTTTCGAGAATTCGTCTCGGGCCAGAACCCGGCCTATTCGGCCCGTTCTGAGCACCACGATCTGATCGGACAGGTGGAATAGCTCCTCGAGCTCGGAGGACGCGACAATCACGGCCATGCCGCGAGCCCGCGCCTGGTCGATAAGCTCGTAAATCTCGGCCTTGGCGCCGACGTCGACGCCCCGGGTGGGCTCGTCGAGCAGCAGCAGCTTCGGTGCCGCCGCGAACCATTTGCCGAAGATGACCCGCTGCTGGTTGCCGCCTGACAGCGACCCGATCGGCTGCTCGATCGACGCCATCCGCGCCCCCGTCACCTTCACGAACTCGGCCGCCCGCGCCTTCTCCGCCCGCGGCGTGAAGAAGCCGCGCCGGGTCAGCCCCCGCAGCGTGGCGAGGGTGACGTTCCAGCGCACCGGGGCGGTCGCGATGATCGACTGCTGCTTGCGATCCTCGGGCACCAGGGCGACCCCGGCCGCGACCGCCGCGCCCGGCGAGCGCGGCGCGTACGGCCTGCCCGCGAGGGTCATCTCGCCGTCGGTGCGCGCGATGGCGCCGAAGATCGTGTGCAGGAGGCGACTCCGGCCCGCTCCCATAAGGCCGGCCACGCCCAGCACCTCGCCCTGGTTGACGCTGAGGCTGATCGGGCCAAGGCCCGGGGCGGACAGCCCGGTGGCGGTGAACACCGGCACCGGCCGCACCGGCCCGGTTCGGTCGGCGGTCACCGACGCGAGGTGCTCGACCCCCACCATCTCCCTGATCAGCCGCTCGTCGGTCGCCTCGGCGACGTCCATCTCGGCCACCAGCCGGCCGTTGCGGAGCACCACCACCTGGTCGGCCGCCTCCCGGACCTCCTCGAGGCGGTGGCCGACGAAGATCACCGCGCCGCCCCGGGCCGCGTGCTCCCGGGCGATCCTGATCACCGCGCCGGCCTCGGTCGGGCCGAGCGCGGAGGTGGGCTCGTCGAGGATCAGCAGCCGCGGGTCGCGGCCGAGCGCCTTCGCCACCTCCAGCATCTGCCGGGTCGGGATCGACAGCGAGGACACCGGCGTCCGCGGATCGACGTCGAGCCCGACCGCCGCGATCATCCGCCGGGCGGCGGCGGTGGTCGCCTTCTTGTCGTAGAAGAGGCGGCGGGCGTCCTTCGGCCGGTTGCCCAGGGTCAGGTTCTCGGTCACGCTGAGCTGGCCCACCAGGGGGAACTCCTGGGAGACCATCGCCACCCCGGCCGCCTGGCTCGCGATCGGCGAGC
>Ga0302311_10007598_pt1 | contig 11023 bp, 10 predicted proteins | sample III_Palsa_N1_3_FD_200449 | JGI IMG/M metagenome (GOLD analysis project Ga0302311, IMG submission 200449) | Peat permafrost microbial communities from Stordalen Mire near Abisko, Sweden - III_Palsa_N1_3 | ecosystem: Environmental > Terrestrial > Soil > Palsa > Peat permafrost | place: Sweden...
CGCCTCTATCGACTTGGTCAGGCGTTGTCCCGCCAGGTAGGTGCTCCACGGCACTCCGCCGGCGGGCGGCGGGCCGCCCTCCACCTTCACCGCCGTCCCCAGGAAGTGGAACTCGGTCGTCCCGGTGTCGGCCACGTTCGAGACCAGGTCCGCCACGCCGATGACGCCGTGGGCGCCCATCGTGCCGGCCTCTTCGAGCATGCGGCCGTAGGCCGTGTGGTACCCCTGGGCCCAGGCCTCCTCGACCCACGACTGCTCGATGTTCTGGCCCCAGGCCCGATGTTCGGCGGACACGTAGCCGTGCGGGCAGCGGTAGGTCTCCGAGTACGAGCCCGGCGCCAGTTGCCCGCCGACGTAGGGGGACATGCCGCGCATGGTGCTCGAGCCCGGCCCGTACCAGCCCCACTGCATGACGCAGAAGCCCTGCACCAGGGCCACGGGCTGCAGCCCGAGATCGAGGCAGGCCGCGAAGTCGGGCACGCTCAGTCCCGAGGAGAAGCTCGAGGACTCCAACCGGCGGAGCGCCGCCTCCGGCAGGTCGCCGGCCGGGCCGCCCGGCGGGGCGATCTCCGGGGCGTCGAAGGGGTCAGCCGAGCCCGGGCCCGAGCCCGCCGCGTCGCTCATCAGTTGTCGAGGGAAATGATGGTGGTCGGCTTGGGCAGCGTGACCTCGCCGCTGCGCTTGGTCACAGCCGTGCCGAGCGCCAGGAACTCAATGGTGTGCGAGCCCCATTGGTGCGACTTCTCCTCCAGACGCACGCCCACGATGCCGCTCGCCTGCAGCTGGGTCGCCTCGTCCTGCATACGCGTCATGGCGAGCTCCCGTGCCTCGTAGAGGGCCTGGGTGAAGTTGGGCAGCTCGACGTTCTGTCCCATGGAGCCGAGCGCCTGGGTGAACTTACGGTGCGCGATGTGGAAGACGCACGTCCCCAGGACCAGCCCCTGGGGCACGTGTCCCGTCTGCATGAGCGTCCAAAAGTCCTGCCCCGAGAGGTCCGACGTGAAGGGCTTGCCGTGGACGTTGCGGTATGAGGTGCCGTCCTCGGCCTTGACTGCGGTGCCGAACGCGATGAACTCGGCCGAGTCGTTGCCCCACTCGTAGTAATTGACGTCGAGACGGACGCCGACGACGCCGTCGGCTCCGAGTTCCTCGGCCTCTTCCTCCATCCTGTTCATGGCGAGCTCACGGGCGGTGTACATCGCCTCGGTCAGCTTGGACAGCTCCTGGCTCTGTCCCCACTTCCGGGTCTGAATGCCGATGTGGTAGATCGACGACCCCATCACGAATCCCAATGGATGGAAGCCGGCCTCCTTGACAAGGAGGAACTCGTTGACCGAGAGGTCGGAGGTAAACAGACCGTGCTCCAGCTCCTCGAGCCGGTGGGCGGCGTCCTTGGGGAGGTCGTGGGGCACGGGCGGTGGTGGTGCGGCCACCGGGGCGGACTCCGTTCCTTCTCCCCTTGCGCCCGACTGCGGCGATTCCTCGGTCACGATTGGCCTCCGATCACGATGTTCTCCAGCGCCAGGCGGGTCTGCTCGCTACTCGCCGCCTCCGATTGCAGGGTGGTGAGCAGCCGGGTGAGCCAGGCGCCAATGTCGACCCTTTCGCTGCGGATCCGGATGCCGCCCGACGAGTGCCCGATGGTGCAGCGCACCGTGCCCCCGTCGACGACCGCCTCGAGGGTGTCGTCACCGAGGCTGATGCGCACCGACTTGATCTCGTCGGACTTGCGGAACCGTCCCGCCCGCTCCACCGAGATCCGGTCGCCCAGCGCGTCGGAGAGCTGGGCCACGAGCAGCTTGAGCATGAGGCGGAGATCGGTACTGTTCGACGCCAGCTGCGAGACCGCCATGCTGAGGTCGAAGGACGCACCGTCGGCACCGTCGGCACCGTCGGCACCGTCGGCACCGGCGCCACCGTCCACCCCGGCGCCAGACCCGATCCCCGATGTCCAAGATGGGTCCAGACCCGCGCCGGTCCCGTCCTCAGCGCCTTCGATCGATCCACCTGGTGAGCCGGCAGGCTCCATTGACATCGGCCGCATCGTACCGCCACCTCTGGGCGGTCACGCTGCGACCCCTGGTCAGGCCGGTGGCGGCTCCAGGATCACCACCGGAATGTCCCGCCCCGCCTTCTTTTGGTAGCTGTCGTATCCCTTGTAGACGGCGACGATGTCCGGCCACAGGGCCGCTTTCTCGTCCGGCGACGCCGTCCTCGCCCGCATGGCCCGGGTCTCGCCGTGCATGGTGATCCGCACGTCGGGGTTGGCGCTCAGGTTGCGGTACCACTGCGGGTCGCGGCTGTCCCCGCCCTTGGAGGCAATCAACACCACCCGGCTCTCGTCGTGGATGGGCGACGTGAGCATGACGGTGCGTGGCTCGCCCGACTTGTTCCCGATCGTCTGCAGCTCCACGCCCGGCATGCCGAACAGGTCGTTGGGCCACCGGCCGCCGGTCACCCGCAGCGCCGCCTTGTGGGTGAGGTTCAAGAGCTTGAATCCGGCGTCGACGACGGGCTTGCGTTGTTGGGTCATTGTCATCCCTGTCTCAATCTCGATACAGATCGCCGACACGCGCAACCGAATGGGGCGCGCATGCGTCACCTTCTGTGTGTCCCTCCGCCGTGTGTCCGTCCGCCGTCGCCCCACGCTCCTGACGCAGCGATGCTTCCGACGCACCGCAGAACCTATAGGGAACCGGCGTGAGAGGTTCTCGGCGCGCCCGGCGCGCCAGGCACGGCCACTGTGAAGGTCGCGTGAACGCCCGTTCCTGCCTGCCCGGGCGGCATCCCGCTCTATACGATGGACGCGGCGCACCCGCACGCCGCGCACCCGCGTACCCCGTGCACCCACCCTGCACGGAATCGGTTGGGAACGGCGATCACGATCCGACAGGGAGAACGGTGAACCCCTCACTCTCACCGCGGCACAGACGACACCATCTCGGCGCCGGACTTCGGGCGTCGTCCGCTGCCGTCGCCGCACTCGTCGCGCTCGCCGCGCTCGTCGCGCTCGCCGTGGTCACCGGCGCCGTGGCGTCCGTCGCCATCGCCGTGGCGCCGGCCGCGCCGCCGGCCGGTGCCGCCAACTGGACCCCGGTGCATACCGGCGACTTCCCCGACCCGAGCGTGATGGAGTGGCTGGGCGTCTACTACGGCTTCGCCACCCAGGACTTCGCTCCGACCGGACACACGATCAACATCCAGGTGTCGACCTCGAGCGACGGCGTCGATTGGAACCAGCAGAACGGCGTCGATGCGCTGCCCACCGTCGGCACGTGGGCCAAGCCCGGCGACACATGGGCTCCCAGCGTGGTGCGTGACGACACCGACAACGACTTCGTCATGTACTACACCGCGACGGAGATCCAGACCGGCGATCAGTGCATCGGTATGGCCACATCCCCCTTGCCCGAGGGCCCCTACACCGACAATTCGACGCAACCCATCGTCTGTCAGAACGGGATCGGCTACAGCAATCCGACCGTCGGCAACGGCAACTACGGCGGCAGCATCGACCCGGACATCTTCACGGATCTGTCGAGCCACAACTGGCTGATCTGGAAGAGCGACGGCAACCACCTCACCCCGCCCGCGCCCACCATCCTGTGGTCGGTGCCGCTCGGACCCAACTTCGTGCCGACGAGCACCACCCCGACGAGGCTCATGCAGGACGACGAGGCCTGGCAGAGCGGCATCGTCGAAGGACCCGACATGTTCGAGACGACGACCGGCACGGGCACCAACACGACGGACGTGTACACGCTCTTCTATTCCGGCAGCGACGAGGGCGCCTCCACTTACGCCATCGGCTGGGCCAGCTGCCCCTCCGGTCCGTCCGCCGCCTGCGCCGACGAATCGGCGTCCGGACCACTGCTGACGACGTCCGCCGGCATGTCGGGTCCCGGTGGCCCCGACGTCTACGACCTGCCGGCGGTGGGGAGCGCCAGCCCGCAGCTCGTCATGGCCTTCTCGGCCTGGCAGGGGACGACGATCGGCTACCTCGTCTGCGGCATCAGGCCCATGTACCTGGCCGACCTGAGCTTCGAGCCGAACAGCGGCGGCCCGCTGGTGCCGGCGCTGTCGCCCGCCAACCCCACGGCGACGCCCGCCGCCAGCCCGACCTGTCCGGTCGCCCCCACGCCGGCACCGGGATACTGGCAGGTCGGCTCCGACGGCGGCATCTTCAGCTTCGGCGGCGCCCAGTTCTACGGCTCGACCGGCTCCATGCGCCTCAACAAGCCGGTGGTCGGGATGGCCGCGACGCCCGATGGCAACGGCTACTGGCTGGTGGCCAGTGACGGCGGCGTGTTCGCCTACGGCGACGCGCAGTTCTACGGGTCGACGGGCAGCATCACCTTGAACAAACCGATCATCGGCATGATCCCGACCCTCGACGGCGAGGGCTACTGGCTGATCGCCAGCGACGGCGGCGTGTTCGCCTTCGGCAACGCCAAGTTCTACGGCTCCACCGCCAGCGACGGGCTGGCCTATCCGGTGACGGCGGCCGCGCCGGCATACCTGAACGGCGGCTACTGGCTCGTCGACGCCAACGGTCAGGTCTTCAACTTCGGCGACGCGGCGAACGAAGGGCAGCCGGCCTTCGCGCCCGGCGGCTACCGCATCACCGGGATGGCGGGCACGCAGAACTCGAAGGGCTACTGGCTGGCGAGCGCCAACGGCAACGTGGCCGACTTCGGCGACGCGGCGCCCTACGGGTCCATGGCCGGCACCGCGCTCAACGCACCCGTCGTCGGCATGGCGGCCAACCTGAACGGCAACGGGTACTGGCTCCAGGGCGCCGACGGCGGCATCTTCACCTTCGGCGACGCCCAGTTCTACGGCTCAATGGGCGGCCGGCACCTCAACGCGCCCATGGTCGGCATCGCCTCCACCTGACCCGCCTCCATCTGACGCCCGCGCATCTGCGACGCCGACGGTGAGCACCGCCGTGACGCTGCCTCTCAGAAACCAACTCCCCCGCTACCAGGACTGGGTGTGGTGGTGGTGGTGGGCGGTGGCGCCGGCGAGGTTGTCGGCGTCGTCATCGGCGGCGCCGTCGGCTGCGTGACCGGCGTCGGTGGTTGGGTCACCGGCGTGGGTGCCGCCGTCGGCACGGTCACACTCGAATGCGCACCTTGCGTGGTCTGCGTCGTCGGTGGCTGCGTCGTACTGGCTCCGGGCGAAGTCGTCGATGTCGCAGCGCCCGCGCCGGCGGCCGGCGTGACTGCGGCAGTCGGGATCCCGCTCTTCAGCACCGCAAACCACACCCCGCCCACGTCCTGCCCGTGCGCCTGCCCCTTCTTCTTGTCGGCGGCGAAGCGGTACAGCGGGAGCTTGTGGTAGGCCACTTGCCAGTGGCTGCCGACGTGCAGCAACGACAAGCCCTTGACGCCGCGGGGCGCCGACACGTGCGCGCCCTTTGCGGCCAGTAACGGTGGCCAGATCTTGGCGCAGGCGCCGGTGCACATCGACTTGCCCGGTGCATCCTCGGTGAAGCGGTACAAGGTCAGGCCCGATGCGGTCGTGAGCACGGTGCCGACGCCGGCCACCTTGGCCGTCGAGATCTTGACGGTCTTGCCGGTGGTGGTCGTCGCTCCGACGGAAGCGCCCGGCGCCGCCAGGACCAGCGCGAGTGCGAAGGCCGCGGCGGCCAGCCCGCCGGCGGAGAGAGCGCCGGCAACAGCCCGACCCCAGACGAGTCGGGTCCTTCGTGCCGGGGCTCTCCCCACGTCCCAACCACCTGGATCTGCGTTTTCAGTTCGTCCCGCTGCTGCCATGTCGAGTGGTCCTTCCGTGGATTCGATTGCCCGGTCATACGGGCCGATGCTCCGGCAGGATTGCGGCCTATCCTGGGCGGGCGTCGACGCCGCACGACACGCAGCGACGCACAGGGGAGGGCACGCACATGGCGGACAAGGCGCACAAACCAGCCAAGACAGCCGACACCGGCGGCTTCGAGTTGCGAGGCATCAACCATCTCGCCCTCGTGTGCCGCGACATGGAGCGGACCGTTGACTTCTACACCAACGTGCTCGGCATCCCGCTGGTCAAGACGATCGAGCTGCCGGCCGGGATGGGACAGCACTTCTTCTTCGACTGCGGAGGCGGTGACTGCCTCGCCTTCTTCTGGTTCCCCGACGCGCCCGACGGCGTGCCGGGTATCAGCGCGCCGGCGGCCCGGCCCGATCAGGGTGAGCTGACGAGCGCCATTGGCTCCATGAACCACGTCGCCTTCGACGTGGCGCCGGAGAAGATCGAGGAGTACCGCGATCGCCTCATCGCCGCCGGCGTCTCGTGCACCGAGGTGGCGAATCACGACGATTCCGAATGGGGCATCAGCGACCAGATGCACCCCGGCGTCTTCGTGCGCAGCGTCTACTTCCAGGATCCCGACGGGATCTTGCTCGAGTTCGCCTGCTGGATGCGAGCCTTCACCCCATCCGACGTCGCCCACGTCCCGGCCAAGGCGGTCAAGGTGAAGGGCGCCGAGCTGGCGGCCGAGCCCGATCTGGCGGCCCCCGTTCAGCCGGTCAAGGTCTGACCCCGCTCCGGCCCGCACGCGCCCAATCCCAACATGCCCCGCCTCCGCCAGGTCCCCAAGGACGAAGCCACCGCGCCCATCGTCACCACCATGTACGAATGGCTCTTCGAGGGCCGTGACCCCGTCACCGAGCCCGGCCGCTGGGATGGGACGACGGGCGACTGGTGGACGGTGTTCGCCAACAGTCCCGACATCCTCGACCACTGCGTCAAGGGGTTCGGGCTGTACCAGTCGCCCGACCGCATACTCGACCCCACGTTGCGCGAGCTCGGCCAGATCCGCGCCGGATACGCAGCCGCCAGCCAGTTCGTCTTCAGCCAGCACGCCAAGTCCATGCGCGAGCTCGGCATGCCCGAGGAGCAGATCACGCACATCCCCGCCTGGAGCACCGCACCCGACGGCACCTACAACGCCGCCGAGCGGGCCGTCCTCGCCTACACGGATTGTCTCGTCTACGACCTCGGCCGCGTCCCCGACGGGCTCTTCGCCGAGTTGCGCCGCCACCTCGACGACGTCGCCATCCTCGAGCTCACCTACATCACGACGCTGTATCTTCAGCACGCCGTGATGTCCAAAGCCCTTCGCACAGAGTTCGACGACCGCGACGATCCCATCGTGGAAGTGGCTGGCCCTGAGGGGGCCTCCGCCATGCATCCGGGACGGACCCGGTGACGGCGGGGCACATCGTCCAGCCGGACGACGAAGCCCGGCACACGCCTGACGGCGAGGAGCTGTGGAACGAGTCGTACTACTGCGACTTCGTGCGCGCCGACGGCTCCATGGGTGGCTGGCTCCGCCTCGGCCTCTACCCCAACCGCCAGGTGGCGTGGTGGACGACCTGGATCGTGTGGCCGGGCGGCGAGCGCCCCGGCGTCTGCTCGGTCGACTACCGGGCCCCGGTGCCGCCCGACGACGGCCTGGTCTCAGAGGCGTCTATCGGCCCCGACGACACCGCCGACCAGCGAATTGAAATCGAACTCGTGCGCCCACTCGAATCGTTCCGCCTGGCGGCCAGCGCGCCGGCCCACTTCGTCGACCCGCCAGAGGCCGTCTACACGTCGGGCGAGCAGACGGGTCCTGCGGCGCGCCTGGACCTCGATCTCACCTGGACGACCGACGGCGTCCCCTACCACTACGACCTGACCACCCGCTACGAGATCCCCTGCCTCGTCACCGGCACCGTGGCAATCGGCGGCGAGACGTTCACGGTCGACGGCCAGGGCCAGCGAGACCACTCGTGGGGCGTGCGCGACTGGTGGGCCTTCGGATGGTGCTGGTGCTCCCTGCGGCTCGACGACGGCACCCGGGTCCACCTGGCCGACATCCGCATGGGCATCCCCGGCATGCCCGTGTTCTTTGGATATATCCAGCAACCCGAGCACGGCTCGGTGCTCCCGGCGACGTCGCTCTCGGTCACCGAGGACAGCGGGCCGCACGGATTCCCATCCCAGGCCCGCATCGACATCGCCGCCGCGGACGCCAACCCCCAAGCCGGTCCCCACCTGATGCAGATCGGCCTCGATGTGACACCGGTCGCCTTCGGTCCGGTGCTCCTGCGCAACGACGACGGCCGTACCAGCCGTTTCCCCCGGGCCATGGTCACGTGCCGGACCGACGACGGCCGCACCGGCACCGGGTGGATCGAATGGAACCAACCCGATCAACCCGATCAATCCGACTAACACACGGCTAATCCGGCTCCGCCCCATCCACATCAGCCAATAGTCAACAGACTCACAACATCGGTGACCGCATCCCCGGTGTCGGTGCGCGCATTGCCGAACCAAGACACATGGCACAGTTCCGAACCGCCATTTTTCCCGTGGTGCCTGGTCCCCGTGCTGTGGATGGTTCTCACCCCCGCCGGCCCCGCCGGCCCCGCCGCGGCCACCGGCTGATCACGAGCGGACTCCCTTTGACCGCCCTCGCCGCGGCAACTCTCTGGATTGGATCCCAGCCCCCTGCCGGCGGCGCCGCCGCCGCCGCGCCCACCACCACGACTACCTCCGCCGCCCCGTCCGCGACCGCCACCACGACCACCACCTTCCCCCCGGGATCGACCCCCGCCGACAAATGGGTCCTCCGGGCCGTCGCCGCCGAGGAGCACTTCGGCAGCGTCGAGGTCGCCGGCCGGATCACCCAGGGCAAGTCCCAGATCGTCCTCGAGCTCCTGGTGAACTCGGATGGAGAAGGCGGCGGCGAGTTCGTGCAGCAGGGCAACCTCGTCAGGATCGAGCGCGTCGGGCCGCTGCTCTACTTCAATGCTCCCACGAAGTTCTGGTCGACCCACGCCACGGCGGCGCAGACCAAGGAGTACGGCGCGAAGTGGCTCGAGTTCTCGGCGGTCGACCCCCGGTTCACCTCTTTCGACCAGTTCCTCGATGCGGCCGACCTCGTCGTGGCGGCCTTCGAGGGCCACACCGCACCGCTCACCCTCGGCCGTCGCACCAACTTCGCCGGCCACAAGGTCGTCGTCATCAAGGACACCGTCACGACCAAGGGCAAGAAGAGCACGGGCCTCATGTACATCGGCGCTACGGGCCCGCCCCTCGTGTACAAGATCGTCGACGACACCCCGGGCGACGTGAGCACGGTCGTCTTCGAGCACTACGGCAAGGCCGTCGCCCTCACCGTCCCGCCCAACGCGATCAATCTCTCTTAGGGCAGCTCGCCGAGTCCTCCTGCCGGACCGATTCCGGCGGCCGGACCGCAGCCAACCGCCCGCAGCGACCTCCTCCTTATCTGATCAGTCCGCCGAGAACCCCGCCGGCGGCGCCCGCCGCCACATCGTGTCCGCGGTCGTCGCGGTTGGGCATGTACTCGCCGATGACGCCGGCCAGGATCGGCAACGGCATCGACTGCAGCCAAATCCGCCCCGGGCCCGTCAGCACGGCGAAGTGGTGTCCGTCGGAGCCCATGTAGCGGTTGGCCATGCCCGGGACCTTCTGCACGGAAAAGGTGACCGAGGCTTGGAAGAGGCCGGCGTGGCCGGGGTGGACGCGCATCGTCTGGCCGGGCGCCAGGTCGTAGATGATCACCTCGCCGGAGAGGTCGACGAACGCCCGCCCGCTGCCGCCGATCTTCTGCAAAATGAAGCCCTCGCCGCCGAAGATGCCGCCCCGGAAGGACTGCTGGAATCCCATGGAGAGCTCGATCCCCGGTGTGGCCGCCATGAAGCCGTGGCGGTGGACCATGAACTCGTTCCCTGGCGCCACGTCGATCGGCAGGATGTGGCCGGGGAACTTCGAGGCGAAGGCGATCGAGCCGGCGCCGCCCTGAGCGGTGTAGGTCGTCATCATGAAGGACGCGCCGCTCACGGCGCGTTTGACCGCACCCATGATGCCTTTGCCGCCCATGCCGCCGCCGGTGTTGGTGGCCATTTGGACGGCATCGGACATCCAGCTGAACTCGCCGGCCTCGGACACGATGGACTCCCCGTCGGCGAGCGAGAGCTCGAGGACCGGCATCGTGGTTCCGTGGATCGTCTCTTCCATGGTGGGCCTCCTTCGGGATGGGTCGGGATGGGTCTGGATGGTGGTGTGCGTACTGGTGCGGCTGTGCTGTCGGATCTGTCGGATCTGTCGGATCTTCCGGATCTTCCGGATCTTTCCGCCTGGTGGTAGCCAGGCCCCTTCCTCGATGCTTACGTCGTGGACGGCCGTCCTGCCTTCGGCAACTCCACGCCCGACGACAGTAGGTCGTGACCCGGCCCCTGCGCACCGGTTACCAGGCGTTCGGCCAGGGTCACCTCCATGAGGCCGAGTGCCATGCCGAAGAGATCGCCCAGAACGAAGGTCGTGAGGAAGACCGCCCAGATGTGCTCGTGGGGAACGAGCTCGGCGACGAAGACCACGACCTCGTGCTCGACGGCCAGGGGCAGGGTGATGATGGCGAAGACCAGCATGAAATGCGGCCACACCATCTGCAACGATCGCTTGAACGCATCGGGCACCGAGGCGTTCAGCAGGTTGATGAGAGGGCCGACCAGGGCGAACAGTGTGGCCACGATCAGGCCGGGAATGATGAACGCCACCGAGGCCACCGCGCCGACCAGGACCAGGATCACCTCGGCCACCAGCAGGCGCCCCCAGGGCAGGGTCCGCAGCACCGTGAAGACGGGCTGGGCGGCTTCGTTGCGCTCGACCGAGCCGACCAGACGCTCGAGCATGCCGGCATAGAAGGTCAGTCCGAGGGCCGAGGCGCTGAAGAGGACCGCCCCGATGACCGACTCGATGCCCAAGTGGTCGACGGCGACCTCGGTGTAGAAGGTGCCCTGGACCGCATCGAGGCCGAAGATGATCAGTCCGGGCACGATCACACGGGCGGGTTCCAACTTGGCCGTGCGCCAGGACGCAGCCGCCAGGGTCAGGGGGTGTAGGCGGTGGCGGGGCGGATTCGCCGGCCGCTCCCCCGGCGGCGGCTTCGCCGGCCGCTCCCCCGGCGGCGGCTTCGCCGGCCGCTCCCCCGGCGGCGGCTTCGCCG
>Ga0302311_10007600_pt1 | contig 11022 bp, 8 predicted proteins | sample III_Palsa_N1_3_FD_200449 | JGI IMG/M metagenome (GOLD analysis project Ga0302311, IMG submission 200449) | Peat permafrost microbial communities from Stordalen Mire near Abisko, Sweden - III_Palsa_N1_3 | ecosystem: Environmental > Terrestrial > Soil > Palsa > Peat permafrost | place: Sweden...
ACCGGATGGACGATCTGGAATGGCACGAACAATCGCGCCGTCACCAGGATCAACAGGCCCAGCAGCACCGACTTGGTGGCCGCCGCGCCGACATAGCCCAGCAGGGCTTCGATCCAGGACACCGGCGCCGACAGCAGCTCATAGATGGTCCCCGACCATTTCGGCATGTAGATGCCGAACGAGGCGTTGGACAGGCTCTCGGTCAGCACCGACATCATCATCAGGCCAGGCACGATGAAGGCCGCGTAGCTGACGCCGCCCACCGGATGCATCCTCGAGCCGATCGCCGAGCCGAACACGACGAAATAGAGCGAGGTCGAAATCACCGGCGCCAGGATGCTCTGGGTCAGAGTCCGGAACCAGCGCGACAGCTCGAACATATAGATGGCGCGGATCGCGTGTATGTTCATGACGGCGACCTCACCAGGCTGACGAAGATGTCTTCCAGCGAACTCTGCCGGGTCTGCAAATCCTTGAAATCCACCCCCGACGCCGCCAGCTGGCGCATCAGGCCGGCGATGCCGGTGCCCTCATGCTGGGCGTCGAAGGAATAGATCAGTTCGGTCCCGTCGGCGGACAGCTCCAGCTGGTCGCTGGCCAGGGCCGGCGGAATGGCGGTCAGCGGCGACTGCAACTGGATGGTCAGCTGCCGCTTGCCCAGCTTTTCCATCAGCGCGGTCTTGTCCTCCACCAGGATGATCTCGCCCTTGTTGATCACCCCGATCCGGTCGGCCATCTCCTCGGCCTCCTCGATATAGTGTGTGGTCAGGATGATGGTGACGCCGTTCTCGCGCAGTTTGCGCACCATCTCCCACATGTCCCGGCGCAGCTCGACATCGACGCCCGCGGTGGGTTCGTCCAGGAACAGGATGCGCGGCTCATGGCTCAGGGCCTTGGCGATCATCACCCGGCGCTTCATGCCGCCGGACAGGTCCTTGATCTTGGCGTCGCGCTTGTCCCACAGGCTAAGGTCGCGCAGGATCTGCTCCACATAGGCCTTATTGGGCGCCTTGCCGAACAGACCCCGACTGAAGCTCACCGTGGACCACACGGACTCGAAGGCGTCGGTGCTCAGCTCCTGCGGCACCAGGCCGATCTTCGAGCGGGCGGCGCGATAGTCCACCGCGATGTCATGGCCGTCGGCGATCACCTGGCCGGAGCTGGCCTTGGCGATGCCGCAGATGATGCTGATCAGGGTGGTCTTGCCCGCGCCATTAGGCCCCAGCAGAGCGAAAATCTCCCCCGGCTGGATCGACAGGTCGATACCCTTGAGCGCGTGGTGACCAGAGGCATAGGTCTTGGTCAGACCGGTAACGGAAATGATCGGCGGCACGCGGCGTCCTGGCAAAGATGTGGGAGCGGCCGCCCCCTGGAACGGCCAAGCCTATATTTAGGGGCTCACGGTCGCCGGCGCCATTCCGCCCGCGAAGATACTCGGGTGCGAGCCAGCGCAAAGGCCGTGGTTACAGTCAGGTTTCACTAAAGCTCCTCATACTGAGGCGCTCGGCGCGCAGCGACGAACCTCGAAGGACGCGGTGGGGCAGATGCGTGCTTCGACACGCGCTCAAGAGCGCGGCTCAGCCTGCCGTAAAATCATAAGCCCACCAAACCCACGTCGTCCTGAGCCGGCCCAGAGGGCCGTGTCGAAGGACGCACGGCAGCCCCCTCACGGCGGCCCGCGCGCCGCCAACCTGGCCGCCATCGCCGGCGACATGGGCCTCACCGGCAACGGCTCCTCCAATGGCGGCAAGCCCCGCGCCTGGCGATACTTTTCCGTCCCGGTCGGGCGCTCCGGGTCCAGCGGCCGCTCGACGGTGGCGTAGGGCGAGCCTGGCGGACTCTGCTGCGCCTCGCCTCTGGCCCAGCCCCGCATCACCCAGCGATCCCAGTCCGGCTCAAGCCCCAGGTCCTGGCAGATCAGGGCGACGGCCTCGCCGATCGGCCAGTCGAAGCGTTCGGCAAAGACTTCGTCCTCGCGCAGCCGCTCCGCCAGCTCGTCCTTCAGCCGGTCCATCTCCTCGGGGGCGTCACTGGCGGCCTCGATGGTGTCCTCCACCGCCCGGCGAATATCATAGTCCATCAGGCGTTCGACCCCGGCGCGGATCCGTCGCCCGATGCCCTCATAGTCGATGGGACCATTGGCGCCGTCATCCGACGCGCCCTTGTCCGATGCGTCATCGTCATTGGCCACAGCGCCACGCCGGGCCGCGTCCTCGATCACCTGATGCGTCCGCGCCTCCAGCGACAACGTCAACCGCACCGCCCGCGATATCCGCGAAAAGCTCAACGCCGGATCGACCAGCGCCCCGCGCCGAGGCGACTCCGAGACCGCCTCGCCGGCCTCCGCCCGCGCCTCATCCGCCTCAGTCTGCGCCACCACCTGCCGCGTCAAGCTCCGCGCCAGCGTCATCCCCATCTGCCTAAGGTCCCGCAAGACCTCCAGATGCTCCGCCGCCCACCCCAACGCGCACGGCTCCGCCGCCGCGTCCGCGTTCGCGGAGTCGGTTGGGGAGGCGCTGAATTTGCGTTGTGTGGGATCGACAGGCGGCGTTAACATACTTGACTCAGGAGACGCCACTGGTTGAGCCTCGGCTCAATGAACGAACGGATCTTATCGGCTTCTGAATTTCAGAAATGGCTCACGCCGGTGGAGGCGCTTGGGCGTCTTTCGGACCTTTCCTCTGAGTCCGCGCGCCAGGGATGGATAGCTCGGCGTCTGAAGGATCGTGTTTTACGGGCGGCCGCGAGAACCGTCGTACAACCGGACTACCCGGTCCAGCACTTCCTCGTGTTGGCATCGACCGACTGGCGGGAATGGGCCTACGCGCATGATGATGCCTTTTGGGAAGTGGGCGACTATGCCGGTTTGGCGACATCATCCACCGGCTATGGCACCTACATGAGCGCCAAGTTCAGTGCCTATGACGTGCGGTTCGACCCTCGGATTTTTGACGAACGAGACGAGGAGCGCCGCGAGAAGAACGCTGCGTCATGGGGCGGCATCCTGAGGGCGATCAAGCCTACTCTTGACAATCTAGAAGCCAAGATCGCGGCCGAACGGCTCAAGGCCGATCCGACAAGGCCCCTTGCAGGAGGCCATAACACGGCACGCCAAGAGTTCTTCACCCTACCAACCACCCCCTCCAAAACCCCACAGCATTTTGACGTGGAGCTAGAACTCGCAAAAGGCCGTGCCAAAGCGCGCGGTTTGCAAAATGAACTCAGTGAGCACGTCGGGCGCAACCAACGGAAACCGGCGCGCATCAAAGCACCCTACGCGGCCCGCCCTCCGGTGCCAGCTGGGGCGACGCCAAAGCGAGCAACCAAGGATGAGCTACGTCAGTGGTTCCCGGACTATGAAGCCGTCTCCAGTGACTTCCGCTTTGACTCCGTCCAAGCCGCCGCCAGAGCACATTTCAAGCCGCGTCCCGTGACACGAAAACCGCTCCGCGAAATAATCGGCGAATTTGATCGCACCAGAACCCGAGGAAAACCAACACGTTAAATTCGCCGCTCTAATTCGCTGTTTTGAAAGCGGCGAATTATTCCGCGCACTCATTCGCCGATAGACGGCGTTTTTGGTCGCGCCGATCCTGACTCCATCGTCAACCGATGGAGCGCCGCCATGTCACCGTGACCCTAAAACGCGAAACGGCCCATCCCTGGCCGGGGATGGACCGTCGCAGATCAACCGGGCCGCGTCGGCGGGGCTGAACCTCAAGAGCCTAAGAATCCCACGGCGCGGCCCTTCTGGCAACCACCAACAGAAAGGCCCGTGAGAATGAACACTCGGGTTAAGCGGCGGCGCCTGCGCCGTCCACAATATCGCTGGCATGTGCGCCTCCGCTATCGGCGGTCGCGCCTTTAATAGGGAAGCCGCCGGGGGTAACTCCGGCGGCTACTTCTTGCCCTTCCCAACGTCTTGGCGCGCCTCCTCAGTCGCATACTCAGCGGGGGTGACGGCAAAGAGCCGCTTGGCCAGCGCGTCGAAATTCCCCTTCGTGACCTTAGCCTCGCACATTTCGGTGACAGTGCACTAATTAGCGCCAGGTGCTTTGGCGGATTAAGGGGCGCGGACGCTAATTAGTGCACTGTCACCGAATTCGCTCACCAGAGATGGAAGGAGAAACGTCGCGCCCGTTTCCCGGACGACGAAGTCCTGGCCGTTGTCCCTCAGGCCTGCTCGACCTCGAACGTCAGCCCGGCGTGGCTGACCAGTCGGTCGATCAGCGGCCGGCCGAGCGCGGCGCCTGGAGTCCAGACGCCGCCACGGACGCCGGCGCCGTCGCGTAGCAGGCAGAGGGCGGTCTCGGCGATCATCCGGGACGTCGAGCCATAACCGGGATCGAGGTCGCCGCCCACGGCCACGCGCGCCTGCCGCCCATCCTTGCCGACAGCCACGAACAGCAGGTCGTAGAAGCCGGCTTCGCGCTCGGCCTTGCTCGGGCCTTCGCCGGGCTTCGGGCCGCCGTCGCCGCCGAGCGGGGAGGGGGCGTTGGCGATGGCCTTGGCGATGGCTTCGCCCTGGTCGCCGGGGCCGGTGGACATCATCTCGTCATAGACGAAGTCGGTCCCATAGGCGTGGTCCAGCAGGGCGTTGGAGCGGTGGACGTTGCGGGTGTTGATCGCCGCCATCACGAAGGGCGCGGCCCAGGTTCCCAAGACCTCGTCATAGACGGGGGCCATGCCGTGGGGCTGCTTTGGGCCACTGAAGCCCGGTGTCAGGGCGAAGGGGTCGCGCAGCAGGTCCAGCACGCCGGGGTCCTTGCCGGCGGCGGCCATGGTGGCCTTGAGGCTGGCCGCGGTGCCGCCGGAAAAGCCGCCCTGCATCTTGCGCACCCGGCCCAGGACGTGGGGCGCCGCCGCGCCCAACTGGGCCTTGGCGGTTTCCTGGACGAAGAAGACGCCCAGCTCGAAGGGCAGGGAGTCGAAGCCGCAGGAGAACAGGATGCGGGCGCCGCTTGCCCGCGCCTTGGCGTCATAGGCGTCGATCATCTGGCGCATCCAGGCCGGCTCGCCGCAGAGATCGAGATAGTCGGTCCCGGCGGCGGCGCAGGCCGCCACCAGGGGTTCGCCATAGAGCTGATAGGGGCCGACGGTGGTGATCACCGCCTTGGCCCGAGCCACCATGGCCTTGAGCGAGGCCGGGTCGCCCACGTCGGCGACGATCAGCGGGGTCGTGGCCGGCGCGCCGATCTCGTCGCGCACCGCGGCGAGCTTTGCCGCGTCTCGCCCGGCCATCGCCCATTTCAGGTCATGGTCCGCGCCATAGCGCTGCGCCAAGTATTCGGCCACCAATCGGCCGGTGAAGCCGCTGGCCCCATAGACGACAATATCGAACTCGCCTGATTTCGGCATGGCTACCCTCCCCGCAGGACGCGTGTTGAGATGGCGTCCTTGGATCGGCGACTAAGGCCACACCCGCGCGGGAGCAAGCTCAAATGCAGCGGGCCGCGCGGCGCGGGACGCCACGCGGCAGGCAAACCGGCCGGAGTGTGGAGCGTGTTGGGTTTAGGTTGAATGGCCGTCCAAACATCGTCATCCCGGGCGTCCCGAAGGCGACCCGGGACCCAGGGGCCGTCCGCACAGTAGATTGGGCTTGAACCCCTGGGTCCCGGCTCTCAGCTACGCTACGGCCGGGATGACGAATGAAAATGGATCAGTCCAAAATCAACGCGCTCTAGGTCATGTTGACAAAGTGGATTCCACAGCCGGAGCGCCACCGAACCCAATCTCGTTGCCATCGCCATCACGGTACGTGATCTTCCGCACGCCGTTCGGGTAGGTTTCCTGTTGGGCGGGTTCGATTCCCCGATCGGTAATTTGTGCGACGAGCGCGCCGAGGTCACTGACGAACAGCAAGTGCACGGCGTGGCCCGCGCGTTGTGGTTGTTCCACAATGTACACGTACCGATGCTCCGCAAGCTCCCACACCGCCTCTGAGTCGTGAGGGAAGAATGTGGGCGGTGAACCAAACAGTCGTTCATACCATGTTAGCGCCGTTGCGAAGTCGGCCACTGGGATTCCCGCAAACAGGTCAAGTCTATCGGCCTTGATCATTCTCGCTACACCTCATTCTTAAGGTTTTCTGACGAAGTACCTCACCCATAATCGGACGGATGCAACGAGGATGAATCCGATGTAGCTGTCGGCGGTCTTGTCGTATCGGGTGGCCAGTCTGCGGCTGTGTTTGAGCTTTGAGAAGCATCGTTCGACGAGATTTCGCAGGGCGTAGAGGTGGCCGTCGATGACGGGCTGGACCTTGCGGTTTCGCTTGGGCGGGATGATGGCGGCGATGCCGCGATCGGCCAGATCGGCGAGGATGGCGTCAGCGTCGTAGCCCTTGTCGCCCATGAGCACCCTGGGCTCGGGTCCAGGCTCGGCCATGACCGGGCCGTAGCCCTTGACGTCAGAGACCTCGCCGCCGGTGAGGATCACCGCGACCGGCAGGCCCAGGCCGTTGGTCCTCAGATGGATCTTGGTCGAGAAGCCACCGCGCGAGCGGCCAAGACCTTCGTCCTGAGGGCCAGCCGCTTTTTTTGGGCGCCGGCGGCATGCTGGTGAGCGCGCACGATGGTCGAGTCGATCATCTGCGCGCTGTCCTGGCCCTGGCCGCTCTCGTTGAGCGCCACCAGCAGCACGTCCCATACGCCCGACAGTGTCCACCGCCGGAACTGCCGGTAGACCGAACTCCACTTGCCGAAGTGGTCGTGCAGATCGCGCCAGGGGCGACCCCGTCCGCGCGATCCAGAACACCCCGTCCAGCACCAGGCGGTGGTCCCTCGGCCACCGGCCGCGACGCGGACCCGCCTCGATCACGAACGGCGCGAAGAACGCCCACTCCTCATCCGACATCAAGCCGCGAACCAAAGCCGCTCTCCTCAAAGAGCAGCCTTGAATCAGCGATTAGGCGATTTGGGAATCCACTTCGTCAACACGACCTAGTATTTGTAGGAGGCCGCCAGGCCGATGGTCAGTGGCCGGAAGGTGGTGGCTTCGTACAGCGAGGTGAACTGGTCCTGGTGGTTAAGGTCCAGCTGGGGGTGGGCGTTCAGCAGGTTCTCGGCATAGAAGGCGACTTCCCAATTCTTGATGGTCATGCCCGCCCGCGCCGAGACCTGGCTGGTCGCCGGGTCGGGGACCAGACCCGGGTCATAGAAGTTGGGGTCAATGTTGGGGTCTTCGGCCGGGATCGGCCGGGTCCGCTTGGCGTCGAACTCATAGTCGGCGCGGACGAAGGCGTCGTGGTCCATGATGCTGAAATTATACTGGGCGCCGACGGTGACCGTCAGCGGAACCACATCCAGGGAGTCGCCCTTGCGGGCCAGCACCAGCGGCCCGCCGCTCAGCTGCTGGATGGCGTCGGTGCTGTATTCGGCGTCGGTATAGCCGAGGGTCGCCTCCAGATCGAAGTCATGGGTGATCTTCCATTCCCCCTGGAGGTCAAACCCCTTGCTCACGGCGTTGCCCAGGTTGGCCGTGTACTGAATACCGCAGGTCGGGACATAGACCGCCTGCTGAATATTCTTCCATTGGATGTAGTAGGCGCTGGCGGCGATCGACAAGGTTCGATCCAGGAAGCGATCCTTGGTGCCGACCTCGTAGTTCAGGGTCGAATCGGAATTGTAGGAGGTGGGGAAGGCGCCACCGCAGGCGGCCGCGGGCAGGGGCGGGGTCGCGCCGCCGATCCGATAGCCCTTGGAGATGGTCCCGTAGACCATGTCGTCGCGGGTGAACTGGTAGGTCAGGTTCACCTTGGGCGTGAAGGGCGTCTCGTCCTTGCTGCCGGAAACGGTGGCCGGCGCGCCGCCATCGTCGAGTAGGTCCTGCGCCCCGGTGTTGAGGTTGTGGTAGTCGAAATGGGTCCAGGCGTAGCGGACGCCGAGGTTCAGCTTCAGCTGGTCGGTGATCGCGTAGGTTCCGTCGAAGAACAGGGCGACCTGCCGGTCATGGCCGGTGGTGTCGTTGAGGTAGTCGTCGCCGTTGGGCAGCAGGCCCTGGCCCCAGGCGGTGATCATGTCCTCGCCCCACAGGTATTGCGTCAGCGCGGGCAGCTGCGGGTCGTTGATTTCCTCGATGCTGCGCTGGGTGTTGTAGGAGAAGAAGACCCCGGAGGTCCAATTCAGCCGGGCATTAGGATCGGACGACTGCAGCCGGAATTCCTGGCTGAAATTCTCCTGGCTGTTGGTGATCAGGTTCTGCGCCACATAGTTGCCGAACCCCGGCAGGTTGAGCCCTGTGGGCGTGAGCAGGTTGCCTGTGATGCAGCCGGGGTGGCCGATCGCGGCGGGGCTGGTGCAGCCTGTGGGGGTGTCGCCCTGCGGATCGATCGGGTAGCCGGTCACCGGATCGGTGGATGTCGTCATCTGCTCGAAATAGGACAGGTCGTACAGGGTGCCGCTGTAGCCGTTCACATGCTCGAAGCGGTTGTAATAGGCGGTGTTGGAGATGAACTTCACCGACGGGGTGTCGTACTCGATCTTCAACGCCGGCAGATAGAAGTGGTCCTTGTCCGCCATCCTGTCGGGAGTGCCGCTGAGATAGCTGGACCCCGGATTGGAGATCGACACCCAGTACTGGTCGTAATTGTTCTGCAGCCGGTTCTGATAATAGATCGACGGCGTGATCAGCAGGTTTGGCGTCGGCTGGAAGGCCAATGCGCCGCGCAGGACACTGGTGTTGACGGAGTTGGCGTCGTTCTGGCTGTCGTCAAGGTTGGCGTAGTCAACGCGGTCGATCCAGCCGCCGTCATGCCGGCTCCAGGCGCTGACCCGAAAGCCCAGAACATCCGGTATGATCGGCCCGCCCGCCGCGGCGCCCAGCTCATAGCTTGGCGAGCCGTCATCGGTGAACGACACCTCGGTGTGGACGTTGGCCGAGAAGGTGGTCAGGCTGGGCTGGGGGGTGATGTAGCGCACCGTGCCGCCTTCGGACCCCGCGCCAAACAGGGTGCCCTGCGGGCCGCGCAAAATCTCCACGCGGTCGAGGTCGAACACGGCGGGCAGGGTGTTGTTGGCGTTCAGGCCCAGCGCCCGGACCTGGATGGGGGTGTCGTCGATATAGATGCCGGTGGTGCCCGACCCCGCCTTGGAGTCGATCCCGCGGATCGACACGTCGTGGCGTTCCTCGTCGAAGCTGACGCCGGGGGTGAACTTGGCCAAGTCGGCGAACGACTTGATGCCTTCGATGTCCATCTTGGCGGCGGTGAAGGCGCTGACGCTTTCCGGCACCTTGCTCAGGGACTGCGACTGCCGGGTCGCCGTGACGATGACCTCGCCGACCTCCGTTGACTTCGGTGGCGCGTCAGCCGCGCTTGCCGCGACGCCGTAGAGTAGCGGCAGGATGGCCGCGGATGCGAGCAGCGGTTTACGCCAGCCAAAAGCCTTGGCCATCTGGAAGCTCCCCCAAAATGATGTGACGACGTTCCTACCCCCTCCGGTATCCGTCAAGCGTCTGTGATCACATATTTGACCACCAGGATGGCGTGTGTGACTGGCGCCACGGTCCCGATCAGGCTATGGTCAACTTGTCCGCAGACTGTTCGGGAACCTGGTGGCGCGCCGTTTTGGCCGCCGGCTCATGCGCCTAGCCGCACCCCTTTCGACCGAACGCCGCCGGCGCCGTCAGGCGCATTGCGCCCCCGACGATTAGCGACGCTTGAAGACCTTCACGGCTCGCCGGCCGCCCCGCGCGGCGTCTTCAAACCTCTCGCCAAGTCGAAAGTCATCATGCCCAAGAAAAAGAGCGCGCGTGCAAAGGAGCATACGCCGATCAGCAATCTCACCGAGGCCAAGGCCTGGGCGGTGAGACGCGACATCACCGAGATCGAGTGCCTTGTGCCCGATCTGGCGGGGGTGGCGCGCGGCAAGATCATGCCGGCCTCCAAATTCTTCGAGGACACCGCCATGGCGCTGCCCTCGTCGATCTTCATGCAGACCATATCGGGAGAATACCCGGAGGAGCAGGGCGACTTCCGCTTTGATCCTTCCGACGGCGATATCGAGCTGCGGCCGGATTTCAGCACCCTGTGCGCGGTGCCCTGGGCGGCGGATCCCACCGCCCAGATCATCCACGACGCCTTCTATCGCGATGGCCGGCCGGTGGAGATCGCGCCCCGGCAGGTGCTGAAACGGGTGATCGACCTCTACCACAAGCGGGGCTGGATACCGGTGGTGGCGCCGGAGATCGAATTCTACCTGGTCAAGCGCAACATCGATCCCGACTACCCGCTGGAGCCGCCGATCGGCCGGTCGGGCCGCGCCGAGGCGGGCCGGCGGTCCTATTCGATCTCGGCGGTCAATGAGTTCGACGCGGTGTTCGAGGACATCTACGCCTACGCCGAAGCCCAGCAGCTCGAGGTCGACACCCTGATCCATGAGGAGGGGGCCGCGCAGATGGAGATCAACCTGCGCCACGGCGATCCGCTGGTGCTGGCCGACCAGGTCTTCCTGCTCAAGCGCACCATCCGCGAGGCGGCCCTGGCCCACGACATCTACGCCACCTTCATGGCCAAGCCGATCGCCACTGAACCCGGCTCGGCCATGCATTTGCACCAGTCGGTGCTGGCCGCCGAGACGGCCAAGAACATCTTCAGCGACGCCGACGGCAAGCCCACGCCGGAGTTCTTCCAGTTCATCAGCGGCCAGCAGCGGTATCTGCCGTCGGTGACCAGCATGCTGGCGCCCTACGTCAATTCCTATCGCCGCCTGGTGAAAGGGGGCTCGGCGCCGGTGAACGTCGCCTGGGGCTATGACAACCGCACCACGGGCCTGCGTATTCCATCGTCATCGGCGGCCAATCGCCGGGTGGAGAACCGCGTGCCGTCGTCGGACGCCAACCCCTATCTGGCCTTGGCCGCCTCGTTGGCGTGCGGCTATCTGGGTCTGGTGGAGGGCGCCGCGCCCAGCGAGCCGGTGACCGGGGTCGCTAGTTCCGACGAGTTCGACCTGCCCGTGGGATTGCTGGAGGCGGTCGGCCTGTTCGAGGAGACCGAGGAACTGGCCGAGATCTTCGGCCGGGGCT
>Ga0302311_10007602_pt1 | contig 11021 bp, 7 predicted proteins | sample III_Palsa_N1_3_FD_200449 | JGI IMG/M metagenome (GOLD analysis project Ga0302311, IMG submission 200449) | Peat permafrost microbial communities from Stordalen Mire near Abisko, Sweden - III_Palsa_N1_3 | ecosystem: Environmental > Terrestrial > Soil > Palsa > Peat permafrost | place: Sweden...
CGCTGAGCGTTTTCAAACCCAGTAGTCGTGACGGTGGAACGAGGCAGTTGCGGTGCAGGCGGATGAGCTGGTTGGGGTAGGTTTCTTCGAGCTGGCGCAGGGATTCTTCGATCAGCAGTTCGCCGCGTCGATGCTGCACGACGACGTATTTTTCGTCCGCGAGCAGGCAGATCACTTCATCGAGGGCAATGCGCACCTCTTCGCCACGCAGGCGGCCGCGCAGATACTTTGGTGTGCCGCGGCCTTGGTCGGCGAGGCGGCGCTCGGCGCGCTGCAAGGCATCGCGCAGTCGTTCGAGGCGCACCGGTTTGAGCAGATAGTCCACAGCGCCGAGTTCGAACGCCTGCAGCGCATGCGCTTCGTAGGCGGTGCAGAAAATCACCTGCGGCCGTGCACGGCCGGCTAGCCGTTTGGCCAGTGCGGTGCCGTTGAGTCCGGGCATGTTGATGTCGAGCAGCAGGATGTCGGGCTGCTGCTCGCCGATGGCAGCCAGCGCGCTTTCGCCATCGGCGACGCTGCCGACGATTTCCATATCGGTGCAATCGCCCAGCAGCGCGGCCATACGTGCGCGGGCCAGCGGTTCGTCATCGACGATCAGTACGCGCATCGTTCGTCTGCTTGAGTGGTTGAAGCACGGGTAGATACAGTTTCACTACAAAGCGTTCGCCGTCGGATCCGCTTTGTGCTCCCGCGTCGACGCGAGCCTTGGGGCCATAGCGATAGGCTACGCGCTGCCGCACGCTGTCGAGGCCGTGACCGTTGCCCGGTTCGGCTGCTGTGCCGGGAAGAGGATTGATGACCTCAATGAGGATGGCGCTGCCTTCATGCCGGCCGCGCAGAATCACTTCGCCGCCGCCGACCAGCGGCTGGATGCCGTGTCGTACGGCATTCTCCAGCAGCGGCTGCAGCAGCAGTCGCGGCAGCGGGAAGTCGTCCGGCAGCGATTCGATTTCGCGCCGTACGCGCAGACGATCGCCCAGGCGCAGTTGCTCGATCGCCAGGTAGCGCTCAATCAGCGCCAGTTCGTCGCCCAGCGTGCCGTCGTCGTTGTTGTGCTGGCCGAGTGCGGCGCGGAACAGTTCGGATAGATCTTCCACCGTGCGCTCGGCGGCATCGGGATCGACGCGGATCAGCGCCGCCACCGTGTTCATGCTGTTGAAGAGGAAGTGCGGCCGGATGCGCGCCTGCAGCGCATCGACCTGTGCCCGCGTGACTGCGGCCAGCCGGGCCTGCCACTGCGCCAACACGTAGAAGTAGCGGAGCATGGCAGCGCCGAGCAGGGCGGCGATGGCGATATTGTCGCGCACGAATACATCGCTGGTACCAAGGCCCAGTCGCATCTGCAGCGCGCCATCAAGCCAGTGCGCCACGCTGCTGGCCAGCAGCACGATCAGCACGATCAGCAGCCATATGCCGGCATAGGGCAGGTAGCCCGGCAGGCGCTGCAGCAGCGGGCGCAGTTTGCACAGCGCCACGGCGATCACCAGCGCGAGCCAGGTCACGAACAACATGCCGACGCTGTATCCGGCCCAGTCGCGCTGGCCTGTGCGCGCCAGCCACATCACCGTCACCGTGAGCGCGCCGACAATGATCAACGCGAACAGCGCGGGTGCCCCGCAGAAGTCCGGTAACGGACTCTGCTCGATGCGATCGCGTGGGCGGCTGGTGTTGGGAGGTGGCGGCATGCGGGCAAGTATGCCGCATGATGGCAGCCGGCTTGATCGGTGCGCGCGCCGTTCAAGCCGGCGAGAGAACTACTGCAGCCGCTGCCCCATCCAGTCGCGCAGGTCGAAAATCTCCTGCGGGCATACCGCGTGCAGCATCGGATAGGTATGCCAGTCGACCGGATAGCCCAGTGCCTGCAGCCGGTCGCGCGAATCGAGGCCGCGTTGCAGCAGCACGACCGGATCAGCCAGGCCGTGGCCCCAGAAGATCGGCGTGGCCGAATTCGAGGCGTGGCGTTCGGCGGCCAGGCTGGTGTGCATGGGCAGGTAGGTGGAAAGCGCAATGATGCCGGCCAGCTTCTCTGCATGTCGCAGGCCGGCTGACAATGCGATGGCGCCGCCCTGCGAAAAACCGGCCAGCAGGATGCGCTCGCTCGGCACGCCGCGGCCGTGTTCGCGGGCAATAAGCGTTTCCACTTCACTGATCGACGCGCGTATGCCGACTTCGTCCTGCTTCGCATTGATATCGAACGCGGCGATGTCGTACCAGGCGCGCATCGACATGCCGTTGTTGACCGTCACCGGCCGCACCGGTGCGTGCGGAAACACAAAGCGCAGCGCCGGCCAGCCCGGTGCCACCAGCTGCGGCACGATCGGCGCAAAGTCGTTGCCGTCGGCGCCCAGCCCATGCAGCCAGATCACGCTATGGGTCGGGTTGGCGGCGGTTTCCTGTTCGACGGTGGGCAGTGGCATGAGTGGTGTGCTTCCGAAAATAAAGCTCGATGGTAGCAGCCGCTGCAGCGTTGCCAGAATGATGCGGCGAACACATCTACCATCACGGATTACTTCGCATCCAGCCCCAGCTCCTGCGCAAAGAAGGTCAGCATGATCGCCGTGTTGCCTACGCGCTGGCTGAAGGGCGCACCGATACCGTGGCCGGCGTTGACGCGCGTCAACAGCAGGATCGGTTGATCGGACGTGGTGGAGTTTTGCAGCGCCGCGGTGAACTTGCGCGATTGCCATGGCGCCACGCGCGGATCGTTGGCGCCTGTGGTCATCAGCACGGCGGGGTAGGCGGTATGCGGCTGCACATTCTGCAGCGGTGAGTAGGCCAGTGTGGCCTTGAACTGCGCCGGATCGCTGACCGTGCCGTATTCGCTGACGTTGTAGGCGCCGTTGGCGAAATCGGTTTCGTGGCGGATCACATCGTAGATGCCGACCATCGACACCACCGCGCGATAGTCGCCCGGATGCTGTACCAGCGATGCGCCCATCAGCAGGCCACCGTTGCTGCCGCCAAGAATGCCCAGGTGCGTGCGGTCGGTCCACTGCTTGTCGATCAATGCCAGTGCGGCTGCATGGAAATCATCGAACACGGTCTGCTTGTGCAACTGCTGGCCCTGCACATGCCACGCTTCGCCGAACTCGTTGCCGCCGCGGATATTCGCGTAGGCCAGCACGCCGCCGCGTTCCAGCCACGCAAGGTTGGCGCCGACAAAGTTGGGCGCGATCGGGATATCGAAACCACCATAGCCGTAAAGAATCGTCGGACGCTTGCCATTCGGCGTGATACCGCGCATCGATATCACCGTCACCGGAACATGGCTGCCATCGGTCGAGAGGCCGTCGATGCGCTGCGCCTCGATGTTCGAATAGTCGCCCGCGGGCTTCACCTCGAACACGGTTTTCAGGTGGCCGCTGCGCGCGTCGTACTCGGCCCAGCGCGCGGGTGTGGTCCAGCCGGCATAGCTGATCAATGCCTGATTCTGACCCAGCTCGGCCGCGATGCTGCCAACCGATATGCCTTGCGCCGGCAGCGGCAGGCGCCGCACGAACCTGGCTTTGCCGTCGTACTGCTCCACCCACCAGTCCGGCCCCCAGCTGCGCGTGACCAGAAAGCCGCTGGCGATCGGTTCGACGCTCTGAATCGCACCATCGCGTTCGCCCAGCACCTGGCTTACTGCGCCTTGCGCATCGACCGCCAGCAGTTTGCCGCGCGGTGCATCGGCATAGCTCACCACGAACAGCCGCTGGCCAACCCACGCCGCCGTGCGCACGTTCGCTTCATCACCGATGATCTTTTTCCATTGCGCGCCATCACGCATATAGACGTCGGCCGGGCCGCCATCGCCGACGTTGGTCAGCACCGCCAGCTGCTTCGCGCCGGGCGAACTGAGCAGGCGATATTCCGCCACGCGCGAGTAGCCCTGGCCGAACACCACGGTATCGCTCGCCGCCGGTTCACCCAACACGTGATGCACCAGGGTGGCGTCAAACTGTCTGACCTCGGCGTTGCCCTGCGGCGGCGCAAAGCGCACGTAGGTGAAGCCTTTTTCATCGGCGTCCCACGCCAGCCCCTGCGGCGTGGTGCCACCGCCGGCCCACGGCAAGGCGTCGGCGAGAACCTTGCCGGTGGCCACATCGAGCACATGGATCGTGGTCAGCTCGCTGCCGCCTTCGGCGGTGCCGTAGGCGAGATAGCGCGCACGCGGCGACGGCCAGTAGTCGGTGATGGCGGAATTGCCGCCGTTGGCGTTGAGGTCGACCAGCACGCGCGGCTTGCCATCCGGCCACGGCTGCGCCATCAGCAGCGGCTGCGGTTGCGGCGGTGTTTCCTGCATGTAGAACAGCGTGCCGTGAGCCAGCAGTGGGCCGGAACGCGTGGTCGAGGTGATCGCCAGTTGCTGTACGCGCGCGATCATCGCCTTGCCGTCGGGCATCGCGGCCAGCACGGTCTCGGTGTGCGCGTTTTGCACGGCGATCCACTTCTGCACGGAAGGGTTGTCGGGATTTTCCAGCCAGCGGTAGGGATCGCTGACGCGCGTGCCGTGCAGCACGCTGGCGTCCTTGCCCTGCGGTGTGGTCGGCGGCATTGAGAGCGTTCGGTTCGGATCGATCAGCGAGAAATCGCGCGCCGGCGGCACGGCTGCCGGCTGCACCTGCGCAGCGCAGAACGAACTCGCGCCGAGCAGCGCGCCAGAGACAACGATCAGTTGAACGATGGCGAGGCGCATAAGCTTTACTCGATGAGCGGAGAAGGCACAGCGTACCGCCACGCTGCCTGGCGTGCAGTCGCGGCGACCCTGACTTCTGGCAGGGGTGGGCATGCACGGCGGTCGTGCTCGGCTATGCTGATTTTTCTCATCGTTGCCTTTCGTGGAGACAGACCCATGCGTCGACTGCTGCTTGCCGGCCTTATCGCTTTTGCTGTGCTGCCCGCCGCAGCCGTTACGCCGCCGGCCGGTGGCATGCCCGCCAGTGCACCGCTCGATCTGGAAACCATCATGGCCAACCCGGACTGGATCGGTCATCCGGTCGAGATGCCGTACTGGAGCGTGGATGGTCGCAGCATCTATTACTCGCTCAAGCGCGACGGCAGCCCGGTGGAAGATCTGTATCGCGTCGACGCGGCCAGCGGCCAGAGCACCAAGCTCGATCCCGCCGCGATGGCGCAGGCCGATGGCCCGGCCGTGTTCGATCGCTCGCACCGGCACGCCGCGTATATCCTGCATGGCGATGTGTTCGTGGTCGACACCAGCACTGGCCGGCGAACCCAGGTCACGCGCACGCCGCAGGAGGAATCCTCGCCGCAGTTCTCCGCCGACGGTCGCGCGCTGCAGTTTCGCGATGGCAACGACTGGTACAGCTATGACCTCGCCAGCGGCGGCACTTCGCAGGTGGCCGTGCTGAATTTCGCCAACGATCCGCAGGCCAAGAAAGCCGACGAGTTGGGCGATCTGCAGCTGCGCCTGTTCAAGACGCTGCGCGACATCAAAGCGGACAAGCAGGCGCTGAAGGACGAGGACAAGGCGCTCGACGCCGCCGATCCCGGTCGTGCGCCGGCGCCGTTCTTCCTCGGCGACAAGGCCATCGCGGTCGATACCGAACTCTCGCCCGATGGTCGCTGGCTGCTGGTGGTCACCGCACCGAAGGGTTATGACGAAGGCAAGCATCCGGTCGTCAATCACTACGTCACCGAGAGCGGCTACACCGAGCCGAAGGAGGCACGCACCTACGTCGGCCACAACGATCCCGCGCCGCAGTCGCTGCTGCTGCTCGACCTGCGCCAACACCAGAGCTATCCGCTGGCGACCGACGACTTACCAGGCATCAAGGACGATCCGCTGAAGGCGCTGCGCGCGCAGACCGTGGCTGCACTGGAAAAAGCCGGCAAGTCGGATGAAGCCAAGGCCTTGAAGGCGCCCGACGTGCGCGGCGTGCGCGTGGTCGGCAGCCCGGAAGACGGCGGTGGCGGTGGCATCGCCTGGAGCGACGATGGCAGCCAGCTTGCCGTGCAGGTGCGCGCCAACGACAACAAGGATCGCTGGATCGCCAGCGTCGATTTCGGCACGCACAAACTGGTCAACCAGCAGCGCCTCACCGACAACGCCTGGATCAACTGGAACTTCAACGATTTCGGCTGGCTCAAGGACAACCGCACGCTGTGGTACATGAGTGAGCACACCGGCTATTCGCAGCTCTACCGCAAGCCGCTCGACGGCAAAGCGACTGCACTGACTTCAGGTAAATTCGAAGTCAGCCATCCGCTGCTCAGCGATGACGGCCAGTGGTTCTACGTGCGCACCAATCAGGTGGCGCCGTACAGCTACGACGTCTACCGGCTGCCAACGAAGGGCGGCGCGCTGACCCGTGTCACGCAGTATCAGGGCATGGACGATTTCAAACTCTCGCCCGATGGCAAGCAGCTGGCGGTGTTGCATTCCTCACCGTACGTATTCGCCCAATTGGCCGTCCAGCCGTCCGCCGGTGGTCAAGGTCACGACCTGACCAACACCATCAAGCCGGCCTATACCGCGCACGCGTGGATCGCGCCGAAGATTGTCGAGATCCCATCCAGTCACGGCGCCGGCGTGATCTACGCCAAGTACTACGGCCCGGCCGACGAAAGCGAGGCGGCCAAGCGTCCGGCGGTGTTCTTCGTGCACGGTGCCGGCTACCTGCAGAACGTCACGCTCTCGTCCACGTACTACTTCCGCGAACAGATGTTCAACAACCTGTTGGTGCAACAAGGTTACGTGGTGCTCGACATGGATTACCGTGCCTCCGAAGGCTACGGCCGCGCCTGGCGTACTGCGATCTATCAGCACATGGGTCACCCGGAACTGGAAGACCTGCTCGACGGCAAGGCGTGGCTGGTCAAAAACCACAGCGTCGATCCGAAGCGCGTCGGCATTTACGGCGGCAGCTATGGCGGCTTCATGACCGAAATCGCGCTGCTGCGCGCACCCGGCGAATTCGCGGCCGGCGCCGCGCTGCGCCCGGTCTCCGACTGGACCAGCTACAACGATGATTACACCGCCGACATCCTCAACGAACCGCAGCTCGACCCGGAGGCGTACAAGACCAGCTCACCGATCGAATACGCCGACCAACTTCAAGATCCTCTGCTAATCGAACATGGCCTGATCGACGACAACGTGATGGCCAGCGATTCAATCCGCCTGTATCAGCGCTTCATCGAGCTGCACAAGAGGAATTTCTGGATCTCGCTGTATCCGCTGGAGCGTCACGGGTTTGTTCATGCGGATGATTGGCACGATGAGTATCGGCGGATTGACGAGTTGTTTGAGACGTATTTGAAGTCGCCATCCAACTGATTTGTTTGCTGGTTCTGGGGCAGAGAGTTTTCGTCCTCCTTCGGAGGGCGAGTTACTTTCTCTTGCGTGGCCATAGAGAAAGTAACCAAAGAGAAGGCCACCCCGGTTGGCGCTTGCCGGGCATCGCTGCCCGGCAAGTCCGTGAGCTGGGATCGGGCTTTTCGACAGGGCATCCTGCCCTGACGAAAAGGAATCGACGTCCTGTCGATTCCCCTGCGGGCCTTTCGACCCCACCTCACCGCCGCACAGGGGCCCCGATTAAAAACAGCGCGCATCCTGCGCGCTCGGCAGTTAACTTGCTTTGCGGTGCAAGCCTCAAAAAGAAAAGGCTGATCTTCAACGGGCCCATGCCACGCGGGGGGTATCTATTGAAGTTAGATATGACTCGAAATATCCATCCGATTGGATCGGCTTTGCAAGCAAACTTTAGTGTTTGAGCCACAAACGTCGACGACTACTCAAACAGTCACATACCTAAGATTTGCCAGTTGTGCCTGATATCACCTCACCTTGGGCGGTATAGGACATAGCAATTCTATTAAGTGAGATATGCAAATGCATGATCTGGTCATCGCTGCAAAGAGCGATCATCCGGAACCCTTGTCACGCAGGTTTGACTGCTTGACGACATGGCACTGAAGCATGAGCATCCGTTGCATATACCTCGATCCGAGGTCTAAAAGCGTTAGGCAGCCAAAGGAGATTGCTGGATGCCGTCCAATCTTGATCGTTACAAGAAGGACTTTGAGAGACTGCGACGTGACGCTCTATTAATGGAGCAGTCTTTTGCGCACTACGTATATGGCAAAGAGTACGAAGCCCTAGTGCTCAAGTCATGCAAGGGTAATGATAAAGCGGCCAAAGACCACCTAGACGCGTTACCGAAGTTCGAAGAGTCCTACCAATCCTGGTATTCCGAGTGCATCGCGTTAATAAAGCAGCTTCTTCCGGATAGGGTCACTGACTTCATTCGTTTGTATGAAAAACCCAAAGGTCGTAAAGACATTAGCTTTGAGAACTACCGCATCGAGGACGCGCTTCAAGGTCTGCGAATCACCCGCTATGGGAGCGAGGTTGTCGCGGACTCCAAGTCCGCAATGTCGCACCTTAAACAGCAGGTGGCAATTCTAGAATCTCTTAAGGGGAGGTTCGAAAGCTCACTTTACGATATTCGACAGCTTGTCCAAGCTGACCTTCTAGACTCTGAACTTGATGCGGCACGCGAGCTGCTAAAGCACAAATTTATGCGTGCGGCTGGAGCTGTCGCTGGGGTTGTTCTTGAGAAGCACTTGCTTGAAGTATGTCTCAATCACAGCATTAATATTTCCAAGAAGCATCAGACCATTGCGGACTTAAACGAGGCGCTAAAAAGTGCTCAGGTCATCGAAACCCCCCAATGGCGTTTTAACCAGCACTTGGCAGACATTCGAAATCTCTGTGATCACAACAAGCAAAAGGAACCCACTTCCGAGCAGGTCAGCGACTTGATAGAAGGAGTTTCTAAAGTAGCAAAGACAGTCTTCTAGTCGCCGCCCAATAATTAATTCAGGCCGATGTCGCTTCGCGACTAGGTTTAACTCAGGTTTCAGGTGTTGCCAGAGATGACTGTTGCCCAGAAAAGCTACCGTGGCCTGATCGTAGTCGCGGCGCTTGCGTGGTTCTTCGCGGGCAATGAAATTTATCAACGAGCTGCTATCGAATTAAACGGTTCGGTTGTTTCTTCGGAAACAAGCTGTATGCAGCCTCAGAACAATCGATGCGCTACTAAATATATTGTCGAAGGTAATGATCACACTCGTGCGACTTATATCGCAGGACCGACAGACAAGGCGTTACCTATGCGACTTCCCATTGGCACTGAAATCGTAAAAGCCAAGTGGTCGCTTGCGTATTCCATCAATGGGCGGGAGATCAACGATTTCCCTATCGTTTTCTATGCGGGAATTCTTTTGCTCGGCTTGTGCTGCATCGGATGGTGGTATGCGTTGTCCAAAAGCAGCGTCTAAAATCTGTTCAAACAGAAGTCTCGGGCGTCGGGCAACTCAAGCCTTCGGACGTCAAATTAAGCTACGGGAAAGCTGCTCTTTTTTTCCTGCCCCCTGTGCGGCGGTGAGGTGAGGTCGACAGGCCCGCAGGGGAATCGACAGGACGTCGATTCCTTTTCGTCAGGGCAGGAGCCCTGTCGAAAAGCCCGGCCTCGGCTCACGGACTTGGCGGGCGTAGCCCGGCAAGCGCCAAGTGGGGTGGCCTTTCTCTTGGTTACTTCTCTTTGGCCACGCAAAGAGAAGTAACTCGCCCTCCGAAGGAGGACGAAAGCTCTGCTTCTAAAAAACACATCGACCGCGAAAAGCCAGAGCGCCCCTCACCACAACCCTCTCCCTAATAAAGCTTGGGAAGAGGGGGCAAGAGCGCCAACAAAAAATCAGAGCGAGCGCAATCCCGCCGCCTCGCGCGCCAACAACTCAATCGCGGCCCAATCCCCCGCCGCCAACTTGTCCGCCGGCGTCAACCAAGAGCCACCCACACAAAGCACATTCGGCAAGGCGAGAAAATCCGGCGCACTGCCGAGACTGATGCCACCCGTAGGACAGAAGCGCACCTGCGGTAGCGGACTGGCCCACGCACCGAGCAGCTTGGTGCCGCCGGCCGGCACAGCCGGGAAGAATTTCAGGAAACGATAACCGCGCTCCAGCAAAGTCATCACCTCGCTGGCCGTCGCCGCGCCGGGTAGCAGCGGTACATCGCTGTCATCGACCGCGTCGAGCAGTTTTGGCGAGACGCCGGGCGATACGGCAAAGCGTGCGCCGGCCTGTCGCGCGGCTTCCAGATCGCGCACGGTCAGCACGGTGCCGGCACCGATCACGGCGCCTTCCACTTCGGCGGCGATCGCGCGAATCGCATCGAGTGCGGCCGGCGTGCGCAATGTGACTTCAATGGTCGGAATGCCGCCGGCGACGAGGGCGCGTGCCATCGGCACGGCGTCGCGGGCGTTGTCGATGATCACCACCGGAATGACCGGTGCGAGCCGCATAAGGGTTTCAACCTGCTGTTGTTTTTGTTCGATGCTGCTCATGGAATCGCTCGCGGAAATTTTGAAAGTAATGGAGCTACGTGTTTATCGCGAAAACTCAAAGCACGCCGGCGCCAAGGTCGGCCGTGGTGGCGGCCTGCCGGAACAGCCCGAACAGTTCGCGGCCCATGCCGCTGTGCTGGGACGACAGATCGGCGTGCTGTGGCAGGCGTGCGTCGAGTTCGTGCGCTTCCATCAGCACGTCCAGACGTCCATTCAACGCATCGAGGCGGATCGTGTCGCCATTGCGGATCTTGGCGATGTTGCCGCCGGCCACCGCTTCGGGCGTGACGTGGATCGCCGCCGGCACGCGGCCGGAGGCGCCCGACATGCGGCCGTCGGTGAGCAGGGCGACGCGGTGGCCGCGATCCTGCAGCAGGGCGAGCGTTGGGGTGAGCTTGTGCAGTTCCGGCATGCCGTTGGCCTGCGGGCCCTGGAAGCGCACCACCGCGATGAAATCGCGATTGAGTTCGCCGCGCTTGAATGCTTCGCCGACTTCGTCCTGATCATGGAAGACGATGGCAGGTGCCTCGATGATCAGCCGATCGTCGGGCACGGACGACACCTTGATCACGGCGCGGCCGAGATTGCCTTGCAGCATACGCAAACCGCCGTCGTGGCGGAACGGTTCGTCCATGCCGCGCAGCACGCCACGATTGCCGCTCTGTT
>Ga0302311_10007604_pt1 | contig 11021 bp, 11 predicted proteins | sample III_Palsa_N1_3_FD_200449 | JGI IMG/M metagenome (GOLD analysis project Ga0302311, IMG submission 200449) | Peat permafrost microbial communities from Stordalen Mire near Abisko, Sweden - III_Palsa_N1_3 | ecosystem: Environmental > Terrestrial > Soil > Palsa > Peat permafrost | place: Sweden...
GATGCCGATGTCAGTGACGGTGCCCGTGATGTGCGTGGTGCGGATCTCCGACTTCGACAGCTTGCTGATCACGGCGTTCTGCAATCCCATGATGAAGCACAGGAGCATCACGATTGCCGGAATGGGGAGCCCTTCGATCGAGGCGAGGCGGGAGCCGAACACGCCGAAGCACAACAGGAGGGCCGCCTCCAGCAACAAGGGAAACGCGTAGAGGCTGCTCATCCGTCGCTGCCGCGCGTAGTTCACCATCGCCGAAGAGCAAACCGCCCCGGCGAGGAAGGAAAAGAGCGCGCCGAAGCCGTTCCACAGGAGGTCATAGGCGCCGAGCGCAAGGTGGTCTGCCAGCGCGGAGACGATGCCTGTCATGTGCGACGTGTACTGCGCGACGGCGAGGAAGCCGCCGGCATTGATGGCCCCGGCCACGACGCCAGTGCAAGGCCCAAATGCCTGTCGGCATGGGTAGTTCGGAGGCCGCCTGTCAGTCTGCGCGCGTAGTTGATTGGCATGTCGACGTCGAGTATGCAGGCAGCGCGGCGAGCGTGCCGCGTCGATCTCGTGGGATCGGTGCTGCGCGGAGCCGAACGCGCCACCCCCTAGCTTCGCCGGGATTTGCGCAAGTCTTCCCGTTGTGTGCGTTGCCGTACAGAGCGCCCGCGTGTGCTGGGGTACGGTAGGCATGGCCGAGCTTGGTCTTTCCGACCGGCTGACCGTCTCGCCGGGAGGCCACATGACGCAGGAATCCAAAGGTCGACAACTCAAGCCGGGGCATGTGCCCAAGTCCGACGCCAAGGATCCGGACAAGCCCAAAGAGAAATCCGAGGCCGCCGAAGTAGCCGGCAGGCACAAGAACAGCGGCCAGAAGGATCACAAAGGGGCGCGCTGACGCCGCGTGCTCGACGACCCCGCACGTCAGGCGGCTCGGGGTCATCTCGCTGACCCACTGGCGCCCTGGCGGGCAACGGGTCTTGCCGCACGAATCGAAGTGTGCACGTCGCCTCATTTGCAATCTCCCGACAAGGGATTGATCAGGACCGCCATGCCATCAGAGACAGCGACCGAGGCGCCGCAACCCACACGGGGCATCCCTGCGCATGTCCGTGATTGCGGAGAACTGCACGTTGCGTGCTTGCGCAGCCGGGCGGAGTCGCCATGACCCCGCGACGAGTGCTCCCCGGTCTGCGTACGCACGACATGTTCCACGATGTCTTTCAGAGGTGGCGTGGATTCGGATCGATCTTCAGGCCGCTTGCCCGTTCGGAGGCTCCGGTGGCGCCCGGCACCGACTTGCTCCATCAGTTGGCCGAGGCTGGTCAGCAATTGCAACGGGCCACGGCGGAAGTCGCGCAGCTGAAACTTGCTGCCGAAGGTGTGCGTATGCGGCAGATGGAGTTCCTCGCGTTCGTCGCCCATGAGTTGCGCCATCCACTGGCGCCGATTCGCACCGCGACAGCCGTTCTCGGTCATGGACGCCCGCAAGACATCGTGCCGATGAGGACGGTCATCGAACGTCAACTCGCCCAGATGAGTCGCATGATCGACGACCTGCTCGATGTCTCGCGGGCCAGTACCGGCAAGCTGCGGCTGATTCCCGGCCATGTGCGCGTCAACGATGTCGTTGCGCATGCGGTCGAAAACGTGGCACCGGCCATGACCAGGCGCGGCCAGCGCCTGGACGTCATCGGGCTGGACGACGCCGGCGATCTGGACGGTGACCTGACGCGATTGATTCAGGTGCTGTCCAACTTGTTGGACAACGCCTCGAAATATTCATCGGACGGACAAACCATCCAGTTGACGGTCAGGCTTCTGGAACATTCCGTTGAGTTGTCCGTCATCGACAACGGCATCGGGATGTCGATCAAGGCGCTGAAGACCATCTTCGATCCGTTCGTTCAGGAACTGCATGCCGTGGGGTTCAACGCCACGGGCCTGGGGATCGGACTCGCGGTGGTGCGCGACGTCGTGGAGGCACATGGCGGGCGGGTGACGGCCTCCAGCGCGGGCCTGGGCCAGGGGAGTCGATTCGTCGTCACCTTGCCTCGCAAGCTGGCCATCGTGGCGCCGATGACGTGACGCAGCCTGGGTGTGCCTGCTCGGCCCGGAGGCTGTCCATCGCGCACGATCCTAAACCTGGAGGGTTGTCAGGTCGCCGAGTTCCCGGTCGCGGGCCAGCGGGCCTTCCAGTGCGAGTATTTCGCCCCCGTCTTCCTGTTCCAGGACGACAAATGAGCGGTCGGGACGATGACCGTGCGTCTTGGGGAACACGGCCAGGACGTGTTGTCCAGCATGAATCGCGGCGATGACTTCGGATGCCGGCGCTCTCACCGCCGCGCCGACGCCGAGATTCGACTTCTCGTCGACCTCGGCCCAGAGAACTTCAGCGACACGGCCGATCGCGTCCAGTCTGACTCCTGAAACGGCAAAAGCCCGGATGATTTCCTTCGATTGAATGCGCTCGTGAGTGCCTTTGGCGGTCATGGTGTCTGTCCTTTGAGGTGGGTGTTGCCAGAGTAGAGAGGCCTGCCAATGAGACTAGGCGAGGTCGGAGGGGCCGTCGGTACGCTGGCGAACGCACGACCGACGTCGAGTCCTCGTGGCCGCAGTGCCGGCCCAGCGGCGGGCGGATCGGATCCTTGCCATGGTGTGACTCTGCGCCGCTACGCAGCAACCGTGTTGGGCAGCAATCGGTCGTACTCGTTTTTCACGACCGCATAGCACTCGCAGGAGCGGCGTTCCAGGCCGAGGCGATCGATCACCTGGATATGCCCGCGCGCATAGTGGATCAATCCACACCTCTGCAGCTTGACCGCGGCCTCGGTCACGCCTTCGCGTCGGACGCCGAGCATGTTGGCGATCAGTTCCTGCGTCATCACCAGCGCCGTGCCGTCCAGCCGGTCCAGGCTCAGCAGCAGCCATCGACACAATTGCTGATCGAGGGAATGGTGACGATTGCAGACCGCCGTCTGGGACATCTGGGTGATCAGCGCCTGGGTGTAGCGCAGCAGCAGATGCAGGACGGGCGCGCGATTGAACTCGTCCTTGATGACCTGGGCCGGCAGGCGCAGGCCCTGGCCTGCGCTTTGCACGACAGCGCGACTGGGTGTCGACTCGCCCCCCATGAACAGCGAAATGCCGACGATTCCTTCGCGTCCGACCACCGCGATTTCTGCGGAGGCGCCGCTCTCGGTCACGTAGAGCAACGACACGATGGCCGTGGTGGGGAAATAGACGTGGCTCAACGTCGTTCCCGATTCGTAGAGCACTTGTCCCAGCGGCATCTCCACGCATTCCAGCTGCGCAATCCAACGCGCGCGCTCCGTCTCGGGGAGCGCGGCCAGGAGACCGTTTGCCTCGAAGTTGGGTCCGACGTCCATGGCGGACCTCCGGTTCCATGGTGACGATTTTGCAAACCGCGATGCGATGGCCGCCGCGTGAATTCCAACCGGAGGCGACGGCCTGCGCAGGCTCCCTGCCGATCATCGGTTCGTTCGATGACGCACAGACGGGCTCGATGCTACGCGCGTAACTTTCACCCATGTTGTCGCGATGCTTACTCTCCAGCCACGCGGTGGCCATTCTGGGAGTGCTGCTGCACAGCCCCTCGTTTCGATCGCGCCCGGTCTGCGGTCTCGTTCTCTTCGCTGCCAAGGAAAGACATGGAAACACCGAACCTGCCCGTCTACCTGTTCGATACGCATGCCGACGCCGAGCAGGCGATTCGCTCGCTGAACGATGCCGGCTTCAACATGAAGAAGTTGTCGCTCGTCGGCAAAGGCTGGCACACCGAAGAGCAGGCGATGGGCTTCTACTCATCGGGCGATCGGATCAAGTCCTGGGGCGGTCGTGGCGCGTTCTGGGGCAGCTTGTGGGGCCTGCTGTTCTCGCCTGCGGTCTTCATCCTGCCGGGCATCGGCTTGCTGGCGCTCGCCGGGCCGGTCGTGGTGGCACTGGTGTCCGCGCTGGAAGGTGCCGTCGTCGTGGGCAGCATCTCCGCGCTCGGAGCCGCGATGATGCAGATCGGTGTTCCCAAGGACCAGGCCATCAAGTACGAGACGGCACTGAAGTTCGACAAGTTTGTCCTCCTGATCCACGGAACGCCTGCCGAGGTGGCCCAGGCGCGCGCAGTGCTGTCACGATCGGCTGCCAAGCCCGCGATCGCCCACACGTGAAGCGGCCAGGACGCGCAACGACGGGCATCTCGCTGGCCGCGGGTGTGCTCTATCCGTGGCTGCGCATCTTGCCGAGTCCGATGGTGGCGAGCGCGGCGATGGCGGCCAGCTCGATCTCCTTGATCGCCAGTGCGCCGCGATTGCGGTCGGTCAAGGTGCGAGGCCTGCAATGAGACTCATTCGTGACGAACAGGCTTACCGTCGGATCCTGGTCGATTTCGTGGCACAGCGGCTGAGCGCTGCCGCGTTCATCGCTCGCTTCCGGCATCTGTGGCAATGCGACGGTGCCGCGGGGATCGACAGTGCTCTGGCGATGCGTGGATCGCTGCACGACCAGACCGGTCTTTACGGTCTCCTGGATTCGGTCAACACCTTGTGCGAAGCCTTTGCGCACAACCTGCCGTCGGGCTGCGGCTACCGCGTCAGCGAGGAGCAATTCCGCAAGGAGGTCGAAAGTCTCGTCTCCACCTTGCCGGTATCGGGCATCGCCCGACCTTAGGACCTGCGTTTTGTCCATGTTCAAGACAGCTCCGCCAGTTGCTCCCGGCAAGATAGCCGGCGTCATGGCGCCCGGAGACGAGGCGATGCTGGACCGGCTGCAGCGCGCTGCGTTCGACTATTTCGTGGTCAATACCAACCGCGCCAACGGGCTGGTCGCCGACACGTCGCGACCGGGCTCTCCGTCGAGCATCGCGGCCGTCGGATTCGCGTTGTCCGCCTATCCGGTCGGCGTGGAACGAGGCTGGATCGAGCGTGCTGATGCCGTCGAGCGCGTCCTGGCGGCGCTGCGCTTCTTCTCGAAGAGCGACCAGGGCGGCACGACGACGGCTTCGGGCCATCGCGGCTTCTACTTCCACTTCCTGGATATGGAAACGGGCCTGCGGGTCTGGCAATCCGAGCTCTCGTCGATCGACACTGCGCTGTTGATCGCCGGGATGTTGACGGCCGCCCTGTACTTCGACGGCGAGTCGGCCGTCGAAGCGGAGTTGCGTCAACTGGCGGATGCGATGTATCGCCGGGTGGAATGGCGTTGGGCCCAGCGCGCGGGTGGCGCCATGTCGCAAGGCTGGAAGCCCGAATGCGGCTTCCTCCACTACGGCTGGGACGGCTACAACGAGGCCCTGCTGCTGTACATCCTGGGCCTGGGCTCGCCCACGCATCCGCTGACCGACGCCAGTTTCGAGGCCTGGACGCTCACCTACCAATGGGAAAACATCTACGGTCACGATTTTCTCTATGCGGGGCCGCTGTTCGTGCATCAGTTCTCGCACGCCTGGATCGACTTCCGTGGCATCCGCGATCGCTTCATGCGCGAGAAGGACTGCGACTATTTCGAGAACAGCCGCCGAGCCACTCTGGTTCAGCGTGACTATGCGATCCGCAACCCGCGCGGATTCGTGGGCTACGGCCAGGATCGATGGGGCCTGTCGGCGGGGGACGGGCCCAGCGTCGCGCCGCAGGCGGTCGCGGGCCGGCGACAGGCTTTCTACGGCTACGCCGCGCGCGGCGTCCCGTGGGGACCCGACGATGGCACGATCGCCGGCTCGTCGACCCTGGCGTCCATCGTGTTCGCGCCCGAGATCGCACTGCCTGCCGTGCGCGCGATGGCGGCCGGTCGCGTCGGTGGACGCGGCGAGGCGATGCGTGCCAGTGGATTCAACGAGACGGCGCACGAGCCTGCGGCGGCTGGCTGGATATCCAGGGGCGAGTTCGCGCTCGATCAGGGCCTGACCGTGTTGATGGTCGAGAACTTCCGCACCGGGCTGCCGTGGCAGATCGTGCGGGGTTCGCCGTGGATCCGCGCAGGACTGCGGCGAGCCGGCTTCAAGGGCGGTTGGCTCGCGTCCGGGCCGTCAGCGTGAACGCATGTCTTCGATGACCCTGGCCTCCGTCCAGGACGCAGCGTCTGCGGCGGCCGAGCGGGAGCGCCTGGGGCACGTTGCACCGATCGGCTGGCGCAATCCGAAGCCACTCGGCGCCTACGATCTTCTGGTGATCGGTGCCGGCCCCGCGGGACTGGTTGCCGCGCGCTCGGCGGCGGCGCTCGGCGCCAAGGTGGCGTTGGTCGAACGCCATCAGCTCGGCGGCGACAGCCTGAACTACGGCTCGATTCCCACCAAGGCACTGGTCCGGACGGCGAGGATGTACTCGGACATGCGCTGTGCCGCGACTTTCGGCGCGCTGCCGCCTGCGGACATCCAGGTCGACTTCGACGCTGCGATCGCGCGTCTGCGTCATGTCCGCGCGCGCGTCAGCCGGACCGATTCCGCGTTGTGCCTCACGCGCCAAGGCGTCGCGCTGTTCTTCGGAGCGGCGCGCTTCGTCGGGCGGAACGCGGTCGATGTCGACGGCGTTCAATTGCGGTTCAGGAAGGCGCTCGTTGCGACAGGCTCGAGGTCGCAACTGCCGACGATCCCGGGCCTGGCCGAAGCCGGGTACCTGACCAACGCGAACGTGTTCGACATCGACACGCTGCCTGCAAGCCTGCTGGTGATCGGCGGCGGCCCGCTCGGTTGCGAGCTGGCGCAGGTGTTCGCGCGGTTCGGCACGCGAACGATCATCTCGCATCGAGAGCCGCTGTTCCTCCCGCTGGAGGAGCGCGACGCCGCGCAGATGGTGTCCGATGGACTGGCGCGCGACGGCGTCGAGATTCACCTGAACACGACCGTCACGTCGGTTCGCACGGAAGGTGGCCGCAAGGTGGTCGAACTGGTGATCGACGGCAATGTCGCCACGACGACGGTCGATCAGATCCTGACCGGGATCGGCCGTCTGCCCGCCGTGCAGGGACTCGACCTGGAATCGGCCGGCATCGCCTACGACGCCGAGTCCGGTATCCGCGTCGACGATTTCCTGCGCACGACCAACCGACGCGTCTACGCGGCGGGCGACGTCTGCCTCGAGAACCGCTTCACGAACACGGCCCAGGCGTCGGCCAGCATCGTGGTGCGCAACGCGTTGCTCCTGGGCCGCAGCAGGATGAGTGCGCTCACGGTTCCCTGGTGCACCTATACCGACCCGGAGGTCGCCCACGTCGGCCTCTACGTGAAAGAGGCCAGGCGGCGGGGCATCCCGGTCAAGACGTTCACGATTCCGATGCATGACGTCGACCGGGCGATCGCCGACAGCGAGGACGACGGCTTCGTCAAGATCCACGTTCGCGAAGGCACCGGCCACATCCTGGGCGCCACGGTGGTGGCCCGGCACGCTGGCGAGATGATCAACGTGATCTCCCTGGCGATGGTTGCCGGGCTGGACCTGGAGGCCCTGGACGGCGTGATCCACGCCTACCCGACGCAGGGAGAAGCCATCCGGATGGCCGCCGCGGCCTACATGCGCGGCCGGCCTTCGCGATGGAGGGACTGGCTGGCGCGCGCGTGGGTGCGGCTGTGAGGCGCCGCGGCGCGCGGAGTGACGATGTCGTCGACTCGGATCGCCACGTGGATTCGTTCACTCGGGCTTGCCGAGCGCGACGCGGTATTCCTCCAGCCGAGCCTCGTAGTTTTCGCCGTCTCCGTAGCCCAGGAAGCGCTTGTATCGCCCATGCGTTCCAAGAATCTTGCGGGCGTGCTTGATGGGGCAGAAATACTGCTCCGTGCGCGCCAATATCTCGGCCATGTAGCTCATGAGCCCATTGCCGTATTCGCAGTACGTGCAGTGGAACTTCTCGATGAAATTGAGGTAGCCGAGATGACGCCTGTCGAAGACGAGGTAGTCGGCCCTTCTCACTTTCCTGATCCCGTAGATCGGGAAACAGGCCCATTGGTAGAAGCTCACGCACAGGTCCAGCATCAGCAACGGAATCGCCATGCCGTAGATGAGCGGGCCGGTGATCAGGTTCTGTGGCCTGTCGGTCACCAGCCAGCGAAGGAAGTTGGTCTTGAGTTTGCGATGCGCCTCTTTCACGGAGCGCTCGAACTCGACGCGCTTGCCGTTGATCTGGAAGAACATGCGGCTCTCCTGATCGTGAACGGCGCCTCGCAATTCTTCTTCCAGCACCGCCATCTGGCTCAGGATCTGATTGATTCGATCGTTCATGTCGCGAGCATAGGCGTCAATCGCTCGTCGTGCAGTGTCGTCACCTCGACATCGAAGTCCTTTGTGCGATGGCCGACATGAAGAGCGAGGAAGGCTCGCGACGGGGAGCGCGTCGATTCGACGGCACGGGAAAATCAATCGGAGGGTCTCGCGGGCTTGTCGTCAGGTCGCGAAGCGGTTGCCGGTGCGCCGTCGTGGGGCACTCCTGGCAGCGGCGCATTCGCGGCTGACCGGGTAGGGGAGCCTGATCGAGCGGCTCCAACGAGGGCGCCCAAGGACGCTGCGTCGTGCGGTGACGCACAGACGCCGCTTGGCACGGGACCCAGGATCGCTCATGGTCTCATTCAAGACAACCCGCGAATCGTCGGTAGCGATCGAGCTGGCGTTCGCCTGCGCCTGGACCGGGTCATCGCAGTGAACCGGATCATCTTCGCTGTCGTGTTGGTCGTTGCGATCGGCGTCGCCGGATTTCTGGCCCTGACGTCGCCTGTCGCGTGGCGATTGATTCACGCATCACGCGACGTGGCCGACGCCGGGCCGCTCGACCTCTCGAATGGCAAGACGCTGTTCATCGCCGGCGACTGCGCGATCTGCCACGCCACGCCGGGCCGGGGCGACCCCAGCCGCCTCGGCGGAGGGCAAGCGCTGAAGACGGGATTCGGCACGTTCTACATGCCCAACATCTCTTCCGATCCGATCGATGGCATCGGGCGCTGGACAGTGCCGCAATTCGTCATGGCGATGCGCGAGGGTGTCTCGCCCCAGGGGCTCAACGAATATCCCGCCTTCCCCTACACGTCCTATCAGCGCATGAGCGCGAACGACCTGCGCGACCTGCTGGGCTACATCAAGTCGCTGCCGGGCGTCGCGGGCAAGGCGCGCGACCATGACTTGAAGTTTCCGTTCAACCTGCGGCGCGGAGTCGGGCTGTGGCGCCTGGCATTCCTCGACGGGCGTCCGGCGCAATCCATCCCGTCGCAGGGCGTCGCGTTGAACCGGGGACGCTACTTGGTGGAGGGGCCCGCCCATTGCGCCGAATGCCATTCCCCGCGCGACGTTGCCGGCGCCATCGTCGGCGGCAGGCGCTTCGCGGGAGGCGCCGATCAAACCGGGTCGGGGTACACGCCCAACATCACGCCTGACGAGACCGGGATCGGGTACTGGTCGGAGAACGAGATCGTCGACTACCTGAAGCTCGGGACCAGCCCGATCGACATCCACACCGGTGGAGACATGGCCGAGATCGTGGCAAACACGACGCAGCTCTCCGACGGAGATCTTCACGCGATGGCCGCCTATCTGAAGAGCCTGCCTGCCGTCGACGCACCCGCTCCGGGATCGCCCGAACCCAACCGGACGGCCGTGATCAGGATGCTGCCGGTCAAGGACGTGGCGTCCGCCCGGTCGAAACTCGCGGCGCTGAGTTCACCCCCCTCCGAACAAACGGCGCAGGGGGCCGTCGAGTACGTCGTGACGACCAAGAGCCTGTTCCTCGACGCGTCGAGCGCTGCGGCAAAGGGTGCCGCGGTCGGCAAGGTGATGGCCTCGACGCGCCTGGACGTGCTGGGGCGAAGCGCAGGCATGATCCAGGTTCGCATCGACGGATGGCAGCAAGACGGTTCCGACAGTGCGCTGTATGCCTTGCAGGGCCAGCGCATCGTCCAGGCCGTGTTGGCGCCTGCGGCGGTCGCACGGCTCGTCCGAGCCAGGACCGTGCACGATGCGTCGAGCAATATCGACTGGCGCCAGTCCAGCCTCACCGCATGGGTCGACGCCCAAGGACTGAGTCCCGGCCTGCCGGCACTCTGGACCTACGGCGCCGGGCTCTACGGCGATACCTGCGCGGCTTGCCACGCGCTGCCGCTGCCCGGCGCGTACCTGTCGAACCAGTGGGTCGGGGTACTTGGCTCGATGAAGCGGTATGCATCGCTCGACGATGACCAGTACCGACTCCTGCTTGCGTATCTGCAATACCACTCGAAGGACGTCGTCGGTGCCAACGTCGGGGCGGCGCGATGAGCACGTCCGGCAGACTGGAGACGCAGGGGGTTGGCGATGTCGCGGCGGAGTTGCTCGACTGGCTGGCGGGGCTGCTGAGCGCTCCGATGTCGATCGGCACCGTGACGGCCTGCCGATCGCGCGAAGGCGCTGTCTTCTTCGACGCAATCAACGACGAATTCGGCTACATGCCCGGCATCGAGGCGATGCGCCGCGTACTCGGTACGGACGAGAGCGACGAACAGGTCGCGGCGCGATTGTCGGGTTGCTTTATGCGTCTGTTCGAAGGCCCCGGTGGCCCCGCGACGGTCTCGCTCTACGAATCCACGTATGCGGGCACCACGCGACGCCTGCACCAGCAAGCCACGGCGGCGATGGCGGCCATGCTGTGCCGCTGCGACATGGCCGTGCGGGCGGGACACGGCGAACCGCCGGATCACCTGTCGCTCGAAGCGGGTCTCCTGGCCAGGTTGCTTCGCATCGATGATAGGGACGCCGCGGATGAACTGCGGCAGCGATTGCTGGGATGGGTTCCGCGAGTCACGGCCGCCTGCGCGGTGGCCGACCCGCGCGGCTTCTATCGCGGGGTCCTGATCGCCATGCACGACACGCTGATGGTCCTCCACGCACCTTCCCCCTGTCAGGACTTGTCATGAACGCTCGAGTTGAAGATCGTGTCCCGTCGGGATTGTCGAGGCGCTCGTTCGTGGGCGCGGCCCTGGCATCGGGCGCATTCGGGCTGGGAGCGAGTTCGTTGCTTTCCCAAGGCGCTCGCGCCGCGACCTCGGCGAGCCGCGACGTATTGACCGGTTGCCA
>Ga0302311_10007606_pt1 | contig 11020 bp, 10 predicted proteins | sample III_Palsa_N1_3_FD_200449 | JGI IMG/M metagenome (GOLD analysis project Ga0302311, IMG submission 200449) | Peat permafrost microbial communities from Stordalen Mire near Abisko, Sweden - III_Palsa_N1_3 | ecosystem: Environmental > Terrestrial > Soil > Palsa > Peat permafrost | place: Sweden...
CGTCGCGGACCTCGCGCGTATCGCGACCTCGGCCGCCACCGCCCAGGTAGTTAGCCTGGCATGCGCGCCACGGGTTCTGCCGACAGGTCCGGTGCAGGCTCGGACAATGCCGCCGTCCCAGCGCGTATTCGGCTTAGGCAGCTGGCGCTTTTGGCGCGCGAGGTTTGCGCGCCTTCTTGGGGGCGGGCGCCGGCGCCGGTGGAGCTACCTTCCTGCCCAGTCCCCGAGCCTTGGCCTGCGCTGAGCGTTGTTCGTGGTAAGCCGGCGCCACCATCGGATAGTCGTGAGGCAGGCCCCATTTCGCCCGATAGGCCGCCGGTGTGAGGTCGTACTTGGCCAGATGGCGACGAAGGACCCTGTAGCCGCGCCCGTCCTCGAAACTGATAATGGCTTCAGTGGTCACCGATTTGCGGATTTGCGCCTTGGTCAGCTCAGGCGCCGCTGCGGCGCTCGCTACTTCGGACCCGCCAGTGAACGCGCCATAGACCGCTCGAATAAGCGCGGGGAGATCGCTCGCCGCGATCTGATGGTTCCCCAGATACGAAGCCACCACTTCGGCGGTCAGTTCGATTGTCGTAGTTGTCTCAGACACCGCGCGCTCCTTGAGTCCCCGGCGATCTATCCCCGATCCGGAAAGAGCGGCCAACCAGCGAAACCAATACGTCCCAACGTGTCGATTCGGCGACTAATTGATCAAGATGAACACCAATGCTAGGGCGCGAGCATATCGATAGTGTCGATGACGACGTTGCAGAAGCCATCGACACCCTTGTCGTCGCCCCAGAACACGATCCGCTTGATGCCGGGCCCCGTCAGAGTGAACCGCCGCGAGGGCACATCGACATAGCTGCGGATCTCGGCCTCATTGACGGAACTGAGCGTGGCCCCATTCGCATCCTGCGCGGTGGCGTTCCATACGGGATGGGTGATGCCGCTGGGGCCGGCGATGAGTTGCGAGCGGTTGAACACGACCCTGATCTGCGGGGTGTCGAGCTCCATGGTGTATTGGCAGGGATGACCGCCCTGCTGCACCAGGACGATGTCCGCGCGCGCACCGGCCACTGCAACGCCGCCGGAGACCGTATGGACGTCGAACGCCACCAGCGGCTGGCCCGGCGGCGTCTCGAAGGTGACTCCCAGCGGGCGGAAGGCGGCGTTGAGAGCGCCGCCGGAAACGCCGGCGGCCGGCATGGGGTCCGGAAACTCCTGGGCAGCCGCGCCGAAGGGGCCGATGCAGACGACGGCGAACACCGCGGCCGACAGGCCTGGCCGAAAGCTCATGAGCGTCTCCTGACTCACTGACTAAGCGCCGTGCACGATCGGAAGTAAACGACAGGTCCTACAGGATCGCTGGTTCCGGCGCGCCAGGACTACGCCCATTGAGCGTCAGACGGGGCCGCGCCCTTGACAGTACAGGAAGGCGACTGATTGATCCGTCGCCCCGACAATGAGAGGCTGAAGTGGGGTGAGGCCAGACGTGACAACTAAACGCAGAACCCTGCCGGCTGTGGTTGCAATGGCTCTTCTGGCTACTCTTGCGGCCAGATCTCAGGCGGCGGTCATCGATGCCCGTGGAGAAGTGGCGGCGGCGCTCTTTGCCGCGTCCGCGACGCAGGCGGCGGTGGAGAGGGAGGGTGACGCCCGACTCAGAGCGGCGCAGGCCAAGATCCAGGCGTTGTCGACGCAGGTATTAGCGGGCGACGTCAGGCGCCGCTCAGACCTGGCCGCGGCTGAGGAAGGGTTCGTGGCGCAGCTCGCCGAGAAGGACCGCGTCTACGCGGAGGCGATCGCGGCGTTCAGGGGAGCAGTGACGGATGTCGCCGCGACGCCGCAAGGCGCCACGGCGCTCGCGCGGTACAATGCTGGCGATCAGGTCGGCGCGCTTGATATCCTCGACAAGCTGCAGGCGGCCGACGAGACGGCGCGGCAGACCGCTACGGATATACAGAAAGCCGTCGGCGAGCGTCGCATTGCCGAGCTGGCGCTGGACGCGCGCAACAAGGGCAAGATCGACACCGCCTCTGTCATCGCCCGATTTGAGTCCGTCACAAGGTTCGATCCAGGTGTTTCCCGCGACTGGGTCGAGCTTGACCGGCTGTACCAGAGCGCCGGGCGGACCACCGATGCTCGCCGCGCCGCCGCTACCGCTGTCGAGCTCGCGGACAATGAATTCGACCGCGCCGTCGCTTTGGGCGAGTACGGCGATATCCTGGTCGCCCAAGGCGATCTGGCGGGCGCGCGGACGGCCTACGAAGGGGAGCTGGCCGTCTTCCGCAGGCTGGCGTCCGCCAATCCCAGCGACACGCGCTTTCAGGTCGACGTGGCGGCCGCCTCGGGCAGTATGGGTAGCGTGCTGACCAAACAGAACGATCTCGTCAGCGCAGGCAAGGCCTACAGCGAGCAACTGGCCACGCTTGAGCAGCTGACGGCGGCCGATCCGAGCAACGTTGTCCTCCAGCGCGACTTCGCCGCCGCCTTGGCTGGCGGCGGCAGGGTCCTGACCGCCCGGGGCGATCTCACGAACGCGCGCGCGGCCTACGAAGGCGAGTTGGCTGTCTTCCGCCGGCTCGCCGCCGCCGATCCCGGCGACGCCCAGGCGGAGCAGGGCGTGGCCAGCGCGTTGGAGGCTGACGGCGACATCATGAGGGGCCAGAACGACCTTGCCGACGCAGTCAAGGCGTATGAGGAAGAACTTGAGATCGATCGCCGCCTGGCAGCTGACGATCCAGCCAACGCCGACAGCCAGCACAACCTGGCGGCCGCCTTGGAGCGGGTTGGGGATGTTCGGCTCGCCAAGCCGGATTTCGCCGGCGCGCGAAATGCCTACGACGAAGAGCTCGCCATCGTCGAGCGCCGGGCCGCCACAGACCCGAGCAACGTGGAGGCTCAGAGCGCCGTGGCGACCGTTTTCGAGCGAATGGGCCTTGTCCTGGCCGGCCAAGAGGACCTGCCCGCCGCACGCAAACTGTTCGACGATGAACTCGCAATCGACCGAGCTCTGGCCGCCGCGCATCCCAGCGACATCGGCCTGCAGTCCGACGTCGGGCAAGCGTTGGGGAAGGAGGGACTCACTGTGTTTGGTATGGGCAATCTCGTCGAGGCGCGTAAGGCGCTGGAGGAATCGCTGGCGATCTACCGCCGCCTCACCGCGGCAGATCCCAGCAACTCGAGCCTCGGCCTCGATCTGGGGACTGCCCTCTTCGATGTCGCGCTCGTGGGCGGTTCGGGCGCGCGTTGGGCGGACGTTGTCACCGAATTGGAGTCGCTCGATCGCAAGGGTCTTCTTCCCCAGGCCAGCCACGAGATTCTCGACGCTGCACGGCAGCAGGCGGCCGCGGCGGCGCATCGGTGACGGTGACACCGGCGATTGTCCTGGTCAGACGTCCTGTGTTCGGGCTTGGCCGTTAGCCAAAAAGCGCCGAGTCAAGCCGAGTGCGGTATTGTCGCCACTAGGGCGAACGAAGCGACGTGTCGCCTGACACCTTCCCTGCCCCGCTGACGGTCTTCCCACTCAAATGCACCCACGCGAGCGGTGAACATCTCATAAAGTATTGTTATAGTTCATCTATTGTGGAAGCCGGTCGGCCGGACCAGCCCACGTTTTCATGCCCTTCCTGCGACTGGGACCGACTTGACTGAACGAATCTTGTCCAATACCACACCATGTGGTGAACTATCAGCATCACGAGCTCGACTGCGCTTACGCAGCCCTCGTCGCCACGACCCGGCGGGCGATTCTTTCGCGCCTCGAACAAAAGGAAAACCTGTCAATCAGCCCGATCGCGAAGCCCTTCGCGATCAAGCTGCCCGCAGTGGTGAAGCACCTTGCCGTGCTGGAGGACGCTGGGGTGATCGCGGGGTCCAAACAGGGTCGCGGCGCCGATACCCGCTTGTCGCCAGCCCCTGATCGACTTGCCGCCTGCGCCGAAGGCAATCGGGCGCAAGCCGAGACGGGGGCCGAATGACCAGCCTTACCCTGGTCCGGCGCATCGCTGCGCGCCCCTCGATCGTCTTCGACGCGCTCACGACCGCGGACGGTATCGCCTCCTGGTGGGGTCCGGACGACCTACCGGTCATGATGGCGGAGATCGACGCCCGCGTCGGCGGCGCCTATCGGGTCCGTTTCCGCACCCTCGACGGCGAGGAGCATGAGGCCTGCGGAGAGTGTCTGGAGGTGACTCGGCCAGTCCGAGTCGTCATGAGCTGGCGTTGGGCGTGCGGTGGCGACCCTGAAGAATTCGGCCGGGTCTCACGCATCGAGATCGAGTTGAGGCCCATCGAAAGCGGCACCGAGCTGACACTCACGCACGCCGACTTGCGGAACGTCGCGTCGCAGAAGAGTCACGAATGGGGGTGGACGGGCTCTCTTGCCAAGCTGGTGCGCTACTTAACCGACGTCCCCTCAGCCCATGCGCAGCCGACTTCGACCTTGAGCGAGGCCCAATTGCTGGCGACGGGCGCCCGCGGCGGACGTGTTACATGAGCGTGCCCTCCCTGCAGTCGCTCCATACTTTGGAAGTCTTGAGCCGCCATCGCCGCATCGGCGCTGCTGCAGCCGAACTGGGCCTCTCGCATGCCGCGGTCAGCCAGACGGTTTCGCGAATCGAGAAACGATTTAGCGTGCAACTGTTTCTCAAAAGCAGTTGGGGCGTAGAAGCCACTCCCGAATGTAGAAGCTTAGTTGAAGCTTATCTGTCAGCGTCCTCTACACTGGCGCGTGCATTGAGCGATGCGAAAGGGCGGCAACGGTTTCGTATTCTGGCGCCCCAAACAGCCTGGCGCTGGCTATCGCCTGCGATTGCCCGCCTTTGTCGATCCACGCCAGATCTGAGCTTCCGCGCCTATCAAGATGATGACGTGGTTGACTTGGAGTCGGCGGACTTCGCCATTGTCGCCGGTGGCCACACTCCGCCTCGAGGGTTCGAGGGCACGGCTCTCTACGACGAGCGATTGATACCAGTCTGTTCGCCTAACTTCGCCAAGTCAGCCAGAATTGAGACGCCATCCAGTCTGGCGCGTACTCAGCTTCTGATCGCGCGACGAGACCTTTGGCTATCCTGGTTTTCGCGGGCAGGGCTTGTTTCCGAACCGAACATAGCTGGCCCATTGTTTGCTGATTCGACGCTGGCGATGGAAGCGGCTCTCCAAGGGCAAGGCGTAGCCCTTTGTTGCACCGTGGCCGCTGCCGCAGCAATTTCTCGGGGCGAGCTAGTTGCGCCAATTCAAATCTCCGCCAACACGGAACGAAGACTGTGGGCGGCCTGGAAGAGCACGCAGATTGAGCCTGCGATGCGGGTGTTGGACTGGCTTCTAGCGGAGCTGAAAGCGACAAGAACGCCCCACATTCGTCTCGTCGAAGAAACGGCGCCCGAGCCCTTCGATAGACGATGGCGCAATAGCGCGGTGCTCTCTCCTAATACTGATCAACTGTGGCCGTTCGGAAGTAAACACCTGCGGGAAGGTGTCCAGAAACGCTCGGCCGCAATAGAGAGACTGTCTTAATAAGGGGGGGATCAAGCCAGCGCACTCACTTTTGCCTGAAGATCACGACCGGGGGGACACTGCCCGGAACAACCGCAACCGTATGCCGAGCCCCTGCGCGTCAGGGAGCGCTCGCGTTCCGGAGGGACATTGCTTTGAAGAAGACCAACGTGCGTGGGCGCCTTTTGGCGTCGACAATGATCACGGGCATGACGTTAGTCGCCGCCGGCGGCTTGGCCCATGCGTCTGACGTCGCGTCCGCCGCTCCGATCCAGACGGCTACCGGCCGTGGCTCGGTCAGCGCCGCGGCGCCCAGCCAAAGCGTGACCGCGGCCGCTGACGCGACCGCCGACACAACGTCGAGCACGGCGGTGACCGAGATCGTGGTCACCGGCTCGCGCATCCCGCAGCCGAACCTGACCAGCGTCAGCCCGATCCAGGCCGTCAGCCACCAGGAATTCGAGCTCACCGGCAAGACCGACGTCATCGACCTGCTCAACACGCTGCCGTCGAACTTCCAGAACAATAAGACCGACTTCTCCAACACCAGCAACCCGCTGAACGGGCCAGGCGGCGTCACCACCGCCGACCTTCGCGGCCTTGGCCCGCAGCGCACCCTGGTGCTGGTCAACGGCCGCCGTCTCGGCATCGGCGACCCTGATACCGGCGACCAGAACCCCGCCCCCGACCTCGACCAGATCCCGGTCGCTTTGATCGACCACGTCGAAGTCCTCACCGGCGGCGCCTCGGCGACCTACGGTTCGGACGCCATCGCCGGCGTCGTCAACTTCATCATGAAGAAGGACTTCGAGGGCCTGCAGGTCGACGGCCAGTACGGCGGCGACCAGCACACCAACACCGACACAGCTATGCAGCAGGCGATCACCGCCTCCGGCGGCCACCCGGCGACCGGCAGCGTGTACGACGGCCAGACCACCGACTTCTCGGTGATCTTCGGCGCCAACGCCCCGGACGGCAAGGGCAACGTCACCGGTTACTTCGAGTTCAAGAACGCCGATCCCGTCACCGAGGGCTCCCGCGACTTCTCCGGCTGCCTGCTGGTCATCGGACCGCCCGACCAGTGCCACAACTCGCCCAATTCGAACCAGTTCCAGCAGATCGCCCCCACCCCCGGACCCGCGTTCTCGGTGGTTGGAAGCTCGTTCCTGCCCTGGCCGCAAGCTGGCTCGGCGCCCCCCGCGACCTTCAACTCGACGCCCTATGAGTATCTGTCGCGTCAGGACACCCGTTATCTCGCCGGCTTCTTCGCCCACTATGACATCGCCGATTGGGCGCAGCCCTACGCCGAGTTCTCGTTCATGAACGACCGCTCGTCGTCGCAGTCCGCGCCGTCGGGCCTCTTCGAAGGCGGCGGTCTTGCCGCCGGCGCCAACGGCGGCTACTTCGTCAACTGCGGCAATCCACTGCTCAGCGCACAGGAAGCGGCGGCGATCGGTTGTACGGGCGCACAGATTACTGGCGTTCAGACCAACCCGGCCAACCAGATCGATCTTCAGATCGGTCGGCGCAACATCGAGGGTGGCGGACGCACTTCCACCTACGATCACACCAGCGACCGGATCGTGATCGGCATGAAGGGCGACTTCGCCGATGCGTGGCACTACGACGCCTACGGTTCGTACTATTACACCAGCCTGTTCAACTCGAATAACAACTACCTCAGCCTTGCCGGCATCCAGAATGCGTTGCTGGTGGGTGGCACGGCGGCCGCACCAGTCTGCCTCAGCGGCAATCCGACCTGCGTGCCCTACAACATCTTCAATCAAGGTGGTGTCACGCCGGCGCAGGTCGCCTCCCTCGATGAGCCGGGCACCGCCTTCGGCACGATCGAGGAGGAAATCTTCGAAGGGTACGTCACTGGCGACCTCGGCAAGTACGGCGTCAAGTCGCCGTGGGCCGACGACGGCATCGGCGTTTCATTCGGGACCCAGCACCGCTGGGACCACCTGACGTACGCGCCGGACGCCGCCGAACTCTCCGGCGACCTCTCCGGCTTCGCCGGCGCCTCGGTGCCGGTCAACAACGCCATCTCGGTGCAGGAGGAATACGGCGAAGTCCGCATCCCGATCGTCCAGAAGCGTCCCTTCTTCGAGGACCTGAGCCTCGAAGGCGGCTACCGCTACTCGGACTATTCCACCAGCGGCGGCGTCAGCACCTACAAGGTCGGCGGCGAGTGGGCGCCGGCCAGCGACTTCCGGCTGCGCGCCTCTTACGACCGCGCGATCCGGGCCGCGAGCATCATCGAGGCCTTCAGCCCGCAATTTGTGACCAACACCAGCGACGTGTCCATCGATCCCTGCGCTCCGGTCGGCGCCACGCCGGCGACGGCGACCTTGGCCCAGTGCATGCGCACCGGCGTCACGGCGGCCGAGTACGGCAACGGCGGTTCGACCAACACCATCCAGCAGTGCCCCGCCCAACAGTGCGCGACCTTGGAAGGCGGTAACCCGACCCTGGCGCCGGAAGTCGCCGATACCTACTCGATCGGCGCGACCGTGACGCCGAGCTTCCTGTACGGCTTCACCGGCAGCATCGACTACTTCAACATCACGATTAACGGTGAGATCGGTCAGGTGCCGCTGCCGACATCGCTGAACAACTGCCTGGACACCGGCGATCCCACTTTTTGCGCCAATATCCGGCGCAACCCGGTGGGCTTCCTGTTCGGCACCACCATCGCCGGCGGCGGCTACATCGTTGGCACCAACCAGAACGTGGCGGTGGTCCAGACCTCAGGCCTCGACTTCCAGGCCGCCTATCGTCTGCCGCTGGAAGACGTCGGCGCCGCGGGGATGGGCTCGGTGTCGTTTGCGTTCGTCGGCACCTACCTCATGACCGACAAGAACCAGCCGCTGAAGGGCCAGCCGGAGTTCGATTGCGCCGGCCTGTTCGGTCCGACCTGCTCGCAGAACATCGGCTCCGACAATCCAGCTTGGCGCCACACCTTCCGTGTCACCTGGAACACGCCGTGGAACGTCCTGGCGTCGCTGCAATGGCGCTACATCAGTGGTGTCACGCTCGACGCAAACTCGACGCAACCCGGGCTCGGCGGTCCTGGCCTGCCCGGTGGCTTCGATGCGGCGAACAACGCGCTGGGCTCGCGCAGCTACCTGGATCTCTCGGGCGCCTGGAGGGTCAGTCAGACCCTGACGGTTCGCGCTGGAGTGAACAATATCCTCGACACCGATCCGCCGCTGGTCAGCCAGGGGGTCACCGGCTCGGGTGAGCCGAACACCTATCCGACCTACGACCTGCTGGGCCGGCAGATCTTTATCTCAGCAACGGCGAAGTTCTAGCTAAGCCGAAAGTAACTCGAAACGTAACGAGGGCGGTCCGCGCAAGCGGCCCGCCCTCGCGGCGTCCTCTATCGTGATCGGGCTGGAATACGATCAACGGTGCCAGCCGCGGCCTCGCGAACGACGTCACATGCCCATGGTCGACGGCGTGCCATCTGACCACTTCGAGACGATGACAAAATACACCGATGCTGGATCCAAGCCGGCGTCGCCGCCCATTACCGGCACGCCCGGCAGGTTCGCACCCCAATAGGCCGGGCCGTGGGCGTCGTGCGGGAGGAAGAACATGAGATGCGGATGCCAGTGGCCGCCAGCGTCGCCGAGGTAGCCGTCCTTCGACATCATGTAGCACATGGCGCCGATCTCCGGCGGCGCTATACGCCCGGCGGCGATGGCGGCCTTGGTGCGCTCCGCAAGCTGCGCCTTCGACGCGCCGGCCAGCAACCATCTGGTCTGCATCAGGTAGGTCGGCAGCACCGAGCGGGCCGACACCGGGTTGAAGCAGATCGGGGCGCGCACCTTCGTGTTCCAGAATTCGGCATCGTCGAAGTCCTTCGCCCAGGACCGTTCGACAATGCAGGCGAAGCCGTTCTTGCCCCTGACGGTGGTCTCGTAACCACGGTCGCCCAGGGTCAACACGTCGGCGTCGTTCGAAATCGACGGCGGAGCTGCGCTGCGCGCCAGGGCGATCTCATCGGACTGGCTGGCGAACCGGTATTGGGCGATCGGCGCCATGTTCTGGTAGGGCGCCGGGGCGCCCTGCGCATTGGCTGGCCCGGCCTCGCTGATCAAGGCGCCGGATAGGGCCCAGCCGACGGCCAGCGCCGTTGCGGCTGCCGGGGCGGTGCGGCGAAGCTGCGCCGGATAGGTGTGAGCAACGGTCATGTGCGTTCTGGGATCCCTTCGAGAAGCCGGTCGAGCCTGGCGAGAGTGCCGACCCAGCCGGCCTCGTGGATGATCGCCGAGCGCTCGTTTCTAAGGTCGGCGTGGGTGACGGTGAGTTCGACGCCGCTATCGATCGGCCTCAGCTCGAACTCGATGCGCGAGACGCCATCCAGCTCCTCCTCAACCCCGCCGCTCACCCAACGCCAGCTCATGACCAGGCGGCGCGGTGGAACCACTTCGAGGTATTCGCCTAAGGCCTCATGCTCCTCGCCGTCGAGCGTGGGGAAGCGGATCCGGAACGCGCCGCCAACCCGGGCGTCGACTTCCGCAAGGATCGCGGGCAAGTCCTCCGGGCCCCACCAGGCGGCGACGCCATCGGCGGTCGTCAGCGCTTCGAAGACGATCGATGGCCGCGCTGCGATCCGGCGCACCAGGGTGATACTGGTCATTCCTCGGAAGTCTCGGAACGGCGAAGTTCCACCTCCTTGGCTTCAGCCTGGGCGGTGAGGCGATCCAACGCCGGCGACCAGAACCGTTCATATCGGGCGAGCCACTCGGCGGCCTCGCGCAGTCGCGCCGGCGACAGTCTGACGTCGACCGTTCGGCCGTGTTTCGAACGCGTGATCAGACCGGCGGCGCCGAGCACATCCAGGTGCTTCATCACCGCCGGCAACTTGATCGCGAAGGGCGCCGCCAGCGCGCTGATCGACAGCGTCTCCTCTTGCTCGAGACGAGCGAGGATCGCGCGGCGGGTCGGGTCGACAAGGGCGGCAAAAACCCGATCGAGGTCGCGGGGCTGATAGTTCAACATGTGGCGTACTATTGCCCGTCGACGTTGGTGTCAACCTTGGTGCTATGCGTCGAGGGCTTGGGTTCCGCCCCCTGACCCCGTCCCGAGTTAGCGTGGGTGGCGGTGCTGTCAGACTAAGGTCGACATGTCTCCGCCAGCGCGCAGCTCCCCCAAACCCATCCTGGCTAGTCCATGACTGCCCGCCACCCGGAGAGGGCCTCCGCGCGTCTCTCGGTCGCACTCAAGACCAGCGGCAGCGCGGAGTGGGAGCCGGTGGCCGGGCCGACTGTTACGACCTGAGGCAGAGGTGACGCCTCCCTCTCCATCAATGGTCAGGTGATGGAGAGCGGCTCGACCTCGGCCGTCATGGGCAACCCGATAAACGCCGTCGCCTGGCTAGCGAACAAGCTGCTGAGTTCGACGTGGCCATGCAGCCCGGCGACGTGATCCTGTCCGGTTCTTTCGTGAAAGCAATCCCGTTCGGAGCCGGCGACACGATCATCGCCCTCTACGACCAGCTGGGCGAAGTCACCCAGAGGGCGGCTTA
>Ga0302311_10007609_pt1 | contig 11019 bp, 11 predicted proteins | sample III_Palsa_N1_3_FD_200449 | JGI IMG/M metagenome (GOLD analysis project Ga0302311, IMG submission 200449) | Peat permafrost microbial communities from Stordalen Mire near Abisko, Sweden - III_Palsa_N1_3 | ecosystem: Environmental > Terrestrial > Soil > Palsa > Peat permafrost | place: Sweden...
CGCCTCATTTCTCGCCGGATTCCGCGCGATCTTCGCGCTGCCGGCCATGCGCGAGGAAGAACTCGCCGCCTTTCGCAAGGCCCAGGCCGACATCCGCGATCCGCTGGTCGTGCCCATCGTGGTGGTGGCGGTGCTGATGATCGCCGGCTTCGTCGGCTGGGACCTGATGCGCGACCCGGGCCATCTCGGACCGGCGGCCAGCGTGCGGCTAGCCGGCAGCGTCGCGGTGCTGCTGTTGCTGGCGGCGGTGCGGCGCGCCTGGCGTCCGTCGTTCCGCGTCCAGGCGCTGGTGATGTACTGCGCGATCTACGCGCTGCAGGCCGCCGTCGGCATCGCGCTCGGCGCGGATTCGCCGCTGCAGATGCCGGGGCTGCTGATCGTGATGTTCTTCGGCGTGATCGCCCTGCCGCGTGCCGGCGATTCGCTGGTCAACGTCGCGCTGGCGGCGCTGAGCCTGCCGCTCGTGCTGCCGCGTCAACCGCACGCGGCCGACGTGGTCTACGGGCTGGCGCACTTCGCCACCGTCGTGGCGCTGGTGTGGGCGGCCTGCGCGCTGCTGGAGCGGCTGTCCGCGCAGAGCTTCGCCTACCGCGAGCGGCTGCAGCACGAAGCCAGCACCGACGCGCTGACCGGGCTGCACAACCGGCGCGAGTTCGAATCCGGCATGGTGCGCGAGATGGAGCGCGCGCGTCGCATGCAGGTGCCGCTGTCGCTCGCCATCATCGACATCGACTTCTTCAAGCGCATCAACGACCAGCACGGGCACGACGTCGGCGACATCGTGCTGCGCGAGGTGGCGCGCGTCCTGCAGGCCTGCATCCGCAAGAGCGACCTGCTGGCGCGCATCGGCGGCGAGGAGTTCGCACTCGTCATGCTGGGCACGCAGCCACCGGGCGCGTGGGTGGTGCTGGAGCGCCTGCGCGCCGCCGTGGCCGCGCTGCGCATCCCGGCGGGCGCGCAGCAGATCGGCTGCACGATCAGCATCGGCATCACCGATCGCGTGGAGACCGATGTCGACTGGCCGATGCTCTACAAGCGCGCGGACCAGGCGCTCTACGACGCCAAGGAGCGCGGACGCAATCGCGTGGTGGAAGCGCCGCCACCCGAGCCCGCGCTGGTGTGACGCGCGACGCTCACTGGCGCCAGGTCGTCCAGGCGCGCTGCTGCTCCTCGATCGCGTAGATTCGGCCGTCCCACTTCAGCACCGCGCGGAACGGCGGGCGTTCGTCGACGCGGCCGTCGTCGCGCGCGGCGGTGCCGGTGACGACCAGGTCGCGGTAGCCGCGGGTGGACGTCGGCGCGAGGCCCAGGGTGGCGGTGAAGTTCTCGGTGATGGTGAGCTCGGGCGCGCTGCTGTCGGTGCACTGCGACTGGCCGCGCTGGATCAGCGCCCATTCCGACATCGGCAGGTCCTGCAACACCGGCCGGATGAAGCGGCCCTGGCTCACGAACAAGGTGCGGCGCGCGCCGGAGCCGACGCCCGCGCAGCCGTGCGGCAGGCCGGTCGTCACGTCGAGGCCGAACGCGCGCACGCCGGGCGCGAGGGGGTAGGCCGCGGTGTCGAGCCACAGGCTGCCCGAGACGATCCTGACGGCGGGATCGCTGTCGAGATCGGCCTTGAAGCTGGGGCCCACCTGGCCCGTGGCCGAGTCGATCACCGCGACCACCAGTTGCAGGTCGTCGTCATGGCCCGAGCGATAGGCCGCGGCCACGAGGCGGCCGTGGTACGCCGGCGCCGCGCGGCAGGCCGCGGCGGCGACCATCGCATTGGCGTCGGGCGCCCGGCCCAGCGGCGGCTCCTTGAAGTTGGACACCTGCACGAAACGGCCGACGGTGGCCAGCGAGCGGGGGTCGCACAGCTGCTCCACCTGCGCGCCGACGTTCTGTTCGTGCTCGGTCGCGGCCAGGCATTGCCCGGCGGCAAGCGTCAACGCCGCGATGCAGGCCGCGCGCACGGCCACGTGTCCCAACTGCTCCATGTCTCCACTCCCGGTGAGGCGCGATCATCGCGTGAGCGAGCCTGCCCGTCCATGGCAGCGCAGTAACGATTCGTGATGCCTCGCCTCACTTGCCCCGGTCGGCGTCGGCCTTGTTGAAGGCAGCCAGGTCGCCGGTGCTGCCGTCGCAGGGTCAGCGCCGCCAGCGCCGCCGGGCTGCAGGCCGGGCTGTCGGCGGCCGCGTGCGCGGCGGTGTCGGCGAAGAGCGCCGCGAACACGGCGGCGGCGGACAGCAGGCGGTTCATGGAAGACCGCTGGACAGCGACAAGCCGTGAATCTAGCGACCGTCGCGGGGCGCCGGACACCCGCCCCTCCTACAATCGGGGCATGAATGAAAAGTACGTCCCCTCCGAGGTCGAAGCCGTCGCCCAGGCGCATTGGCGAGCCACCGACGCCTACCGCGTGACCGAAGACGCGAGCCGCGACAAGTTCTACGCCTGCTCGATGCTGCCCTACCCCAGCGGCAAGCTGCACATGGGCCACGTGCGCAACTACACGATCAACGACATGCTCGCGCGCCAGCTGCGCATGAAGGGCATGAACGTGCTGATGCCCATGGGCTGGGACGCCTTCGGCCTGCCCGCCGAGAACGCGGCCATCAAGAACAAGGTGCCGCCGGCCAAGTGGACCTACGACAACATCGCGCACATGAAGGTGCAGATGCAGGCGATGGGCCTGGCCATCGACTGGTCGCGCGAGGTCGCCACCTGCGACCCGAAGTACTACAAGTGGAACCAGTGGCTGTTCCTGAAGATGCTCGAGGCGGGCATCTGCGAACGCCGCACGCAGATCGTCAACTGGGATCCGGTCGACATGACCGTGCTCGCCAACGAGCAGGTGATCGACGGCCATGGCTGGCGTTCGGGCGCGCCGGTTGAAAAGCGCGAGATCCCGGGCTACTACCTCAACATCACGAAGTACGCCGAGGAGCTGCTGTCGGCGGTCGCGAATCCCGAAGATCCCGAGTACCTCGCCGGCTGGCCCGAGCGCGTGCGCCTGATGCAGGAGAACTGGATCGGCAAGAGCGAGGGCGTGCGCTTCGCGTTCCCGCATGCGATCCACGACGACACCGGCGCGCTGATCGGCGACGGCAAGCTCTTCGTGTTCACCACGCGCGCCGACACCATCATGGGCGTCACGTTCTGCGCCGTCGCGCCCGAACATCCGCTCGCCACGCACGCCGCCAAGGGCAACCCGGCGCTCGACGCGTTCATCGCCGCGGCCAAGGCCGGCGGCACCACCGAGGCCGAGCTCGCCACCAAGGAAAAGGAAGGCCTGCCGACCGGGCTGATGGTCATCCACCCGCTCACCGGCGCGCAGGTGCCGGTGTGGGTCGGCAACTACGTGCTGATGTCGTACGGCGACGGCGCCGTGATGGGCGTGCCCGCGCACGACGAGCGCGACTTCGCGTTCGCGAAGAAGTACGGCCTGCCGATCAAGCAGGTGGTCAGCGTCGCCGGCGAGACCTTCTCCACCGACGCCTGGGCAGAGTGGTACGGCGACAAGCAGCGCGGCGTGTGCATCGAATCGGGCGCGCTGGACGGCTTCGGCATGAAGGACGCCGTCAACCGCGTGGCCGAACTCGTGGCCGCCGCCAACCTCGGCGAGAAGAAGACGACCTGGCGCCTGCGCGACTGGGGCGTCAGCCGCCAGCGCTACTGGGGCACGCCGATCCCGATCATCCATTGCGGAACTGACGAGAACCCAGGCTGCGGCGTGGTGCCCGTGCCCGAGAAGGACCTGCCGGTGGTGCTGCCGGAAGACCTGATCCCGGACGGCTCCGGCAATCCGCTGAACAAGCATGCCGCCTTCCTCGACGTCGGCTGCCCGAAGTGCGGCAAGCCCGCGCGCCGCGAGACGGACACGATGGACACGTTCGTCGACTCGTCGTGGTACTTCATGCGCTACTGCGACCCGGCCAACGAGGACCACATGGTCGCGGGCGGCACCGACTACTGGATGCCGATGGACCAGTACATCGGCGGCATCGAGCACGCGATCCTGCACTTGCTGTATGCGCGCTTCTGGACCAAGGTCATGCGCGACCTCAAGCTGATCAAGTTCAGCGAGCCGTTCAAGAACCTGCTGACGCAGGGCATGGTGCTCAAGGGCGCGTACTTCCACAAGCCCAGCGACGCGGGCAAGAACTACTTCTGGGAACACGACCTCGACATCGAACGCGACGCGCACGGCAACGTGCTCAGCGCGAAGATGAAGGACGGCACGCCGGTCACCTACGAGATGACCACGATGTCGAAGTCCAAGAACAACGGCGTCGACCCGCAGGCCCTGATCGACCGCTACGGCGCCGACACCGCGCGCCTGTTCGTGATGTTCGCGTCGCCGCCCGAGCAGACGCTGGAGTGGAACGACTCCGGCGTCGAGGGCGCGCATCGCTTCCTCAAGCGCGTGTGGGCGTTCGGCGCGAAGAACGACGAGGCCGTCAAGGCCGCGGCCGACGGCGTCGCCGGACTCGAGCTGAGCGCGCCCGCGAAGGCGCTGCGCCGCGAGGTGCACGTGCTGCTCAAGCAGGTCACCTACGACTACGAACGCATGCAGTACAACACCGTCGTCTCCGGTGCAATGAAGCTGCTCAACGCGCTGGAAGGCTTTGTCGTCGACGGCAGCGCCGGCTCGGCCGCGGTGCTGCGCGAAGGCTTCTCGGTGCTGCTGCGCGCGCTGTACCCGGCCTGCCCGCACATCGCGCAAGGCCTGTGGACGGATCTCGGCTACGCCGCGCACGGCAGGCAGTTGCTCGACGCCGGCTGGCCGGCCGTCGACGAGGCTGCGCTGGTGCAGGACGAGATCGAGCTGGTGCTGCAGGTGCTGGGCAAGACGCGCGGCAGCGTGCTGGTGCCCGCGAGTGCCGACAAGGCCGCGATCGAGGCGATCGCGCTGGCCGCGCCCGAGGCGGTGCGCTGGATGGAAGGCAAGCCGGCGAAGAAGGTCGTCGTCGTGCCGGGCCGTCTCGTCAACATCGTCGTGTGACATGACGGTCCCCGCTCACTTCGTTCGTCGCGCCCCGTCGGGGGCCGGGCGGCTCGCTCCGGAACGGTCGCGCGCTCGCCGCCTGGCGCTTGCCGCGCTCGCGTTCGCCGCCGCGGCCTCTCTGGCCGCCTGCGGCTTCCACCGGCGCATCGCGCAATCGCTGAACTACGAGCGCATCGCGCTGTCCGGCTTCGCCGACCGCTCGACGATGGCCGATGAGATCCGGCGCGCGTTGCCGTCGACGGCGCACATCGTCAACGTGATCCAGTCGCAGGTGGTCATCGAGGCCATCGAGGACACCCAGCAGACGACCGTCGAGGCCTCGACCGCGTTCGGCCAGGTGCGCGAGCTCGAGCTGCACGTCAAGCTGCGCTACCGCGTGCTCGACCCGAAGGGCGTCGAGCTGCTGCCGCTGGCCGACATCGAGCGCTTCCGCGACATGACCTACGACGAGAAGGACGCGCTCGCCAAGGACACCGAGATGAAGGCGCTGTACCGCGACATGCAGTCCGACATGGCCTACCAGCTGGTGCGCGTGCTGTCGGCGGTGGGCAAGCCCACCGGGCCGGCGGCGCAGGTGAACGCGGCGCGCGCGGCGTCCGCGGCGGTCGCGCCGGCGTCGGCGGCGTCGGTGTCGGCGGTCGAATGGGCCGCGTCGCAGGCCGCGGGCCACTGACCAACGGCCATGCAGGTCCGCCCCGAACAACTCGCCGACCATCTGGCGCGCGGCCTGCGCGACGTCTACGTGGTGCACGGCGACGATCCGCGCCGCGGTGCGCGCGGGCGGCGCCAACGAGCGCAAGGTGTTCGTCGTCAGCGGCGCGCATTTCGACTGGAGCAGCGTCATTGGCGCGTCGCAGGCCATGGGGCTGTTCGCCGACCAGCAGCTGATCGAGATCCGCATCCCGTCGGGCAAGCCCGGCAAGGACGGCGGCGAGGCGCTGCAGCAGCTCGCGCGCGAGGCCGGCCCCGACAGCCGCCTGCTGGTGCACCTGCCCAAGCTCGACTGGCAGCAGCAGAAGGCCGCCTGGTTCAATGCGCTCGATGGCGCGGGGGTCAGCGTCGCGGCCGACGTCATCGAGCGCAACGCGCTGCCCGCGTGGCTCGCCAAGCGCTTCGCGCTGCAGGGCCAGCGCGTGGAAGCGGGGGCCGCGGGCGAGGCCACCCTGGCCTTCATGGCCGACCGCGTCGAGGGCAACCTGCTGGCCGCGCACCAGGAGATCCAGAAGCTGGGCCTGCTGTATCCGGCCGGCGAGATCACGTTCGCGCAGGTCGAGGACGCGGTGCTCGACGTCGCCCGCCACGACGTCTCCCGCCTGTGCGACGCCGTGATGGCCGTGCAGGTGCCGCGCGCGCTGCGCATGCTCGACGGCCTGCAGGCCGAGGGCGAGGCCGCGGTGTTCGTGCACTACAAGCTGTCCGACGACATCCGCGCGCTCAAGCGCATCCAGGACGCGATGGCCGACGGCAAGCCGATGCCGATGGCCCTGCGCGAGGCGCGCATCTGGGGCGCGCGCGAGCGCCTGTTCGAACGCGCGCTGCCGCGGCTGTCCGGCCCGATGGCCGCGCGCCTGGTCAGCGCCGCGAGCGAGTGCGACGGCGTGCTGAAGGGCCTGCGCCACCCGCAATGGCCGGCCGAGCCGTGGGACGCGCTGCGCCGCCTGGTGCTGATGATGCTGCAGGCGCTCAGGCCCGAGGGCGCGCAGGCGGGGCTGGTGCTGCGCGCCTGACGCGCACGGCGTTTGCCCCGGGGTCGGCGCATCGAGGAGATCGACCATGCGCCCACGCCTGCTGCTGCCGTCCCTGGCCGTCGTCCTGCTCGCCGCCTGCGCCGGACGGATCGAGAAGGGCGAGGCCGCGCCCATTGCGCCGCCAGACGGCTCCGACCGCGCGAGCAGCATGCCGTCCGATCGCATCGAGGTCGGCGGCGTGCCGGAGTGGCTGCGCATCCGCCTCGCCGACTACGACGCGCAGCCCGGCCCCGCCGCGCCGCGCGCCGTGTTCCAGGTGCGCTACGGCGGCGGGCTCGCCTACTACGTGCAGGCGGGCTGCTGCGACCAGCTCGACCCGCTGGTCGACGCGAACGGCGTGCTCGTCTGCTATCCGAGCGGCGGCTACACCGGACGCGGCGACGGCAAGTGCCCCGGCGCGCTGCCGCCCGCAGGCGAGCGGCGCGAGGTGTGGCGGCATCGCTGAGGCTCAGAAGGTCCGGCCGGCCCGCACGATGAAGCGCGCGCGGTCGACGGCCCGCGTGTCGCCGCTGTTCGAGGCCCACGTGCCCGCGTGCAGGCCGTCGGCAGCACCAAGGTCGGCGCCGCCCTGAACGCCTGACGGCCCGGGGTCTGGTCGGTGCGCCGGAACTTGTACCGGCTCGCGAGCCGCGATGTCAGCGGTGGGCGCGAACGGCACGTCATCGACGCGCGCCGGCGACGGCAGCAGCCAGGCGGCGGCGCCATACACGGCGCCGAGCGCGCAGGTCAGCACCAGGGAAGGACGATGGAACGGGATCAGGCGCATTGCAGGACTCGGCTGAAGATCGGCCGGCGCGCGCACTCGTCGGTGCGCCTTTGCCGGGGCGGTTCGTCATTGGAGTCGGGCGCGCGGAAAATCCGCGCAAAGATGCGGCCTGGCGGCGCAAAGATCGCGTCAAGACGCGCATGCGCCGCGCCGCTTCAGCGGATGCCGGTGGCCTTCCTGGCGGCCTGCAGGTTCATGAAGGCCCTGCCGATGTAGTACAGCGCCAGCGCGTGGAAGGCGACGGGCATCCAGTCGGCGAACTTCAGGTAGATGAGGCCGTCGCACAGGTAGACGACCACGCCCAGCGCAAAGGCCCAGGTGCGGCCCTTCTGCGCGTGCAGGCCAATCAGCCAGAAGCCGCCGATGAAGAGCGCGTCGATGACCAGCGCGATCGCGATGTTGGCTTCGAACGCGCCGTGCGCCAGCAGCGTGAAAGCCAGGCCCAGCACGAAGTTGACGTTGGCGTGCGCGAGATCGCACGCGACGTTGACCGCCGACAGCCCGGCGATCCACCAGAACCAGCGCGCCCCCGAGAGAAAGCCGGGCACGCGTTGCGCGAGCTGCTCCACGGTGGTGGGCATGTTGGACGCGGCGGCGTTCGCGGGCGCGGCGGTGAGTGTCGAATCGGTCATTGAAATCCTCCCTGTTTGCGGCTGGGGCCGCGAGATCGTTGTGGTGACGAGGCCAACGCCTCGATCGTCGCAGCGCGAACTCTAGCAAGCGCGTGACGCATGTCACTCGGGACAAGCCAGCAAGAGGCGCCGCGCGCCCATAATCCGCGGCGCCGCTCAACCTTGATCCAGAGTCCCGATGACCCAACGCCCGCTGTCCCTCGCCTGCCTGCCTCTCGCCCTGCTCGCGGGCTGCGCCATCCACCAGACCGTGCGCCCGCTCGACGCGCTGGTCGACACGCAGGTGTGCGTGATCAACAACCCCGCGGTGCGTCCGAGCGTGATGGCCGCATACAAGAGGGTGCTGGGCGACAAGGGCTACAGCGTGCGCGAGCTGCCGGAGAACGCCGCGATCACGGAGTGCCGCGTCACGTCGACGTACCAGGCCAACTGGCGCTGGGACCTGGCGATGTACATGCACTTCGCGGAGTTCCGCGTGTTCGTCGACGGCAAGGAAAAGGGCGTGGCCGTCTACGACGCCACGCACGGCGGCGCCAACATGGGCAAGTTCATCGACGCCGACAAGAAGATCGCCGAGATGATCAACCAGCTGTTCCCGGGCGGCGCGGGTACGCGCGCCGTCGCGCCCGGCACGACGACGGTTCAATAGCCGCGCGCACGATCGACGAGATGCCGCGCGGACTCGCCGCGTCGCACCGCCTCGACGTTGTCCGCGACGACCGCTGCCGCGCTGCGCAGGTCGGTCTGCGCCGCGGAGTGCGGCCACAGCGTCACCTGCGGATGGAACCAGAACACGTGCGTGGCGGGCAGCGGCTCGGTGTCGAACACGTCCAGCACCGCGTGCGCGAGCCGGCCCGAGTTCAATGCGACGAGCAAGTCTTTTTCCACCACGTGCGCGCCGCGCGCCAGGTTCACGAGGCTCGCGCCGGTGCGCATCTGCGCGAGACGCGCGCGGTCGAACAGGCCGCGCGTGTCGTCGGTCAGCGGCAGCAGGTTGACGACGATGTCGGCCGCGCCGAGCGCCGCCGGCAGCGCGGCCCAGCCGGCGCTCGTGGCGATGCCCGCGACCTGCTGCGCCCGCGCGCTCCAGCCGCCGACGCGATAGCCCAGCGCTGCCAGCTGCAGCGCCGTCGTGCGTCCCATCTGGCCGAGGCCCAGCACCAGCACGGCGACCTCGTCGGCACGCTTCTGCGGCAGCGGCCGCCACTGCACCTGGCGCTGGTGCGCGGCGTAGTCGAACGCGCGCCGGTGCAGCGACAGCACCGCCCACGCGGCCGCCTCGGCCATCGCGCGGTTCATCATCGGATCGACCATGCGCGCGATCGGCACGTCCCCGGGCAGCGTGGCATCGGCGAGCAGGCGGTCGACGCCGGCCCACAGCGACTGGATCAGCTTCAGCCGCGCGCAACCCGCGAGCCGCCCCGGCAGCGGGTTGGCGACGACGGCGATGTCGGCTTCGCGCCAGCGCGCGGACTGCACGCCGTCGGCGGCCGGATCGATCCAGTCGTCGTCCGGCAGCGCATCCGTCAACGCACGCCACCAGTCGGCGCGCTCGGCGCCTTCGAGGCGGGCGTCGAAGGCGATCTTCACGACGCCGCGGCAATCAGCCGCTGCAGCGCGAGCGCGACGGTCTGCGCGCGGATCGCATCGCGGTCGCCGCCCAATTGCAGCAGCTCCGCGCGACTGCCCACGAGCGGCGCGTCGCCGCCGCTGGGCAGGCCTTGCTGCGCCTCGCGCGCATGCGCCCACGCGAGCCCGAGCCACACGGTGCCGACCGGCTTCGCGACGCTGCCGCCGCCCGGCCCGGCGATGCCGGTGATGGACAGCGCGAGCTGCACGCCCGCGTGCGCCAGCGCGCCGCGCGCCATCGCGTCGGCCACCTCGGCGCTGACCGCGCCGTGTCGCGCGATCAACGCATCGGGCACGCCCAGCAGGCCGGTCTTGGCGTCGTTGGCGTAGGTGACGAAGCCGGCTGCGAACCAGTCGCTCGCGCCGGCCGGCGCGGTACAGGTGCCGGCGAGCAGGCCGCCGGTGCAGCTCTCGGCGGTGGCCAGGCGCCAGCCGCGGGCGCGCAGGGCGTCGCCGAGCGTGGCTACTTGCGCGAGCAGCGCGTCGTCGATCGTGATGGAGACGCTCCGTGACATGCGAGGACTCAGCTAGCGGTCGTGATGACGAGATGTTGGTGAGGCACGCCGAGCGAAGTCAACGCCAGGGGCGGCAGCACGAGCAGCAGCAAGCCCCAGACCACCAGCACCAGCGCCGCGGCGACGAGATCGTCGAAGATGATGCCGAAGCCCTGCGGCCACCCGGGCAGCGCGCCCCTCTTCGGCTTGAACAGCGAATCCGCCCAGCCGACCGGCCCGCGCTTGACGGCGTCGAACAGCCGGAACAGGCCGAACAGGATCAGCTGGCCGATCCAGCCAACGGGCATCGCCGCCCACAGGATGATCCAGAACGCGATGATCTCGTCCCACACGACCGGGCTCGGATCGGCCACCGCCATCGCACGCGCCGTGTGCGTGCAGGCCCACCAGCCGATGCAGAAGCCGGCCACGATGATCGCGGCCCAGCCGACGGGGCCCGGCGCGGCGAACCGGTCGATCAGCAGGAACAGCGCCCAGCCGGCCAGCGTGCCGGCGGTTCCGGGCGCGACCGGCGACAGGCCGCTGCCGAAGCCGAGCGCGATCAGGCGCAGCGGATGCAGGCCCATGAAGCGCCAGGTGGCGCGGCGCGGGGCGATGGCGGAGGTGTCGTCGGTCATGCGTCAGGCCGGGAGGAAGTGGTCGAACGCGCGCTCGGCCAGCACCACCGGCGCGCCGTGGGCGTCGACGATGCGCAGGCCGGCCTCGGCGTCCAGCGCGCCGATGCAGGTCACGGCCACGCCG
>Ga0302311_10007619_pt1 | contig 11010 bp, 8 predicted proteins | sample III_Palsa_N1_3_FD_200449 | JGI IMG/M metagenome (GOLD analysis project Ga0302311, IMG submission 200449) | Peat permafrost microbial communities from Stordalen Mire near Abisko, Sweden - III_Palsa_N1_3 | ecosystem: Environmental > Terrestrial > Soil > Palsa > Peat permafrost | place: Sweden...
CGCCGGAGGCCGAATCGGCGGCGCTGCGCGGACTGGAGTGGCTGAAGCCGCTGCAGGTGCTGGACGTGGTCGGCGACTGGGCCGAGGCGCGCCCCGAGGTGCGGCCGGGCGGCTGGGCCTTCCAGTACGCCAATCCGCACTATCCCGACCTCGATGACACCGCCGTGGTGGTGATGGCGATGGACCGAGCCCGGCATCGCGCCGAGACCGGCGGCGCCTATGAGGATCCGATCGCGCGGGGCCGCGAGTGGGTCGAGGGGCTGCAAAGCAACAACGGCGGCTGGGCCGCGTTCGACGCCGACAACACCTTCTACTATCTAAACAACATCCCCTTCGCCGACCACGGCGCCCTGCTCGATCCGCCCACGGTGGATGTGGCGGCGCGCTGCGTGAGCATGCTGGCCCAGCTCGGCGAGGCGAACGACAGCCCACGGATGAAACCCGCCCTCGCCTATCTGGGGCGCGAGCAGCTGGCCGACGGCAGCTGGTTCGGGCGCTGGGGTGTGAACTACATCTACGGAACCTGGTCGGCGCTGTGCGCGCTGAACGCGGCCGGGCTGGACGGCGCGGCGCCGATGGTGCGGCGCGCCGCCGACTGGCTGATCGCCATCCAGAACCCGGACGGCGGCTGGGGCGAGACCTGCGACAGCTACCGGCTGGACTATCAAGGCTACCAGCCGCATCCCTCCGGCGCATCGCAAACCGCCTGGGCGCTGCTGGGGCTGATGGCGGCGGGCGAGACCGAACATCCGGCGGTGGCGCGCGGCATCGCCTGGCTCACGGCGCGGCAGGGCGACGACGGCTTCTGGGCCGAGGACCACTACACCGGCGGCGGCTTCCCGCGCGTCTTCTACCTGCGCTACCACGGCTATTCGAAGTTCTTCCCGCTGTGGGCGCTGGCCCGCTACCGCAACCTGGCGCGCGCCAACGAGCGGCGCGTGGCGTTCGGGATGTGAGCGAGTCCGGGCCCATTCTCGCCGTGGTCGGGATGACCCGCGAAGCCAAGATCCTCGGCGATGCCGCGGTGATCATCGGCGGCGGCAACGCCGAGGCCCTGGCCGCCGCGCTGGAGGACTCGTTGCGCGGCGGCGTCGCCGGCATAGTGAGCTTCGGCCTCTGCGGCGCGCTCGATCCGGCGCTGAAGATCGGCGACCTGGTGGTGGGCGAGGCCGTGGGCGACGCGGACGACTGGTTCGAGGCCGACGCCGATTGGGCGGCGCGGATTGTAACTGCGGTCCCCGGCGCGATGCTGGGCCGCTTCGCGCGCGCCGATCAGGTGGTCGCCAGCGTCGCGGAAAAGACGGCGCTGCGCAGCCGCACCGGCGCGTCGGCCGTCGATCTGGAATCCTACACGGTGGCGCGGCTGGCGCGCTGGTTCGGCGTCCCGTTCGCGGTGGTGCGCGCGGTTTCCGACTCGGCCGCCCGCGCCCTGCCCCACGCGGCGCAGGTGGGGCTCGGCCGCGACGGGCGGCCGGCGATCGGCGCGGTTCTGGCCTCGCTGCGGTCCAATCCCTGGCAGATCGGCACGCTGATCCGCACCGCGCTGGAAGCGGAGGACGGGTTTCATGCGCTGGAGCGGGCGCGGGCCGTGCTGGGGCCGCGGCTGGGCGGACCGGAATAACTCCCTTCTCCCCTTGCGGGAGAAGGTGTCGGCGAAGCCGACGGATGAGGGGTGTCAGCGCCCCTCTCTCCGTTTTGACCGGCGCCCGCTAGTCTCCGACAGTTGCGCCGACACCCCTCATCCGACCCGCTCCGCGGGCCACCTTCTCCCGCAAGGGGAGAAGGAAGTCAGACGGCTTCCGTTCTCGCGACTTTGCGGGCGCGGGGGTTGGCGGCCTTGATCTCGGCGAGTTTCTCTTCGACGTGCTCGGTGAAGACGTATTCGGAGGGGCGCTGGCGGTCGATCGGGATGTCGGGGGCCATCGGGCCGTCGGTACGGACGCCGCGCATCAGGACGCCGAGCGCCTTCAGCGGGTGCTTGGTGATGTCGGCGACAGCGCTGGCCTCGAAGCCGCAGTGGACCATGCAGTCGGCGCACTTCTCGTAGTTGCCGACGCCGTAGTCCTCCCACTTGGTGTCTTCCATCAGCTCCGTGAAGGTTTTCACATAGCCTTCGCCGAGCAGGTAGCAGGGCTTCTGCCAGCCGAACACATTGCGCGTCGGGTTACCCCAGGGCGTGCAGTGGTAGGCCTGGTTGCCGGCCAGGAAGTCCAGGAACATGGTCGATTGGGTGAAGGACCAGGTCTTGCTGCCCTTGGCCCCTTGCTTGAAGATGTCGCGGAACAGCTGCTTGGTCTTGGTGCGGTTCAGGAAGTGATCCTGGTCCGGCGCGCGCTCATAGGCGTAGCCGGGCGAGATGGTGACGCCGTCGATGCCGAGGGCCTGCGTCTCGTCCAGGAACCGGGCCACCCGCTCGGGGTCGGCGCCGGCGAACAGGGTGCAGTTGAGATTGCACTGGAAGCCCTTGGATTTGGCCAGTTTAATCGCCTTCACCGCGATGTCGTAGACGCCGTCCTGCGAGACCGAGTGGTCGTGCATGATCTGGTCGCCGTCGAGGTGGATCGACCAAGTGAAGAAGGGATCGGGCTTGTACTGGTCGATCTTCTTCGTCAGCAGCAGGGCGTTGGTGCAGAGGATGACGAACTTCTTCCGCTGCAAATAGCCTTCGACGATCTTCGGCATGTCACGGTGCAGCAGCGGCTCGCCGCCGGCGATGGAGACCACCGGCGCGCCGCACTCGTCGATCGCTTCCATGCACTGCTCGACCGAGAGGCGCTGGTTCAGGATCTCGCCCGGATAGTCGATCTTGCCGCAGCCGACGCAGGCCAGGTTGCAGCGGAACAGCGGCTCCAGCATCAGCACCAGGGGATAGCGCTTCTCCCCGGAGAACTGCTTCTTCATGATATAGGCGCCGACCCGCGCGGTCACCGCCAAGGGAATGGCCAAAGCTCAGCTCCACGACCGGCGGGCGAAAGGCTCTCCCGCATCCCGCCGGACTTAAGGGGGCCGCGTGTTTCGATCAAGGCGCATGCCGTCGCAACCCGGCCAAGCGTGTTCCGCTGACCACAGCAAAGGCGGTATTTCAACGGCCTTGGCCGCGGCGCGGCTTTGAGGCTAAGACTCTGCCCGCGGCTGCCGCGCGCCGGGGTGGAATCAGCGAGGGACGGCGGTTGAGTGCGCCCGAATCAGGGGGGGGACGCCACGTAAGACGCGTGGCTGTCATCGCAATGTTCATCGGGCTGGTGCTGGCGACCGGCCTCATCGCGTATTTCGGATTCGGCAAGGTCGCCTCGGCGCTGGAACAGATCGGCTGGCGTGGCCTTCTGGGCCTGTGCGTCTGCTACCTGGGGCCGGTGGCGTTCCTGGCCTCGGCTTGGTTCGTACTCGATCCCGGCGCGCCGCCGAAGACCTGGGGCACCTTCTATTTCGCCCGGCTGGTGCGCGACGCCTCGGGCGAACTGCTGCCCTTCTCCTCGCTGGGCGGGTTTGTGTTCGGGGCGCGGGCGGCGATCCTGGGCGGGGTCGAGCCGGCGGTGGCGATCTCGACCACGGTGGTGGACGTCACCGCCGAATTCATCGGCCAGCTCGGCTTCACCGCGCTCGGCATCGCCCTGCTGTTCAACCGGCCGGAAGCGCCACAGGAAGACCAGGCGCTGCTGCAGTCGTCGGTGCTGGGCCTGGGCGCCGGGGTGCTGGCGGCGGCGGCCTTCATCCTGTTGCAGCGGCGCGCGACCGGGCCGATCGAGCGGGCGGTGGCGCGCTGGGCGCCGAGCGCCATGGCGCAGACCAGCGCCGTGGTCAGCTCCGTGCATGCGCTCTACCAGAAGCCGGCGCGGCTGACGGTCAGCTCGGTGCTGCACCTGACCGCCTGGGTGCTGGGCGGCGTCGGGGTCTGGGCCGGGCTCTGGTTCGCCGGCCGGCACATGTCCTTGCGCACCATCATGGGGGTCGAGAGCCTGGTCTATGTTGTGCGCACGGTGACCTTCGCCGCGCCGATGGGACTGGGCGTGATCGAGGGCGGCTATGTGGTGGTGGGCGCCCTCTTCGGCCTGACGCCGGAGTTCGCCCTGGCGCTGTCGCTGATCAAGCGGGTGCGCGACATCGCCATCGGCCTGCCGGCGCTGGCGCTGTGGCAGGCGATGGAGGGCCGCCGGCTGCTGGCGGCCAAAACCAAGGCCGACGCCGAGACGCCGGCGCCCGATCTGAGCTCGGACCGGTCCTAAGAGTCCCGGCCGAGCGCCGGCTCAGTGGATGCCGTCGCTCCAGAAGCCCGGCTGGCCAATCTGGTCCGGCGTCTGGACGACGCGGCGCAGCTTGGTCGGGTCGTAGCCGGCCGCCTGGAAGTGGGTCAGCGCCTCGGCGTAGTCGGCGTCGGAGAGACGCGGCTCGCGGGCGTAGATCCAGCCGATCGAGTGGATGTCCTCGCCGAAGATCACATAGCGGTATTGCGGATCGACATAGAGCACCAGGAACGGCAGCCGCAGCGGCCAGAAGATCTGGGTGGTCCAGGCGGCGTTGTTGGTGCCCGGCTTGATCCAGTCGTGGACGACCGCGTGATTGCGCGGCGCGTCGAAACTGCCGCGGCGCGCATAGAAGTCCTCCTTGATGCCGCCGTCCGGCGCCGGCGAATAGACGTCGTAGGGCGCGACCATGCCGCGCTCGAACGGGTTCGGGATCGTCGCGACGATATACCAGCCGCCGTACATCCGGCTCATGTCGACGTTGGGCGCGAGGGGGGTTTTGGCGGCGGCGGGGCCGGAGATGGGCAGCAGGACGGCGAGTGTCAGGAGCGCGGCGAGGCGTCGCCTGCGGGAAGACGGATTCAATCCGGGCACGCGCATCATCCCTCTCGGCCGCGCCGACCGGGCGCTCTCGAGGGTGTCTACGGTTTGGAAGCTGTCGTGGATCGCCTGCCGGCGCGCTTCGCCCTCACCGCATGAACCGATACCCCACCCCCGGCTCCGTCAGGATGTGCTTCGGGGTCGAGGGTTCCGCCTCGATCCGCTGCCGCAATTGCCCCACCAGCACCCGCAGATACGGCAGGTCGTCGACGTGCGCCGGCCCCCAGATGGCGGTGAGCAGGGCGCGGTGGCTCAGCACCTTGCCGTCGCCCTCGGCGAGGCGGGCGAGGAGTTCGTATTCTTTCGGCGAGAGGCGCACCGGCTCTCCGGCGCGGCTGACCAGGCGCTTGACCAGGTCGATCTCGAGGTCGCCGGCGACGATCACCGCCTCGGCGCCGACGCGCTCCAGCTTGTGGCGCAGGGCGACGCGCAAGCGGGCGAGGAATTCGCCGACGCCGAACGGCTTTTGCACATAGTCGTCGGCGCCCAGGTCGAGGGTGGCGATCTTCTCGGCTTCGCGCTCGCGGGCCGAGAGCACGATCACCGGCCCGACGTAGAAGGCGCGGGCGGCGCGCAGCAGGTCCTTGCCGTCCATGTCGGGCAGGCCGAGGTCGAGCACCACGGCGTCGGGCGAGCCGGCGGCGATCATCCGCAGGCCGGCCTCGCCGGTGTCGGCGCGCAGGGCCTCGAAGCCGGCCGCGGTCAGCGCCGGGCCGAGGAAGCGGTGCATCTGCGGCTCATCGTCGATGACCAGGATGCGGGGTTTGTAAGCGCTCATAACAGCCAATGTGGGGTGGCTTTCTCTTTTGGCAGGCTGATCAGGATGCGGGTGCCGCGTCCATCGTGAATCGGGCTGGCGGCGGCGATGCGGCCACCCATGGCCTCGACGAAGCCCTAGGCGATGGCGAGGCCGAGGCCGGTGCCCTTGCCGCGGTCGCTGCTCTCGGAGAGGCGCTGGAACTTCTCGAACACCTGCTGCAGCTGGGCGGTGGGGATGCCCCTGCCCTCGTCTTCGATGCTGATCACCACATTGCGCTCGTCCTCATAGACGGCGGCCTCGATGTGGGAGCCGTCGTCGCTGTAGGCGATGGCGTTCTCCAGGATGTTGACCAGGGCCTGCTCCAGCAGCGCCGGGTCGGCGGGAACGGTGCTGAGGGTGGGCGGATAGTCGCGGGTGAGGACGCGCTTCTCCAGCCGCCGCGCGACCCGGTCGGCGGCGGCGCTGGCGACGTCGCGCAGGTCGGTGGCCTGGGTGCGCGGGGCGACGCCGCCGCCTTCCAGCCGGGTCATGTCCAGCAGGTTGCCGACGTAGCGATTGAGCCGCTCGGCCTCGTCGCGGATGCTTTCCAGCAGGTCGTCCTGCACCGGCCGCTCGATGGCGGGGCCGTATTCGATCAGGGTGGTGGCCGCGCCCAGCACCCCGGCCAGCGGCGTGCGCAGGTCGTGGCTGATCGAGTTCAGCAAGGCGGTGCGCAGGCGCTCGGAGCGGCGCAGGGCGTCGGCCTCGGAGGCTTCGGCGGCCAACTCGGCGCGCTCGATGGCGATGGCGCCCTGGTCGAGCAGCGAGAGCACGAAGCGTTCGGATTCGCCGTCGCCGTGCGGCTGCGGCTCCAGCGCGGCGACGCCGGCGCGCTTGGCGATGCCCTGCAGCGGCCAGAAGGTCCAGGCGGCGTTGGGCAGGGTGCCGGTCCCGGCGCCGGCCGCCTCGCCGTGCTCCCAGGCCCAGCGGGCGCCCGCCATGTCCTGGGTGCCGAGCTGCGACATCACCGGCGCGGCGGCGGCGGGGGCGATCTCGCCGCCTTCGGGCAGCAGGATCATCGCCTTGCCGCCGGTGGCCGCCGAAAGCTGCTCGGCCAGCGCCGTCGCCGCATCTGCCTTCTTGGCCGAGGCCGAGAGCCGACGGCTGGCGACCAGCAGCGAGGTGATGGCGGCGGCGCGCTTGGAGGTGGCCTCCTGCTGGTCCTTCACGCGGCCGGCGAGGAAGCCGGTGACCAGCGCCACGGCCAGGAAGACAAACAGGGTCAGGATGTCGGTGGGCGAGCCGATGACGAAGGAGTAGCGCGGCTCCAGGAACAGGTAGTTGTAGACCAGGAAGGCCATGGCCGCCGCCAGCAGCGCGGGCCTGAGGCCCTGCAGCACGGCGGCGGTCAGAACGGCGGCCAGGAAGATCATGCCGAGGTCGGAGGCGCGGAAGCTGCGATCGAGATACCAGGCGATCAGGGTGGCGACGATGACGTAGCCCACCCCCGGCAGGTAGCGGCGCCAGGCGCCCGGCTCGCGCGCCACCACCTGGCGCAGGCTGGGCTGGGCGGGATCGGACGACCGCTCGGTGACGATATGCAGGGCGACGCCGTGGGCGCGGCGCATCATGGCGCTGGCGAAGGAGCGGCCCAGCGCCTCGCGCCAGCGGCTGTCGCGCGACTTGCCGATCACCAGCTGGGTGACGTTGTTGGCGGCGCAGTAGTCGGTGACGACGGCGGTGATGTCGTCGCCGGTGAGCGCCAGGGTGGCCGCGCCGAGCTGTTCGCCCAGCTTCATGGCGTCATTGACCCGCGACAGGCCGAGCGCGCTCGGCGGCGTGCGGCCCGGCCGCTCGACGTGGGCGACGATCCAGGGCGCGTTCATCATCTCGGCCAGGCGCCGGCCGGTGCGGACCAGGTGGTCGGCCATGGGGTCGCCGCCGACCAGCACCAGGATCCGCTCGCCGGCGACCCAGGGGCCGGCGACGCCCGCGCGGCGCATGGCCCCGACCAGCTCGTCGTCGACCACCTGGGCGGCGCGGCGCAGGGCCAGTTCCCGCAGCGCGGTGAGGTTCTCGGCCTTGAAGAAGTTCTCCGAGGCAAGGCGCGCGGTCTCCGGCACATAGACCTTGCCCTCGGCCAGGCGCTGGCGCAGCTCGGCCGGGGTGATGTCGACGATCTCGACCTCGTCGGCCTTGGTCAGCACGCCGTCCGGCACCGTCTCGCGCTGGCGCACGCCGGTGATCTTCCAGACCACGTCGACCAGGCTCTCCAGGTGCTGGATGTTGAGCGTGGTCCAGACGTTGACGCCCGCCGCGACCAGCTCCGCGACGTCCTGCCAGCGCTTCGGGTGGCGCGAGCCGGGCGCGTTGGAGTGGGCGAACTCGTCGACCAGCAGCAGCTCGGGGCGGCGGGCCAGCGCCGCGTCGATGTCGAACTCCATCAGCGTGCGGCCGCGGTGGTCGATCGGCTTGCGCGGCAGGATTTCGAGGCCGACGGTCAGCGCCTCGGTGTCCTTGCGGCCGTGGGTCTCGACCACGCCGACCAGCACCCGTTGGCCCTCGGCGGCGCGGCGCGCGGCCTGGGCCAGCATCTCGTAGGTCTTGCCCACCCCCGGCGCCATGCCGAGGAAGATCTTCAGCCGGCCACGCCCCGCCTTCGCCGCTTCAGCCAGAAGCGCATCGGGATCGGGGCGGCGCGGCTCGTCAGGCTTCATGCCTTCCTAGGCTGAGCCTTTGGGAGCAAGGCGTCCAGCGCGCGGTTGGTCATCAGCACGTTGACGTGCGGCTGGCCGATGAATCCGAGGAACGGCGGCTCGACGTGCTTAGAGATGAGCTGCTGCACCGCCTCGGAATCGATGCCGCGCGCCTTGGCGATCCGGTCGGCCTGCAGCAGGGCGTAGGCCGGCGAAATGTCCGGGTCGAGGCCCGAGCCCGAGGTGGTGATGGCGTCGTCCGGGATCTCCTGGTGACCGGTGGAGGCGCGCAAGCTGGCGGCGTCGCCGGCGATCCGCTTGGCCAGCGCCGGGTCGAGCGGGCCGTAGTTGGAGCCGCCGGAGCTGGTCGGATCGTAGCCGTTGCCGGCGGCCGACGGGCGCGGGTGCAGGTACTCGTCCTTGGCGAACGCCTGGGCGATCAGCGCCGAGCCGACCACCTGGCCGGAGGCGTCCCGCACCAGGCTGCCGTTCGCCTGGTAGGGAAAGGCCAGCTCGCTGATCCCGGTGATCGCCAGCGGATAGCCGAGGCCGAGCAGCAGGGTGAAGAGCACCGTGGAGACGATGGCGGGGCGGAGTTCGGAGAGCATCAGAGTGTTCCGTTGAACGAGGAGGAGATCACGCCAGGCCGATCGTGGTGACGATCACGTCGATGATCTTGATGCCGATGAAGGGGGCGATGATGCCGCCGAGGCCGTAGATCAGCAGGTTGCGGCGCAGCAGGCGCGCCGCGCCGATCGGGCGGTAGCGGACGCCGCGCAGCGCCAGCGGCACCAGGGCGATGATGATCAGGGCGTTGAAGATGATCGCCGACAGGATGGCGCTGTGCGGGTTCTTCAGCTGCATGACGTTGAGCGCGCCCAGCGCCGGCAGCTGCAGGAAGAAGATCGCCGGGATGATGGCGAAGTACTTGGCCACGTCGTTGGCGATCGAGAAGGTGGTCAGCGCGCCGCGGGTGATCAGCATCTGCTTGCCGACCTCGACGATCTCGATGACCTTGGTCGGGTCGCTGTCGAGGTCGACCATGTTGCCGGCTTCGCGAGCGGCCTGGGTGCCGGTCTGCATGGCGACGCCGACGTCGGCCTGAGCGAGCGCCGGGGCGTCGTTGGAGCCGTCGCCGCACATGGCGACGAGGCGGCCCTTGGACTGCTCCTCGCGGATCAGCCGCAGCTTGTCCTCCGGCGTCGCCTCGGCGAGGAAGTCGTCGACGCCGGACTCCGAGGCGATGGCGGCGGCGGTGACCGGGTTGTCGCCGGTGATCATCACCGTGCGGATGCCCATGCGGCGCAGGTCGGCGAAGCGCTCCTTCACGCCGGCCTTGACCACGTCCTTCAGGTGGATGACGCCCACCAGGACGCCGTTCTCGGTGACCGCCAGCGGCGTGCCGCCGGAGCGGGCGATGCGGTCGACGGCGGCGCTGACCTCGGCCGGGGCCTGGCCGGGGGCGAGGCCGATCATCTTCAGGATCGCGTCGACCGCGCCCTTGCGCCAGCTGTCCTTGCCGGCGTCGAGGCCGGAGAGGCGCGTGGTGGCGCTGAACGGCACCGGGATCGAGTCCTTCGGCGGCACGCCGGTGAGGCCGCGGCTCAGCGCCAGGTCGACGATCGAGCGACCCTCGGCGGTTTCGTCGGCCAGCGAGGCCATCATCGCCGCCTGCAGCGCCGCCTCGGGACGGACGCCCGGCGCCGGGATCACCTCGGTGGCCATCCGGTTGCCGTGGGTGATGGTGCCGGTCTTGTCCAAGAGCAGGGTGTCGCAGTCGCCCGACGCCTCGACGGCGCGGCCGGAGGTGGCGAGCACGTTGAACTTCAGCAGCCGGTCCATGCCGGCGATGCCGATCGCCGAGAGCAGGCCGGCGATGGTGGTCGGGATCAGGCAGATGAAGAGCGCGCCCAGCAGGATCGGGTCGAGCTTGACGCCCGAGTACTGGCCGAGGCCCAGCAGCGAGACGCAGACGATCAGGAAGATGATGGTCAGGCCCGCGAGCAGCACGGTCAGCGCCATCTCGTTCGGCGTCTTGCGGCGCTCGGCGCCCTCGACCATGGCGATCATCCGGTCGATGAACGAATTGCCCGGATCGGCGGTGATGCGCACCTTGATCCAGTCGGAAACGACGGTCGTGCCGCCGGTGACGGCCGAGCGGTCGCCGCCGGCCTCGCGGATGACGGGCGCGGATTCGCCGGTGATCGCGGCCTCGTTGACCGAGGCGACGCCCTCGATGATCTCGCCGTCGCTCGGCACCATGTCGCCGGCCTCGACCATCACCACATTGCCGGCGACGAGCTTGTAGGCCGGCGTCGGCACGATGAGGCCCTGGTCGTCGACGATCAGCTTGGCCTTCACGTCAACGCGCTGGGCGCGCAGGGCGTCGGCCGCCGCCTTGCCGCGGCCCTCGGCGATGCTCTCGGCGAAGTTGGCGAACACGACGGTGAACCAGAGCCAGAGCGCGATCTGCAGCGCCCACCAGGGGCTGGCGCCGGTGCGGAAGTCGTCGACGGTCGAGACGGTCGCCAAGAGGGCGACGATCCAGACCGCGAGGATCACCGGATTGCCGGCCAGGCGGCGCGGGTCGAGCTTGACGAACGAGTCCTGGATGGCGCGCAGCAGGACGTTGGAGCTGAGGCTGGTCCCGGCGACGGCGGAGCGGCGCTTTTCGCCAAAATGGGAGTCGGCGATGGCGGTCATTGGGTGAGACTCCGGAGAGGTCAGTGCTGGC
>Ga0302311_10007621_pt1 | contig 11009 bp, 8 predicted proteins | sample III_Palsa_N1_3_FD_200449 | JGI IMG/M metagenome (GOLD analysis project Ga0302311, IMG submission 200449) | Peat permafrost microbial communities from Stordalen Mire near Abisko, Sweden - III_Palsa_N1_3 | ecosystem: Environmental > Terrestrial > Soil > Palsa > Peat permafrost | place: Sweden...
GGGACGACGAGAGTTTCGCGCATGTATTACGTCTACATTCTCGCGAGCCGGCGTCACGGGACCCTGTATATCGGGGTGACCAATTCCCTGCAGAAGCGCCTGGCGGAGCACCGCAATGGCGAGGGCTCCGTGTTCGTTAAAACCTACGGCGTCTATCGCCTGGTTTATGTCGAAGCCTATGATCGCCCGGACGAAGCCATCGCCCGCGAGAAGCAATTGAAGCGGTGGAAACGGGACTGGAAAATCGAGCTGATCGAGCGCGAGAACCTGGAATGGCGTGATCTCAGCGATCTGCTGGTTTAGTGGCGGAAAGGCCTCTTTCTGGCGTCGTCCCTGCGAACGCAGGGACCCATAAACACAGGTTTTGGTGTTTACGGGAGGTGTCGACGTCCGGCGTCTAAACCGAGAGGCCGCGGCGTATGGGTCCCTGCGTTCGCAGGGACGACAGGAGTTACCCACCCACGCCGAAGCGGACGTCTTCGAACAAAGAGGACGACACTGACGGCACCTGGGCGCCGTCGGAGGCGCGGGAGATGGCGATGCGGGTCTTGTTGAAGACGGCTTCGGCCGCAGCCCGGCCGGCTTCATTGGCGCTGAGATTGGCCAGCAGTTCCGACATCAGCACCGAATGCTGGCCACTGGAATCGTCCGCGACCTGACCCGGGGTCGCCGAAGTCAGGATCAGCGCATTGTCGGGCGCATTGATCGGCGCAAGACCATGCGAGAAGGTGCGGAAGCGGCGCTCATAGGGGTTGCGCCTGCTGGCATCGATCACGACGAGCTTGGCGCAGGCGCCCTGCTCCTTCATCACCTCGAGCACGGCTTCGACGCTGACGGCGTCGCGGCGCACATCGGATTCCTTCCAGATCGCGGCATCGACCGGGATCATGTAGCTCTCGCGGCCGACCTGGACGCCGTAGCCGCCGAAGAACAGCATCACCACCGAATCCGGCCTGATCCTGGATTTGAGCCGGCCGACCGCGCGGTCCATGTCGTCGCGCGTCGCGTCTTCCACCACATCGACGTCGAAGCCGTCGCGGCGCAGCGCCTCGGTCAGCGCGCGGGCGTCGTTGATCGGCTGGGCCAGCGGCGCATTGGCGTCGGGATAGTGGCCGTTGCCGATCACCAAGGCGATCCGCGACGGCCGCTTGCCGGCGGCCTCGCCGGATTGCTGCTCTGCGATGGTCTTGGCGGCATCGAGCGCGCGCATGTTCAGCGCGGCATGGGCGCCGATCGCCAGCGACACCATGCCGGCCAGCGCGCAGGCGATGGCGACGGAGCGGCGGGAGATGCGAAACTCACTCAAACTCATCGTGGTCTCAATCCTTGGTCATCGTTTCCGAAGTCGCCATTCACACGGTCAGGTGCAAACGCGCACATGTTAGTGACGCCAACGCCTGCCGGGTTTTGGGGGTTGGCGATGGATGTGCCGTCCAATTATGCTCAATTTGCGGCACCGCAGCAAACCCAGCATTAACCCGCACAGCCCCCAGCGGCAACACCTTTGCCGGTCCCGACCGGTCCCGACCTCTACTGGGGTCTATTGGACCGGCGATGGTTAATGTTTTCATAGTGCCCCCGGAACCCGGTCCGGGACTGTGATATTTGTCACATTTGCATTTCCTGCGCGCCAAACCCGCATTTATTGTGCATTTCCTTGTATTCGCTTGGCTTTCGGGTAGTTTTTCGGGGATTGCAGGGATCATTGCAGGATTTGGGAGACGGGCGGCCGCCGCAGAACGCGGGCCGGCGCGGCCAAGGGGGCGAACGTGCGACACCATCGCACGGACGGAAATTCCGAAAGAAAATGTGATGGCGTTTAGCGAGATCGCCGGAGCCGCATACCGCGCGCTGACGGCCCGGAAGGACGGCCCGTCGCTCTATGACGTCTGCGATCCCCTGCTGCTCAACGGCGCCGGCGGCGATGCCCATCTCGCCAAGTTCTACAAGACCGCACTCGGCAATCCCGCTTTGCGCCCGCTGCTGCGGCGGACCGGGCTCAGCGAACTCTGTCACGCGCCCAGCCTGCAGGGGCTGCGCGAGGCGCTGATCCGGGCGCGCGACGACGAGGTTCCGGACTGGGCCGCGATCGGCGCGCCGGTCGCGGCGCTGCTCGACACGATCGAGATCCGGCATCCCCAGCCCAAACCACTATCGAAGTCGATCCCGGCGCCGGCGCCCGGGCTCCACGAGATCGAGCGCGTGATCCGGCTGTGCGGCGCGCAGCTGCTGCGCGCGTTCGGCTGTCACGGCTTCATCCCGACCTATGCGGCCTTTAACCTGATCGGCGACCCCGACATCAAGGGCCGCGAATTCCTGATGGCGCTGACCGGCCTCAATGCCCGCGGCTACAAGAATTCGACTCTATTGTTCAACCTGGCGCGGATCTTCATCGCCCGCTCGCCGGCCCGCGCGCTGATCAATCCGCCCTGGTTGGGGATCGCCGAGCCGATGTGGCAGCCGATGCAGATCCGCCACCGCTCGGCCTATTACGACGCGTTCTTCACCGAGGCCTTGCTGAGCTTTGTCGAGACTGGGCTGGCGTCACAGGAAGAGACCACGGCGTCGCGCCGCGCCATCGCCGACATGGTCGCGTTCTGCCTCAGCACCAGCCGCGAGGAGGTGCGCGCGCCGGACGGCCGCAGCTTCGGCGTCATCACCGCGCTGGCGCCGCTGCCGCATCCGCGGTTCTCAAAGTTCTTCTCGCACATCAAGCAGGATCTCGGATTCGGCGTCTACGTGCCGGATTGCGACACCACCGCCTGCGCATTCTCGGCCGCGACCCAGGCCGGCTCCGATGATCCGATCCTGAGCCAGCCGCTGCTGGACTTCTATGCGGGGTACCAGGTCGGCGGCGGCGCCAACGAGCCCAAGGTCACGGTGCCGATCAACGACAGCATCGATTACGAAGGCGGCGTCGTCACCTGGATCGACAATCTCAAGGGCGAACGTCCGTTCGGCAATGATCTCGATCCGACCCTCAATCTCGACATCCTCGAGGTCAGCTTCCGCAACCTCGCCCGCTGGAAGGTGCTGGAGACGCCGCAGCGGCTCGCCACCGTGCAGGGGATCATCGGCTTCCAGCGGCGCCTCGCTTCATCTGGCGCGTTCGCCGATCCGCGCTCGCATATCTATTACCTGCCGGAACTGTACTGCGCCTATTTCGGCCGCTGCTACGCCGCCTTCATGGCGCTGCCGGCCGAGGCGCGGCAGGCGATCGACCCCGACGGGGCGTTCGAGATGATCCGGCTCAAGGTGCTGGCCTATGTCGAGGGCGACTTGATCACCAGCGAGATGAACGTGTTCGACGCGGCGCTGGCGCTGATCGCCTTGGGCCATCTCGGAGCAGATATCGCGACCTTCACCCCGGCGCTCACCTGCATCCTCACCCATCTCGGCGAAGGCGGCCGGCGCGGGCCGTTCCGGGCCTATGAGTGGAACAAGATGAAGACCCCGACCCGCATTTTAGTGGGCGGCCCCGAGGTCACCTCGGCCTTCGTGCTGATGGGGTTAGCGCTGGCGCGCCGCGCGATGCTGCGGGCGCGAGTTTAGTGCGCTTCCTTCACCCTCCCCTGGAGGAGGAGGGTCGGCTCGCATGGAGCGAAGCGAAATGCGAGACGGGGTGGGGTGACAGTCCCTCAACTCGGACAGTGTTCAAGGGGAGAGACTGTCACCCCACCCCGATCGCACCGGACGATGCTCCGCATCGCCGAGCGCGATCGACCCTCCCCCTCCAGGGGAGGGTAAGTGAGTCACGCTCTCCACGCTCATCTCCCAAGCTGACAGCCGCGCCCGCGGCCCCATCCGCACCACAATCCGGCCGCATCGTGCCAGCCATGCATTTTGAGACGGCCATTTTCACATGCGCATGAAATTCCTGCTGGCGATTGCATTGCTGCTGCCGTTGCTCCTGTCCTGGCTGCTGCCGGCGGTCGCCGCCGCGGCCGATATCACCGGCATTCCCAAAATCCGCGAGGGCGACCAGGTCCAGATCGGCAACAGCAAGATCAGGATCGGCGGCATCGACGCGCCGGCGGTGGATCAGCTTTGCCTCAACAACAAAGGCGAGCGCTGGACCTGCGGCGCCGCGGCGCGCGACGAGTTGATCAAGCATGTCGGCAACAAGAGCTGGACCTGCCATGTCGCCCAGACCGACCGCCGCGGCCGCCAGGTCTCGCGCTGCGAGGTCGACGGCGAGGACATCCAGAAATGGATGGTGAAGAGCGGCTGGGCGCTGTCCTATGTGCGGTTCTCGCATGACTACGACGCCGACGAAAAGGCCGCGCGCGACGCCAAGGCCGGCATGTGGCAGGGCGCGTTCATCGCGCCGTGGGACTGGCGGGTGCGCAACAAGAAGACCAGCATTCTCGGCGCCGCCAAGGCGCCCGACAACGCCAACACCATCCTGTTGGCATCCGCCTCGGGATCGGTGGCGCCCTCGCCCGACTGCACCATCAAGGGCAACGTCAACCGGTCCGGCGAATGCATCTACCACCAGCCCACCAGCCGCTGGTACGCCAAGATCGAGATGAAGATCAGCAAGGGCACGCGCTGGTTCTGCTCGGTCGACGAAGCCGAAGCCGCCGGCTGCCGCGAGACCAAGCGATAGAACGTGGCTGATTTTCAAGACGACCTGCAAGACGAACTGCGACCACAGCCGCACCACGATCATTCGCGGCTCGATCGCTTCCTGCTGGGCTCGCTGTCCGTGGTCCTGGTCTACACCCTGTTCGCCTATGTGGTGCTGCCGGCATTCTGGACCCACCATGAGCACCAGAAGGGCCTCGCCGCGCTGCCGATGGTGACGCTGACCGCGCAGGGCATTCCCGGCGATCCGGTCAATGTCGGCCTGGTCGGCGACGACAGGGACGTGCTGTGCGCGATGCAGGCCGCCGGCTGGTATCCGGCCGATCGCGTCACGCTGCGCTCCTCGATCGAGATCGTCGGCAGCGTGGTGCTGGACCGTCCCTACCGCGACGCGCCGATCAGCAATCTCTATTATCTCGGCCGCCACGAGGACCTTGCGTTCGAAAAGCCCGACGGCCGCAGCGCCGATCGCCGCCATCATGTGCGGTTCTGGAAGGTGCTCGAAACCGGCGAGGAAAAGCGGCCGGTCTGGCTCGGCGACGCGACCTTCGATCGCGGCGTCGGCGTCAGCCACTACACCGGCGCCATCACCCATCACATCGATGCCGATATCGATGCCGAGCGGGCGCTGCTTGCGGCCGATCTCGAAGCCGCCGGCATGGTCACCGCGAAATATCAGGTGACGGGCATCGGACCCACCATGGCCGGACGCAATGGCGGCGGCGATCTCTATTATACCGACGGCGAGGTCTGGATCCTGCGGCTGGTCGAGGCGTGCCAGAAGCGCGACGCTCCCGCCACCATCATTCCCAGTCCGCCCGCGACCGAACTCAAGGATCAGATCTGGCAGGCGGTGGCCAATGCGCTGCGATAACGGCGCGCGCCTGATGACGGGCTCCGCGACGCGGCGGTCCCGTCTTTTGGTAGCTCTGGATTGCTTCGCTGGCGCTCGCAATGACGCCTTTGATCCAATATCATCCCATCATCACCGCGTCTTGGCTTGAAATTCCCGCTATTCCACGCCATCCCGTCCGCTTGTCCCCTTGCCTTGCCGCCCCCTGACCCTTCCACCCACAAGGAATAAGTAAAATGGCAGTTCGCGCCGGCCGGGAATTTCTGGCGATCCCCGGGCCCACCAACATGCCGGATGAAGTGCTGCGGGCGATGCATCGCCCGACGCTCGACATCTACTCCGATCAGATGGTGCAGCTGACCGAAAGCCTGCTGCGCGATCTCTCCCGGCTGTTCGCCACCAAGGGCCAGTCCTACATCTACATCGCCAACGGACACGGCGCGTGGGAGGCCGTGCTCAGCAATGTGCTGTCGCGCGGCGACAAGATCCTGGTCTTGGAGAGCGGCCGGTTCGCGGTCGGCTGGGGCAATGCCGCAGCCGCGATGGGCGCCGATGTCGAGGTGCTGAAGGGCGACTGGCGCCGCGCGGTGCGGCCGGCCGAGGTCGAAGCCCGGCTGCGGCAGGACAAGGACCACGCCATCAAGGCGATCCTGGTGGTGCAGGTCGATACCGCGTCGAGCGCCGTCAACGACATCGAGGCCATCGGCAAGGCGATCAAGGCCGCAGGCCATCCCGCGCTGTTCATGGTCGATGCGGTCGCCTCATTGGGCTGCATGCCGTTCCAGATGGATGCGTGGGGCATCGATGTCGCGATGTCCGGCTCGCAGAAGGGCCTGATGACGCCGCCCGGCCTCGGCTTCGTCGCCGTCAACGATCGCGCCCGCGAGGTGCACAAGACCGCCGGGTTGCGGACGCCGTATTGGGACTGGACCGAACGCGACGGCAGCGAGCATTACCGGAAATATGCCGGCACCGCCCCGGTGCATCTGTTGTTCGCGCTGCGCCAGGCGATCGACATGCTGCTCGAGGAAAAACTCGAGAACGCGTTCCTGCGCCATCGCCTGCTGGCTGAATCGGTGCGGCGCGCGGTCGCGGTCTGGGCCGAGGGCCAGGTGCTCAGCTTCAACATCGCCGAGCCCGCCGAGCGCTCGAACACGGTCACGACGGTGATGATGTCGAACGGCCACGATCCGTTCGCGCTGCATCGTTACTGCAGGGACAAATGCGGCGTGGTGCTCGGCGTCGGGATCGGCGATCTGCAGGGCCAGGCGTTCCGGATCGCCCATATGGGCCATATCAACGCCCCGATGATCCTGGGCACGCTGGGCGTGATCGAGGTCGGCCTCCAGGCGCTCAACATCCCGCACGGCAAGGGCGGCACCGAGGCCGCCATCAACTGGCTCGGCGAAAGTGTGAGTGCGTGAGGGGAGCTCAAGCCTTCCCGGGCCCCCTGCATTCGTGCTTATATTGATCCAGCGATAAATAAGAGGCTGCTGACGGCACCCGCGTATTCATATACGCGCAAGAAAATACAGGGAGTGATGTGATTGGCGTCCGTTGAATTGCGTGACCTGACCAAGCGATTCGGACCGCTGGCGGTCGTGGACAGCGTCTCCCTGCGGATCGATCACGGGCAGCTGGTCTGCCTGTTAGGCCCCTCGGGTTGCGGCAAGACCACGACGCTGCGGCTGATCGCCGGATTCCTCGAGCCGAGCGACGGCGAGATCCATGTCGGCGACCGGCTGGTGTCCTCGGCCGCGCGCACGCTGCCGCCCGAGCAGCGCAAGATGTCGATGATCTTCCAGAGCTATGCGCTGTGGCCGCACATGACGGTCGCGGAAAACATCGTCTATGGGCTGCGGCTGCGAAAATTCGATCGCGACACCATCGCGAAAAAGCTTGGGGCCATCCTGGAGACCACCAAGCTCGAAGTCCTGGCGCAGCGCTATCCCGGCGAATTGTCGGGCGGCCAGCAGCAGCGCGTGGCGCTGGCGCGGGCGCTGGTGGTCGAGCCGGAAACCCTGCTGCTGGACGAGCCGCTGTCCAACCTCGACGCCAATCTGCGCGAGGAGATGCGCTTTGAAATTCGCCGGCTGCACGACCAATACCGCTACACGACAGTTTACGTCACCCACGACCAGTCCGAGGCGATGACCACCGCCGATCTGATCGCCGTGATGAACGCCGGCAAGATCGACCAGCTCGGCACCCCCGAAGACATCTACGAGCGGCCGCAATCCGAATTCGTCGCGCGCTTCATCGGCTCCAGCAATGTGCTCAAGGGCACCGCCCGCGACGAAAACCACATCGCGTTTTCCGGCGCGACCCTGCAGGTGGTCGGCGCGAAACTTCAGGCCGGCCAGCATGCCGCCGTCGCGATCCGCCAGCACGACATCCAGCTTGCAACCGTCGCCCCGCCGACATCCGACAATGCCGTCAAGGCCACCGTGACCCGCCAGGTGTTTCTCGGCGCCAACCGCGACTACATGGTCGAAACCTCGGACGGCACGGTACTGCGCATCATTACATCGACCGAAACCGCCGTTCCCGGGGGCACTGAAGTCTGGCTGACGCTGCCGCCGGAGCGCTGCCGGGCGCTCAGCCGCTAATGGGGAACCAACAGGCCGGCGTCATGCGAAAACCAAAACCTTCCCGACGCGAGATCTTAAAAGGCGCGACCGCGCTGGCGCTTGGAACCGTGTTCGCGTCGCCCGCCCGCGCCGAAGCGCCGCCGCCCGAAGCGATCACGCCGCAACTGATCGACGCTGCAAAAAGAGAAGCCACGGTGGTGCTGTATTCCGCCATGGACCTGCCTGTCGGCGAGAAACTCGGGAAGGCCTTCGAAACGCAGTATCCGGGAATCAAAGTACAGATCGAGCGCGCCGGTTCCGAGCGGCTGTTTCAACGCATCGACCAGGAGTTTGCCGCCAATATCCGCGCCGCCGACGTGGTCAGCAGCGCCGATGCCTCGCATTTCATCCCCTGGAAACGCAACGGCTGGCTGGCGCCGTTCGTCACCGACGACATCGCCCGGCATTTTCCGGCACAATATCGCGATCCCGACGGGATGTTCGCGACCACGCGGCTATGGCTGTCGTCGATCGCCTACAACACCGGCCTCGTCAAACCTGAAGACGCTCCCGCAGGTTATGCGGATCTGCTCGGCCCGAAATGGACCGGCAAGATGGTCAAGGGCCACCCGGCCTATAGCGGCACCATCATGTCCACCACCTTCCAGCTCGTTCGCGAACTCGGCTGGGAGTATTTCGAGAAGCTGTCGAAGCAGCGCGTGATGCAGGTGCAGTCCTCGACCGACCCGCCGAAGAAACTGGCGCTGGGCGAGCGCGCCGTGATGGCCGACGGCAACGAATACAATATCGTGCTCTTGAAGGAAGCCGGCCAGCCGGTCGAGCCGGTGTATCCAAGCGAAGGCACGCCGACCATTTCGGGTCCCACCGGAATCTTCGTCAACGCCCCGCATCCGAATGCCGCCAAACTGTTTCAGGCGTGGCTGCATACCCGCGAGACCCAGCAGTTCCTGACCGACTTCACCGCGCAATATTCGGTTCATGCGCAGGTCCAGAGCAAACCGGGGCGGCGCAAGCTTTCCGACACCAAACTGATGAAGGAAGACCCCGCCGGGGTCGAGAAGATGACGGAAGAGATCAAGACGCGCTATGCGCGGCTGTTTCGGGTTTGAAATAATTCTTGCTGTCATTCCGGGGCGCGAGTGAAGCGAGCGAACCCGGAATCTCGAGATTCCGGGCCTGGTCCTTCGGACCATCCCGGAATGACGGCGAAAGAAGAGAGATCGGCAGGCACCATGACCATCACCGGCAATCTCGACACGCCCAAGGCAAAAATCGACTGGACCAAGCCGGTGCTGTGGCTGTTCGCGGCGTGCCTGGTCGTGCTGATCGTGTTGCCGCTGTCGTGGCTCGCGATCTACAGCGTGACCGACAAGGCCCACCATTTCACCTTGCAGAATTTCGTCACCCTGTTCACCGATCCCGATTTTCTCGATCCGCTGCTGACCACCGCGATCATTGCGATCTCGTCCGCCGTCATCTGCTGCGCCGTCGCCGCCCCGATGGGATGGCTGGTGTCGCGCACCGACATGCCCGGACGGCAATTCATTCGCGCGCTGGTGACGGCCTCGTTCGTGACGCCGCCATTTCTCGGCGCCGTCGCCTGGGAATTGCTGGCCGCGCCCAACAGCGGATTGCTCAACCAGCTGTTTCGCTTCGTGACCGGCGCAGAAGCCGACGAGCATCTGTTCGATATCTATTCGATGACCGGAATCATTTTCGTGATCTCCTGCTACACTTTCCCGTTCGTGTTCGTGCTGGTCGCCAATTCGCTGGATAACATGCCGGGCGAACTCGAGGATGCCTCCGCCATCCTCGGCGGCAAGGCCTGGACCACGGCGCGGCGCGTCACCATCCCGCTGGCGCTGCCGGCGCTGGTCGCCGGCGCCCTGATCGCGTTCCTGCAGGCGATGACGCTGTTCGGCTCGCCGGCGATCCTGGCGCTGCCGGCCGGCTTTCACACCATGACCACGAAAATCTGGAGCCTGTTCCAGTATCCGCCCAAACTCGAACTCGCCGCCGCCGCCGCGGTGCCGCTGCTGCTTTTGACCATCGCGCTGTTGCAGGCGCAGAAGTTCATTCTCGGCCGCCGCGGCTACTCGGTGGTCGGCGGCAAATACGGCGCCCCGCGCCGCGTCGAAATGAAGCAATGGCGCTGGGCGGCGCTGGCGTTTTGTCTCGTGGTGCTGCTCAATCCGGTGTTCCTGCCCTATTTCGCGCTGTTCAACGCCGCGTTCTCGCCGAACGCGACCACGCTGGTGACGCCGTCGACCTTCACGCTGCACAACATCGTGTTCGTGTTCACCGAGCTGTCGTCGACCCAGCTCGCGATCAAGAACACCGTCATCCTGGGCACCGCGACCGCGACCATCGGGACCATGCTGGCGCTGGTGATCGCCTATGTCACGACCCGCCGCGTGATCCCGGGCTCGCGCATTCTCGGCTTTCTCGCCACCGCGCCGGTTGCGGTTCCCGGAATCGTGCTCGGCGTCGGACTGTTCCTGAGCTACACGCGGCCGCCATTTGTGCTTTACGGCACGCTGTGGATCCTCCTGATCGCGTTCCTGACCATCAACCTGCCGTCGGCCTATCAGCAATTGCAGGCGGCATTTGCCACCATCCATCCCGAACTCGAGGACGCCAGCCGCATTCTCGGCGCAACGCGGCTGCAATCGCTGCTGCGGATCACCGCCCCCCTGCTGCGCACCGGCGTGATCGCGACCTGGTGTTTTATCTTCATCGGGGTGATGCGGGAGCTGTCAGCGGCGATCGTGCTGTTCACCTCGCAGACCAAGGTCATCAGCGTCCTGATCTACGATCTCAACGAAAGCGGCGATCTCGCCGCCATCTCGGTGTTGGGGATCGCGATGCTGATCATCACCTTCGCGGTGGTGCTCGCCGTCAACCGGATCCCTATGTTCGGCGCCAATGCCAGTGCACGGCTGCGGAATGGGTAGGGCTAAAGATGGAAGCTCGTCATG
>Ga0302311_10007624_pt1 | contig 11008 bp, 12 predicted proteins | sample III_Palsa_N1_3_FD_200449 | JGI IMG/M metagenome (GOLD analysis project Ga0302311, IMG submission 200449) | Peat permafrost microbial communities from Stordalen Mire near Abisko, Sweden - III_Palsa_N1_3 | ecosystem: Environmental > Terrestrial > Soil > Palsa > Peat permafrost | place: Sweden...
TGCGACCGAAGTCGACCAGTTCCTGGCCGGGGTTAAGGCCGCCTAGAGGTCCGAGCGTTCCGCGTTCGATCGGGATGGAGATCCTCAATGTCGTTTATCGAGTTCTGCGCCGGGATTCGGTCACCGCTCTTGCGCGAGGTTGCCGCCCACTGGTCGAAAGCGAAGGCGGGGAAACGGTTGCCTGCTTGGAGGGATATCGACCCGACCGAGCTGGCCCCGCATCTGCCGAACCTTTGGTCGTGGAAATACGAAGCCGATCGCGATCGGTTCGTGGGACGGCTGGCGGGCGAGGAGATCAACGAGCTCCTCGGGCGGAACTTGCGCGGCGTGCCGATGGAGGAATTCTTCGCCGGCTGCCAATACGAAACCATCTTCGAACGGCACAAGCGCGTGGTGTCGGGTCCTTGCCTCATGCGGCAGCGCGGTCTCGTCTTCGACCATATCGGGCGGCTCGGTTCGGGCGAGAGGATCATTCTGCCGCTGTCCGGTGATGGCTTTCGCGCCGATGGCATCATCGGCGCGACGGTCTATGGGCCCCGCTGGAGCGGCATTGCGGGGTGCAATTCGGGAACGGACTACCCAGCGGGAGAGCTTGTCTTTCTTCCACTCGATTGACGGCATACGGCCGCGTCAATTCCGTCTCGTTAATAGCCGACGACCGCTCATTGAAGCCCGCGGGCAGTTCTCAATTCCGGTCAAGCGCAGAAGGACGCCGGCGCTCAGATGAATCTCATGAACAATGTTTCGATCAAGACCAAGGTCACGGTCGCCTTCATTGCCGTTCTCCTGATCACCCTGGCGCTCGGTCTGTTTTCGATCGAGCGGCTGGGAGCCGTGAATGCCGCTGCGGCCGAGGTTCGGGATGTCTGGCTGCCGTCGACCCGCTCGCTGGGGCGGTTCGCCAAGTTGGCCGAACGCTATCGGCTCGTCGAGAGCAAGTATGTCGCCGCGACAACCGATGAGGAAAGGGCGGATGATATGGGGTGGCTGCGACAGACGCTCGACTTGGCGGAGCAGGCCCGCGCGTCCTACGAGCCGCTCATCGCGCCAGGGCAGGAACGCCAGCTGGCGGACCGGCTGGACGATGCCTGGCAGAACTATTTGGCGCAGAGCAGAGCCATGCTCGAACTTGTCCGTGAAAACCAAAACGACAAGGCGACAGAGCTTTTCCGAAACGGACTCTTCCGAAACTTTGATCGTTTCAGGAACGCGATGAAGGCCGATATTGTCTACAACGACAGCCAGAGTGCCGAAATGGCCGGTCGGAGTGCCGCGCTATATCGCGAGACGCGGACCGACGTCGTCGCCGCGATCGTGGCCGCCTTCCTGCTTTGTGCCTGCGCGGGCATCTTGATCATCAGGAGCCTGTCACGGCCGGTGCTTCGGATGGCCGCGGACATGTCCCGGCTGGCAAACGGCGACATGACAACGGAGATCGGCGGCATCGACCGGCGCGACGAGATCGGCTGCATGGCCGCGGCTGTTCAGGTCTTCAAAGAACGTATGATCGAAGCCGACCGGTTGGCGGCCGAACAGGTGCGTTTGCATGTCGAGCAGGCGGCGGAGAAGGAACGGCGCCGGCAGGACGAAGAGCGCATCCACGCGGCCCATGAGGCAAGTCTGCGTGCGCATATCGTCGAGCTTGAGCAGACACGAGAGCGTTTGGAGGAGAAAGGTAGGGAGCTTATGGCCCTCGCCCTCGATCTTGCCGAGCAGAAGGACCGGGTTGAACAGGCGAGCCGGGCGAAATCGATCTTCCTGGCAAACATGAGCCATGAGCTACGCACCCCGCTGAATGCCATCATCGGCTTTTCGGAGCTGATCTCGACCGAGCTCCTGGGGCCGATCTCCAACCGGCGCTACGTGGAATATTCACGCGATATCCACAACAGCGGCCGGCATCTGCTCGCCCTGATCAGCGATATTCTCGACTTTTCGAAGGCGGAGGCCGGTAAGCTCTCGCTTTCGGAGGAGCCCGTGGATATTCCGAGCCTCATCGGCAGTTGCGCCCGCATGCTCCTGCCGAGCGCGGATCTCGGGCAGGTGTCGCTCGTCCTGGTCCCGGCCCCGAATGCCTTGGTGTTGCGGGCCGATGAGCGGCGGCTGAAGCAGATCGTCCTCAATCTGCTCTCCAATGCGATCAAATTCACGCCGGCCGGGGGACGCGTTACGATCTCGGCCGGCGTCACCGAGCGGGGCGATTTGCAAATCAGCGTCGCCGATACCGGCATCGGTATCGCCGAGGCAGATCAAGAGCGGGTGATCCAGCCGTTTGCGCAGGTCGACAACGAACTCAATCGAAAAGCAGACGGTACCGGGCTCGGATTGCCGCTGACCAAGCGCCTGGTCGATCTGCATGATGGCACGCTCACTCTCGTCAGTGCGCCGAACGAGGGCACCGAGGTGGCCGTCGTGTTTCCGCGTTACCGCGTCATCGTTGATGCTGCGTCCGTCGAGCCTGAATTCGCCGCCACGGAGCAGAGCCGGACGGCGTTGTAGACCACGGCCTCCGTCCGATCGACGAAAACGCCACGGCTGTTGTCGACGTGAACCGCCGCGTGCCAGTCCGCGGCCTTGCGAGCGGTTTCAAACGTAGTGGTGATTCGCCGACCGTCGATGAGCTTTCGGGCCCGATATTGGAGCGGGCGACGCTAGATGGCACCGGCGGGAAGAGACTTGCCGGTCGCAGGATCCAGGGAATTTTCAGCGCTTCGGGAACGACCCACGGTCCAATCACTCCTCGATGTGAGAGCGATTGGACCAAAATTGGACCAAAAAAGCCAAATGAATTGGCGTCCCCAAGGGGAGTCGAACCCCTGTTCCCGCCGTGAGAGGGCGGTGTCCTGGGCCTCTAGACGATGGGGACCCGAAGAGGAGGCGAGAGATACCGGAGCGGCTGCTTCGGATCAAGCGTCTCGTTTTGCCAAGTTGCGCGGGCCTGCCATGCGACCGGCCCGCCCAAACGGTTCGTCAGTCGCGGAAATTCACGTATTGCAGCGGCAGCTCGATCTTCAGCCCCTTGACGAAGGCGATGGCCGCCTGCAGGTCGTCGCGGGCCTTGCCGGTAACGCGCAGTTCGTCACCCTGGATCGAGACCTGGATCTTCATCTTGGAATCCTTCAGGTCCTTGACGATCTTCTTGCCCAGGTCCTTGTCGATGCCCTGCTTGACGATGATGGTCTGACGCACGCTGTCGCCGGACGCCTTTTCCGGGTCCTTGAAGTCCAGGCAGCCGGCGTCGAGCTTGCGGCGCGTCATGTGCGTCTTCAACAGCTCGTGGACCTGCTTCATCTTCAGCTGATCGTCGGCCAAGAGCGTCAGCGTCTCGTCCTTGCGGGTGAGGCTGCAGTGGCTGCCCTTGAAATCGAACCGGGTCTCGATTTCGCGCTGGATGTTGCCCAGCGCATTGTCGACCTCGGCGAGGTCGGTCTTCGAAACGATGTCGAAGCTCGGCATGTCGAATTCCCAGATAGCGTGTCGGCCTATCGCGTGGGCGATCGGCCCGGATGACGGGTTTTAGCGCCAAAAGCAAAGGCCCGCCAACCCCTCTCCGGGCTGGCGGGCCTTCGTTCAGGCTTTAGAGCTTAGCTCGCGCGCTTCAGCGGGCGGTCGCCACCGGCGTTGTTGGCCGGGGCCGGCTTGTGGCTCGGGCCGTTGCTGTTGCCGGCGTAGGGGCGGGGAGCCGCACCGGCGTTGGCGCTGCGGCCGCGATAGCCGCCGCCTTCGCCACCGCGACCGGCATAGCCGCCGCCATTGCCGCCTTCGCTGCGACCGGCGTAACCGCCGCCTTCACCACCGCCACGGCCGGCGTAACCGCCGCCGTTGCCGCCTTCGCTGCGGCCGCCGGCATAGCCGCCGCCGGAGCCGGCCGGGCCGCCGAAGCGACGCGGGCCCTTGTTGAAGCCACCCGGCTTGCGCGGGCCGCTGCGCTTGTTGAAGTTCGCGGTCGGCTCCAGGCCCGGGATGACGTGCTGGGTCAGCGTGGCGCCGGTGTAGCGCTCGATCCGGTCGACCAGCTGGCGGTCGGCGGGCGAGGCGAACGAGATGGCGATGCCCGAGGCGCCGGCGCGGCCGGTGCGGCCGATGCGATGCACGTAATCTTCGGCCTGACGCGGCAGGTCGAAATTGATGACGTGGGTCAGGTCCTTGACGTCGATGCCGCGGGCGGCGACGTCGGTCGCGACCAGCAGACGGATCCGACCCTGCTTCAGCTTCTGGACCGTGTAGTTACGGGCCGACTGGGTCATGTCGCCATGGAGCGCGCTGGCCTGATGGCCCTGGTTGTTCAGCTCTTCGGCCAGCGTATCGGCGTCGCGCTTGGTGGCTGCGAAGATGATCGCCTTCTCGACTTCCGGGCTTGATGCCAGATGGGCGAGCAGGCGGCGCTTGTGGCCGAGATCGTCGGCGAAATGCACGCGCTGCTCGATCTTGTCGACCGTCATGGTGGTCGCTTCGATCGCGACGCGCGCCGGATCCTTCAGCATCTTGGAGGTCAGCTGGACCATGCGCTTGTCGAAGGTGGCCGTGAACAGCAGCGTCTGGCGCGAGGCCGGGCTGGCGGCGACGATCGTCTCGACCGCGTCGACGAAGCCCATGTCGAGCATGCGGTCGGCCTCATCGAGGATCAGCATCTCGAGGTCGGCCAGGCTGACGCGGCCACGCTCGATATGATCGATCAGGCGGCCCGGGGTCGCGACCATCAGGTCGACCGGGCGCGACAGCAGCTGCAGCTGCAGGCGATAGGGCATGCCGCCCAGGATCGAGACCGTGTTCAGCTTCATGAACTTGCCGAGCTTGCGCGCGGTGTCCAGGATCTGGGTGGCCAGCTCGCGGGTCGGTGCCAGCACCAGGACCCGGGGGCCGCGAACGCGCGGCTGCTTGAAGTCGGACAGAAGGGCCAGCGCCGGCAGCATGAAGGCGGCGGTCTTGCCGGTACCGGTCTGGGCGCTGCCGATCAGGTCACGGCCGGCCATTACGAGTGGCACGGCCTCGGCCTGGATCGGCGTGGCCTCGGTGTAACCCTCTTGCTCGAGAGCCTTCAGAATGGGGGCGGGCAGATTGAATTCAGAAAAGGACAATGACTGTTCCTCGAACGGGGCGCGAAGGGTGACCTTATTTTTCCGCCGGACCCGTCCGCTCAGAAAAATATGGGGCACGCCGCAACCGCTCATGGGTTCCGGAGCACCAACTATCTCTTCGCCGCCCTTTTGAATGGGGTGCGAAACGAGTGGCGCTCAAGGGAACAAGTTCGAGGACCCGAACGATCGGATCAAATCCCAATGTGACGGCACTGACATGAGCGGCCGTCACCAACCACTGCGGTGCACAATATGACCGCGCCGATCCGAAAACGACAGGTCCTTCTTAGCAGGGCTGCCCAGCAGCGGGGTCGGGGCACCGGGCCTTGAACGCCATGCTATCAGAATCGGGAGAAGAGCATCCTTTTGAGGTGACGGACGATGGCCGGAAAGTATCTGTTGGCGGCGGGGCTGGGCGGCTTCGTCGCGGTTGCGGCCGGGGCCGCCGGAACCCATGCGCTGACGGACGACCATGCGCGCCTGCTGGTCGATCTCGCGTCCCGTTATCTGTTGCTGCATTCCGCCGCGCTGTTGGGCCTCGCCCATTTCGGCCGGGCCGGCACCGGCGGCTGGCTGGTCGAGACGGCGTTCTGGTTGTTCGCGGCCGGCATGCTGCTGTTCGGCGGCGGCCTCTTGCTCTCGGCCACGATCGGGCTTGGGGTCTTCGGCTGGATCGTGCCGGTCGGCGGCACCGCCTTCATGCTGGGCTGGCTTGCCGTGGCCGGGCTGGGGCTGCGCCGGCTCGGCCAATGAGTTCAGGCGCAAGCGCTCGCGTCGTCGTCATCGTCGGAATTGGCCGGCTCGGGCGGGGCGCGATGCAGCTCCACCAGCGCCGTCATGATGGCCAGCGCGGCCCGGCCATTCAGCGCGTAATAGATCGTCTGACGTTCTCGGCGCGTCCGCACCAGCTTGTCCTGGCGCAGCTTGGCCAGGTGCTGGGACAGGGCCGACTGGCTCAATCCGACCAGGTTTTCCAGCTGTCCGACCGACAATTCGCGCTCGGCGAGCAGGCACAGGACCTTGAGCCGCTGCGGGTTCGCCATCGCCTTCAGGACGGCTGCGGCCGGTTCGATCAAGTTTTGAAGTTCTTGTATCATCATGTTAAAGACGCTAGATCGCGCCGGCCGCGCGTCAAGCCTAAAAATTGGTAAATTCCCCGATGAATCCGGCTGATGAGGCACATCATCAGCGCGTCGGCCTGGCGATGGCGCTGGCGGTTTTCCTGTCCTGGGGCCTGTTTCCCAGCTATTTCAAGCTCTTGGCCGGCGTGCCCTCGACCGAGGTGCTCAGTCACAGAATTGTCTGGTCGGCCGTGGTCATGGTGCTGCTGCTGCCGCTCGGTGGCGGGGTCGCGGACTTCCGCCGCGCGCTCCGGGATCGCCGCGTCGTCGGCCTGATCGGGCTGTCGGCCCTGCTGATCGGCATCAACTGGCTGACCTATGTCTCGACCATCGCCGACGGCCATGTGCTGGAGGCGAGCCTCGGCTATTTCCTGGCGCCGCTCGCCAATGTGGCGCTGGGGCGGCTGGTGCTGGGCGAACGGCTGACGCCGCTGCAGATGGTCGCCTGCGGGCTCGCGGTTGGGGCCGTGGCGGCGCTGGCGCTCGGCACGGAAGGCGAGATCTGGCGCGCGATCGTGCTGGCGATCAGCTTCGGTTTCTATGGGCTGGTGCGAAAGACGGTCAGGGTCGAAGCGCTGCCGGGCAATGCGCTCGAATGTTTCCTGCTGGTGCCGTTCGCGGCGGCCTATCTGGTCTGGTGCGCGGGGCGGGGATCGAGCCATTTCGGCCCGGCCGTACCGGGGATCTCGACCCTGCTGGCCCTGTCGGGCGTGATCACGGCGGTGCCGCTCATCGCCTTCGCGGCGGCGGCGCGGCGCCTCAAGCTCTCGACATTGGGCCTGATGCAGTTCGTGACGCCCAGCATGGTGTTCCTGCTGGGTGCCTTCGTCTATGGCGAGCCGTTCGGGCTGGCGAAGCTCGCATGCTTCGCCGCGATCTGGACGGCGCTGGCGCTTTATGCGCGCGAAACGCTCAGGCTGACGCGCGCGCCAGCCTGAGCCATCGGACTTAGATCGACTGCTGAACCCACTCGATCAGCTTGCTCTTGGGCAGAGCGCCGATCTTCTGGGCCGCGACCTGACCGTTCTTGAAGATGATCAGGGTCGGGATGCCGCGCACGCCGTACTTGGCGGGCGTGCCCGGGTTCTCGTCGATATTGACCTTGGCGATGGTGATCTTGCCGGCGAACTGCTGGGCGATCTCGTCGAGCGCCGGGGCGATCATCTTGCAGGGGCCGCACCATTCCGCCCAGAAATCCACCAGGACCGGGCCGGGGGCCGAGAGCACATCGGCTTCGAAGCTCTGATCGGAAACCTTGGTCGTAAGCGCGTTGGCGGACATGAGATGAATTCTCCTGGAGGCGCTTGTCGCGCCAAAAACCCGTGAAGCGGACGAACGCCGCCAGACTGGAGAAGATTAGGGGTTGGGCAAATCCAAGGTCAAGGAGCGTGCCGGCCGGATTGTTTCATGGGAGCCGTGCGGCCGGCCCCCTTGCACGCCCCCCGAGGTCGCGCGTCGCCCACAGTCTCAAGTAGTTGTTAACGGAGTAGGCGCATTCTTAACATGTTTTCAACAGAACTTTATCGGGAACGATGGGCACCCTCGGGACCAACAACAGCACGTTGCGGGACATCCGGTTCTCCCAAGAGCTGCTCGAACGTGTGGCCGAAGCCCATCAGCGCTTTCTGAAAGGTCAGCGCGACGGCCGCCGTGCGATCCTGGTCAATTGCGATCTGTCCGGTCTCGACCTCTCCGAACTCGACCTGTCGAACAGCGAATTCATCGGCTGCCAGTTCGACATCTGCAAGGCGCAGCGCGCGCTGTTCCGTGGCTCGAACATGTTCGGCGCCGCCTTCAACGGGTCGAACCTGTCCGGTGCCAACTTCGAGAAGGCCGACCTGCGCGGTGCCAGTTTCGAGAATGCGGATCTGACCCATGTCCAGCTGGCTGGCGCCGACCTGCGCGAGGGTGCGATCGCCGGCCGCAACGATTCCCATGGCGCGCGCTTCGGCAACGCCCGGCTCGACGGCACCAACCTCTCCAGCGCCAAGCTGAAAGGCGCCGATTTCGCCGGCGCCATCATTCGCGGCTCGACCTTCGCCACCGCCGATCTGCGCCAATCGAACTTCCGCGGGTCGGCGATCCAGGCGACGAATTTCAAGAATGCACAGATGGCCGAGGCCGATCTGGGCGGCGCCGACATCGATCGCGAGACGCTGGCCTATCTCGACTCGGTCGGCATCAAGCCGGAGCCGGCGATCATGCTGCCGCCGGGCGAGGTCGACCGTCGCTTGGCCGACCATCTGCAATGGATCCTCTCCGGCGGCGGCGAGGGTGTGCGCGCGGATTTCCGCAATTGCGACCTGACCGGCTTCGACCTGAGCGGCAAGAACCTGAGCGCCGCCGACATGCAGCTGGCCATCCTGTCGGGTGCCCAACTGAACGGCGCGCTGATGCTGGCGACCGATCTGCGCCGCGCCGTCCTGAACAAGGCCGACGTCACCAAGGCCGACATGCGCGGGGCCAACCTGCTGGGGGCGGCGACCCGGGCCCTGATCCGCAACGATGCGAACCTGGGCGAATTGCCGGGCACCGGGCTGCTCACGCGGCTGGATGAGTGAGGTCGGCGATTACAGGTTCGTTCTGAGGAACGCCAAGCTGCGCTTCTGGGCCATGGCGTAGGCCTCCGCATTGTAAGAACCACGCTGGTCGCAGCCGAAACCATGGCCGGCACCGCCGTATATGAAAAGCTCGACCTCGGGATGCGCCATCCGTACCGCCTCCACGCCGTCGAGCGGGATGCCGTGATCCATCTCGCCGAAATGCAGCTGCACCGGGCAGTTCAGCGTCAGGTCCTTGGCGGCCGGAATGCCGCCGCCGTACCAGCCCACGCCGGCCTTGAACAGCCTGGTTTGCGCGGCGGCCTGCCAAACCAGCGTGCCGCCCCAGCAATAGCCGATAATCGCCGCCGGCTTGCCGCCGAGCGCGGCGGCCGCGGCGGTGATGTCGGTAATGGCGTCGCTCTCGGTCACCTTGGCCCGCAGCGCCAGGCCGGCCTGCACGTCATCCTGCGTATAGCCCAGCTGCACGTTCGTCTCGACGCGATCGAACAGCGCCGGCGCGATGACCTGGAAACCCTGCGCGGCGAAGCGGTCGCACACGTCGCGGATATGGCTGTTCACGCCGAAGATTTCCTGGATCACGACCAAGCCGGCGGCGGCATCGTCCGGACCGGCCTTGTAGGCGCCGAAGCCGTGGCTGTCGGCTGCCGTCAGCGAAATCATCGTTCCCATGGTCTTACTCTATCTATTGCTGCGGCGAGAACGAGGTCGGCGTGAGGAAGATGTTCTTCATCTCGACCAGATGGGCGGCTTCTTCCGAAAGCAGCATGAATTCCTTCCAACCCGGATCCTGTACCATCGCAGTCCTGCGGGCCTCGCGATCGGCCTGGCTGTCGGACCGCCACATGTGGACCACGGTGTTGAGCGTCCCTTCGGCCACCGTGTACCAGCCAAGACAGGTGCCGAGATATTTCTGCTGCAGCGGCCAACCGTGCTCCTCATACAGCTTCAAAAACGCGGCCATCTTGCCGGGCTTCACGGTGTAGGTGCGTAGATCGACGATCATCGCCTGTTCTCCGTCGTTTCGAGCCTCATCGGTCGTTGTTATTTTTCATGTTCCCGGCCATATTTGAAATTGATAGACCGTATCGGTGGCATAAGATTTATGGATATATCGGGGCATAGCCTGACGCTGCTCGCCTCGCTCAGCATCCTGCTGGACGAACGCAACGTGACGCGCGCCGCCGGTCGTCTGGGCATCAGCCAGCCGGCCTTGTCGGCGCAGCTGGCCCGGCTGCGCGACCTGTTCGGCGATCCGTTGTTGACCCCGGCGGTCTCGGGCAAGGGGATGGTGCTGACGCCGCTTGCGGCCCGGATGCAGGATCCGCTTCGGCAGGCGTTGCAGCGCGTGCAGGACATTGTCAGCGAGCCGATGGTGTTCGACCCGCTCATGTCGGACAGGGTCTTCTCCATCGGGGCGAACGACAATGCCGGCGCCACCATCGGCGTGCGGCTGATCCCGCGGCTACAGCCCGCGGGTCAGCCGGGCATCCGTCTGGCCCTGCGGAGCATCGACTACGGCAAGCTTGCCGGACAGCTGGAGACCGGAGAACTCGACGTTGCCCTGGTCGGCGAGAATATGGTGCCCAGCGCGATGTCCCATCAATCCCTGTCCATGGACGAGTATCGGCTGGCGCAACGCAAGGATCATCCGAGGGGAAAGACCGCTCCGGGCCTTGAGGAATATGTCGAACTCAAGCACATACTCGTGTCCGGGGAAGGCGGGGGCTTCCATGGCTTCGTCGATGACATTCTGCGATCGAAGGGACTGACGCGCCGGGTGGATGTGTCGGTCCAATATTACGGCATCGTGCCTTTGCTGCTGCAGGCAACGGACCTTGTCTGCACGCTGCCGGCCCGCTTTCTCGATCGCTATGCGGATGCGCTGGACGCCCTGCCGCTTCCTTTCGAAACCAGGCGCTTCAGCCTTCACGCCGCCTGGCACCCACGATTCGACAACGACCCTGGCCATGTCTGGCTGCGCCAGCAGCTTGTGCATTGCATGGTGGATTAAAGCAGGTCGCGCAGCACGAGCGTCACATGACGATCGGCCGTGTCCAGCTCCAGACGGCTGCCGATAGTCCCCAGCATCAACGCGCCCAGCGCTTCCATGCTCAACTTGTCTGCGGCGCGGCCATTGATGCGCGTGACGATATCGCCTGGCCGCAGGCCGGCATCGCTTGCCGGCGTGCCGGGATAGATCGTGGTTACCGCCCAGACCGGGCCCTGCGGTTTGAAACGCAGGCCG
>Ga0302311_10007631_pt1 | contig 11001 bp, 11 predicted proteins | sample III_Palsa_N1_3_FD_200449 | JGI IMG/M metagenome (GOLD analysis project Ga0302311, IMG submission 200449) | Peat permafrost microbial communities from Stordalen Mire near Abisko, Sweden - III_Palsa_N1_3 | ecosystem: Environmental > Terrestrial > Soil > Palsa > Peat permafrost | place: Sweden...
AAGCAGATAATCGTTCATCCGTTTTGAAGGGTACGGGCTTCAGCCCGTACATAAGCCTCGCCAAATCAATAGGGCTTTCGTCCCCGAGGGAATGACGGCCTGCTGGCCTTAGCCTTTGCAGGACGTTCAATATCGATTCAATCATTGAGACACTACACTAGCTAGCTTGTCACACCACTCGCGTGCCAAAGCAACCCCCAATCAGGTACAAACATAGGCGAGAGGATTCGACGAACAGCCCATGCCCTTGCTCGCAGCACTTGCTTCGTCCAGCCTCGCCCAAGCCTTCCAAAGCCAATTGCTGATGGCGCAGTTTCTGCTCGCCGAACCGGACCATTTCTCGCTGATTGAAAAGCTCCTCCTGGTCGCGCTGATTGCTGTCTCCGCGGCGCTCTTCTGGAAACGCTTCGGCGTGGTCGTCGACAAGATCCTCAAATCCCGCAAAGACCCCGGCTTTCACCTCTTCCCCATCGGCAGGCGCATCTGGGACTTTTTCTGGGAAGTTCTCTGCCAGGCCAAGGTCATTCGCGAACGGCCGCTTCCCGGCCTGGCCCACGCCTTCGTCTTCTGGAGCTTTCTGGCCTTCGCGCTGGTCACGCTCAACCACGTCGCCACCGGTTTCGGCATCGGCTTCCTCAACCCAGCAGGTCTCTTCGGCCAGCTCTATTTCTGGATCGCCGCCATCTTTGCCCTGCTCTGCGCCGTCTCGATCGCCGGCTTATTTGTCCGCCGTTTTTTTGTGCGGCCCGTCTGGCTCGCGAGACCAGCCCTTCCAGGCCATGAAGTCTCCTGGGAATCCGGCGTCATTGCCGGCCTCATCTTCGCGCTAATGGCCACCTATCTGGCATCGTTTTTCGTGACAGACGCCAGCCTGGCCGCACGGATGCTCTGGTGGTCGCACACATTGGTCTTGCTGTCCTTCTTGCCACTTGTCCCACATACCAAGCACCTGCATCTGATCCTCAGCCCGGTCACCATCTTTCTCTCACGAGGCAGCTTCAGCGATATTCCGCCGCTCGCCGGCGATGAAGACTTCGGCCTCGTCACCGGCAAGGACCTGACCCAGCTCGTCAGCCTGCAGGCCTATTCCTGCGTCGAGTGTGGCCGCTGCACCGAGCATTGCCCGGCCAACAACACCGGAAAGCTCCTCAACCCCAAAGAAATCGTCCTCGGCATTCGCGGCTATCTCAACGAATACGGCCCCACGGCCGAAGAGCTCCTCCTCGGCAAGTACAACTCCCAGGAAGCCGCCTTTCAATGCACCACCTGCGGAGCTTGTGAGTTCCAATGCCCGGTCGGCATCGAACACGTCCCCATCATCGTCGGCCTCAGGCGCGGCGCCACCAACACCGGCGAGTGGGACAACGAGTACGGCGGCAAGCTCTTCAACGCCCTCGAACGCAACTCCAACGCGCTCGGCCTGAGCGCTCTTGAACGCGATAAGTTTATTCAAAAACAAGAGCTGCCCATCTTCGACGGCACCCAGGAATACTGCCTCTGGCTCGGCTGCATGGGCGGCTACGACCCCAAAGGCCGCGAGATCGTCAGCAGCTTCGTCGAGGTCATGCGCTACCTCGGCGCCAGCTACGGCGTGCTGCGCAAAGAGAAATGCACTGGCGACCCGGCCCGCCGCCTCGGCAACGATCTCGTCTTCCAGCAGCTCGCCGAGGCCAACCTCGAAACGATGCAAACGCAGAAGGTCAAGAAGATCGTCTCCATCTGCCCGCACTGCGTGCGCACTATTCAGACCGATTGGAAAGAGTTCGGCGCGCCCCCAGAAATCGAGCATCACAGCGAATTCCTCGCCCGCCACCAGGCCCAGCTCCCGCACAACAAGACCGATGAAAAGATCGTCTACCACGACCCCTGCTACCTCGGCCGCTATCGCAACATCTACGACGAGCCGCGCTCGGTGATCGAGTCCGCCGGTACACTGGTTGAGCCCGAGCGCACCCGCGAGCGCAGCTTCTGCTGCGGCGCAGGCGGCGGCCTCGCCTTCCTCGGCGAAGAAACCGGCCAGCGCGTCAGCTCAGTCCGCGCCCAGGAACTCGTCGCCACCGGGGCCACTACCATTGGAGCTGCGTGCCCCTTCTGCAACACCATGTTCCGGGATGCATTGGCTGGCCAAGAAAACTCCCCGCGCCTCTTGGACATCGCACAGATAGCAGCGGCTCAATTACCCCAAAAAGAGTTGTCATCCTGAGCGTAGCGAAGGACCTGCTTCGGTCTTTGCTTTTCTTTCTGTCATTCCCAAAGGGAATCTGCCGTTGCTTTCCCCGCTGTCACCACTGAAGTTGACCTTCCCCCCACCAAGCCGAAACAATACACCGTTGGCGTCGCATGAATCGCATCCTCTTATTACATCTCACCCTCGCGCTTCTCACTGGATCGGCTCATGCACGAGTCATCCGCAATAACGATTGCACCGTGGATTCGGAGCTCCTGCAATTGCCCACCTGCGCACTTGAGACACACAACGGAAGGCTCTATGTATCGAAGGCCTACCTGCCACTCTTCTTTTCCTCCGCCGGTACCACCCTTAAGATGGGCACTCGGGGAAACCTCGCATCAACCTTGCTTCCCGAAGGAGACTGGGCATATCTCAACCGCACGGGCCTCATCGTCGTCAGGAATGTAGCCATGATGGATAACGGAGCAAACGAATTCCATCACGGCCTTGTGCGGGTCACCAAAGACAGCAAGTGGGGTCTCGCTGACAGTCAGGGCCGGACGATCGTAGCTCTAACATATGACGGCATGTTGGACTATGAGGCAGATACGGGCTGGCTTGCGTGTACAGGATGCAAGTATGTGAAGCAAGGCGAATACGGCTATTTCCAAGGCGGTAACTGGGTTCGACTCGATCGCAGCGGAAAAGTACGCTCACCTGTGGAGCCGCCCCTGGCCACGCGAAACCCGAAGCAGCAAGACTAGCTAAAATCGTCAAAGCAGAGAGAAAACTATGAAAATCATCGCCGCAATCAAGCAAGTCCCGGAGCGCGATGCGCGCATTCGTATCGGAGCAGGCGGCGGTCTCGCCTTCCTCGGCGAAGAATCCGGCCAGCGCGTCAGCTCCGTCCGCGCCCAGGAACTCGTCGCCACCGGCGCCACTACTATCGCCGCAGCGTGCCCCTTCTGCAACACCATGTTCCGCGACGCACTGGCTGGCGGAGAAAACTCCCCGCGCCTATTAGACATCGCGCAGATAGCAGCAGCGCAATTACCGAGGGGCTAACATCTGTATGCTTATTTGAGTAAATCCGATAGGAGCGATCCGATGGAACCGGATGAATTAGCGCCCAATCAAATAACCGCTAAGACGACAAAGTCATCCTGGACAAAGGAAGCCTGGACGGTTGCTGGCGTCCTCCTCGTCTTCGCAAGCGCTGAAGGTATATTTCTTATTCAGCTTTGGCCCCTGATCCGCAGCAAGGCGTCACTCAATTGGGCTATGCCCGCAGGCTTGTTTCAGATGCTTCTCATCTCCTCGGCAATCTCGTTCCGGCGGTGTCTGCGACTTGGGCCAAAGGACGAAGAAGGGAAGAAACAGCGCCAAAATTTCGAGTCTCAAATCGTCGGGTTGGTGTTGACGCTCATTCTTGCCATGATCTTCCTCTCGGAGGTCACCAGTGCCTACGACAAGGTGAAACCATGACGCAGTAACTCTTCCTACGCTAGGATTTGCATCTCACTCAAGGAAGCCTAAAGCTTCGCTCGAAAGCTTGGACATTTAAAGGATTTCTCTCGCATGAAAATCATCGTAGCAATCAAGCAAGTCCCCGAACGCGATGCGCGCATACGCATCGACTCCAGCGGCAAATGGATCGACCTCCAGGACGTCGAGTTCGCCATGAACGAATCCGACGCCTACGCCCTCGAAGAAGCTCTCCAGCTCAAAGAAGCCCATGGCGGTGAAGTCGTCGTCCTCAGCGCCGGCCCTGAGCGCGCCGGCAAAACCATCCGCGAAGCACTCGCCAAGGGCGCAGACCGCGCCATCCACATCCAAAGCTCCGACGAGATCGAGCTGGCCAAATTCGACGCCCTCGGCGTAGCCCGCCTGCTCGCCGCCGCCATCAAAGACGAGCAAGCCGACCTCATCCTCACCGGCCTGCAATCCGACGACCTCGGCCTCGGCCAGACCGGCGTCATTCTCGCTGAATTGCTCGGACGACCCCACGCCACGCTGATCCTCAAGATCGAAAAGACCGAAACCGGCCTCAAAGTCCTGCGCGAGCTTGAAGACGGCTGGTTCCAGCATCTCGAACTACCCCTCCCTGCTGTGCTGACCATCCAGTCCGGCAACACCAAGCTCCGCTACGCCACCCTCATGGGCATCAAGAAAGCCAAAACCAAGGAAGTGAAGACCGTCTCCGTCGCCGATCTCGCCGCAACCAGCTCCGATCCCGTCGTCCTGCTCGACGCCGTCAAGCTGCCCCACAAGCAGCGCACCACGCAGATCCTCGGCGGAACTCCCGCCGAAGCCGCAGCGGCTCTCGTCGAAAAGCTGCAATTTGAGGTGAGAGCCATATGAGCAGCGTCCTGGTATTTCTCGAAATCAAAGACCGCCAGATCAGCCGTCTCTCCTGGGAAGCAATGGCCGCCGGCCACGCACTCGGCGAAGGCCACGGACTACCCGTCGACATCGCCCTCGTGGCCAATCGCGACAACCCCATCCTGCAAACTATCCACGGCAAAGCCCCCCGAAACGTCTATGCCATCGATCACACCTTGCTCCACGACTACACCGCCGACGGCTACACCGCCGCCTGCTCCCAGCTCATCGAGCATGTGAAACCAGCCTTCGTCGTCTTCCCGCACACCTACCAGGTGCGCGACTTCGCTCCGAAGCTGGCGACGCGTTTCAATCAGGTCCTGATCAGCGACGTTACCGGCATTGAAACCCACGCTGGAGCCGCCCCGGAAAATCCTGTCCCGCCAACCTTCATCCGCCAGCTTCTCCAGGGCAAGCTCAATGCCGAATACCACCATGCCGGTGAAGGTGTCTGCTTCGTATCCATCCAGGCCGGAGCCTTCCGCGCAGACGAGCCCGAAGCCGGCACAACCACCGTCGAGCCATTCCTGCCCAAACTCGAGGCAGCCGAGATTCGCGTCCAGCCCGGCGAGCCCTTCCGCGCCTCGGCCCAGACCGTCGACCTCAACTCCGCTTCGATTCTCGTCTCGGTAGGCCGCGGAATCAAGGAAGAAGCCAACCTGCCCATCGTTCAGGATTTGGCTGCGGCACTTGGCGCGGAGCTCGCCGCCTCGCGCCCCATCTGCGACGCCGGCTGGCTCCCCATGGAGCGCCAGGTCGGCAGCTCCGGCCAGACCGTCGCGCCCAAGGTCTACCTCGCCATCGGCATCAGCGGAGCCATCCAGCACCTGGTCGGCATGAAAGGCTCGCAGTGCATCGTGGCCATCAATAAGGATGAAAATGCGCCCATCTTCGAGGTCGCGGATTACGGCGTCGTCGGCGATCTCTTCGAAGTCGTCCCAGCACTCACTGCCGCCGTCCGCAAAGCCAAAGGCTAGCGCCCAGACACAGCGTGGCGCCAAAGGCATCAGGGGTTGGCGCCGCCGGCAGTATGAGCCGCCTGCTTGCGCTGCTTCCGGTGTTGCAGGTAGTGGATGAAATCCGGCCAGAACTCCTCGAGCATGGACCCGATGCCGCCCTCGGCCGTCACCAGGAACGCGCCTTCAAACGTGCTCCCCACCCCGCGCTCATTCGCCGGCAGATAGATATTCGAAATGCCGCCGCTGATCAGGTTCCCTACCAGGTTCGAGTAGTTCGGCTCCCACTTCCCCGTCCCATCGTGCTTGGCTCTGATGTTGGTCGACAACGCGTAGAGAATACGGTGCATCGGTGGCCCTTGTCCGAGCCGGAAGTATCGCGGGTCCTGATGCCAAAGCGCAGGTAGAACTGCATTGCCCCAGAATGCCCCATCGAACGTATCCGCGTAATTCTGCCCAAATCGCTTCCCGTACCCGCCGATTCCACCCCCATAGGCAGGATGCGATCCCTCCGCCTGCCCGATCAACGCCACAAACATCGAGAATCCGAAAGTCGCTGGATCCTTCTCGGTAGAGAACATCAGACGGAACTTCTGCCCGGACGTAAGCGGAACCGCGTCGTCGATATAGCTGGCATTGAAGTTGGGTAAAATGCCGATCCGCTGCGTCTTCTCCTGCTTCAGCTGCTCTTCCGCAATCTCGTGCTGTGTCTTCTGGGGAGCCGTTTGGGTTCCCGGTGCGGCAGTCGACGAGGAACTATCGGAGCCTGACGCCCCCGGGGCTGTCGTCGCGGAAGAATCCGGCTTCTGCGACGGACTCTGGGTCGTCGCCGGGGTCGGTAGCTGCTGCGGCTCGGGAGCGTCCGGCAATTCCGCAGCCGCCAAAACAAGCCCCTCCTGCGATTCCAAAACTGGTGCCGGCCCCGCCGATTGCGCCAGGATCACTGTACAAGGACAGAAAAATGCTGTTCCTGCCAGGAGGCAGACAGTGAAACGGGGAAAGCGGAAAATCATTCGGGTATCGGTCTCCAGGGACATTCCGGGGCGGCTCACGACCAGAATGCCTTCACGCGCACGAACAGGAAGTCTACTTCAGGTTAAATGATGCGACGGGCCCGAGCCGGAATTCATCCTGAAGGGTGATTCTCAAACCCCTGCTGGAGGCTGTTTCGCACCGCGCCTTTTGTGTTCCTCCATGTTAGACGGCGCGCTCCTGAGCTCGGATGATTTAAATCGGCATCTTGCCACCAATTCGCAAGATTTCCCCTCCAAGCAGCAATCTCACGCGCCCACGTCACCCTCCTCGCGGGGACACCCCGCCTGCGTCAGGCAGCTCTTCGGCCGCGCTACTTCTGCACCGCCCCAGGCAAGGCCGCCCTCGATTTGATCTCCCCCAGCAGCAGTTCCACCTGCTCATGCTCTTCGAGATTCTGGAATTTGTCCTCGAGCGACTCCGGCGCCAGAATCTCTCCGGCCGCGGCATTCTCCGCCGCGTGCTGGCGAACCCGGTTCTTCATCCGCCCCAGCGCCGACTCCTGCGCCACGCCGACTGTCTGCCGCGCATGCGTCGCCCGGCCAATCACCTTCGTCCGGCGGTGCTCGGCCATCAGGATCTCGCATTGCGCCCGCGTCTCATTCAGCTTCTGGTCCAGTTTGTGCAGCGTCTGGCGCAGCGTGTCTGCCTCGAGCTTCTGGTCCTCGGCCTGCTGGGCAAATCCCTTGGACATGCGCTCCACGCTCAGCACCCTCTCTAGGGCTCCACGCGCCAGGTCGTCATGCCCCTTGGCGACGGCCAGTTCGGCCTTGCGCTTCCACTCCGCCACCTCGGCCTCCTGCTCCTTGAGTTTGCGTTCCAGCAAATGCTGGTCCGCGATTGCGATAGCCACCTGCGTCTTTACCTGCATCAGTTGATTCTCCATATCCAATACCAGCTGCTTCAACAGCCTCTCCGGATCCTCGGCCTTCTCGATCAGGTCATTCAGATTCGCCCGTAACAGCGTGCTTACTCTCTCCAGCAATGCCATCGTCCTACCTCCTTGTGTTAGCTTGAATGCGTTATTTGCGGCCTTACTTTGCCGCTGGGCCATCGCTCGGCGGAACCCATCCGGGTACCGTCTCTTTCATGTCCTTCTTCATTTCTTCCGCCAGCGCCTTGCTGCGTTCCTGCATCCGCCCCATCACCAGCGGCATGTATTCCTTCATGGCGACCGGTGCAAGTTCCACCATGTGCTGCCCGGCCGGCGAACTGTAGAAGGCGATGATTCCGTCCACGTCTTCCTTGCTCAAATGCCGCTGATAGATGCCCGACAAGTCGGCAATCATTTCGTCCGGCGGATAGAGGCTGAGCGCCCTTTCCATGTACTTCTTCATCAACTGGTCTACCGCCGCTTGCTGTTCGGCAGTCAACGGTGTGCCGGAGGTGTTCGCGGTCAACGATTTGATCTGCTGCGAAACCTGCTGCTGGATCATGGCCGGTAGCGTCTTGGTCATGTTCGCCATCTGCTGACGCAGACGCATGGCGTCAAAGAGACGAGCCATTTGCTCCTTGCTCGGCTGATCGTCCGGCGGAATCACCCGCAACTGCGGCTCAGCCTGAGCATCAGGGGTAGCTTGCTGGTCTGCGGGTGCCTGGCTAAGGGCCGCCGGTACGATTGCCACGATGGCCGCCAGGGTTGCTAATCCTAGAAACTTGCGCATATTTCTCTCCTCACTTCGAACTGCTTCCGAGGTTTGCGGCCCACCCGAATGGTTTTGTTCGGATGGGCCGAGTGGACCCTTTCAGAATCGAAGACTATTTCGAATCCGTCTCTTCCTTTGCTTCCGGCTTCTGCCGGATCGCCTGCACATTGGCCATCAGGCTCTTGATGTCCATGCCGCTCAGCGCCTCAAAGATCGCCGGCACCTGCGCCGCAATCTTGGTCATATCGCCGGTGATCTTGTTCACCCCGGCCGCGCCATCGTTGCCGGTCGAGATGACCGTGATCCGATCCACCTTGGACAGCGGCTCGCTCATCGCCCGAACCACATCGGCCATGTTGGTCAGCAGCTTGTCGACCACCGCGGCCTGGTTCCAGCCCTGGTACGCTTCCGCCTTCAGGTTCATCGCCTTGGCTTCCGCCTCGCCCTTCTGGAAGATGATCGAAGCCTCCGCCTCACCCTGCACGCGAATCGAAGAACCGCGGCCCTCAGCCTCTGTCGTCAAGCGAGCCTTCTCCGCCGATGCGAGGGTCTCGATCCTCTGACGCTCAACTTCCGCCGGCTTCAGGACCGTCGCAATCAGTTCCTTCTCGCGGCGCAGAATCTCAGCCTCCTGCACCTTCACCTGCGCTTCCTTCTCCGTCTGCTCGATCTTCACCTGCTCAGCGATCACCTGCTGCTGCATGATGTTGGTCTGGATCTCATAGGCCTTGTCGGCAGTCGCCTGTTGACGGCGGCTCTGCTCGGCATACTGCGACTTCTTGATATCCATATCGCGCTGCGCTTCCGCCTGCCGTGCCTGCGAAGCCGTTTGCGCAATCACCCGCTCCTGATCGGCGAGCGCCGTCGCCACCGCCGACTCCCGCGCCGCAACCGCACGCTGAATCGCCGTATCGCGGTCCGCCGTAGCCATCGCAATATCCGCATCGCGCTTGATCCGCGCAATATCCGGCCGGCCCATGTTGGAGATGTAGTCGTTCTTGTCGCGTACTTCCTTGATCGTGAACGACACCACATCCAGGCCCATCTTGCTCATATCCCCGGCGCAGGTATTGCGCATCCGGTCGCCCACCATCTCTGGTTCTTTCACAATCTGCTCGACCGTCAATTGGCCGATGATGCCGCGCAGATGGCCTTCCATCACCAGGCGAATCAACCCCTCGCGCTGCTGCGGGGGCTTGCTCAGGAACTGCTCAGCCGCTGTCAGGATCGAAGGCTGATCGCTGCGCACTTTGATCTGCGCCACAGCTTCCACCGTCACCGCGACACCCTGGTTGGTATACAAATCCTGCTGCGGAGCCACATCGAAGCTCATTAATTCCAGCGACAACTCGCGGTAGCTTTCAAACATCGGCACGATCACCGTGCCCTTGCCCGTGACTACTCGCGGCCCCTTGAAGCCGTATACGATCAACGCTTCGTTCGGCCCTGCCTTGCGATACATCCTGGCAATGGTGCCGAGTAGAAACACCACCACCAACACCGACGCTCCAATAATCAAAACTTCCATTGTGTTCATTGCATTCCCGGTCCTTTCAACCGGGAGGTTTACAGATTTTGGTTGAACTACGTTACTGGCTAACTACAACGAATCGTCTTGCTCTTGCCTTTGTTTTTCTGTCTGTCATTCCCGAAGGGAATCTGCTTCTGTCATTGCACTTGCTCTTCTTTCTTTGCTGTTGCACTTGCTTTTCTGTCTGTCATTCCCGAAGGGAATCTGCTTCACCCAAACTCAACTCAAATCGAACCACTCTGGGTGCCCCAGGTCTCGATTCTGAGACCTGGGATTCACGGATGTGGGAGATTACTTACCTCGTAACTTCAGGCAAATCCTCCCACCGCCGTACATAAGCCACGCCCTTCTCGTACCGGATCACAAACACCTCTTCCCCCTTGGCGATCGCTTCCCCAATATCCGACCGAGCCGGCACCGACCGCCGCGCGCCCATCTGTTCGTACAAGACTTCGCCTGTGCCGCCCACACGAATTGCCGCGCTTACATGCCCCACGACGCCGGTCACAGCCGTCTCTTCAGCCGTCAGCGGCTTGTCAAGCGGCATGATCACTTTGGCAAGAAACCAGAAGATCAGAGCGCCGCCTACCAGCCCGCACAGCCCCGACAGCAAGAACACCACGCTCGCCACAAAGGTTCCGTACCGAGTCAGCAGATAGCCCGTTGCGCCAAACCATGCCAGGAAGACCATGATCGAGAACGCATTCCACCACGGAACCGAGCCCGCTCCCGTCTTTCCAACGCCTCCACCATGATGCATCGGTGCATGGGGAATGTGCGCCCCATGAGGCAAGTGAAAATGCCAGTTAATGTGGCCCATCCCGCCCAGCAGGGAGAGCACGCTCAACAGCAGCCCGGTAAGAAAACAAGCAAAGTAAAATCCCTCCCAAAAACTCATCCCCGCCCCCGCCATCGACATTGCGGTCACCCCCGCCATCGGAAGAATCGCAATCATTTCTCTACCACCTTTCTCCTTTTTGCGGACGCCCCCTGCGCCGCCGTCTTTCTTAATTCTGTCTTTCGTGTTTCCGTCTTCCTTGTTTCTGCCTTCTTCGTCTTGCCCTTGTTCCCATTGCGCCCCTGCGAAACCTCCGCAGCAGCCTCAGCATCCTCTACCGCCGCCGGCCGCAACACCTCCAGCAACCGCGCCATCAACCCCGGCGTCTCCAAAATCGACTCCAGCAGCAGCAGGCAATCCCGCGACTGCTCATGCCGGGCCAGCGTCAGCAGTGCATGTTTGAGCACCGCATCCTGCCGGAACTTTTCCGCCCCGGCCACCAGCCA
>Ga0302311_10007634_pt1 | contig 10998 bp, 9 predicted proteins | sample III_Palsa_N1_3_FD_200449 | JGI IMG/M metagenome (GOLD analysis project Ga0302311, IMG submission 200449) | Peat permafrost microbial communities from Stordalen Mire near Abisko, Sweden - III_Palsa_N1_3 | ecosystem: Environmental > Terrestrial > Soil > Palsa > Peat permafrost | place: Sweden...
GAGAACTTGTAGCCGCGGCGGTACTCGAACTTGTCCACCGCCTTCATCAGGCCGATGTTGCCTTCCTGAATGAGATCAAGGAATTGCAGGCCGCGATTGGTGTATTTCTTGGCGATCGAGATCACCAGGCGCAGGTTGGCCTCGACCATCTCCTTCTTGGCCTGGCGCGCTTCCCGCTCGCCCTTCTGCACGGTCTGGACGATGCGGCGGTAGTCGTCGATCGGCACGCCGGTCTCGGTGGCCAGCGCCGCCACGTCCTGGCGGATGTCGCCGACCTGCGCGGCGTCGTTCTCCATGAACTTGGTCCAGCGGACCCCGTTCACCTTCATCCGCGCGTTCCAGTCCGGATCGAGTTCCGAGCCGAAATAGGCCTTCAGGAACTCGGGCCGCGAGATGCCGTAGCCGTCGGCGAGGCGCATCAGCCGCCCCTCCAGGCCCATCAACCGCTTGTTGATCGCATAGAGCTGCTCGACCAGCGCCTCGATCCGGTTGTTGTTCAGCTTCAGCGTCTTGAGGTGCAGGGTGATGGTGGTGGTCAGGCCCTGGTAGGCCGCCCGATCCTCGTCTGTCAGGTCCTGACCGCGCAGCCGATTCTCGACCAGCTTTTCCTGCAGCCGGCGGAAGGCTTCGAACTCGCTGGCGATACCGTCCAGGGTGGCCATCACCCCTTCGCGCAGCTCCGCCTCCATGGCCGAGACCGTGGGGCCGGCGCCGTCGTCGAAGTCGTCCTCGGAATCTTCGCCGCTCTCGCCTTCGACGGTTTCGCCGCCCTCCGGCGCCGCCGCTTCGGCTTCGGGCGCCGGCGCAGCCGCCGGGGGAATCTCAGTGATCGGCGGCAGGGCCGTATTGTCGACCGGACCGCCGTTCAGGCCGCCGTAGGTCTGTTCCAGGTCGATGATCTCGCGCAGCAGGATCCGGCCGTTGGCCAGCTCCTCGCGCCACACCATGATGGCTTCGAAGGTCAGGGCGCTTTCGCACAGGCCCCGGATCATGGTGTCGCGGCCGGCCTCGATCCGCTTGGCGATGGCGATCTCGCCCTCGCGCGACAGCAGCTCCACCGAGCCCATTTCGCGCAGGTACATCCGCACCGGGTCGTCGGTGCGGTCGTAGCTCTCGGGCTTGGTGGTCTCGACCACGGCCGTCTCTTCGCGCACGGCCACTTCGCCGCCTTCCGCGTCGGCCGCGTCTTCCTCGGCCTCGACCACGTTGACGCCCATTTCGGACAGCATGGCCAGGGTGTCTTCGATCGCCTCGGAGGTGACCTCCTCGGACGGCAGCACCTTGTTCAGCTCGTCCATGGTGACGTAGCCGCGGGCCTTGGCCTGCTTGATGAACTTCTTGACGCCCGCGTCCGTGAGGTCGAGAAGCGGACCATCGTTGGTCGTGCCTTCGCCTTCGGGCGGTTCGGTCGTGGTCGTCGTCATTCGTGTCTCCAACCGGCGCGTCCGCCGGCCACTCAAAATCAATGTGGGCCGCTGATTCCCTCAGACAGGGAGTCGAACTCACCAGCCTTAATGCGACGTTTCAGTCCGTCACGTTCGGCTTTCAGCGTTCGCAGCGCCTCGAAGTCTATCTCCGCCTCTGATTTAGCGTCGTCGATCGCCCGCTCCAGATGCGCAAGGTGAAGCGCCTGCGCATAGGCCAGCGACCAATCAGCGCGGGCGCGCTCCTCGGTGATGTCCGGTTGCAGGAAAGACGCCCGCGCCCCAGTGGCCGCGCGCGCGATCTCAACCAAGACTTCGGAGAAGCCCGAATGGGCGAGATGGCGACCAAGGCTCTGCGAGTCAAGAGCGGGAAAGGAAAGTCGCAAACGGATGATTTCCTTGGCCAGCCCGTCGAGCGCCTGATCGCCGAACCCCTGCACGTCCATGGCTTCGAGCTGGCTGTCGATAAAATCGGGATGGTTGAGCACCGCCGCGACGAGCATGGCGGACGACGGTCTGACCGTATTGGCCTTCATGATCGGGCTGGCCCGCGTCTCGGGCGTCGGCCTGGTCGGCACGGGCGGCTTGCGACCGCCCCGGCCCTGGCGGAAGGCGCGCGCGGCCTCGTCATAGGTCCGCGCCGGTCGCTCCAGGGCCCACAAGGCCTCGAACCGGTCGAGCAGGGCCTGCCGGTAGGACTGGGAAAGCTCGGTGTCGGCGATGGTGGCGGCCAGGGTGCGCAGCTTCACCTTCAGCGCCGTGCGCCGCTCAGGCGTATCGAGCGGCTGGGCGGCGTCGCGTTCGCGGGCGAACAGCACCTCGACGAAGGGCTGGGTGTCGGCCAGCTGGGATTTCAGCGCCGGCGCGCCCTGCTCACGCAGCACCTCGTCGGGGTCCTTGCCGCCCTTGACCACAGCGAAGCGGAAGGTGCGGCCCGGCTTCAGCAGCGGCAGGGCCCGGTCGAGCGTACGATGGGCGGCCCTGAGGCCTGCGCCGTCGCCGTCGAAGCTCAGCGTCGGCTCAGGGTGAAGCCGCCACAGCACCGCCATCTGCTCTTCGGTCAGCGCCGTGCCGAGCGGAGCCACCGCCGCGACCGCCGCCCGCTGGCAGGCGATCACGTCCATATAGCCTTCCACCACCACCAGGGCCGCTGTCTCGCCGCCGGTGTGCAGCAGCTTGCGCGCCTCGGGCAGGCCGTAGAGCACGAAGCCCTTGTGGAAGAGCGGGGTCTCGGGGCCGTTGAGGTATTTCGCCCGCGCCTCCGGGTCCATGGCCCGGCCGCCGAAGGAGACCACCCTGCCCCGGGCGTCGGTGATCGGGAAGATGATCCGGTCCCGGAACCGGTCGTAGGGCGCTCCGCCGTCCTCCGGTGAGATAAGGAGGCCGGTGTCGACCAGCTCCGCCGGGCGCGCGCCCTTGGCCACGAGATAGTCCTTCAGCGCCGTCCGGCTGTTGGGCGCGAAGCCCAGGCCGAACCGGGCCCATTCCCCCTCGGGCAGGCCGCGCCGTTCGAGATAGGTGCGGGCCGAGGCCCCGGCCGGCCGTTTCAGTTCGCCCTCGAACCATTTGGCGGCGAGCTCGAGCCAGTCCTGCAGCCCCTGGCGCTTCTGCTCCTCGGCCGCGGCGCGGGGGTCCTCCGCCGGCAAGGGCATGCCCGCCTCGCCCGCCAATCGCTCGATCGCCTCGCGGAACGTCAGCCGCTCAGTCTCCTGCAGGAAACCGATCAGGTCGCCGTGTTTGCCGGAGGAGAAATCGTGGAAGAACCCCTTGTCGTCGTTGACGAAGAACGACGGGCTCTTCTCCTTGCTGAACGGCGACAGGCCGACATACTCGCGACCCTGGCGGCGCAGTTTCACCGTGCGGCCGATCACGTCGGACAGGCGCAAACGCGACTTCAACTCGTCGAGGAAGCGCTCATCGAAACGCATCAGGCTACGTTAACGCTTTTCGCGCTCAACCGCCACGCGGCGTATGCGCCGAGCGCCATCAGCGGCAGGAAGGCCAGGAACAGCGGCAGGGCGGCGTGGGACGCCGTCGCGGCGTCGAACGGATGGCCGAGGCCCAGCAGACTGGCCATGATCCCCGCATAGGCCGCGCCGACGCTGGCGCCGATATATTGCAGGGTCGGCACCGCGGCCGAGGCCAGGACCCGTTCGTGCCCTTCGGTGCCCTCCACGGCCCGGGCGGTGATGAAGGCGAAGCAACAGCCGAACCCCGCGCCCATCGGCAGCGCCGACAGGGCGACCGACCACACCGGGCCCCAGCCCAGCGAGAGGGCGATGGCCAGGAGGCCGGCCACTGCCAGCACGCCGCCGATGCGGATCAACCGATCCTGCCACAACGGCTTTGCGCCGCCGACGAACAGGGCCACCGCCGACCAGCCCACCGCCTCGCACGCGACCACATAGCCGGCGACCAGCGGGCTCGAGCCATGGATCCGCTGGATCAGGATCGGGCTGTAGATGTTGTGCGGCGTCGAGGCCAAGGAATAGAGCAGGATGGCGGCGTAGCTCAGCCCCATGGCGCGGCCGAGATCGGCCCCGCCGCGCGGCAGGATCCGCACCTCGGCGCGCCGATCGACCGCCACGGCCGACGCCAGGATCGCCAGGCCGGCCAGGCCTGAGGCCGGCGCGATCCACCCGTGGGTCACGCCGGCGATGGCGATCCCGAGCACACCCACCGCCACCAGCGCGAGCTGCGGCCAGGGCGCGCCGGGGGGCTGCTCCTCAGTCCGCGCGACCTTGGGCAGGGCGAAGACCACGCCGGCCATGAACACCAGGGTCTGCAGGGCGAAGGCCCAGAACGCCCAGCGCCAGAGGCCGAGGGTGGCGAAGCCGCCGCCGACCATCGGGCCCAGCAGGGTCGCGCCGCCCCAGACCCCGGCCAGGGCCGAAAACACCCGCGCCGCCATCCGCTCGGGAAAGGCGACGCCGATGGCCACGAACACCAGGGCCAGCAACCAGCCCGCGCCGACGCCCTGCGCCAACCGCCCGATCAGGAAGACCGCGACGCCGGGCGCGGCGGCGGACAGCACACAGCCCGCGCCATAGACGCCTGCGGACATCAGCAGCCCCGGCTTCAATCCGAGCCGCGCCGCCAGAGGACCGCCCGAGGCGCAGCTGACGATGCCGCCCAACATGAAGGCGCCGGCCGCCCAGGCGAAATACGCGTACCCGCCGATGCTCTTGGCCACGCTCGGCATCAACGCCACCGTGACCAGCGCGTCCGCCGCGTTCAGCCAGACGCCGAGCAGCAATATCCACGCAAGCGCCGCCTGCGGTCCAAGCAACAGCTCGCCCCAGCCCCCGATGGGCTTGTCCTGATCAGACCCCGACATGAGCCGGGATGTAGGCCGGTTCGATCGCCCCGGAAACCTTGACCGGAAACCTTGACCGGAAACCTTGACCGGAAACCTTGAGTCGAAACCCGCGTTGGCCAGGACGGCCGCGCCCGGCTACCCTGGCCGCATGACCATGATCCCCATCCTCAAGTGCAGCCGCGTGCACGCCTCGATCGATTTCTACACCCGCGTGCTCGACTTCACCTGCGTCGGCGTCTGGCCGGAGGACGAGGATCCCGCCTACGCCGTGCTGATGCGTGGCGCTGACGAGGTGCACCTGTCCAGCCATGCCGGCGACGGAGTTTCAGGCCAGGCGCTAGGCGTGGTGATCGAGGACGCCGAGGCCCTGTTCGCCGAATTCCGCGGCCGCGGGCTCGACCCGTCGGCCACGCCGGACTCGCCCGTCCACCAGGGGCCGACCGAGCAAAGCTGGGGCACGATCGAGTTCTACGTCGACGATCCGGACGGAAACACCTTGCGCTTCATGGAGCGAGAGCCCGTTTCCGATTCAGAGCTCCCGTTCGACGCGGACGAACTCGACGAAATCTAGCCGATTGCCCGCGCGCCAAGCTCCGCCTAGGGTCCGGCCAAATTATCGGAGGAGCCAGACGTGGCCAAGGAAGTCGCCTATGCGGATGTCGCAAGCCTGGTCGGTCAGGAGATCGGCGTCTCGGACTGGGTGCAGATCACCCAGGAGCGTGTGAACCAGTTCGCCGAGGCCACCGGCGATCATCAGTGGATCCACGTCGACGTCGAGCGCGCCAACCGCGAGATCGGCGGCCCGATCGCCCACGGCTATCTGACCCTGTCGCTGATCCCCTTCCTCGGCGCCGGCCTGCTGAACGTGCACGGCGTCACCCGCGGCATCAACTACGGCTCCAACAAGGTGCGCTTCACCAACATGGTGCGGGTCGGCAAGCGCGTGCGCATGCGCCAGAAACTGCTCGCCGCCGAAGCCAAGTCGGGCGGCGTCCAGCTGACCAACGAGTGCACCATCGAGATCGAGGGCGAGGAACGCCCGGCCTGCGTCGCCGAGACCTTGTCGGTGATCTACGGCAGCTGAAGATCGTCGGCCGGGCCTGCACCGAAACGGGTCTGACGTGCGTATCTAGAGGCAGTCAGGCCCACAAGCAGCCGCCTGAAAGGAGACATATCCAATGTTTGGTTTCCGCCGCGTCGCCGATACCGAAGTGCGCTACCCCGTCATGCATACCGAGGCCGAATGGCGCCGGTTGCTGAACCCCGCCGCCTTCTCGGTCCTCCGCCAGGAGGATACCGAGCGGCCCTACACCAGCCCGCTCAACAACGAGCACCGCGCGGGCATCTTCCACTGCGCTGGCTGCAACTGGCCGGCCTTTTCGTCGAAGAACAAATTCGACTCCGGCACCGGCTGGCCGTCGTTCGATCGGCCGCTGAACCCCCAGGCGGTGCTCTACAACCGCGACGTCACCCTCGGCATGGTCCGCACCGAGGTGCATTGCGCCCACTGCGGCGGCCACCTCGGCCATGTGTTCGACGACGGGCCGATCATGACCACCGGCAAGCGGTTCTGCATGAACGGCGTGGCCATGACCTTCGAAGCCAAGCCGGTCTAGGCGCCGCCAGACTGAGGAGCAGACGATGATCGAGGGGGGCTGTCTCTGCCGTCGGGTCCGCTTCCGCACGGACGTGGACCCGATTGCTGCGCGCGTCTGCTGGTGTCGCGACTGCCAGTCCCTGGCGGCGGGCTCGGGCACGGTGAACGTGATCTTCCCGCTCGAAGGCTTCGAGATCGAAGGCGAGACCCGCGACTACGTCTCGACGTCCGACGGCGGCAATGTCATGCACCGCCGCTTCTGCCCCAACTGCGGCACGCCCCTGTTCAGCGCCTCGGACGCGCGGCCGACCCTGATCATCGTCCGGGCCGGAACCCTCGACGATCCGGAGCGCGTCCGCCCCTCCGGAACCATCTGGACCGCCTCAGCCCCGAGCTGGGCGCCGATCGATGAGGACCTGCCGAAAACCGAAGGCCAGCCGCCGCCGGTGCGCTAGGACTTTCAGCGTCCCGTCCGCCGCTCTAGAACCGCCCTATGTCCGACATCCCCACACCGCCCGTCGCCCGCAAGGACCCCCAGCGCATCGAACAGCTCGGCCGGGTGCGGGTCGACGACTACGCCTGGATGAAAGACGAAAACTGGCAGGCCCTGCTGCGCGATCCGGACAAGGTGCGGCCCGACATCAAGGCCCATCTCGAGGCCGAGAACGCCTACACCAAGGCCATGCTGGCCTCGACCGAGGCCCTGCAGGAGACCCTGTTCCAGGAGATGAAGGGCCGGGTGAAGGAGGACGACTCTTCCCTGCCCTCGCCCGACGGCCCATGGGACTATTATTCCCGCTATGAGATGGGGGCCCAGCACCCGATCCTTGCCCGTCGGCCGACCGGAAAGGCCGACGGCGAGCAGATCCTGATCGACGTCGAGGCCCTGTCCAAGGACCACGCCTACTATCAGGTCCACGACGCCGAGCATTCGCCCGACCATGCCCTCTACGCCTACGCCGAGGACGACCAGGGCTCGGAATACCACCGCATCCGGATCAAGGACCTGAGCACCGGCGCGCTCTTGCCCGAACCGATCGAGAGTTCGACCGGCGACTTCGTCTGGTCGCCGGACTCCGCCTGGCTGTTCTGGGTCTGGCGCGACGAGAACGGCCGCTCGGCCAAGGTCTTCCGCCGTCCCGCGCGCGGGGGCGCAACCGACGACGTCCTGGTCTACGCCGAGCCCGACGAAGGCATGTTCGTCCACGCCGGCGTGACCCAGAGCCGGGCCTTCATCACCGTCTCCAGCGGCAACCACGACTGCTCCGCCACCTGGCTGATCCCGGCCGCCGATCCCACCGCCGAACCGCGGCTGGTCGAACCCCGCACCGAGGGGCTGCTCTACAGCGTCGAGCACTGGCCGGCTGAGGCCGGCGATGGCCGTCTGGTCATCCACACCAACGCCGATGGCGCGGTGGACTTCAAGCTGGCCTGGGCCGACGCCGCCGAGCCCGGCCGCCGCCATTGGCGCGACTGGATCGCCCATCAGCCGGGCCGCTACATCGCCGGCGTCGTCGCCCGGCAAGACCATCTGGTGCGGCTGGAGCGGGTCAACGCCAACAACCGGCTGGTGGTCGCCGCCCGCGAGGGCCTCGGCGAGACCATCGTCGGCTTCGACGAAGAGGCCTACGCCCTATCGCTCGAGGGCGGCTACGAGTGGGCCGCACCCTCGATCCGTTTCGTCTACCAGTCGCCGACCACGCCACGCTCCTGGTACGACTACGACCTCGCCTCCGGCGCGCGCACCCTGCGCAAGACCCAGGAGATTCCCTCCGGCCACGACCCGGCGCGCTATGTGGCGCGCCGCCTCTACGCCACGGCAAGCGACGGCGAACAGGTGCCGGTCACCGTGCTGATGCAGGCCGGCGCCGCGCTCGACGGCTCCGCGCCCCTCCTGCTCTACGGCTACGGCGCCTACGGCCTGCCGACCGAGCCCGGCTTCTCGATCCGCGCTCTCAGCCTGGTCGATCGCGGCTGGATCTACGCCATCGCCCACGTGCGCGGCGGATCCGACAAGGGCTGGAGCTGGTTCCAGGCCGGCCGCGGCACGCACAAGACCAACACCTTCACCGACTTCATCACTTCGGCCGGGCACCTGATCGCCGCGGGCTATACCCGCAAGGGCCGGATCGTCGCCTATGGCGGCTCTGCCGGCGGCATGCTGATGGGCGCCATCGCCAACCTCCGCCCCGATCTCTGGGCCGGAGTGATCGGCGCGGTGCCGTTCGTCGACGTGCTCAACACCATGAGCGACGCCACCCTGCCGCTCACTCCGCCCGAATGGCCCGAGTGGGGCAATCCCCTCGACGATCCCGAGGCCTACGACCGGATCGCCGCTTACAGCCCGTACGACAACGTCGCCGCCCTGCCCTATCCGGCCGTGCTGGCCACCGGCGGCCTGTCCGATCCGCGCGTCACCTATTGGGAGCCCGCAAAATGGGCGGCGCGGCTGCGCGCCAACACCACCTCGGCCCAGCCCGTGCTCCTGAAGATCAACATGACCGCGGGCCACGGCGGCGCGGCCGGACGGTTTGACTTCCTCAAGGAGGTCGCGCTCGATTACGCCTTCGCCCTCAAGGCGGTGGAAGGATCATGGCCGGGCAAGGCGTAGGACGAGGACCGACGTGCTGATCCGTGACGCGACCGAGGCGGACCTCCCCGCCCTCCAGGCCATCTACGCCCACCATGTGCTGAACGGCGTCGGCACCTTCGAGGAGGTCCCGCCGTCGGTGGACGACATGGCCGGCCGCTGGGCCGGCGTGACCCGGCTCGGCCTGCCCTGGCTGGTGGCCGAGGACAAGGGGCGCCCCCACGAAGCGAAACTATGGGGTTACGCCTACGCCACGCCGTTCCGCCCCCGCAGCGCCTACCGTTATGTGGCGGAGAACGCGGTCTATGTGGCCCACGACGCGCACCGGCGCGGCGTCGGCCGAGCCCTGATGGAAGCACTGATCACACGATGCGAAGCCCTCGGCCTGCACCAGCTGATGGCCGTGATCGGCGACAGCGCCAACACGGGCTCGATCGGCCTGCACTCGGCCATGGGTTTCGAGCAGGTCGGCGTGTTCCGCGACGTCGGCTACAAGCACCGTCGCTGGCTTGACATCGTTCTGATGCAGAAGCGTCTGAATCGCGGCGACGCTGACGAGCCCGAAGGGCCGGGCCTGCCGCTGGCCTGAAGGTATCGAATGCTGACGCGTCTCCTGCCCGCCGTCCTCGCCGCGGCCTTCGCCCTTGCATCGCCGGCGTACGCAGCCCCGCCCGACGCTCCGCTCACGGGTCCCGCGTTGGGCGCCGCCCTGGCGCACGGCGAGGTCGATCCCGCCGCCTACGACTTCGGCGCCCTGCGTTACGCCCCGGGCCGAACCCTGCTCTTCCTGGCCGCCCAGACCGGGGCCCAGACCGCCGTCGCCGCGGCCCACGGCAAGCCGAACTGGCCCACGGTCGTCTCCGCCCGGGTGTGCCTGAGCCCCGCTGAACAGATGACCATGGCAGGCTTCGACAGCGCCCTCCTGGCCCCGGACGCAGCCGACTGGGCGCTGCAGAAAGCCGCCGCCGAGGCCGCCTTCGCCCGCTACGCCGCCGCCCGCGACGCCGTCCTGGCCGGCCAGCCCTCGCCCGAACCCGGGTTCGCTCCGGAAGCGGCCGAGGTCGCCCTCGCCGCCCGCGCCCGGCAACCTGAGCTGCAGGCCCTCTATCGTCACCAGGCCGCGGACCAGCTCTGGCGCCACGCCCTCGTCTTCGGCGCGCCCAAGCCCTACGCCCAGGGGCTCGGCAAGGCCGGCGCGGTCTGGCTGAACGCCCGCCTCACCACCGACGGCTGCGCCATCGACACGGCCGCCGCAGCCTGGCTGAAACAGGTCCTTGCCACCGTCGCCTGGTTCGACATCAAGACCTACGGCAAGGACGCCGATCAGGCCGCCTGGCTGATCGCCGAACACGCCGACGCCGACCCCGAAGCCCAGCTCCTGGCCTTGAACCGCATGGGCGTCCAGGTGATCGACAAGCAGAGCAACGCCGCCAACTTCGCCTACCTGTGGGACCGGGTCGCCCTCAACGCCGACCGCCCCCAGCGCTACGGCACCCAGATGCGCTGCATCGGCAAGACCTGGACGCCCGTCTCGCCGGTGGAGGACCTGGCCAAGCTCGACGAACGCCGGAAGTGGGTGGGGCTGGCGGCGGAGGCGGACTACGCGCGGACGGGGGCGAAGGTGTGTGGGGGGTAACGCCTCCTCATCCCTCGCGGTCGCAGGCCTAAGTCGCCGCCGAGCACCAGGTCGAGCTAGCCGCTGCGGCGGGCATTGGCTCCGTTGCGCGCCAAGGGGCGGCCTGTTCGCGGTAGCGGGGGACGATGGTCTGCCGGCAAGGCATCGCTTCGATAGCCTTGAGGGCATAGGCGCAGGTCGCCGACGCCGCGCTCAAGGACTCCTCGTCCACCCTCCCCCGGGCGGTCAGATGCCGCGCGGCATCCTCGCCCGGCGTCTCCAGCCGGTGCGGCCCGACCTCGGCGGACAGGGGGTGCGGAAGGCCTTTCGGAAGACGAGGTCACGGCACTCGCCGTGGCTAACGAACCGGACGTCCTCTCGGCTCTCCCATCTTCGTGAAGAGTCTGGAGCAGCGGCTGGACGGGTCCCTGGCGCCCTTAAGCCGGGCCAGAA
>Ga0302311_10007639_pt1 | contig 10995 bp, 10 predicted proteins | sample III_Palsa_N1_3_FD_200449 | JGI IMG/M metagenome (GOLD analysis project Ga0302311, IMG submission 200449) | Peat permafrost microbial communities from Stordalen Mire near Abisko, Sweden - III_Palsa_N1_3 | ecosystem: Environmental > Terrestrial > Soil > Palsa > Peat permafrost | place: Sweden...
CGCCCACGCGCGCGCTCACCCGTTCGAGCCCCGCAAGCACCAGATGGTATCCGCCAGGACTCTTTAAGATCACCACAAATCCCCAGCCTTTCAAAGGCCCGGCATAGACGATGCGACCAACGGCCGGACTGACGACCAGCGCGCCCGGCGCCCCTGACCACGACCAGCCTTCGGATTGTCCGTGCCCGGGAAAAGCCTGGCCGTAGCGCCGCACCAGGGTTCCGGCCATCGGCGGGATCAGCCGGGTCGGCGCGAGTTCAGCCGCTGGGGAGGTGGTTTCGCCGAGGGCGGCGGCGCCCCTGGCCAGTTCGTCGAGCGAGCCGGCGGTGGTTCCGAGCCGGGCGGCGGCGTCCGCCTCGGTTCTCACACCGGGATCGAGCCGGCCTTCCAGCCGCGCCTTCTCTTCGGCCAGGGCGTCCATTTCGGCGCGACGATCGGCCACGTCATGCTCAGCGCCCAGAAAATCGCCGTCGGCGATCAGGATCTCGCGGCGAAGGGCGTTCAATCGTCGGCCTTCGTCGGCAAGGCCCCCGGCGCGGCGTTCGAGTTCGGGCGTGATCGCCCGCATCAGGATGGCGGCGTTGACCGCATCCTTGGCCGAGCCGGGCGAGACCAGCAGCGCCGGCGGCGGGTCGCGCTGATAGGTCTGCAGGCCGGCGAGCAGGCGGGTCAGGGATTGCTGGTTGGCGCCGATCCGGGCCTTCAGCGCGGCTTCGGCGGCGTTCAGCGCCGACAGCCGCGCCGCCGTCGTCTGGGCCTTGGCCACGCCGGCGGTCTCCTGAGCGGCCAGCTGGACCAGTCGGGCGCGGAGAGTCGCCAGGTCGTCGGCAGGCGCGCCCGCCGTCAGGGCGAGCAGCAGCGCGGCGACCCAGGCTCTAGTCACGATGATAGGGGCTCCCGGCCAGGATAGTCACGGCGCGATACACCTGTTCGGCCAGCATGGCGCGGGCCAGGGCGTGCGGCCAGGTCTGCGGCCCGAACGCCAGGATCTCGCGGGCTACTGCCGTCAGCACCGGATCCAGTCCGTCCGCGCCGCCGATCAGGAACGCCAGCCGGCGTTCGCCGCCGTCGCGGAGGCGGCCGATCCGTTCGGCGAAGGCGCGTGAGCCGTGCGCTCCGCCACGCTCGTCACAGGCGATCAGATAAGCGGGGTCGGCGCCTATGGCGGCGCGCAGGGCCTCGGCCTCCGCGGGCTTGCCGGGCTTTTTCGCCTCGACTTCGAGGATTTCCACCGGGCCGAGGCCCAGGGATCGCCCCGCTGCCGTCGCCCGCTCGGCGTAGTCCCGCGCCAGGGCGGCGGCCGGATCGCGGCCGAGCCGGCCTACGGCGCAGATCAGGATGCGCAGGGGATCAGCCGGCCGAAAGGCCCCGGTGGGGGCTGTCCACCGACCAGATCTTCTCGATCTGATAGAAGGCGCGCACCTCAGGCCGGAACAGGTGCACGATCACATCGCCGGCGTCGATCAGCACCCAGTCCGCGTGCGGCAGGCCTTCGACCTGGGCGCGGCCGAGGCCGGCGTCCTTCAAGGCGCGTAACAGGTGATCGGCCAGGGCCGAGACGTGACGCTGCGACCGCCCGGAGGCGATGACGATGGTGTCGGCCAGCGGCGAAGACCCCTTGAGGTCGATGGCGATCACGTCCTCCGCCTTGTCGGCGTCGAGCTTGGCCAGGATGATGGCGGTCAGCGTCTCGGCGTCCAACTCGTGGGCGGTGGGAGCGGCGGTCGCGGAAATTTCGGTGGTCAGGAGACTGGCTTTCGGGCGGAATACTTCGGAAGCGTGAGACCATAGCACGAACGGAGCCGACCGGCGAGGGCTGGCGGTCACCCCGTGTTCAGCCGGCTCCTGAGCGCCGTCGAGGACTGGAAGTTGAACGGCCCGCGCAGGAACACCCAGGCTGGGGGCGCCATATAAGGCAGCCGGCGGGCCGACGCCGAGGAATGACGATAACGGGCGAACCGTTTGGCGGCCGGAGACAGTCGGCCCTTCATCGCCGCCCACGGCCGCGAGACGACGGCCACTGGCGTCTCCTGCATGATCTGCAGCCAGCCCTTCCAGCGGTGGAAGCTGGCCAGGTTGTCGGCGCCCATGATCCATACGAAGTGCACGCCGGGATGACGCGCCTTCAGGATCCGCAAGGTGTCCAGGGTATACTGCGCCTCGATGCGGCTCTCCGCGTCCGAGACTAGCATCCGGGGTCCGCGGGCCTGCTTGCGGGCCGAGGCCATTCGCCGGTCGAGCGGTTCGGTGTCGCGCCGCGACTTCAGCGGGTTCTGCGGCGACACCAGCCAGATCACCGCATCCAGGCCGAGCCTGGCCAGCGCGGTTTCGGCCACATGGGCGTGGCCCTCGTGGGCGGGATTGAACGAGCCGCCGAGGAGGCCGACCTTCATCCCCCGCTCAAGACGGAATCCGAGCCGCAACGCGCCCGGACGCCCCGCCTCAGGGACGCGTTTGGCCGGTCCCGCGAACCACATACCGATAGGTCGTCAATTGCGCCGCGCCGACCGGGCCGCGCGCGTGCAGCCGTCCGGTGGCGATGCCGATCTCGCCGCCGAACCCGAACTCTCCGCCGTCGGCGAACTGGGTCGAGGCGTTGATCAGGACGATGGCGCTGTCGACCGCCTGGGCGAAGGTGTCCGCCGCGTCGGCGTCTTCGGCCACGATAGCGTCGGTGTGGTGCGAGCCGAAGGCGTCGATATGCTCGATCGCCTGCTCCAGCCCGTCCACCACCCGCACCGCCAGGACGGGGGCGAGATATTCCGCCGACCAGTCCGCCTCGGTCGCCTCAGTCATGTCCGGAACCAGCGCGCGTGCGGCGGCGTCGCCCCGCAATTCGCAACCGGCGGCGGCGAGGTCGTCGGCGATCCCGGGCAAGAGGGTCCCGGCGACGGATCGGTCGATCAGCAAGGTTTCGGCCGCGCCGCAGACCGAGACGCGGCGCATCTTGGCGTTCAGGACGATGGCGCGGGCCTGGTCCGGGTCGGCCGAGGCGTGGACGTAGACATGGTTGACGCCATCGGCGTGGCCGAGGACGGCCACCCGCGCCTCGCGTTGCACGCGCTCGACCAGCCCCTTGCCGCCGCGCGGGATGACCAGGTCGACAGCGCCGCCCAGCCCTTCGAGAATCATGCCCACGGCGGCGCGATCGGCGGTGCGTACGATCTGCACCGCCGACACCGGCAGGCCGGCGTGTTCAAGGCCCCGTACCAGTGCGGCGTGGATGGCGAGGCTCGAGCGTAGGCATTCCGAGCCGCCGCGCAGGATCACCGCGTTGCCGGACCGGACCGACAGGGCCGCCGCGTCCGCCGTCACATTGGGCCGCGCTTCATAGATCATGGCGATCACGCCGATCGGCGACGAAACGCGGGCGATCTCCAGCCCGTTTGGACGCGACCACCGCTCCAACGTCCGCCCGACCGGATCGGCGATGGCGGCGATGGCGTCTATCCCGGCAGCCATGGCCTCGATGCGCGCGGGGTTCAGCGCCAGCCGATCCAGCAGGGGCGCCGGCAGGCCGGCCTGCCGGGCGGCGGCGAGGTCCTCGGCGTTGGCGGCGAGAACGGCGGACTCGGCGTGACGCAATTCGGCGGCCATGGCGTGCAGGGCCGCTGTCCGGATCGCGGCGTCGCCAAGGCGCAAGCATTCGGCCCCGGCGCGGGCGGCGCGGCCGAGGTCCATCATCTGCGACGCAAGGCTAAGCTGCGCATCGTCCATGCGCCGATGTCGCGTCTTTGCCGGGACTTGGCAAGCCGGAGGGCGGAATCAGGCCGGCGGCGGCTCAGGACGCTCGTCTTGGGCCGGCGGCTCGAACTCGGCTATCCAGCCGTCGAGTTCGCCCGGAGCCACGGGAAAGGTGTTCGGCGGCAGGTCGGCGTTGCGCTGTTCTATCCGGCGCTTCAGTTCGTCCAGCGGAACATCGAGCCAGATCAGCCGCGCCTCCGCGCCCGCCGCGGCGGCGATCGCCCGGCCCTCGTCGCGCTCGCGGCGGCTCCAGAACCCCGCCTCCAGCACCACGTTGCAGCCGCCGGCCAGGGCGCGGGCGGCGATCTCCAGCATGATCCGCTCGATCTCGGTGCGCCGGATGGGGTCGCGCGGATCGAGGTCGAGCCGCTTGATCCACTCATCGGGCAGGAGACGCAGCGCCGCGTGCTCGGCCTCGAGCCGGCGCGCCAGGGTCGACTTGCCCGAGCCGGTCATGCCGCACAGCATGAACAGGGTCGCCCCGTCAGTCAGCGCCATGTCAGTCCCCGCAGAGGGCCGAAAACGGCAGCGGATGTACCCGCCCATCGCCCAGCGCGCCCGCCAGGGGCGGCGCTTCGAACAGGCCGGCGAAGGCGGCGTCGCAGATGTTCAGGCCCCCGGCATAGGCGCCGAAGGCCGGCAGGATCAGCCGTCGCCCGTCGGTGGCGAACGCCCGGCGGCGAACGCCCCGCCCGGCCGCGACCACCTTGGCGCACGGGTGCAGGTGGCCGGAGACTTCGCCCGGCTGAGCGCCCGGCAGGGGCTCGTGGCGGAGCGTCAACGGGCCGAGCGCGAGCTGATCCACCACCTCGCCGGGGAGGTCGCCCAGCGCCGTTTCGCCGCGACGGGTGTCGTGATTCCCCTCGGCCCAGACCAGGGTGCGTCCCTCGGCGAGACCCGTCACCCGCCTAGCGTCTTCGGGGTGCAGCCGCTCCAGCGCCCGCGGATCGTGGAAGGTGTCGCCGAGCAGGACCAGGAGGCGCGGATTCAGCGCGTCGACCTCCGCCTGCAGCCGATCGAGGGTGGCGATAGTGTCGTAGGGCGGCAGCAGCTGGCCGCCGCGGGCGTAGGACGAGCCCTTCTCCAGGTGCAGGTCGCCGGCGACCAGAGCGCCCTCGCTCTCGATCCACAGGGCGCCCGAAGGACGCAGCGCCACCGGCTCGCCCATCAGCTCGATCCACAGGGCGCCGCAGTCCGATCGCGCCAGGGTGATCGACATCGGCGTGATCGGCGTCTCCACGGTCTCGGCGCGTACCCGTACCCAGCGCATGCGTCAGTCCAGCTCCATGGCGTCGGCGATCAGTTCGTCCGCCGTCTCCTGCAGGATCGCCTCGGCGCCGGCGCCCGCCACCGCCTCGCGGCCGATCTCCAGCAGCACCGGCACGGCGAAGGGCGAAACGCGGGCGAGGGCGATCGGTGCGATCCGGCCCTTGATCCTTTGAAGTAGCCGCCCCAGCCGCGCCACGTCCAGCACGCCCTGTGCGGCGTCTGCGCGCGCGCACCGCAACAGCAGATGGTCGGGCTGATGTTTCCGCAGCACGTCGTAGATCAGGTCGGTCGAGAAGGTGACCTGGCGGTTCGATTTCTCCGCGCCCGGCTGGCGGCGCTGGATCAGGCCCGACAGCATGGCGCAGTGGCGGAAGGCGCGCTTCATCATGAAGCTCTCGTCGAGCCAAGCCTCCAGATCGTCGCCCAGCATGTCCTCCTGGAACAGCGCGTCCAAATCCATGTCGCCCAGGGGTTGGAGGGCCCAGACCGCCAGGGCGTAGTCGTTGGCGACGAAGCCCAGCGGCTGGCGTCCGGCGCGTTCGAGCCGGCGCGCCAGGAGCTGGCACAGGGTGCCGTGGCTGATCCGCCCGTCGAACGGATAGGCGACCAGGAAGTGGCGGCGGCCGCGCTGGAAGGTCTCCACCAGCATCTCGTCTTCCGACGGGATCTTCGAGCGCAGGCGCTGGATGGTCATCCACTCCTGGATGGCGTCCGGCAGGCGCGGCCAGCCGGTCTGGTCGGCGATCATCCGGCGCACGCGCCGGGCCAGGTAGGTCGAGAGGGCGAACTTGGAGCCGCCCCAGCTCGGCGCGCGCGCCTCTTGGCCGGGCGCCGATGTGACCAGGGCGTCGAGGCCGGTGATGGTCTCGAACCGCCAGACCCGGCCGGAGAACAGGAAGCAGTCGCCGGGCGACAGCTGTTCGAGGAAGCTCTCCTCCATCTCGCCGATCTTGCGGCCACCGACGCGCTGCCGGCCGCGGCTGGAGGCGACCTTGATCGACAGCATGGGGATTTCGACGATGGCGCCGGCGTTCATCCGGTGGCGGGCGATGATCTCGCCGTTGCGGGCGCGCCAAAGCCCGTTCCGGCCCTTCACCAGCCGGGCGAAGCGATCGTAGGAGCGCAGGGCGTAGCCACCGGTGGCCACATAATCGACCACCCGCTCGAAGTCCTCCCAGGCCAGGTCGGCGAAGGGCGCGGCGGTGGTCACCTCGGTGTAGAGGGCCTGCAGGTCGAACGGCTCGCCGCAGGCGACGCCCATGACGTGTTGCGCCAAGATGTCCTGCGCCCCTGTCCGGGCCGGCTCGCCGTCGAGATCGTTGGCCTCGACCGCCTCCTTGGCCGCTTCGCACTCCAGGAACTCGAACCGGTGGGCAGGAACCAGGAGCGCACGGGAGGGCTCGTCCAGCCGGTGGTTGGCGCGGCCGATCCGCTGCACCAGGCGCGAGGACCCTTTGGGCGCGGCGAGCTGGATCACCAGGTCGATCGAGCCCCAGTCGATGCCGAGATCGAGGGTCGAGGTGCAGACCACCGCGCGCAGCTCTTCGCGCGCCATGGCGGCCTCGACTTTGCGCCGCTGTTCGGCGGCGAGCGAGCCGTGGTGCAGAGCGATCGGCAGGTTGGCGTCGTTCATCTCCCACAGGGTCTGAAACGCCATCTCGGCCTGGAAGCGGGTGTTGACGAACACCAGGGCGGTCTTGGAGCGCTCGATCGCCTGATAGACCTCGGCCATGGCGTGCCGCGCGGTCCAGCCCGACCAGGGGACTTCGTTCTGTGAGACCAGCACCTCCACGATCGGCGGCGCGCCGGGATCGCCCGTGACCAGATCGGCGAGACCGGGTGCGGGCGCCAGCCAGCGGCGCAACAGGTCAGGATCGTTCACCGTCGCCGACAGCCCGACCCGCCGCATGTTCGGCGCGAACTGCGACAGCCGGGCGAGGCCCAGCGACAGCAGGTCGCCGCGCTTGGAGCCGTGGATGGCGTGGATCTCGTCCAGGATCACGCAGCGCAGGTCGGCGAAGTACTCCCGTGCGCCCTCCCAGGCGCAGAACAGGGCCAGCTGCTCCGGCGTGGTCAGCAGCATGTCGGGCGGATGCAGCCGCTGGCGCTGGCGCTTGGCCAAGGGTGTGTCGCCGGTCCGCGCCTCCACCGTGATCGGCAGGCGCATGTCGGCGATCGGGACCTCGAGATTGCGGTGCACATCCACCGCCAGCGCCTTCAACGGCGACAGATAGAGGGTGTGGACGCCGGCGGCCGTGTTGCGGGGCGGCCGCTCGGAGAGCTCGATCAGGCTGGGCAGGAAGCCGGCCAGGGTCTTGCCGCCGCCGGTCGGTGCGATCAGCAGGGCGTCGCGGCCCTCCATGCCCTTCCTGACCATTTCGAGTTGATGGCGACGCGGCGACCAGCCGCGGCTTTCGAACCACGCCTGGAAACGGGGGGGCAGAACCGTCTGTGCGCCGTCCATCGCGGGGCTATAGCATGTTCCTAATTTGTTTCGTCACGCTCCGGACGATTGTTTCGAGCCGGATACGCTTGGCTCGAGTGCTGCCACATTGTAACTGAGGGTGACAGTTCTGTTATATCATTCCGCTTTTGGGCAATTGCGACGAAATGGTGGCGGCCGATCCTGCGCTCAGCGGAGGGGCAGGCATGGCTCACCAGACATCGGCGGCCGCCCGCCCGGTTTTCCTGCATGGCGCCTGGCGCAGCGGGTCGACCTATTACTGGTCCCGGTTCAGGGACGCTCCCGGCACTATCTGTTTCTACGAACCCCTGCATCATGGCCTCGCCAAGCTCACGCCCGAGCGGATCGCCCGCGGCGGCCAGGACGCCATGGCCGCGCTTCGCCACCCGCCAATGAGCGCGCCGTATTTCGCCGAATACGCACCGCTGATCCACGGTCGTGGCGTCCAGGGCTACCGCGCCTCGCTGGCCTACGAGCGCTACCATCTCGCGGAAGACGAACCTCATCCCGTACTTCACCGCTACATCGATGGGCTGCTCGACCACGCCAGGTCGTCCGGTCGGCGGGCCGTTCTCGGTTTCAATCGGAGCTGCGGCCGTGTCGCCTGGCTCAAGCGCCGCTTCGGCGCCTTCGACATCCACATCGACCGTGAGCCCGCGGCGATCTGGGCCTCCTATGCCGCAGAGCGGGCCCAGGGGAACAACGCCTTCTTCTCCATGTGGCTGCGGGTGCTGGAGGCCAACCAGGAGGACCCACTTTGGGCGCCGCTGGCCGACCGGCTGAGGCCCAGGGGCCTGTTCAGGCGCCGGCTCACCAAGATGGGGCCGGATCACCGCAAGCGGATCGCCGCCATGGACGAGGCGCAGAGTTATCTGCTGGTGTTCTACGCCTGGCTCGCCACCGCGCCGGCGTCGATGGCGGCGTGCGACCTGGTGATCGACGACGGTCTCGCCCACCTGCCGCACCACGCGCGGCGGCTGGAAGCCCAGATCGAAGCCGGCGTGGGCATGAAGCTCGACCTGTCGGATACAGAGGTACGGCCGGCACGCATCGCGCTGGACGAAGGCGTGCGCCGCCGGGTCGAAGCAGAGGCCCTGGCCCTGTTCCCACGGCGGGTCGCTCGGCGCCGGGCCGGTTCGGCCGGCGCCTGGACCGGCCAGCTCTGTCCGCGCAAGCTCGAGCTGATCGCCGCCGTCAGCTGATCAGTTCACCACCCGCCGCAGCCCCGGCAGGTCGAGGGAAAACGCCGGGATGGCGATGTCGAAGCGGCCCCGCGTCTCGCCTTCCATCACATACAGGCCGACCATGGCGCCCGACGGCGTGGCGAGCGGGCACCCCGACGAATAGCCATAGGCGTCTCCGGGCCTCAGCACCGGTTGCTGGCCGACGACGCCGGGGCCGGCCACCGTCTCTACGTGTCCGGTCGCATCGGTGATGGTCCAGGCGCGGGCGATCAACTGCGCGGTCTCCGACGACGCGTTGACGATTTCGATATGGTAGGCCCAGACCCAGCGCCGCTCGTCCGGATCCGACTGTTCCGGCAGGTACTGGGGGCGTACGCGGACGATGAAGCCGTCGGTTTCCGCCTCGTAGGGGAGGTCGCTCATGCCGCACGATGAGCCGATCGCCGGCGTCAACGGCGACACAGCTGGCGTGCACAAGATTGACCTTACGGACGCATCGGCCTATCCGGGCCGCGCCGCGTGACTGGCGCTGATGGTGGGGACCCACCGGGGAGCGCGGCCCTCGACCTCGAGGACCGGCCGCGCGCCTGGGCGATCTCCCTGACCATGGAGCGCTCTCATGCCCGCCGCCCCCGACTTCCCGCCCGCCCCCGACGCCCAGCCGATCAGACGGGCGCTGATCTCGGTCTCCGACAAGACCGGCCTGATCGACGCCGCGCGCGCGCTGCACGACCTCGGCGTCGAACTGGTCTCGACCGGCGGCACCCGCGCCGCCATCGTCGCCGCCGGCCTGCCGGTCGCCGACGTATCGGACATCACCGGTTTTCCGGAGATGATGGACGGCCGGGTCAAGACGCTGCACCCCAAGGTGCACGGCGGTCTGCTCGGCGTCCGCGCCGCGCCGGCTCATGCGGCGGCAATGGAGCAGCACGGCATCGCCGGCATCGATCTGCTCTATGTATCGCTCTACCCGTTCGAGGCGACCGTGGCCTCGGGCGCCGACTTCGACACCTGTATCGAGAACATCGACATCGGCGGCCCGGCGATGATCCGCTCCGCCGCCAAGAACCACGGCTACGTCTGTGTCTGCACCGGGCCCGCGGACGTGGCCGAAGTGCTGGCGGCGATGAAGGCCGACGGATCGACGACCCTGGCCCTGCGCAAGCAGCTGGCCGCCCGCGCCTTCGCCCGCACCGCCGCCTACGACGCGGCGATTTCCGGCTGGTTCGCCGCCCAGCTGCAGGACCCCTTCCCTCAGCGCCTGTCGATCGCCGGCGAGCGGGTGCAGGTGATGCGCTATGGCGAGAACCCGCATCAGGCGGCCGCCTTCTACCGCTCGGGCGACAGCCGGCCCGGCGTCTCCACCGCCCGTGTCGTCCAGGGCAAGGAGCTCAGCTACAACAATGTGGCCGACACCGACGCCGCCTTCGAGCTGGTCGCTGAATTCGATCCGGCGGCCGAGGCCGCCGTGGCCATCATCAAGCACGCCAATCCCTGCGGCGTCGCCACCGCCAACGGCGCGGTGGACGCCTATCGCCGGGCGCTGGAATGCGACCCCACCTCAGCCTTCGGCGGCATCGTCGCCCTCAACCGGCCACTCGACGCCGAGACGGCGGCCGAAATCCTCAAGGTGTTCACCGAGGTGGTGATCGCGCCGGGGGCGGAGCCGGAGGCGGTGAAACTGTTCGAGGCGCGCCGGAACGTGCGCCTGCTGCTCACCGACGGCCTGCCCGATCCGCGGCTGGCGGGCGCCACGTTCCGCTCGGTGGCCGGCGGCTTCCTGATGCAGACCCGCGACACCGCCCATATCGCCATCGCTGATCTCAAGGTGGTGACCCGGCGCCAGCCGACCGAGGCGGAGATTCGTGACATGCTGTTCGCCTTCACCATCGGCAAGCACGTGAAGTCCAACGCCATCGTCTTCGCCCGTGACGGCCAGACCCTGGGCATCGGCGCCGGCCAGATGAACCGCAAGGACTCCGCCCGTATCGCCGCCCTGCGCGCCGCGGACTTCGGCCTCGACCTGAAAGGCTCGGCCTGCGCGTCGGAGGCCTTCTTCCCCTTCGCCGACGGCTTGATCCAGGCGGCCGAGGCCGGCGCCACGGCGGTGATCCAGCCGGGCGGATCGATCCGCGACCAGGAAGTGATCGACGCCGCGGACGAACGCGGCGTGGCGATGGCCTTCACCGGCGTGCGCGTGTTCCGCCATTAGAACGATCCCCCTGGGGTCGTCGCCAGGGGAATTGCTTCGGGTTAACGGGGCTGATTTCGGATGAGGCTCTCGAGGTAGTCGACATTCAAGCAAGCGAGTTTGCGGCGGTTTTTGAGGCTGTG
>Ga0302311_10007642_pt1 | contig 10992 bp, 7 predicted proteins | sample III_Palsa_N1_3_FD_200449 | JGI IMG/M metagenome (GOLD analysis project Ga0302311, IMG submission 200449) | Peat permafrost microbial communities from Stordalen Mire near Abisko, Sweden - III_Palsa_N1_3 | ecosystem: Environmental > Terrestrial > Soil > Palsa > Peat permafrost | place: Sweden...
CTCGGGGCCGGCGCGGCCCGGTGCCGGCGCGGGGCCGGCAAGGCTCCATTCCAGGCCGGCCCGGAAGTTGTCAAGCTCGGCCTCGAGGAGGTCAAGCCAGGCGCCCTGGTCCGGGCCATCCAGGTCGGCTTCCGCCGCGAACTCAAGTAGCCAGCCGAGCTGGCGCCGGCTCAGCTCCGCACTTTCCCCGGCCTTCGCGAGCTTCTGGCGCGCGTACTGGTGAATGGATTCGAGCATCCCGTAGCGCATGCTGCCCAGCCGCTCCTCCACGGTGAGCAGCGACCGGTCGACCAGCGAGGTAACCGTCTGGAACACCAGTTCCGGCGCCAGCGCGCCGCCCGGGCAGACTGCCTCCGCAGCCTCCAGGGTGCATCCGCCGGCGAAGACGGCCAGCCTGCGGAGGCAGATCTGCTCGTCCGCGCTGAGCAGGTCATGGCTCCACTCGATGGCCGCCTGCAGCGTCCGGTGCCGGGGCAGCCCGCGCCGGCTGGCGCCGGCCAGCAACCGGAACCGGTCGTCTAGCCGAGCTGCCAGCTGACCGGCAGTCAGCGCGTTGACCCGGGCAGCGGCCAGCTCCAGCGCAAGCGGGATGCCGTCCAGCCGCCGGCAGATCTCGCTGACAGCGTCGGCGTTCCCGGCGGTCAGCCCGAAGCCCGGCCTGGCTAGCGCGCCGCGGTCGCAGAACAGCCGCACCGACTCGGCCTCGGCGACGATGCGCGGATCGCGGGCGTCCGCAGGCGGCAGCATGAGGGGCGGAACCGGCCAGGTCGCCTCCCCGGCCAGGCCGAGCCTGCTCTGGCTTGTCGCGAGGATCCGCAGCTCGGCGCAGCCGCGGAGCAGTGCGTTCACGAGCTCGGCGACGGCATCGAGCACATGCTCGCAGTTGTCGACGATCAGCAGCAGGTCACGGCCGGCCAGCCCGGCGATGATGCTGTCGATAAGCGGCCGGCCTGGCTCCTCCATGATCGCCAGGGCCGCCGCTGTCACCGGCACGACCAGCTCCGGCCTGGCGATCTGGGCGAACTCGACCAGCCACACGCCGTCGGGATGCCGGGACGATGCCTGGGCACCGGCCCGCAACGCCAGGCGGGTCTTGCCGGACCCGCCCGGCCCGGTCAGGGTGAGCAGCCGGGACAGCCCGAGCAGATCCTCGATGGTGGCAAGCTCTGCTTCCCGGCCGACGAAGGAAGTGGTCTCGGCCGGCAGCCCGGGGGCAGCCGGCTGGGCTGGCAGGGCCGGTTGCTGCGACTCGCCAGGCGGCTCCGCCGTGTCCTGGTGCGCCGGGTCGCCCCGGAAAGACGGGTCACCGGGGTAGTCCTGGCGCGCGGAGCCAGCCTGGCGCGCGGGCCGCGCCGCCTGGCTACCCTGCCGTGCCGCCGGGTGCGCGGTATCGCCCGCAGCCGCCGGATGCCAGTCAAGGTCCGGCTCCTGGCGGAGTATCGCCTCATGCAGCCGGTGCAGTCGGGGGTTCGGGTCGATGCCGAGCTCGTCGGCCAGCCGTGTCCTCAGCTCACGGTAAACACGCAGCGCGTCGGCCTGGCGGCCGCACCGGTAGAGGGCGGTCATCCGCTGCCCGCATAGCCGCTCCCGGAGCGGATGGGCTGCGGCCAGGCCGTCGAGTTCACCGGTCAGGCTGGCGTGGCGGCCGCAGGCCAGGTCAGCTTCCACCCTGTCCTCGAGCGCGGCCAGCCGCGCTTCCTCCAGGCGCGCCACATCCGCCTGGGCAAACGCGAAGTCGGCGACGTCGGAGAGCGCCGGGCCCCGCCATAGATCGAGCGCGGTACGCAGCCCAGCGGCGGCAGCCTCGACGTTGCCGTCGTCGAACTCGCGGCGCGCCGCGGTGACCAGGTGCTCGAACCGGCTGGCATCCAGCTGGCCGGCCTGGATCTGCAGCCGGTAGCCGGGCGGCTGGGTCACCAGCGCACCAGCGGCCGGTCCGAGCGACCGGCGCAGCCGGGAAACGTAGACGCGTAGCGTGGCCATGCTGTGCGGTGGCGGTTCGCCCGCCCACAGGTCGTCAGCGAGCCGCTCGGCGGACACCACCTGGCCAGCCGCCAGCAGTAGCCGTGCCAGCAGTGTCCGCTCCCTGAGCCCGCCCAGGTCCACTGCCAGCCCACTGTTGTCGACCTCGACCGACCCGAGGATCCGGAACTCCACGCGCCTACCGTCTCATCTGGAGGGCTGCGGGCCCATCGTAAGCGGACATTTCGTCGCGCGCACGCCCGATCTCTTGCCTCGCCAGTCTCCCGGCCGCCACCGGCCGCCCGAATTCCTGGCCACGTTGCCGCCGGCCACGCTGCCACCGGCCACGCGGCCACACGGCCACACTGCCACTGGCCACCGGCCGCCTATTGCCAGGCGGCCGCGATCAGGCCCGTAGTCAGCTGCGTCGGGGTGTGGCCGTCGTGCGACACGTACAGGATGTCCCCGGCCAGGTAGAGCAGCCATTTGCCGGTGGCATCCGCATCCAGGCTGGTGTGCTCGAGGTTGGCGAAGCCGATCGCCACCTGGTGGACGAGCGTGCCGGCTGTGTTCACCTCCCACATCAGCCGGGATGTGTTCCGTACCGGCACTCCGGCGCAGCAGGCGCGGCTGACGAACAGGTTCCCGTCCGGCATGAACACGCCCTCGCGCAGATAGCTGTCCCTGACGTTGGGATGCCCGGTGACGGGAACCGAAATGTCACCCGCACCCGAGAGGTAATACCTCGCTATCGCGGTGTCCAGGATGACGAGGTTCCAGCCCTCGTTGTCCTCCGCCGCGGAGATCGATACGGCGAGGTGCGTGCCATCCGGCGACCAGGAGAGATGCGAGATCGGGTACGGCAGGCCGCTAGATTGCCCGGCCGCGAGCATCGGGTAGGTGACCTGGCTTCCGCCGCTGAGCGTGCGGACGACCAGCTTGTACTGCGCGGTCAGGTTAGCCTCATGGGGGACGCAGCCCGTGGCCATCGACGGCTCCCTGGCCATAGCGAGCTTTGCGCCGTCGGGGCTGATAGCTGGCAGCGAACCCTTGCCGATCAGGGCTGGGCTTCCTCCGGTCACCGGCACCGACTCGACATCGGTGCTGCAGCCGTGGTTCGCCGCGAAGTACACGGTCGTCCCATCGGCAGATACCGAGATCTCGTCTCCGATTACTCCGCTAGGCACCAGCGTCTTGGCAATCGAGCCGTTGGCCGAGTCGAGTATCACGAGCGCGCCGCCCTTGGTGACGGCAACCACCGCTGGCGGCCCGGCGGCGGCGTGGCTTGGCGATGCGGCCGCGGTGGCGGCCGGGCTTGAGCTAGTGGCAGCCGAGCTTGCCGGCCCGCTCCCTGCCGGGCTTGCCCCGCCGCTGCCGCCACCGCATGCGGCGAGCAGCAGCACGGCGAGCGGCAGCGCGATGACCATGAGTCGATTCCGCCGCCGGTTCCCGTTCCGGTGCCCGGGGCCGTCGCTCTGAGGGGTCAGCTGCGCATGAAGTACTGGGGACATGGTGGCCTCTATCCAGCTGATCCTGGGGCTCTGACAATCGGGAAACCGTGCGTCGCGGTGAAATCAGATGCTGATAGTGGCAGGACTGCCGCAGGACGGCAAGGCCTGGTCACCGATCCGCTGGCTCAGCCGGAAACGGATCCGCCGGCTAGGGCACCGGCTCCACCAGCACGCGAACCTCATGGATGAAGTTGCCGCCATAGCCCCGGCGATTCCACTCCGGCCGGGCGGGCTGCGTATGCCCCGCGAGGTCAGTCGCCCGCGCCCTGATCGTCGTTTCGCCGGGGCGGCTGACCAGCGCCAGATGCTCCCACCGCTGCCAGCCATGCGTGCTGGATTCATCAATCAGCCTGGCGTCCTGCCAGGCACCGCCAGCCACGCTTACCTCCACGCGCGCGATCGGGGCCGCCCCGGACCATGCGACTCCGCAAACCGTGAGTTCATCACCGGAATGCCGTCGGCCGGAGCAGGGCTCCGTGATGAGTGCGCGGACCCGCTGTATCCGGACCGGCTCACGGACGACCGTGCCGCCGCGCGGCTGCTCGTACATATAGTGGCCGGTCTGAAAGTAGCCGTCGAAGGCCGTGCTTGCCACCCGGATGCCGGTCAGCCACTTGACCGAGGCGACCGCATACCAGCCCGGCACCACGAGCCGGAGCGGAGCGCCATGCCTGACGGGCAGCGGCTCGCCGTTCATCGCGTACGCAAGCAGCGCCCCGGACTCCCTGGCATCAGCTACTGCCAGGCTCCGTTCGAACGAGATGGGCTCCGCCGCGCCGTCCACCGTCCCTCGATCGGCGCCGCGGAAGACCAGTTCGCTTGCGCCTGGCCGGATACCGGCACGGTCCAGCACTACATCCAGCCGCACACCGGTCCACTCCGCGGTGCTCACTGCTCCCAGTTGCCACTGCGCGCCTTCGGTCGCCGGGCTGAACATGGTCCGGCCGTTACCCGCGCACTCAAGCGTCGCCACGAAGGTGTCTGCGGTCATGTTCTTGAGCTCGGCCAGGCTCAGTTCCAGCGGCTCCCGCACCAGCCCGCTGACGCTGAGCCGCCACCCAGCCTCGTCCAGCACGGGGATCGGGAAATGGTTACGCAAGTAGAAGCGATCGGCCGGGGTCAGGAGGCCGCTCGGCGGAGCCGGGGTCGGCGTCTCGCAGTTCAGCGGATCCTCGGTCACCACGATGAGGCCCGCATCGACGGCCGCCTGGCAGGCTTCGGCGGGATCGGCCGTGGAGATGACCACGTCGCGTTCGGTCTGATGCATTGCGCCCCCTCGCAGCGATTTACCTCCGGTACCGCGACACGGCAGCACCGCGCCCGCTCGGGCACCGCTGCAGCACAGGAAGACCGCTCCCGGCCGCGCCGCCGTGCCCTACTAGGTGCTTTTGACAATAGTCTATATTAATTATCGGAATTATCGACTATCTACCACGGACAGTCTTCTGGCTGCAGGCAGGTCGCCGGGCGGGCCTCGCGACGGGGCAAGCCCGGGAGGTGAACGGGCCAGGCACGGAGACGGTACAGGGCGAGCGTGGACGCAAACCGGGGCGAGCCGGGACGCGGGACGGACCGGCCCGGCACGAGGGACGGCCAACCCCGGCACGAGGCACGGCCAACCCCGGGACGCGGGACGGCCAAGCCCGGCACGCGAGGAAAATGCGGCCAGCGCCAGCCACCTTCCTGCCGTGCTGCATTCGCGGACGCCAAGGCAGCCGGAGCGACCGGTGACATACTGGATTCTCTATCGAAATTAGTTGCGAATTAATAGCTTTGGCAGCTACTATGGTTAGAGAAAATAAAGGCAAGCTACCTCCTAGAGGAGGCCAGGTGCCAGCCAGCCAGGTTCCGGACCCGGACCCCTTTGCGGATCCGGACGAAGGTCTTCCGTCAGGTCTGCACGAAGAAGGTCCGCCGGACGAGGAGCTGTACGAGCTTGATTTCGATCCTGACAGCAGCCCTCCGGATGGCGTCGATGCATGGCTAGCGGATCTGCCCGGCCCGGTGCACGAGGCCGATGCGGACGCCATCGCCGCGGAGGTGCCCGCGGCGGTACCCGAGGCGCTGGCGGCAGGTTTCCTGCACGCCGATGGCGGCGATGGCCGCGGCTTCGCGGCCGGTGGCGCGCTGGACATGATGCAGCCCGGCCCGACACTGGCCGGCTTCGCCGACGACGCCTGGACGGACGGGCTGGACCGGCTTAGCGACGACGAGCTCATCGGAGCACTGTGCGGGTGGCGGCGGCTGGCTTCCTGGTCCGCCGCTGGCGAGGTCGCCGCGGTTAACGCGCTGGCCAGCCGACGCGCGGCCGAGTCCCGCAGCGGCGGAAACCGGCACCTGGCCGAGCACGTGGACAGCGAGCTGGCCGCCGCGCTGACTCTGACCGGCCGGTCCGCCGACCGGCTGCTGGAACTCGCAGTGGGCCTGGCAAAGCTGCCAGGAACCGGCGCAGCGCTGGCGGACGGGCGAATCGACTGGCCCAAGGCGATGATCATCATCGACGAAGTCAGCGGCCTGGACGATGCCGATGCGGCCGTGGTCGAGGCCAGGGTTCTCGGCGACGCCCCGGGGCAGACGACCGCGCAGCTGCGATCAGCGGTGCGCCGTGAGGTGCTGGCACTCGACCCGGAAGCGGCGATCCGGCGGCGGAAAAAGGCGCAGAAGGACGCCCGGGTGGAGACCTGGACCGAACCTTCCGGCACGGCGGCCCTGGCCGGGCGTGACCTGCCGCCCGCCGATGTGATCGCCGCCGACAAGCGACTCGATTCGCAAGCGCGCTGGCTGAAGAGCCACGGCGCCGACGGCACCCTGAACCAGCTGCGCGCCCGCGTGTACACCGCGTTACTGAGCGGCCAGCCCCTCGAGACCTTGCTGCCTCCCGGCGCCGCCGGCCAGGCTGGCGGCGGCCCTGCCGCTGACGGTCCTGATAACGGATCCGGCGGCACCGGACCCGGCTGCGCCGGAGGCTCCGGTCCCGGCGGGCACGGCGGCACTGGACTGACCGTCCCGCCCGGCTTTGGCGGCTCGGTAAACCTGACCATGCCCTTGGCCAGCTGGCTGGGCAAGTCCGATGCGCCCGGCGAGGCCGCCGGGCTGGACGTGCTGGACGCAGCCACCTGCCGGGACCTGGTTACCACGCTGGCCGCGGGGTCGCGCTGCCGCTGGTGCGTGACGGTGGTCAGCCCAGACGGGCGGGCCATCGCCCACGGCTGCGCTCGCGGCGGTCCGGGCCCGCCTGGCGACGATCCCGCGGCTTGGCTGTCGGCGATCAAGATGAGGAAACTAGAAACGGGCGACTGCACGCATGAACGGGAAACCGCGGCGTACCGGGCGCCTCCCTCGCTCCGCCACCTGATCAACATCCGGCAGCGCACCTGCAGCTTCCCCGGATGCCGGCGGCCGGCAGTTCGCATCGATCATGATCACACGATCCCGTTCGATCAGGGCGGAAGAACGTGCGAGTGCAATTGCTCGCCGCTCTGCAGAACTCACCATCAGGCCAAACAGGCCCCAGGCTGGCATCTCGAACAGCCGGAGCCAGGAATCCTGATCTGGACTCCGCCCAGTGGCCGGAGCTACGTCGTCGGGCCCGATCCCTACCCTCTCTAGGCAGCTGCCGCCTAGCTCAGCCAGGCCCCTAAAGCGCGGGACCGTGACGAGCGCTGCCTATTTTGATTCGATACCGTATAATCTGTTTTCGTGATACCCGAGAATGAGACTGGTGCCCTGGTCCTCGCCCTCCATCGCGCCACCCACGCGACCCTGGGTGCGCTGCAGGGCAGGCTGTCGGATCTGGACCTGACGCCGTCCGAGATCAACGCGCTGGCGAACCTGGCTGACGGGCGAGCACGCAGCATTGGCGAACTAGCAGCAGACACTGCAACCAAGCCGACCACGCTGACAAGCGTGCTTGACCGGCTGGTGCGCCGCGGCTATGTCGTGCGGCAGCTAGATCCGGCCGACCGGCGATCGTTCCTGGTCTCGCTGACGGATGACGGACGACAGGTTGCCGACGCGGCCCACGCTGCCATGCGCGACCTCGAGCGCGCGGTGCTCGCCACAATCACCAGCGCGGATCTGACCGGATTCCGCACCGTGACCCACGCCATCATGGAGGTTCTCAGATGACCCACGACATACCGGCGGACCTCGCCGAAATCCTGGCAGAGGTGGTGCCACCCAGCGGTGCGTTCCGGCATCGCCAGCACATCCACCTAGCCTTCATCACCGTGCGCCGGTACGGCGGTGCGCAGGCGGCCGAGCTGATCAGCCGCTGGATCCGGCACATCACGGCCTATGAACGCGCGCCGCAGAAGTATCACGCCACCGTCACTCGCGCATGGACCGAGATCGTCGCTCATCACGTCACCGTGGACCCATCCGTCACCGACTTCGAGACATTCGCCAACCGTAACCCCGCGTTGCTCGACAAGCGGCTCCTGACCAGGCACTACACCTCGGCCGCCCTCGCGTCACCGGAGGCCAGGAACGGCTGGATCAAGCCCGATCTCGCGGCCTTCCCATGGTGACGTGACCGACCAGCGAGCCCTGGCAACTGATATACCGGCCTGACCCCGCAGCACGAGGATGGAGGGCCTATGCAGTCAGGCGGCCAGCAAGCCGTGCCAGGCGCGGGCGGCATGCTGGAGCTGGACGGCCTGCGCCGCCGGTACGGCGACGTGGCTGCTCTGGACGGGCTGAGTTTCACGGTCCCGCCCGGCCGGGTGTTCGGGTTCCTCGGGCCGAACGGGGCAGGCAAGACCACCGCCATGCGAGCCATAGTCGGCGTGGCCGCCATGGACGGCGGCGAGGTGCGCTGGCGTGGCCAGCCGATCGGCCCGGAGATCCGCCGGCAGATCGGCTACATGCCGGAAGAGCGGGGCCTGTATCCGTCGATGAGGGTGCTCGAGCAGCTTGAGTACCTGTCCCGCCTGCACGGGCTGACGGCCGCGCAGGCGCGCGCCGCCGCTCTGAGCTGGAGTGAGCGCCTTGGCCTGGCGGACCAGGGCCAGGCCAGAATCGAGGCGCTGTCGCTCGGCAACCAGCAGCGGGTCGGCATGGGGCTGCTCGCCGTGACGCAGATTGTCGCGATGGTCGCCGTGTACCTCGTCCTCGGAAACACGCTCGGCTCTGTCGCAGTGCGGGGCGCCTCGGGCGGCGTCGTACTCGCTGGAGGGCTCTGGCTGTTGCTCGGCTACGCCTTCTACTGCACCGCCTACGCGGCGGCGGGCTCCCTGATCACCCGCCAGGCCGACGCCTACAACGCGTCCCTCCCGCTGCAGCTGCCGCTCATCCTTGCCTATGTGCTCGCTTACACGGTTCTGTACGCCAGCGGGGTCAACTGGTTCTACCGCGTGCTGGCGTTCGTGCCCTTCACCGCACCGGTCGCCATGCCGGTCCTCGTCGCGGTGGGAGCCGCGCCTGCCTGGCAGCTGGCGCTTTCCGCTGGGATCAGCATCGCGGCCACCATCGGGATGGCGCGGCTGGCTGGGACTATCTACGAACGGGCAATCCTGCGCACGGGGACCAGACTCCGGTTGCGGCAGGTTCTCAGGTCGCCGCGCTAACGGAGGCAGCCCGCCCGCACCCGCAGCCCGCCCGGCTCTCACATTGACAGCACCAGAATGCACTGAGTACTTATCTCTTGGGGAAGGCCATTCGACCGGCACGTCGCAACGCCAGCGCGGTTGCCCTTCTCCACCGTCGGCAAGGCCGGCGGAGACCGCCAGCGCAGGTTCCGTGAGCCGAAGGGACGTCGTGGATTTAGAGGGCGCAGGAGCGGCGGACGCGCAGACGACGTTCGGCAGTGTGTTCGCCGTTGCCGAATTCCGCGCCCTCTGGCTGGCCTGGGTGCTATCGGTCCTGGGGGATCAACTCGCCAGGGTCGCTGTGACGCTGCTGGTTTACGACCGGACCCACTCGGCGCTGCTGGCGGCGGTGACCTTCGCGGCAAGCGTGGTACCCATATTCGTTGGCGGCGTGTTCCTGTCCGGCCTCGCGGACAGGCTGCCCCGTCGCCTGGTAATGATCACTTGCGATCTTGTCCGTATAGTCCTCGTCGCGGCAATGACGCTGCCAGGGGTACCACTGGCAGTGCTGGTCATCCTGCTGTTCGCGGTGACCATGCTCGGACCGCCGTTCACCTCCGCACGCGCTGCGAGCTATTCCGACATCCTGTCGGGTGACCGGTTCGTGCTCGGCACCGCCATCACCCTCACCACGTACCAGGTCGCCCAGGTGGCGGGCTTCGCCGCTGGCGGTGCAATCGCCGGATTCTTCGGGATACGCACCTCGCTGGTAGTTGATGCGGCCACCTTCGCCGCCTCAGCGATCATCACTCGCATTTGGATGCGTGCCCGGCCTGCGGCACGACCGGCCGAGGACAGGAACTCCGGGGACAGGAACTCCGGGGACAGGAATGCAAGCCCTGTGACAGGCATCCTGGCGGGCGTCCGACTCGTGTTCGCCAACCCGGCGCTTCGCACGCCGATGCTACTGGGGTGGCTCGCTGCGTTCTATAACGCGCCAGAAGGCGTGGCGGCGCCACTGGCGCGAGAACTTGGCGCCGGCGCCGCTGCCGTTGGCCTGATCTTGGCAGTTGGGGCCCTCGGGGCCGCACTGGGAGCCGTAGCGTTCAGCCGCATGGTCAGTCCGCTGACCAGGCTGAGGTGGATGCGTCCGCTAGCGTTCATGTCCTGTGCCGTGCTTGCCCTGTTCGCCCTCGGCCCCGCATTTCCGCTCGCGCTGCTGATCCTGTTCGCATCCGGCGTTTTCGACTGCTTCCAAGTCGCAGCAAGCGCGGCGTTCCTCGTCGCGGCGCCAGAGAGGCAGCGCAGCCAGGTGTTCGGCCTGGCCCAGGCAGGAATGGGTCTCGGCCAAGGCGCAGCGATGGTCCTCGCTGGCGCTATAGCACAGCATCATTCTCCGAGCACGGCGATAGCAGTCATCGGCGCATTCGGAGCTATCGCCGCCGTCGTTATTTCTGCCGACCGGGCTCCCTGGCGAGCGCCTAGGTCCCCAACTGGCCGTCCGTCTAAGTGGCCCACGATCAGCCGGCATCAGAGCTGACCTCATCCGTCCTCATTACCTCAGCCGCTGCCTCAACTCGATCCCTTCGCATCGTCATGGCTGATCTCATCCGTGTTCGTCGCATCAGCTGCCACAGCTCACCATCCGCATGATCGGCCTCCTTCCGTCTCGCTGCCCGATCTGCCTGCCGTCTAGCCGTCTAGGTCCAGCCGGTGGTCCGCATGGCCGCCCTCCCTTCCGTCTCGCCGTCTCGCCGCCCGATCTGCCTGCCGTCTAGCCGTTTAGGTCCAGCCCGTGGTCCGCATGGCCGCCCTCCCTTCCGTCTCGCCGTCTCGCCGCCTGATCTGCCTGCCGTCTAGGTCCAGCCGGTGGTCCGCATGGCCGCCCTCCCTTCGCGCTCGCCGTCTCGCCGCCCGATCTGCCTGCCGTCTAGCCGTTTAGGTCCAGCCCGTGGTCCGCATGGCCGCCCTCCCTTCCGTCTCGCCGTCTC
>Ga0302311_10007645_pt1 | contig 10988 bp, 10 predicted proteins | sample III_Palsa_N1_3_FD_200449 | JGI IMG/M metagenome (GOLD analysis project Ga0302311, IMG submission 200449) | Peat permafrost microbial communities from Stordalen Mire near Abisko, Sweden - III_Palsa_N1_3 | ecosystem: Environmental > Terrestrial > Soil > Palsa > Peat permafrost | place: Sweden...
TCGAACCGGGTTGACGAGCAGTCCGGCCTCGAGCGCCGTCGCCGCGATCTCCTTGGCCGTCGGCGCGCCCAGCTGGGCGGCGAGCAAGAGCCCGGCGCCGCGCACCGAGACCACGCCGGGCAGCCCGGCCAGACCGGCACGCAGGCGGGACCCGGCGTGGCGGGCCTTCGCGCAGACGTCCTCGGCCTCCATCACGGCGAGCGTGGCCCGGACGGCGGCCATGGCCAGCGGCTGTCCGCCGAAAGTCGAGCCGTGGTCGCCGGGACCGAAGGCCGCGGCCACCTCGGCCCGGGCCCAACAGGCGCCGACCGGCATGCCGTTGCCCAACGCCTTGGCCATGGTGACCACATCGGGTTCGAGGCCCTGCGCCTGGAAGGCGAACCAATGACCGGTGCGCCCCAGGCCTGTCTGCACCTCGTCGAGCATCAAGAGCGCGTTGTGCTCGGTACAGAGGGACCGCACCGCGCCCAGATAGTCCGAGCTCGGCACGATGACGCCCCCTTCCCCCTGGAGGGGCTCGAGCAGCACGGCCGCCACGGTCTCGGCGTCCATGGCGGCATCGAGCGCGGCGACGTCGTCGTACGGCACATGGGTGAAGCCCTCGGGAAGCGGGAGGAACGGCGTGTGCTTCTCGGGCTGGCCGGTTGCCGTCAGGGTGGCCAGGGTACGTCCGTGGAAGGAGTTGTCCGCGCTGACGACGACGTGGCGTCCACCGCCGGCCCAGCGCCGCGCCAGCTTCAAGGCGCACTCGTTGGCCTCGGCCCCCGAGTTGGTGAAGAAGACTTGTCCGCCTGCCTGGCCGGTCCCGCCGTTGATCAGGCGGTCGATGGTGAGCGCCACTTCGGGCCCGAGCACGTTCCCGTAGAGATTCGAAACGTGGCTCAGGGTCCGCGCCTGCGTCGCCACCGCATCGGCCACGGCCGGATGGGCGTGGCCGAGCGAAACGACGGCCAGACCGGTGATGAAGTCGAGATATCCCTTGCCCGCGCCGTCGTAGAGCATGGTGCCCTCACCCCGCACGAACGTGACCGGCGGTTCGGCATAGGTGCGCATCAGCGCGCCGCGATCGGCCCCGGTCAGGTTGTCGGTCATGGCAGCACCATGGTGCCGACGCCCGAGTCGGTGAACAGCTCGAGCAACAACGCGTGCGGGACCCGCCCGTCGAGAATGTGGGCCCGGGCCACCCCGCCCCGGACTGCCTGCGCGCACGCCTCGATCTTGGGCTTCATACCGCCCACCGCTCCCCGGCCGCGCAGGATCTCGTCGACGACGTCGAGGTTGGCCTGATGGATCAGCGTGGTGGGATCGTCGGGGACGACCCGGAGCCCCTCGACATCGGTGAGGAAGATCAGCTTCTCGGCCGCCAGCGCCTCGGCGAGCGCGCCGGCCACGGTGTCGGCGTTGATGTTGTAGGCCTGCCCGGCGGCGTCCGCCCCGATGGTCGCCACGACAGGGATGATCCCTTCCGCCACCAGTCGCTGCAACATGGTCGGGTCCACCACCGAGACGTTGCCCACGAACCCGAGGTCGACATGGCTCTGGGCCGCGGTGATGAGGTTGGCGTCCTCGCCCGACATGCCGACGGCCAGCGGCCCGTGCACGTTGATGGCCGAGACGATGTCGCGGTTGACCTTCCCCACCAGCACCATGCGGGCGATATCGAGGGTCTCGGCATCGGTCACCCGCAGCCCGTCACGGAACTCGGTCTCCTTGCCCAGCCGGGCCATGAGTGCACCGATCTGCGGGCCGCCACCGTGCACGACCACGGGCAGGATGCCCACGGCGCGCATCAGCACCACATCTTGGGCGAACGAGGCCAGCGCGTCGTCCAGCCCCTCGGTAGAGCCGTTCAGCGCATTCCCGCCGTATTTGACCACGACGATCTTGCCCCGGAATCGCTGGATGTACGGCAATGCCTCGACGAGCAGCGAGGCGGTGTCGTGCGCCATGGCCTTCTGGACCCGGGAGTTCTTCGGGCGCGGGCCCGGGCTCGTCACGACGTCGTCCGGTTCTCATCGATGTAGCCGTAGCCGAGGTCGGTGCCCAGGACGGCGGCGGACCCACTCCCCAATCCGAGGTCGCACGTGAGCTCGATGTGCCGCCCCGCCAAGTGGGACCGCACCGCTCCCGCGTCGTGGGCCACCCCCACCCCGCCGGCACAGACGACGACGCCGCCGTAGGCGATCGAGACCGCGTCCATGTCGAAGGAGACGCCGGCCGAGCCGAGCTCGCTCACGATGCGGCCCCAGTAGGGATCCTCCCCGTTGAGCGAGCACTGCACCAGCATGGAGTCGGCCACCTTCCGGGCTGCCACGTGCGCCGCGGCATCGCTCTCCGCCCCGGTCACGCGCACGTGGGACACCTTGGTGGCGCCCTCGGCGTCGTCCGCCATCTGCTCGGCCAGGGAGCTGCAGGCTTCGCTCAGCGCGGCCGTGAGCGCGTCGAGCCCGACGGCATCACCTCGTCCGCTGGCCAACACCAGCACCGTGTCGTTGGTCGAGGTACACCCGTCGACCGTCATGGCATTGAAGGACACGTTGACGGCGGACCGCAGGGCGGACCGCAGGGTGCCCGGCTCCACGTCGGCATCGGTCGTGCACAGCGCCAGCATCGTGGCCATGTTCGGTGCCAGCATCGCCGCCCCCTTGGCCATGGCACCGACGGTGAACCCGCTCCCCCGCACGACCGCCGTCTTGGGCACGGTGTCGGTGGTCATGATGGCCCGTGCCGCCGCCGCCGCCGACTCGACATCGCCGCGCCGGGCGCGCACGATGCCCTCGACGTGCGGCTCGACTGCCGCCAGCGGGAACGGGATGCCGATGAGCCCGGTCTGGCAGACCAGGACGTGGCGCGGCTCGGCTCCGATGCCGGCGGCGACGGCACCGCACAAGCGTGCAGCGGAGTCCCGACCGGGCGCGCCGGTGGCGGCGTTGGCATTGCCGGAGGTGAGGATCACCCCGGCGGCGTGACCGCCGGACTCGGCGAGATGCGCCCGGCTGACCTGTACCGGGGCGGCGGCGGCGGCATTCGACGTGAACACGCCGGCCGCCGGAACGGCACGGCCGTCCTCGGTGACGACAACGGCCACGTCGGGGACGCCTCCCGACTTGATCCCGGCCGATCCTCCCGCCGCGGTGAACCCGGCTGGTGCGGTGACGCTCACGGGTACAGGCCTGCGATCGGCAGCCCCGCCGTCTCGGCGAGGCCGAGGGCGACGTTGGCGCACTGGATCGCCTGGCCCGAGGCACCCTTGATCAGGTTGTCGAGCGCACAGAGAACGAGCACCCATCCCGTGCGGTCATCGACGCGGGCCGTGACATGGGCGCAGTTGGACCCGGCGGTGGCCTTCGTCGAGGGCGAGGCATCGGTCACCACCACGAAGGGCTCGTCGTCGTAGGCCGCGTGCAGCGCTCCCATGACGTCCGCCGTCGAGAGGGGGCCGGTGCCGGCTCGGGCGGCAGGCCTGGCGTAACAGGTGGCCAGGATGCCGCGGACCATGGGGGCGAGATGCGGCGTGAACAGCACGCTCGCTCCGAGGATCTGCTCCATCTCGGGCGTATGGCGATGGGTCAACAGGCCGTACGCCGTGAAGTTCTCGTCCACGGTGCCGAAGTGCAGCGTCTCGGTGGCCCCCCGTCCGGCCCCCGAGACGCCGGAAGCGGCATCGATGATGATCCCGCTCGCTTCGACCAGCCCGTTGCGCAGCAATGGGGCGAGCGCCAGTCCGGCCGCGGTCGGGTAGCAACCCGCCGACGCGATGAGGCTGGCCCCGGGCAGTCCGGCCCGGAAGAGCTCGGGCAGGCCGAAGGCGGCCTGCGCCAGCAGCTCGGGCGCCCCGTGCTCCTCGCCGTACCAGGCCGGGTACAGAGCCGGGTCCCGCAGGCGGAAGTCGGCCGCCAGGTCCACGATGAGGCCGACCCGGTCCCGCAGGCCGGGTACGAGCCGTTGCGACTCCCCGTGCGGCAGGGCGCAGAACACCACGTCGAGGCCGTCCAGGTTGTCGAGGCCGGCCGGCTCGCCGAGGTCGGCCGCCTCGTAGACCATGCCCGGGTAGGCGGCGGCCAACGACGGCGTATGGACACCAACCAATTGTCCGGCGTGCGAATGGGCCGTCACGACGGCCACCTCGATCTCGGGATGGCCCGCGAGCAAGCGCAGCAGCTCCACCCCCGTGTAGCCCGATGCACCGACGATCCCCGCCTTCATCGCATCAGTATACACATACCCGCATACTCATGCATGAAGCCCGTGGTCAGCGCATGACCATGCCCCCGTCGACCCCGATCACCTGCCCGGTGATCCAGGCCGCTTCGTCCGAGAACAAGAAGGTGACCATGGAGGCGATGTCCCGCGGCTCGCCGAGCCGGGCCAATTCCTGGGAGGCCAGGTACGCCTCCTGGCGCTCGGCCGGCACCTTCTGGCGCAGCTCGTCGGACAGGACCAGCCCGGGGGCCACCGCATTGCACCGGATGCCCTCCTTGCCCCACCGGCTGGCGATGTGGCGGACCAGCGATCCGAGTCCGGCCTTTGCGGTGCCGTAGGCCGGCCGGGTGCCGCTACCGAGGAACGCCGCGGCCGAGCTGGTGACGACGATGGAGCCACCGCCCGCCTCGAGAAGGTGCGGTATCGCATGGCGGGCCGTGTAGAAGAAGCCCGTGAGATCGACGGCCAGGCTGTGGTGCCAGGTCTCGGTGTCCATGGACACGATGTCCGTGTCCTTCGAGAGCACCTCGGGTCGAAGATCGGCCGCATTGGAGAAGAGCCCGTCGAGACGGCCGAAGGCCGCCAGGGCGGCATCGATCAACCCTGCGACCGAGTCCTCGTCGGAGATGTCGAAAGGAACGAACCGGGTGTCGCCGCCGATCGCTTCGACGGTGCGACGCCCCCCTGCCTCGTTGATGTCCCCCACGACGACGAGCGCCCCGGCTGCGGCCAGCCGGCGGGCCGTCTCGGCCCCGATTCCGGTGGCGCCGCCGGCGACGACGATCGCCTTCTGCCCGAGCGTTGCCACTGTTCCCCCTTCCGACCGGACCCGTCTCCGCCTGGTCGTCGCGGACACTACACCGGCGTCGATTCAGGTCTTTGGCCGGTCGGTGCGCGATCGTGGGCCGATGATCGATCACGTCACTCTCCAGGTTGGCGACGTCGCGGCCAGTCGGGCGTTCTACGAAGCCGTCCTCGCCCCTCTGGGCATTGCCCCTGGCGCCACCGATGGGCCGGCGGTGGGTTTCTTCGGCCCCGAGCCCGGCTCCTTCTGGCTGTGCCCGGCTCAGCGGGACAAGGACCGGGAACTGCACGTGGCGTTCCGCGCCGCCGACCGGGATGCCGTCCGGGCCTTCCACGACGCCGCCGTGTCCGTCGGGGCCGAGGTCCACGAGCACTATTTCGGCGCCTTCGTCCGCGATCCCGACGGGCACAACATCGAGGCGGTGTGCCACCAACCCGAGTCCTGATCGTCCACGGGTAGCCCCCGAACAGCCCCCGACCGAAGAGGGGGGCTACCCCCAGGTGGAGACGCCCGGTAACGGCATGTACCCCGCCGCCGTGATTCCTTACGGTTGACCCATGATCAGTGTCAAAGAATTGACCAAGCACTACGGGAGCACCACGGCCGTCAACCACCTCAGCTTCGAGGTGGCCCCGGGCGTGGTGACAGGGTTTCTCGGGCCGAACGGATCCGGCAAGTCGACGACCATGCGGATGATCATGGGGTTGGACATGCCGGCTTCGGGCACCGCACTGGTGAACGGCATGCCCTATACCGCGCTCCCGTGGCCGTTACGCGAGGTGGGCGCCCTCCTGGACGCCAAGGCGTACCACCCGGCGCGCACCGCCTACGACCACCTCCTCTTCCTAGCGAAGTCCAACGACATCCCCCGGGCCCGGATCGACGAGGTCCTCGACATCGTCGGCCTGACCGAGGTGGCCCACAAGCGCGCCGGGAAGTACTCGCTCGGCATGGGCCAGCGACTCGGCATCGCCACCGCCCTGCTGGGGGATCCCGGCGTGTTGCTCTTCGACGAGCCCATCAACGGTCTCGACCCCGAGGGGATCCGCTGGGTCCGCTACCTCCTGCGCGACCTGGCGGCAGAGGGGCGGACAGTGTTCGTCAGTAGCCACCTCATAAACGAGATGTCTCTGACGGCGGAACAGCTGGTGGTCATCGGCCAGGGCTCATTGATCGCCGAGACGAGCGTGCGCGAGTTCGCCGCGCAGGGAACGCTGGAGGCCGTGCGGGTCGTGACACCGATGACGGACTGTTTCCTCGCCGCGCTCGACGATGTCGGGGCCGAAGCCAGGCTGGAGGACGACGGCTCGATCGTGGCCACCGGGCTGAGCGCGGCGGCGATCGGCGAGCTGGCAGCCGACCGCATCCTCACCGTGCACGAGCTCTCGCCGTTGCGGGGCTCGCTCGAGGACGCATTCATGGAACTGACGCACGATGCCGTCGAGTTCAGGACCGGGAGCCGATCGTGACGAACCTCATGCATGTCGATGTCCCAACGCCTGTCCGGAGCAGATATGGCGTGGCACAGGCGGTCCGGGCCGAGTGCAGCAAGCTCCGCTCGCTGCGGTCGACCACGTGGACCATGGCGGCCGTCGTGGCGGGGAGCCTGCTGGTCACCTTCCTGGCCACCAACAGCATCCAGCGCCACGGTCGTGGTGCGTTCCGGGGATTCGACCCGACCAATCAGTCCCTGACCGGGTTGGCCCTGGGGTCACTCGCCATCGGGGTGCTCGGTGTCCTGGCCATCACCGGTGAGTACGGCAGCGGGACCATCCGATCCTCGCTGGCCGCCACCCCGCGGCGCCCACTGTTCCTCGCCGGCAAGGCAATCGTGGTTGGTGCCATCTCGTTGGTGGTGGGTGAGGTGATGACATTCGCCTGCTTCTTCCTGGGCCAAGGCATCCTGTCGGGGCACGCGCCGACGGCCACCCTCGGCCAGTCCGGCGTCATGGAGGCGCTCCTGCTCTCGGGTGCGTACCTCGCTCTCCTCGGACTCTTCGGGCTCGGCCTCGGGCTCATCATCCGGAATACGGCCGGCGCGATGAGTGCCTTCGTTGGGCTGACGTTCCTGCTTCCCGTCGTGCTCCAACCGCTGAACGCGCACGGGAACCCCGCTCGCTACACCCCCGAACAGATACTGGCCAACTCGGTAGCAGCCGTGGTGCACCAGCCCGGCCAGCTCTCGCCGACGACCGGCTTCCTCTGGATGGTCTTCTATTGCATCCTGGTCCTGGTCATCGGAACCATGCTCCTCGCCCGCCGTGACGCATGATGGAGATCGAGATGGAAGATGGTGGCGTCCGGGTCCACAGCCGCTTCAAGGAGATCCTGACCGCCGTCGCGGGCCCGCGCGGCGAGGAGCAGGTCCGGGCGACGGCGCGCACGATCGTCCGGGAGCCGTTCCTCAAGCGGACGTGGTCCGAACTCGCGTTCCTCGCCATCGGCACGCCGCTCGCCGCGGTGGGTGCAGCCTTCGTCCTCATCACCCTGTTCGGCGGGATCGTGCTGGCCATCACATTCTTCGGGCTGGGCATCATCGCCCTCTCCGTGCGCGGTGCCCGGGGCATCGGCGGGCTCCACCGCCAGCTCGCCCGCGCCTATCTGGGTGAGGAGATCGAAAACCCCGAGCCGTTCACTCCCCGCCCGGGCTTCCTGGGATGGTTGCAGTCGTCGCTGCGGGACCGCACCGGATGGCGCTCCATGGCCTATGTGGGCCTCAAGGTGCCCCTGGCTATCCTCGGTGTCCTCGTCGGCTTCGCCTTCTGGTGGGATGCCTTCTTCTGCCTGACCTTCCCGCTATGGGGCGGTTCAGGGGGCAGCCCGGCCGTGTTCGGCCTGCCGCGGGCGCTTTTCGGAGGAAACTTCTTCGCGGGCTGGCATACCGGGTTCCTGCACGGACTCGGGGTCTTCCTCGCCGGCATCGTCTTCTTCTTTGCGGCGCCGTGGGCCGTGCGCGGCGTCGTGTACCTCGACCGGCTGGTCCTGCGGGTGCTGCTGGCACCCGATCCTCTGGCCGTCCGGATGCGTTCGCTCGAGCAGGCGCGAGCCCAGACCGTCGACACGTCGGCGGCGACGTTGCGACGGATCGAGCGCGACCTGCACGACGGCACCCAGGCCCAGCTGGTCGCCCTGGCCATGCGCCTCGGGATGGCCAAGGAGAAGCTGGCCGAGGGCGACGGCGACGGGGTCGGGGTCGATCTCGATCGTGTGCGCCAGCTGGTGGACGACGCGCACCGCGGCGCCAAGGAGGCGATCATCGAGCTGCGCGACCTGGCCCGCGGGATCCATCCCCCGGCGCTCGACGTCGGGCTGGAAGGCGCTCTCGCCACCCTGGCCGCTCGCAGCACGATCCCGACCGAGCTCACCGTCGCCCTGGACGGCAGGCCGACGCCGGCCATAGAGGCCATCGCCTACTTCTGCGTCGCCGAGCTGCTGGCCAACGTGGCCCAACATGCCCACGCCTCGCGGGCGACCGTCACGTGCACCGAGCATGGAGGGTGGCTGCGCGTGGTCGTGCGGGACGACGGCACCGGCGGGGCCCTGCTCTCCCGCCTGGGGTCGTCGTCGAGCGGGTTGGTCGGTCTCACCGATCGGGTGCATGCCGTCGACGGGCGCCTCGACATCGCCAGCCCGCCACGCGGCCCTACGGTGGTCACCGTGGACCTTCCGCTGCACGCCTAGGTGTCGACTCCGCTGACCCCGGTCCCCCTGCGCGTCGTCGTCGCCGAGGACTCGGCCGTGCTGCGCGACGGGCTCGTCCAACTTCTGGTCGACCGGGGCTTCACCATCACCGGCGCCGTGGCTGATCCCGAGGCTCTGCGCAGATCGGTGGAGCGGGATTGCCCCGACGTGGCGGTCGTCGACATCCGCATGCCCCCGACCTTCACCGATGAAGGGCTGCGTGCCGCCATCGAGTTGCGCCGCCAGCATCAGGGTCTCGGGATCCTGCTCTTCTCGCAATACATCGAGACCCGCTATGCCGCCGAGCTCCTGGCGGACGACGCGGCAGGGATCGGCTACCTCCTCAAGGACCGGGTGGCCGACGTGAGCGACTTCGTCGAGGCACTCGTGCGCGTGGCCTCGGGTGGGACCGCGCTGGACCCCGAGGTGGTCACCCAGCTTCTCGGCGCCTCACGCCGTACCGACTCGATCTCCGTCTTGAGCGCCCGTGAGCGAGAGGTGCTGTCCCTCATGGCAGAGGGACGTTCCAATGTCGCCATCGCGCGCGATCTCGTGATCTCCGAGGGCGCCGTCGAGAAGCATGTGGCGAACATCTTCACCAAGCTCGATCTGCCGGTGTCGCAATCCGATCATCGCCGCGTGCTGGCGGTGCTGCGGTACCTCGACTCCTAGATTCAGCCGGGAGCGAGCTTCTTCAGCCATGCCGTCGAGTGGGCGACGATCTCGAAACCCATGGCCTCGTTGACGGCGATCATGTGCTCGTTCTCGGCCGCGTTCCAGGTGTTGATGGTGCGCACCGCTGGGTGCGCCTCCACGACCGCCGCCAGGTTCGCCACCTTTGTGGCGAACCCGAGCCCGCGCCCGCGGTGCTCCCGCACGACCAAGGTGTCGTGTTGCCATGAGGACTCCGGTGCTCCGAGGGGAACGGCGATCTCCGTGAAGGCCACCAGCCGTCCCGACGCGTCGTGGCGGGCCGCCGTGGTCACCTTGGCTCTGTTCTGCGCCGCGAACGACGCCTCGATCTGCCGGACCCGCGCCTCGTCCCAGACCTCCTCCTCGCGGTCCTGCTCCCCCATCGGCACATCGGTCGACATCCGGCGTCCCAGCTCGCACCGATCGTCTATGAACGCCGCCGGCCACCGGTCGGGGAACGTGAGCAGGGAATAGCCGGACGGATGTGCTCTGGGGTCTGCGGCCAGCTCGCGGGCACGGTCCTCGCTGAGCGGCACCCGGAGCGCACGGCGGACCATGTGCTGGATCGGCGCGAAGCCGAGTCGCTTGGCGAAGTCGGCGCCCGCATCGCGGTAGCCGGGTCGCGTCGGCACCTCGTCCATGCCCCTGAGCTCGCTGCGACCGGCGCGGCGGGCCAACCGTTCGGCCTCCGAGACCAGCGCGCGCCCGACGCCGTGCCGCCGGGCCTCGGGTCGCACGGCCACGCCGAGATCAGCCACATCGCGGTTCTCCCTGCGGTACATCGTCAGATCGGCAATGCCGACAACGCGGCCGTCGGCAGCCAGGGCCGACAAGCACCGCTGCTCTTCGGGACCCTCCTCGTCGAGGGCCATCGCCAGGCGCTCCGCGTACTGCCAGCCGGGGCCGTCCGGCCAGCGCTCCTGGTCGGTGACGTGCATCACGGCGAACCAGGCATCGAAGGCCTGCGGGTGGCGCGGATCGATCTCGACGACGTGCACGGGCCGGCCCTCGCCGATAGTCACGGAGACGGCACCAGCTCTTTCTGCCAGAACGTGCCCGTGGCCACCACCACGAAACCCAGCATGTCGTTGACGGCGATCATCGGGATGTTCTCCTGCGCGTTGCCGGTGCTGATCAGGGTCACCGCGGGAAGGGTGGATGCCAGGGCATCGAGGTTGGCCAGCTTGACCGCCAGCCCCAACCGATGGCCGCGGTGCTCGCGCAGGACCAGCGTCGCCCACTGCCAGCCCTCGTGCGGGTGATCCTGCGGCAGCGCCACCTCGGAGAAGGCCACGAGCCGGCCCGACTCGACGTGCTCAGCGACGGCCACCAGCTTGCGCATGCCCGCGGCCACCATCCACCGGTCCATCTCCTCGACCCGCGCCGCGTCCCATACCTCCTCTTCGTGCCGTTCGTCGCCCGAAGGAGCGTCCGTCGACATGCGGCGACCGAGCTCGCACTGGTCCGCCAGATACTCCTTCGGCCATGGCGCCATGAAGGTGTGCATGCGATAGCCCACGGCGGCCTTCTCCACGTCCTCGGCCACGCTGGCCCGCCGCGCCGCGTCAAGGGGAAGGGTCAGGTGCCGGCGGTTTCCGGCCTGGGT